>VFQN01001578.1_pt1 | contig 37482 bp, 31 predicted proteins | sample 3512371 | NCBI WGS metagenome assembly VFQN01 (sample SAMN10412370, study PRJNA504923) | tailings metagenome | isolation source: Replicate 2 from Balatoc abandoned mine | place: Philippines: Itogon, Benguet | collected 2017-08-28
CGCGGGCCTCGAGCTCCTGCAGCGAGAAGGGCTTGGCCATGTAGTCGTCGGCGCCGAGGTCGAGCCCCTTGACGCGCTGCTCGACGCTGTCGGCTGCGGTGAGGATCAGCACCGGCACCGACGAGCCGCGCGCGCGCAGCTTGCGCAGCACCTCCAGGCCATGCAGCTTGGGCAGGCCGAGGTCGAGGATCAGCAGGTCGAACTCGTGCGAGGCGAGCGCCGCGTCGGCCTCGGTGCCGCTGCTCACGCGGTCGACCGCGTAGCCGCCGTTGCGCAGCGAGCGCAGCAGACCGTCGGCCAGAACCTGATCGTCTTCGGCGACAAGAATGCGCATCGGTGTCTCCTCATCGGCTCTCGGAGGGCCGTCACCCCCATTGTAGGGAGCGACGCAGGATGAGACCCCGGTTACTGTACAAACATCCAGCTTTTGCGCTACAGTGCCGCCACTTCCCAGGAGAACGCCGCATGGATGCACCCGTCAAAGCCCTCAACACCGAAAAAGCCAAGGCCCTGCAGGCGGCGCTGGCCCAGATCGAGAAGCAGTTCGGCAAGGGCTCGATCATGCGCCTGGGCGAGGGCGAGAAGATCGAGGACATCGAGGTCGTCTCCACCGGTTCGCTGGGGCTGGACATCGCACTCGGCGTCGGCGGTCTGCCGCGCGGCCGGGTGGTCGAGATCTACGGCCCGGAATCCTCCGGCAAGACCACGCTGACGTTGCAGGTCATCGCCGAGATGCAGAAGCAGGGCGGCACCTGCGCCTTCATCGACGCCGAGCACGCGCTCGACACCTCCTACGCGCAAAAGCTGGGCGTCAACCTGCAGGAGCTGCTGATCTCCCAACCCGACACAGGCGAGCAGGCGCTCGAGATCGTCGATGCGCTGGTGCGCTCAGGCTCGGTCGACCTGGTGGTGATCGACTCGGTGGCGGCGCTGACGCCCAAGGCCGAGATCGAAGGCGAGATGGGCGATGCCCTGCCCGGCCTGCAGGCCCGCCTGATGAGCCAGGCGCTGCGCAAGCTCACGGCCACGATCAAGAAGACCAACACCATGGTCATCTTCATCAACCAGATCCGCATGAAGATCGGCGTGATGTTCGGCAGCCCCGAAACCACCACCGGCGGCAATGCCCTGAAGTTCTACGCCTCGGTGCGCCTGGACATCCGCCGCATCGGCTCGATCAAGAAGGGCGAAGAGGTCATCGGCAACGAGACCAAGGTCAAGGTCGTCAAGAACAAGGTCTCGCCGCCGTTCAAGACCGCCGAGTTCGACATCCTCTACGGCCAGGGCATCAGCCGCGAAGGCGAGGTCATCGACATGGGCGTGACCCACAAGATCCTCGAGAAGAGCGGCGCCTGGTACGCCTACAACGGCGAGAAGATCGGACAGGGCAAGGACAACGCCCGCGAGTTCCTGCGCGAGAACCCCGAACTGGCCCGCGAGATCGAGAACAAGGTGCGCGACGCCGTCGGCATCCCGCAACTGCCCACGGGCGACGCCGCCGCCGAGTGAAGGCACCGGGCTCGCGGCCGCCGCGCTCGCTGAAGGCGCGGGCGATGCAGTGGCTGGCCCAGCGCGAGCACAGCCGCGCTGAACTGCAGCGCAAGCTGCTGCCGCACGCCCGTGCGCTGGTGGCGCAGGCGCAGGCCGGGGCCTCGCCGGAATCGGTCGACGCACCGCCGCCGGGCGAAGTGATGGCTCGGGTGAACGAGGTGCTCGACTGGCTCGAAGCCCATCGCTATCTGAACGAGCAGCGTTTCACCGAGTCGCGCATCCATGCCCGCGCCGCGCGGCATGGCAACCTGCGCATCCGGCAGGAGCTGGCCCAGCACGGCATCTCGCTCGATACCGAGGCCGCGCAGGCGCTCCAGGCCAGTGAGTTCGACCGCGCCCGCGAGGTGTGGGCACGCAAGTTCGAGGCGCCGGCGGCCGACGCTGCCGGGCGCGCGCGCCAGGCGCGCTTTCTCTCCAGCCGGGGTTTCTCGCCGGAAACCGTGCGCCGCGTGCTGCGCGCCGCAGGTGCGCCGATCGACGAAGACTGAACCCGGACAGCGGTCGCGCTGCCAGCCAGCCGTCAGCTTTGACGCAGCGCAGCATGCTACATTGCGCGCCGTTCGCGTTGGTGACGGTGGAGTGACAGCCCCGCTGCGTGCCGCGCCCACCGACTCAGCACCCACCGGTCCGTTTCCATGGCCCTGCCGCCTGCCGCGCCCGAGCGAAAGCTCAAGCACCGCCGCAGCATCGACGTCCACGTCTATGCGCGCGGCAACGGGTTGTGGGAGGTCGACGCCGAGATCCGCGACGTCAAGACGCGCGACGCCACGCTCGCCGGAGGCATCCGCAAGGCGGGCGAGCCGATCCACGACATGCTGCTGCGCCTGGTGGTGGACGAGCGTCTGAACATCCTCGAGGCCGGCTCCGAGACGCGCTGGATGCCCTATCCCGGCCACTGCGACGACCACGGCGACGCCTACCGCGCGCTGGCCGGGCTGAACCTGCTCAAGGGCTTCCGCGCCGCGGTCAAGCAACGGCTGGGCGGCAGCATCGGCTGCACCCACCTGACCGAGCTGACCCAGGTGCTGCCGACCGCAGTGATCCAGGCCTTCGCCGGCGAGGTGATCGACACCCGCGAGGACAGCGAGCACCGGCCCTTCCAGATCGACCGCTGCCACGCCTTGCGCTCCGACGGCGCGGCCGTGAAACTCTTCTATCCGCGCTGGTACCGGGGCACGCAAGACCCCGCGGCCGCTTCCCTCACCTCTGAAACCCGAGCAAGCGAGACACTCCCATGAAGATCCACGAGTACCAGGGCAAGGAAATCCTGCGCCAGTTTTCCGTGCCGGTGCCGCGCGGCTACCCCGCCTTCAGCGTGCTGGAGGCCACCGAGGCGGCGCAGAAGCTCGGCGGCCCGGTCTGGGTGGTGAAGGCGCAGATCCACGCCGGCGGCCGTGGCAAGGGCGGCGGCGTGAAGGTCGCCAAGACGCTGGACGACGTGAAGGCGCTGGCCGGCCAGATCCTCGGCATGCAGCTCAAGACGCACCAGACCGGCCCGGAAGGCCAGAAGGTGCGCCGCCTGTACATCGAGGAAGGCGCGGACATCAAGAAGGAGTACTACGTCTCGCTGGTCACCGACCGCGCGTCGCAGAAGGTGGCGTTCATCGCCTCCAGCGAAGGCGGGATGGACATCGAGGAGGTCGCCCACAAGACGCCCGAGAAGATCATCACCGAGACGATCGATCCGTTGACCGGCCTGGGTGACGCGCAGGCGAAGAAGATCGCCGCCGCCATCGGCCTGCCGGAGGGCTCGCACGCGCAGGCCGTCGAGCTGTTCAAGAACCTGTATCGCTGCTACATGGAGACGGACGCCTCGCTGGTCGAGATCAATCCGCTGAACTGCGACAGCAAGGGCAACCTGATTGCGCTGGACGCGAAGTTCAACTTCGACTCCAACGCACTGTTCCGCCACCCCGAGATCGTCGCCTACCGCGACCTCGACGAGGAGGATCCGGCCGAGATCGAGGCGAGCAAGTACGACCTCGCCTACATCCAGCTCGACGGCAACATCGGCTGCCTGGTCAACGGCGCCGGCCTGGCGATGGCGACGATGGATACCATCAAGCTGTTCGGCGGCGAGCCGGCCAACTTCCTCGACGTCGGCGGCGGTGCCACGGCGGAGAAGGTCACCGAAGCCTTCAAGATCATGCTGTCCTCGCCCAAGGTGAAGGCCATCCTGGTCAACATCTTCGGCGGCATCATGCGCTGCGACACCATCGCCGAGGGCGTGATCGCGGCCTGCAAGGCGGTCAACCTCAAGGTGCCTCTGGTGGTGCGCATGAAGGGCACGAACGAGGAGCTGGGCAAGAAGATGCTTGCCGAGTCGGGCCTGCCGATCATCAGCGCCGACACCATGGCCGAAGCCGCGACGAAGATCGTCGCCGCCGTCAAGTAACGCACCCCGTCTGCCAGAGAGAACCGACATGAGCATCCTCATCAACAAGGACACCAAGGTCATCACCCAGGGCATCACGGGCAAGACCGGCCAGTTCCACACCAAGGGCTGCCAGGCCTACGCCAACGGCAAGAACTGCTTCGTCGCCGGCGTGAACCCGAAGAAGGCCGGCGAGAGCTTCGAGGGCATTCCCATCCACGCCAGCGTCAAGGACGCCAAGGCCGCCACCGGCGCCACCGTCAGCGTGATCTACGTGCCGCCCGCGGGCGCGGCCGACGCGATCTGGGAAGCCGTCGAGGCCGACCTCGACCTGGTGATCTGCATCACCGAAGGCATTCCCATCAAGGACATGCTGGTCGTGCGCAACAAGATGAAGGCCAAGGAAGCCGCCGGCGGCAAGAAGACGCTGCTGCTCGGCCCCAACTGCCCCGGCCTGATCACGCCGGACGAGATCAAGATCGGCATCATGCCCGGCCACATCCACAGGAAGGGCCGCATCGGCGTGGTGTCGCGCTCGGGCACGCTGACCTACGAAGCGGTGGCACAGCTCACCGAGATCGGCCTGGGCCAGTCCAGCGCGGTCGGCATCGGCGGCGACCCGATCAACGGCCTGAAGCACATCGACGTGATGAAGGCCTTCAACGACGATCCGGACACCGACGCCGTGATCATGATCGGCGAGATCGGCGGCCCGGACGAGGCCGACGCGGCGCGCTGGTGCAAGGCCAACATGAAGAAGCCGATCGTCGGCTTCATCGCCGGCGTCACGGCCCCCCCGGGCAAGCGCATGGGCCACGCCGGCGCGCTGATCTCGGGTGGCGCCGACACGGCGGATGCCAAGCTCGCCATCATGGAAGAGTGCGGCTTCAAGGTGACGCGCAACCCGTCGGAGATGGGCCGGCTGCTCAAGTCGCTGCTGTGAGTCGTCGTCGGCGTTCGTAGTAGTACGAACGCGCCTGGGTCGGGCCGCTGCCTAGAATTCGGGCAGCTCGCTACAAAGGGAGGGCCTTCGCGGCCCTCCTGCTCATTCCGACAAAACGGGCCTCGTCATGGACCTCACTTCCGGCGCCTTCTGGGCGGCACTCGGTTCGATCATCCTCGCCAACGTCGTGCTGTCGGGCGACAACGCCGTCGTGATCGCGTTGGCCGCCCGATCGCTGCCGCCCGAACAGCAGAAGAAGGCCATCTTCTGGGGCAGCGGCGCGGCGATCGTGATGCGCATCGTGCTCACGTTGATCGCCGTCGAGATGCTCAAGTGGCCGTGGCTGAAGGTGGCCGGCGCGGTGCTGCTGGTCTACATCGGCGTCTCGCTGCTGATCGAGGACGAGGGCGGCGACGGCGAGGGCCACGAGGCCGGCGGCATGCTGGTGGCCATCCGCACGATCCTGGTTGCCGATCTCGTCATGAGCCTGGACAACGTGCTGGCCGTGGCGGCCGCGGCCAAGGGCGACACGGTCCTGCTGGTGGTCGGCCTCGCGGTCAGCATCCCGCTGATCATCTTCGGCAGCACGCTGCTGCTGCGCGTGATGGAGCGCTTCCCGATCATCATCACGCTGGGGGCGGCGCTGCTCGGCTTCCTGGCCGGTGAGATGCTGCTCACCGATCCGGCGGTCACCGCGCGGTTTGGTGAACTGCACCACGACGTGGTCAACGCCGCCGGCGCTGCGGGCGCGGTGCTGGTCGTCGGCCTGGGCCTGTGGCTGCAGCGGCGCTCGCGGGCGCGGGCTGCCGAAGCGCCGGACGCCTGAGGGATCCGCGACGAGGCGCGCAGGGCTCGGTTACTACCGATTGCGGCGCGGCAAGCGCGCCGCCTATACTGCCGAACAGAAGGGGAGTAGCTCAACTCCACCGCACGCGCTCCTTGAGACGTGCGCCAAAGTTTCGGCAGGTCGTCAAGACGGAGCCTCGGCTCCCGGTCTGTCGGGCAACAACAAATCACTTCAGCCGAGCAAGACCTTCGATGCAAGCCGCATGCGCGGCAGGATCGAAGCCGTCTGACCCCGGGTCCCCGGGGCTGCCCCCTCGTCCTTGCGCCCATGCGACTTGCACCGCGTCTCGTGCAACCCGCTTCGGAGCCCTCATGGAACTCTTCTCCGCCCCCTGGTGGTCAGCGCTGCTGGCCATCGTCCTCATCGACCTAGTCCTCGCCGGCGACAACGCGATCGTGATCGCGCTGGCGGCGCGCAACCTGCCCGCCCACCTGCAGAAGCGAGCCATCGTGTGGGGCACGGTCGGCGCCGTCGTGGTCCGCAGCAGCATGACCATCGGCGTGGTCTGGCTGTTGCGCATCCCCGGCCTCATGCTGGTGGGCGGGCTCGGCCTGGTCTGGATCGCCTACAAGCTGCTGGCGCCGGGCGAGGGCGGCGAGGAGCATTCGCCGCAGGCCAGCACCTTCTGGGGCGCGATGAAGACCATCATCGTTGCCGACGCGCTGATGGGCATCGACAACGTGCTGGGCGTGGCGGGAGCGGCCAAGGGGAGCATGGAACTCGTCATCCTCGGTCTGCTGATCAGCATCCCGATCGTGGTCTGGGGCAGCACGCTGGTGCTCAAGCTGGTCGACCGCTTCCCGGCCATCATGTACCTCGGTGCCGCCGTTCTGGCCTACACGGCCGGCCACATGATCGTCAGCGAGCCGCTGCTCGACGACATCTACGACCCGAACCTCGCCGGCCGCATCGCCACCTATGCGGTGGTGATCGTCGGCGTGCTGGCGGCGGGATGGTGGTCATCCCGTCGCGCCGGCGCCCGCACCGAGGCTTCCGCCACCTGATCCTTCCACGACACACCCAGCCGAGGAGACCCGAGATGGAGAAGATCGCCGTGTTCGTCAACGACGCAGAACACGCCTTGCGGATCATCCGGCCCATGCTCGAGGGCGCCGCCGCGACTCACTGGATCATCGTGGCTGCACCGCCCACGCTGACACGCCACATTGGCCGCTGGGTGTCGCACGCAGCACGGCAGCAGTGGCTGGAGCGCTGGAGTGCCGACCTGTTCGGGCGGCTCGAGCCGCTGCTGCGCGAAGTACCCGGCAGCAAGGTGGAGAAGATGCTCGTCAAGCGACCGCTGAACGAGGTCAGCGAGCGGCTGCGGACCCGACTCGGCTCGGTCCGACTGCTCGACGCGCGGCTGCCGCGCGTGGGCAAGAGCGACGAGCCCGTCTCGGCCGCCCAGCCGGCTCAGGGCAAGAGCGCCTGGGCCTATCCCGTGGCGGCCACCGCCGGCCTGAGCGCCGTGCTGACGCTGGCCGACTGACCCGCCGGCGCGCGCCGCAGGGCCGGCCGGCCCTGTGCTATGGTCATCGCACCATGGGCGCGCCGATGAGACAGCATTTCATCCTGTCCGGCCGGGGCTGCGGATGAGCCTGTCCGTCGTCCTGGCCGGCCTCGGGCTTCTGGCCGCCGCCGCATGGGTCGTGTTCGGCGTGACGAGGCTGCGCCCGCGCGATGCCTGGATCGTCACCGCGGTGGTCTCGGCGCTGGCCCTGATCGTGGCCGCCGTCACGGGCGCGACGTGGCCCCTTTTCGGCCTGACCGGCTGGCTGTTTGGTCATGCCGGTCGCGCCCTCCAGGCGGCGCCCCCGCGCCGTGCTGCGCCCGCCAAGGATTCCCCCGAAGGGTCGCCGCCGGTCGCGGCGCGGCCCGTGCCTGCGCCAGCCCCCGACGGGCCGCCGGCCACGCTGGGTCGCTACCGCATCGACAGCGAGATCGGCCGTGGCTCGATGGGTGCGGTCTACCTCGGCCGCGATCCGCAGATCGGACGGGCGGTGGCGATCAAGACGATGGCGCTGTCGCGCGACTTCGGCCGCGACAAGGTCGGCGAGGCGCGGGAGCGATTCTTCCGCGAGGCCGAGACCGCGGGCCGGCTGCACCACCCGGACATCGTCACCATCTTCGACGCCGGCGAGGCCGGGGAGCTTGCCTGGATCGCCATGGAGTACGTCAAGGGCGAGGACCTGCAGCGCCATACCGCGCCCGGGCGGCTGCTGCCGGTGCCGCAGGTGCTGGAGATCGTGGCGCGGGTGTCCGAGGCGCTGTCGTACGCCCATGCCCAGGGGGTCGTTCACCGTGACATCAAGCCTGCCAACGTGATGGTCGGGCTCGACGCCGGGCTGGTGAAGGTGATGGACTTCGGCGTGGCGCGTGTCGACGACGCCAGCCGCACACGAACCGGCATCGTGCTGGGCACCCCCTCGTACATGTCCCCGGAGCAGATGGCCGGCCGGCGCACCGACGGGCGCAGCGACCTCTACTCGCTCGGCGTGATGCTCTTCCAGCTGCTCACCGGCAGCCTGCCGCACGCGGGCGAGAACATGGCCGAGCTGATGCGAAGGATCGTCAACGAGCCCGCGCCCGACGTCCGCAGCCTGCGTCCCGACCTGCCCGAGGCGCTGGCCGACGTGGTGGCACTGGCGCTGGAGAAGCGCCCCGAGGTTCGCTACGCCGACGGCGTGCAGATGGCGCAGGATCTGCGCGCCGTGGCGGCCGCGCTGGCCGCGCAGACCCTGCCATCCTCCACGCCAAGTGACGAGTTCGAGAAAACCGTGACGTTCACTCGCAACGAACCAAGGCACAATTCCGCTTCATGAGAGCCAGCGCCGGGCGCCAGAAAACCGGCCGAACCGCCCCATGACCCTGCCCGACGCCGCCTCGACCATGACCCTGGAGTTCTTCGCCGCAACCGACACGGGCCGGGCGCGCAACAACAACGAAGACTCGGTGGCGGTCGACGAGGAGTCCCGCCTGATCGTGCTGGCCGATGGCATGGGCGGCTACAACGCCGGCGAGGTGGCCAGCGGCATGGCCACGACCTTCATCAAGGCCGAACTGGGCCGCTGGTTGTCCGAGGCCTCAGACAACGCCTCCGACACCGACGTGCGCCGCGCGATGGACATCTGCGTGGACAACGCCAACCGCGCCATCTTCAATGCGGCCAACTCCAATCCGCAGTACGCCGGCATGGGCACCACGCTGGTGGTGGGCGTGTTCCGCGAGGGCCGTCTGCTGATGGGCCACGTCGGCGACTCGCGCGGCTACCGGCTGCGCGGCGGCCGGCTGGCGCAGATCACCCACGACCACTCGCTGCTGCAGGAGCAGATCGACTCCGGCCTCATCACGGCCGAGCAGGCTGCGTTCTCGGCCAACAAGAACCTCGTGACCCGCGCCGTGGGTGTCGAGGACACCGTCCTGCTCGAGACCCACCTGCACGACGTGATGCCCGGCGACCTCTACCTGTTGTGCTCGGATGGCCTGTCGGACATGCTCGACGACGACAGCATCGCGCAGCTGTTGCAGGGCAGCGACGCGCTGCCCGAACTGGGGGCGGCCCTGGTAGACGCCGCCAATGACGCAGGCGGAAAGGATAATATCTCGGTGGTACTCGCCAGAGTCCGCGGCCCGGCGGGACCGGCGCGATCGTGGTGGCCCTTCCGGCGCTGAGACCGCACCCGGGTCGGACAGAACAGAACACAGAGATCACGAGGACAACGAGCATGGGCAAGCTGGTCGTATCGCTGGATGGTGTGGTGATCAAGGAAGTGCAGATCACCAAGGACAAGACCACCCTCGGTCGCCGTCCGTACAACGACATCGTGATCGACAACCTCGCCGTCAGCGGCGAGCACGCCGTGCTGCAGATGGTGGGCGCCGACGTCTTCATCGAGGACCTCAACAGCACCAACGGCACCTACATCAACGGCAAGGCGATCAAGAAGCAGCTGCTCAGCCACAACGACACCGTCGAGATCGGCAAGTACAAGATCAAGTACCTCGTCGAGGACGGCACCGACTACGAGAAGACCATGATCATGAAGCCCGGAGCGGCAGCCCCGGGCGCACAGGCCTACCAGCCGACGCAGGGCTTCGGCGCCTCGGGCTTCGGCTCGCTGGGCGGCGGCTCGGGCCCGGCCTCGATCAAGGTGCTCAACGGCGCGGCGGCCGGCCGCGAGGTCATGCTCACCAAGGTGGTCACCACCGTCGGCAAGCCCGGCGTGCAGGTGGCTTCCATCACCAAGCGTCCGGGCGGCTACGTGCTCGCCCACGTCGAAGGCGCGCTGCGGCCCACGGTCAACGGCTCGCCGGTCACCGGCGAGACGGTCCAGCTGAAGAACGGCGACGTCGTCGAGCTGGCCGGCACGCAGATGCAGTTCGTCCAGGCCTGACGATCCCGTTTCGACGCCTGCCGGGCGCCGTGTCGTGAGTTCCGGCGCGCTGCGCTTGCTGCGCTGGTCGCTGCTGGGTTTCGCCCTTGCCGTCACGCTGCTGCACGCCAGCGGCATCGTGCCGCTGCGCTTCCTGCAGCAGATCGACCTCGACATCGACGACGCGCGGCTGCGCGCGGCCCTGCCCGGCGGCAAGGACCCGCGCATCGTCGTCGTCGACGTCGACGATGCCAGCCTGGCGCGCATCGGCCGCTGGCCCTGGCCGCGCGAGCGCATCGCGGCGCTCGCCGACGAACTCTTCGACCGCCAGCGTGCGGCCGTGGTCGGCTTCGACCTGGCCTTCGCCGAGCCCGAGACCGGCGATGCGGCGCTGGCGCGCGCGCTGACCGGGCGGCCGGCGGTGCTGGGCTACATCCTCACGGACGGCCCCGGCGCGCAGCGCACCGGCGTGCTGCCGGCGCCGCTGATCGAGCCGGACGCGCTCGGCGGGGTGCGGCCGTCGGTGACCCGCTGGAGCGGCCATGCCGCCAGCGTGGCGCCGCTGGCCGCCGCAGCGAGCGCGGCCGGCTTCTTCAATGCGCTGCCCGACATCGACGGCATGGTGCGCAGCCTGCCGCTGGTGGCCGAGGTCGACGGCGCGCTGCGCGAGTCGCTGGCGCTGGCGATGCTGCGCCAGGCCACCGGCTCGCCACGGGTCCTGCCGGTGCTCAGCGGCAACGTGCTTGCCGCCCTCGAGCTGCAGCAGGACGGGCACCGCCTGCGCATCCCGCTGGATGCCCGCGGCGCGGTGCGCGTGCCTTTCCGGGGGCCGGGCGGTCCGGCCGGCGGTTCGTTCGACTACCTGTCGGCCGCCGACGTGATCGACGGCAAGCTGCCGCCCGGCACGCTGGCCGGCAAGCTGGTGCTGGTGGGTTCCAGCGCGCCTGGCGTGTTCGACCTGCGCAGCACGCCGGTGGCGGCGGTCTACCCCGGCGTGGAGGTGCATGCCAGCGTGCTGTCGGGCCTGCTCGACGGCCGCGGGCCGCTGGCGCCCGACTGGGCCCGCGGCTACGAGGTGGCGCAACTGCTCGCCGTGACCGCGCTGCTCGCGCTGCTGCTGCCGCGGCTGCGGCCGGCCCGTGCCGCCGCAGCCACGGTGGCCCTGGCGGTCGCGCTGGTGCTGTTCGACCAGTGGCTGTACCGGCGCCACGGCCTGGCGCTGCCGCTGGCCTCGGCGCTGCTGCTCACGCTGCTCGTGTACGCCGGCATCACCGGCTGGGGCGTGGTGGTGGAAGGTGCGCGGCGCCGCCAGCTGGCCCGGCTGTTCGGCACCTACGTGCCGCCGGAGCTGGTCGCGCAGATGGCGCGCGACCCGCAGCGCTACGGCATGCAGGCCGAGAACCGCGTGCTGACCATCCTGTTCTGCGACATGCGCAACTTCACGCGCATCTCCGAGGCCCTGCCACCCGAGGAGCTGCGCGCGCTGATCAACCGCTTCTTCTCGGCGATGACGCAGGAGATCCGCGCCCACCGCGGCACGCTCGACAAGTACATCGGCGACGCCATCATGGCCTTCTGGGGCGCGCCGGTGGCCGACGACGACCACGCGCTGCACGCCGTGCAGGCGGCGCTTGCGATGATCGGTCGGCTCGACGGCCTGAACCGCGAGCTGCGCGCGCGCGGCCTGCCGGAGATCGGGCTGGGCATCGGCATCAACACCGGCCTGGTGTGCGTCGGCGACATGGGCTCCGACATCCGCCGCAGCTACACGGTGATGGGCGACGCGGTCAACCTCGCCTCGCGCATCGAGGCGCTCACCCGCGTCTACGGCGTCGACATCGTGCTCGGCCCGGCCACGCAGGAGGCCATCGGCGCGCGGCTGCCGCTGGTCGAGGTCGACCGCGTCCGCGTCAAGGGCAAGCAACAGGCCGTGACGCTTTTCACGCCGGTCTCGCAGGCCCATGCGAACGATTCGCGCTTTGCCGAGGAAGTGCGACTTTGGAACCTTGCACTGGCGCATTACCGCCGGCAGGATGCCGAGCAGGCGCTGACTTCGCTGGCGGCCCTGCGCGACGGCTTCGGCCGTTCGGCGCTGGGCGGCCTGTACGCTCAGCTCGGCGAGCGCATCGCGCGCTGGCCCCTCCAACCCGAGCCGCCCGACTGGGACGGCACCCGCACCTTCGACAGCAAATGATCGTCAAAGTCCTCGGCTGCTCAGGCGCCATCGCGGCCGGCTGCAGGACCACGTCCTTCCTGCTCGACGACGACGTGCTCGTCGACGCCGGCACCGGCGTCGGCGACCTCCCGCTCGAGGCACTGGCGCGCATCGAGCACATCCTCATCAGCCACTCGCACCTCGACCACGTGCTGTCCATCGGCCTGCTGGCCGACAGCGTGATGCGCGCCCGCCGCGCCGCCGGCCGCGGGCCGATCCAGGTGCATGCGCTGCCCGAGACGCTGGCCGCGCTGCGCGCGCATATCTTCAACGGCGTGATCTGGCCCGACTTCACGCGGCTGCCCAGCGCCGAGCAGCCGGTGCTGCAGCTCGTGCCCTTCGCGGTGGGCCAGCAGTTCGAGGTGGCCGGCAAGCGCGTGGAGGTGATCAGCGCCTCGCACACCGTGCCGGCCTGCGGCTTCGCCGTCGACGGTGGCGAGGCGGGCTGGTGGGTCTACACCGGCGACACCGGGCCCAACCCGGCGCTGTGGATCCGCCTGCGCCACATGAAGATCGCCCACCTGGTGATCGAGACCGCCTTCAGCGACGAGGAGCGCCAGCTCGCCTACATCAGCCGCCACCTGTGCCCGGCGGCGCTGGGCCACGAGCTGGCCCAGCTGCCCGGCAGCGTGGAAGTGCACATCACGCACATCAAGCCCGGCGAGACAGAAGCCGTGATGAACGAGGTCGGCAAGCTCGCCAGCAGCCACCGCATCCGTGCGCTTTCGGCCGGGCAGGTGATGCGCCTCGGCGATTCGTGACGTGTGCCGCGCGGCGGCGGAAGTGACCACTGAACAACGGGCCTGCGGGCCCGTTTTTCGTTGGATCACAAGGACTTGGCGCGGGTGACGATTTGCGTCAGTCACGACCGGACGCGTCCGCGACGGCCGGCCGACTGTGACTGTTTGCGTCAGCCTCTGCGCTGCATTTCACGGAATTTCGAGCCGATATCGATGGCACGCCCTTCGCATCGGAGAAGGCCGTGTCCCTCCCCAACCTCTCAGGAGTCCTCATGAAGCGTCGTGTCCAACAAGGTTTCACCCTCATCGAACTGATGATCGTCGTGGCGATCATCGGCATCCTGGCTGCCGTGGCGCTGCCGGCCTACCAGGACTACACCGTCCGCTCGAAGGTCACCGAAGGCCTGACCCTGGCCGGCGCAGCCAAGACCATCGTGTCGGAGACCTGGCAGACGGACGGCAGCTTGGCCAACGTCACGCAGTCCGCGGCCAACCCCTGCCCGCCCGCCACCACTTTCTGCTTCACGCCGAGCAAGAACGTCGAGCTCGTTTCGATCGACACCGCTAATGGTGAGATCACGATCGATTTCGATACAACGGCTGGCACTGGCATTCCGCAACTCGCTGGTGCTGACACCATGATCCTTGTGCCGACCATCGCTGGTGCCGTCTTGGCCGCTGGCGCTGCCGGCTCGATCGACTGGCACTGCAAGTCGGCCGGCTCGACCTATGCCACCGGTACGGCGGGCACGGTCCCGGGCCGTTACGCCCCGGCCCAGTGCCGCGGCGCGATCTAAGCTGAACCCCTGACTCGAGCATCGCGGGCTGGCCCGCGGTGCCCCGAGACCGCGGCGTGCCTCCGGGCACGCCGTTTTCATTTGGGCGCGGCCGATCCGCCTACACTTCGCGACCCATGAGTGAACCCCAAGCTTCGTCCCTCAAGCACCGCTTCGTCGCCGCCGGCTGGCACCTGCTGGTTTCGGCGCTGATCGCCGCGCTGGCCGCCGCGCTGGTGTTCGGCCTGTGGTACCCGGGCGCCTTCCGCCACATGGCGGGCGGCCAGGGCCTGTTCCTGCTCGTCGTCAGCGTCGACGTGGTGCTCGGCCCGCTGCTGACCTTCGCGGTGTTCAACCTCAAGAAGGGCTGGCCGCACCTGCGCCGCGACCTGGCGGTGATCGGCCTGCTGCAGCTCTCGGCCCTGGCCTACGGCCTGCACACCGTCTACGTGGTGCGGCCGGTGGCCCTGGTCTTCGAGGTCGACCGCTTCCGCGTGGTCAGCGCGGTCGACGTGCACGAGCCCGAGCTGCCCCAGGCGCGCCCCGAATACCGCCGCCTGCCGCTGACCGGCCCCTGGACGCTGTCCATCCGCAGCGCCGAGCCCGGCGCCGAGAAGACCGACGCCCTGCTGATGGCGCTGGAGAAGGGCGTCGACATGGGCCAGCGCCCGGTCTTCTGGGTGCCCTACGAGCAGGCGCGCGAGGCGGCGCTGAAGAGTGCCCGCCCGCTGCGGCTGCTGATGGAGCGCTACCCGGCGCGTGCGGCGGAGTTCAACGCCGCGCTCGCCGAACGCGCCCTGGCCGCCGATGCGGCGCGCTTCATGCCGGTGATGGCGCGCGGCGACTGGGTGGCCGTGCTCGACGCGCAGGGCAACGTCGCCGCCTTCCTGGCCGCCGACGGCTTCTTCTGATGCGCGCGGCGGGCCCCGCCTGGTTCGCCGCCGCGGCCGGCGCGGTGGCCGTGCCGACGCTGATCGCCTTCAACCTGCCCCCCTCGGCGACCTTCCTCAACCAGGTCGCGGCGGTGGTCGGCTGGGGCGGCTGGGCGATGCTGCTGGCGGCCGTGCTGCCGCGCGGCGACGCGTCGCTGCCGCGCGGGACCGGGGTGCAGGCGCTGCTGCTGGCCCTGCTGCTGGTGGCCTGCAGCGCCGCGGCCTCGCCGCTGTGGACCGGCCTGCCCTGGACGCTGGCCACGCCGGCGATCGGTCTGATTGCCTCGGCGATGCTGGTGGCGGCGCTCGCCGCGGCGCTGCAGCGTTCGGGCGCCGGCCCGGAGGCCTTCGCCGCCTTCTGCGTCGCGCTGCTGATCGCCGGCGTGGCCGGCGCGCTGATCGGCGTCGTGCAGGTCTACGCGCCGGAATGGGCCGACGGCACCTGGATCGCCGTCAGCAGCCTCGGCGACCGGGCGGTGGGCAACCTGCGCCAGCCCAACCACCTCAGCAGCCTGCTGCTGTGGGCGATGATCGCCACGCTGTGGCTGGCCGAGAGCGGGCGGCTGCCGCGCCGGCTGGCGCCCGTGCTGCTGCTCCTGCTGCTGGCCGGCGTGGTGCTCACGGCCTCGCGCACGGGCATGGTGGGCGCGGTGCTGCTGGCGCTGTGGGGCCTCGTCGACCGGCGTCTGTCGCGCGCCGCGCAGGTGCAGCTCTGGCTGGTGCCGCTGGCCTACGTGGCCTTCTACGCGCTGTTCGCCGCCGTCGCCCACCAGCACGACGCGGTGTTCGCAGGCGAGGCGCAGCTGCAGAAGTCCGATCCGTCGAGCTCGCGATTCGCCATCTGGTCGAACACGCTGACGCTGATCGCTGCGCACCCCTGGGCGGGCGTGGGCTTCGGCGAGTTCAACTTCGCCTGGTCGCTGCACGTCTTCCCGGACCGGCCGATCGCCTTCTTCGACCACACCCACAACCTGCCGCTGCACCTGGCGGTGGAACTCGGCCTGCCGCTGGCCGGCCTGGTGATCGCGCTGCTGCTGTTCGCGCTGTGGCGCGCCGCGCGCGCGGCGCTCGAGGGCGAGCCCGGCGACGGGGCGATGCGCCGCGCCGCGCTGGCGATGGTGGTGATGGTCTCGCTGCACAGCCTGCTCGAGTACCCGCTGTGGTACTCGTACTTCCTGCTGCCGGCCGCCTTCGCCTTCGGCCTGGCGCTGGGCGGCCCGGCCCCGGCTGCAGCGCCTGCCGCCTCGCCGCCGCGCGCCAGCGGCTGGCTGCTGGTGGCCACGCTGATGCTGCTGGGCGGCGCCGCGGCACTGGTGGACTACCAGCGCGTGGTGGTGATCTTCGCGCCGCCGGCGCATGCCGCGCCGCTGGCGCAGCGCATCGCCGAGGGGCGCAAGAGCTGGTTCAACGGCCACCACGCCGACTACGCCGCGGCCACCAGCGCGGCGCATCCGTCGCAGCAGATGGCGTCCTTCGCCCGCGCCACGCACTACCTGCTCGACACCCGCATCACGATCGCCTGGGCGAAGGCGCTGGCCGAATCCGGCGAGACCGACAAGGCGCGCCACCTGGCCGCGCGCCTGCGCGAGTTCCGCAACCCGCTGTCGGCGGAGTTCTTCGCCGAGTGCGACGAGCCCGTGCCCCAAGGCGAGGCGAAGCCGTTTCAGTGCGAGCCGCCGCAGCGGCAGTACGACTACACCGACTTCCGCTGAGTGTGCGGGCGGCGCTCAGGCAGGGGCGCTCCAGTCGCCGCTCTTGCCGCCGTGCTTCTCCAGCACGCGGATGCCGTCCATCACCATGCCGCGGTCGGCGGCCTTGCACATGTCGTAGACGGTCAGCAGGCCCACCTGCACGGCGGTCAGCGCCTCCATCTCGACGCCGGTGCGGCCGAGCGTCTCCACCTGGGCGGTGCAGCGCACGCTGCTGCCGACCTCGTCGATCTCGAACTCCACCGCCACGCGGGTGATCGGCAGCGGGTGGCACAGCGGAATGAGGTCGGCGGTGCGCTTGGCGGCCTGGATCGCGGCGATGCGCGCCACGCCGATGACGTCGCCCTTCTTCGCCGTGCCTGCGGTGATCAGCGCCAGCGTGGCCGGCTGCATGCGGATGGTGCCGGTGGCGCGCGCGACGCGGTGCGTCTCGCTCTTGGCCGACACGTCGACCATGTGGGCCTGGCCTTGGGCGTCGAAGTGGGTCAGCGGGGAGGACATGGGAGGAAACACTCGGGAAACGTTTCGGGGGCATGATAGCGACGCACCGGGCGCCGCCGCGGTGCGCGTTTCCATCTCCGTGACGACCACCTTCCCCCGCACCCGCCGCTGGCTCGCCGCGCTCGTCGCCGCCAGCCTGCTCGCTCCGGCCGCGCCGCTGCGCGCGCAGAACAACCTGCCGGCGCTCGGCGATGCCGCCACCGAGGATTTCGGCGTGGCCACCGAGCGCCGCGTGGGCGAGCAGATCATGCGCGAGATCCGCCGCGACCCGGCCTACCTCGACGACCCGCTGCTGCTCGAGTACGTGCAGTCGCTGTGGACCCCGCTGGTGGCGCAGTCGCGCCGCGACGGCCACATCACGCCCGACATCGATTCGCGCTTCGCCTGGGAGGCCTTCCTGGTGCGCGACCGCAGCGTCAACGCCTTCGCGCTGCCCGGCGGCTACATCGGCGTGCACCTCGGGCTGATCGCCATCACCGCCTCGCGCGACGAACTCGCCTCGGTGCTCGCCCACGAGCTGACCCACGTCACCCAGCGCCACATCGCGCGCGGCATCGCCAACAGCCGCCGCCAGTCGATGCTCGGCCTGGCGGCGATGCTGATCGGCATCATCGCCGCGAGCCGCACCAGCAGCGTCGATGCCGCCAACGCCGCGATCGTCGGCGGTCAGGCCGGGATGATCCAGGGCCAGCTGAACTTCTCGCGCGACATGGAGCGCGAGGCGGACCGCATCGGCTTCCAGCTGCTCACCGGCGCCGGCTTCGCGCCGGCCGGCATGGCCTCGATGTTCGAGAAGCTCGACCAGGCCTCGCGCCTGAACGACAGCGGCGGCTACCCGTACCTGCGCTCGCACCCGCTGACCAGCGAGCGCATCGGCGAGGCGCGCTCGCGGCTGGGCACCGAGCAGGGCCGGCCGGCCCCGGGGCCCGTCAGCGCAGACCTCGAGCACGCCTTCGCCATGGCGCGCTCGCGCGTGCTGATGGACACGCGCGTCGATTCGCTGCGCCGCTGGCAGGCGCAGGATGCGCCGCGCAGCGACCTCACCGCCACGCAGAAGCTGACCGATCTCTACGGCAGTGCGCTGGCCTCGGTGCTGCTGCGCGACACCGAGCGGGCGGACGGGGCCATCGCCCGGATCCAGTCGCTGCTGGCCGAAGGCTCGCGCCAGGACGCGCGCGCGCAGCGCTGGGCGGCGATGCTCAAGGCGCAGGCCTTGCTCGCACGCGGCGACGCGAATGGGGCGGCCGCGGCGATGCGGCCGCTGGCGGGCGATGCCAGCCGGCCGGTGCTGCTGATGAACGCCGATGTCGCGCTGGCCGGTGCCGGCGGCATGCCGGCGCTGCGCCGCAGTGCCGAGGAACTGCAGACTCGCGTGGCCGTGCAGGCGTCGGACGCCACCGCCTGGGCGACGCTCGGCCGCCTGTGGGCCCAGGCCGGCGAACCGCTGCGCTCGCGCCGCGCCGAGGGCGAGGCGGCCTACGCGCTGGGCGACCTGCGCGGCGCCATCGACCGCTTCCGCGCCGGCCAGGGTCAGGTGCGGCCCGGCAATGCCTCGGACTTCATCGAGGCCTCGGTGATCGATTCGCGCCTGCGCGAGGTGCAGGCGCAACTGCGCGCGTTCATCGCCGAGCAGCAGGAACAGCAGCGCTGACGCTGCGGCGGCGCGCGTAGACTGCCCCGCGGACGGCGATCCAGGGGGCGTGATGAAGCACAAGAACAGGCGCGGCGCAGCCGCGCTGCTGCTCGCGGCGATGGCCGCGGCGGCGCAGGCGGCCAGCATCAGCGGCATGACACCGCGCGGCGAGGTGGCGCAGGCGCGGCAGGTGACGCTGCGCTTCAGCGAGGCCGTCGTGCCCTTCGGCGACCTGCGCCTGGCCGATCCGGCCAGCGTGGTCTGCGAAGGCGCGGCCGTTGCCGGCAGCGGCCGCTGGTCGAACGACCGCGTCTGGCTGTACGACTTCGAGGCGCCGCTGCCCCCCGGCACGCGCTGCACGATCAAGGTCAAGGCCGACTGGAAGCCGCTGAACGGTACGCTGAGCGGTGCCACCGAGTTCGCCTTCCAGACCGGCGGCCCGGCGGTGGTCGCCGCGCAGCCGTGGAGCGGCAGCAGCATCGAGGAAGACCAGCACGTCCTGCTGCGCCTGAGCGGCGCGGCCACCGCGTCCAGCGTGTCGGCCAACGCCTGGTGCGAGGTCGAGGGCATCGGCGAGCGTGTGCCCGTCCGCATCGTCGGCGGTGCCGAGCGCGAGGCGGTGCTGAAGGCGCGGCGCCTGCAGAAGGAGGCCGACCGCACGCTGCTGCTGGCCTGCCAGCGGCCGTTGCCCAACGACGTGCGCGTGCGCCTGGTGTGGGGCCGCGGCATCGCCGCGCAGGCCAACCCGAAGGTGACCACCAGCGTCGAGCAGCACTTCGAGTACCGCGTGCGCAGCGCCTTCCTCGCCGAGTTCAGCTGCGAGCGCGAGCGCGCCAGCGCGCCCTGCCTGCCGATCCGGCCGATGTCGCTGAACTTCTCGGCGCCGATCGCGCGAACGCTGGCCGAGCAGGTTCGGCTGAAGCCGGCCGCCGGCGGCGCCGCGCTGGCGCCGAAGTTCGACCGCGACGACAAGGCCGCCGAGACCACGCGCGTGGAGTTCCCGGTGCCGCTGGCCGAGAACGCGGCCTACGCCATCGAACTGCCTGCCGGCCTGAAGGACAGCGCCGGCCGAGCGCTGGCCAATGCCGCGAGCTTCCCGCTGAAGGTGGCCACCGGCGACGCGCCACCGATCGCCAAGTTCGCCGCGGCGCCCTTCGGCATCGTCGAGCGCGAGGGCAACGGCGCGGTGCTGCCGGTGACGCTGCGCCACGTGCAGGGCGACCTGCGCCCGGCGGCCCCTGGCGGCGTGGTGCGCACGCGCAGGCTCGACAGCGACGCCGAGGTGCTCGCCTGGTACGCGAAGCTGCAGCAGCACCACGAGACGCAGCTCAGCGCGAAGCAGCTCGGCCGGCCCGAGCGCGAGTGGTTCGACACCGTCGAGGAGCGCGACGCGAAGGGCCGCGTGGTCAAGCGCCGCGTCGAGCGCTATGTCGCGACGCGCGAGGTCTCGCTGCTTGCCGCCGATGTGCAGGCGCAGCGCCTGGCGCTGCCGCAGCTCGATGGCGGCGACCCGCGGCCCTTCGAGGTGGTGGGCATCCCGCTCGCGCAGCCCGGCTTCCACGTCGTCGAGATCGAATCGCAGCGCCTCGGCGCCTCGCTGCTCGACCGCCAGGCGCCGATGTTCGTGCGCACCGGCGTGCTCGCCACCAACCTCGGCGTGCACGTGAAGATCGGCCGCGAGAACGCGCTGGTGTGGGTGACGTCGCTCGACCGCGGCCGGCCGGTGCCCGGCGCCGAGGTCACCGTCAACGACTGCCGCGGCGAGCCGCTGTGGAAGGGTGTCAGCGACGCCAGCGGCATCGCACGGGTCGAGCAGGCGCTGGTGGAAGAGGGCGAGTGCCCGGCCGACGGTGGCTTCTTCGTCACCGCGCGCCACACCGACGCTAAGGGTGTGGCCGACATGACCTTCGTCTTCAGCAGCTGGCGCCAAGGCATCGAGCCCTGGCGCTTCGGCGTGCCCACCGGCGCCGGCCCCGAGCCGGAGGTTCGCGCCCACACGGTGTTCGACCGCACGCTGCTGCGCGCCGGCGAGACGGTGTCGATGAAGCACTTCGTGCGCCGCGAGACGCGCAGCGGCCTCGCGCCGCTGGGCCGCGAAGCCCTGCCCGACCGCGCGATCGTCGTGCACGAGGGCACGGGCGAGGAGTTCGAGCTGCCGCTGGCGTGGAGCGGCACACGCAGCGCGACCTCGCGCTGGAACATCCCGGCCTCCGCCAAGCTCGGCAGCTACCGCGTGCTGCTGCAGCGCTCGAACGACGACGAAGCTCAGCGGCGCCGCTGGGACAGCGGCGACTTCCGCGTCGAGGAGTTCCGTGTGCCGCTGGTCGATGCGCGGCTGGCCGGGCCGAAGCAGATTCCGATCGCGCCCACGGCGCTCGATCTCGCCGTGCAGCTCAACTTCATGTCGGGCGGCGCGATGGGCAACGCGCCGCTCAAGGCCACGGCCTTGCTGCGCGAGCGCGGCGCGGCGATGACGGGCTTCGAGGAGTTCAGCTTCCAGCCGCCGCGCGGCGTGGCCGCGAACGAACCGGACGACGAAGATGCGCCGCGCAGCGACGGCAAGCTGGTCGCCGACAAGCTCGCGCTGACGACGGACAGGCAGGGTGCGGCCACCGTGGCCCTGAAGTCGCTGCCGAAGATCACGCGGGCGAGCGAGCTGCTCGCCGAAGTGACCTACAACGACCCCAACGGCGAGGCGCAGACCGTCTCGGCCACGCTGCGGCTGTGGCCGAGCGCGGTGGTGCCCGGCATCCGCGCCGGCTCCTGGGCCAGCGCGCGCGGCAAGGTGAACCTCACCGCGCTGGCGCTGGACACCGCCGGCAAGCCGCTCAAGGGCCAGGCGCTGGAAGTGCGCGCCCGGCTGGCGCAGGTGATCAGCACGCGCAAGCGCATCGTCGGCGGCTTCTACGCCTACGACAACCGCACCGAGGTGAAGGAGCTCGGCACGCTGTGCAGCGGCAAGAGCGACGACCGCGGCCAGCTTGCCTGCGAGGCGAGCCTGGACAGCGCCGGCCAGGTGGAGCTGATCGTCTCGGCGAAGGACGGCGCCGGCAACGTGGCCGAGGCCGCCACCAGCGTGTGGGTCACGCGGCAGGGCGAACTCTGGTTCGCGCAGGACAACGACGACCGCGTCGACCTGCTGCCCGAGAAGAAGCGCTACGAGCCCGGCGAGACCGCGAAGCTGCAGCTGCGCATGCCCTTCCGCGCCGCCACCGCGCTGGTGGCCATCGAGCGCGAGGGCATCATCGACACGCGCGTCGTCACCCTGCGCGGCGACGACCCGACGATCGACGTGAAGATCGAGAAGGGCTGGGCGCCGAACGTGTACGTGAGCGTGCTGGCGCTGCGCGGCCGCATCCGCGAGGTGCCGTGGTATTCGCTCTTCCAGTGGGGCTGGAGGCAGCCGCTGGACTGGTGGAGCGCGTACCGAGACGAAGGGCCGGACCACCAGCCGCCCACGGCGATGGTCGACCTGGCCAAGCCGGCCTTCAAGCTCGGCGTGGCGGCGCTGAAGATCGGCCTGGCCGAGCACGAGCTGCAGGTGAAGGTGACGGCCGACCAGCCGCAGTACGCCGTGCGCCAGACCGCGAAGGCGCGCATCCAGGTGCTGCATGCCGGCGCGCCGCTGGCCGGCGCCGAGGTGGCCTTCGCGGCGGTGGACGAGGGCCTGCTCGCGCTGCGCGGCAACGACTCGTGGGACCTGCTGCACGCCATGTTGCGCGAGCGCGCCTGGGGCGTGGCCACGGCCACCGGGCAGAGCGAGATCGTCGGCCGGCGCCACTACGGCCGCAAGGCGGTGGCGGCCGGCGGCGGCGGCGGCCGCGGCGGCGCGCGCGAGCTGTTCGACACGCTGCTGCTGTGGAAGGAGCGCGTGGTGCTCGATGAGAAGGGCGAGGCGCTGATCGAGGTACCGCTCAACGATTCGCTGACCAGCTTCCGCCTCGTGGCCGTTGCCGACGACGGCGCGCAGCGCTTCGGCAGCGGCGCCACCAGCATCCGCGTGACGCAGGACCTGCAGCTGCTGCCCGGCCTGCCGCCGCTGGTGCGCGAGGGCGACCGCTTCGTCGCGATGATGACCGTGCGCAACACCACCGGCCGGCCGATGAAAGTGCGCGCCACGCTGGCCGGCACCGTGAACAGCGGCGGTGCCGACATCGTGCGCACGCCGCTGAACCTGCCGGCGCAGGAGCTCACGCTCTCGGCCGGCGCGGCGCAGGAGATCGGCTGGCCGGTGGATGTGCCCGAGCAGGCCTTCAGCATCGCCTGGGAGGGCGCCGTCGAAGAGCAGGGCGGCGCGGCGAAAGACCGGCTCAAGCTCACGCAGCTCGTCAGCGCCGCCGTGCCGGTGCGCGTGCTGCAGGCCACGCTGGCGCAGCTCGACGGCCGCTTCACGATGCCGGTGGCGGCCCCGGCTGATGCCTTGCCTGCCGGCGCCGCGAAGCGCGGCGGCATCAGCGTCGGCCTGCAGCCGAAGCTCAGCGGTGCGCTGCCGGGCCTGCGCCGCTTCTTCGAGACCTATCCCTTCGTCTGCCTGGAACAGAAGGTGGCCAAGGCGGTGGGCTTGCGCGATGCAGCGCTCTGGGGCGAGCTGAGCAACGCGCTGCCCACCTACCTCGACGCCGACGGTCTGGCGAACTACTTCCCGCCGCGCGCCGAGGACGGCGCGCGTGGCAGCGACCGCCTGACTGCGCACCTGATCGCCGCCGCGCACGAGGCCGGCTTCGCGCTGCCCGATGCGCCCCGCGCCGCCATGCTCGACGGCCTGACTGCGTTCGTCGAAGGCCGCATCGAGCGCCGGTTCTGGTCACCGCGCGCCGACCTCGACGTGCGCAAGATCGCCGCGATCGAGGCGCTGTCGCGCCACGGCCGCGCGCAGCCGAGGATGCTCGGCTCGGTGAACCTCACGCCCAACCTGTGGCCGACGGCGGCGGTGATCGACTGGCTGGCGATCCTGCGCCGCGTCGACGGCATTCCCGAGCGGGCGAAGCGCATCGAGGAAGCCCAGCAGATCCTGCGCTCGCGGCTCACCTTTGCCGGCACCACGCTGCGCTTCTCCACCGAAGACGAGGACTTCTGGTGGTGGCTGATGGACAGCGCCGATGCGAACGCCGCGAAGCTCATCCTCGCCACGCTCGACGAGCCCGACTGGAAGGACGACCTGCCGCGCCTGGTGGTCGGCAGCCTGGCGCGGCAGAAGCGCGGTGCCTGGCTCACGACCACGGCGAATCTCTGGGGCTCGCTCGCGCTCGACAAGTTCGCGGCGAAGTTCGAGAGCGTGCCGGTGAACGGGCGCAGCCTGGCGAGCACAGGCGGCGAGCCGCAGGGCATCGATTGGTCGGCCAGGCGCGAAGGCGGCCGCCTCTCGCTGCCCTGGCCCACCGGCGCCGGCACGCTGAACGTCATGCACGAGGGCAGCGGCCAGCCCTGGCTGACCGTGCAGAGCCTCGCGGCCATCCCGCTGAAGGCGCCGCTGCGTGCGGGTTATGCGATCTCGCGCAGCGTCGAAGCCGTCGAGCAGAAGGAGAAGGGTCGCTGGTCGCGCGGCGACGTGATGCGCGTGCGCCTGGTGATCGAGGCGCAGTCCGACATGACCTGGGTGGTGGTGAGCGACCCGGTGCCCGGCGGCGCCACGCTGCTCGGCTCGGGTCTCGGCCGCGACTCGGCGATCGCCACGCGCGGCGAGAAGCGCGAAGGCACCGCGTGGCCCGCCTTCGAGGAGCGCAGCTTCGAGGCCTTCCGCGGCTACTACGACTACCTGCCGCGCGGCCGCCACGTGCTCGAGTACACGCTGCGGCTGAACAACCCCGGCCGCTTCGCGCTGCCGCCCACGCGCGTCGAGGCCATGTATGCGCCCGAGACCTTCGGCGAGCTGCCCAACGCGGCGGTGGAGGTGGCGCCGTGAGGCCGTGGCTCGCGGCCATGGCCCTGGCGCTGCCGCTGGCGGTGCATGCGCTGCCGCGCTTCGAGGAGGTGCGCGCCGCCCATCGCCCGTCCGACATCGTGCTGCTCGACCGCCACGGTGTGCCGGTGCAGACGCTGCGCGTCGACCGCTCGGTGCGCCGCCTGCCCTGGGTGCCCATCGAGGCGATGTCGCCGGCGCTGCTGCGCGCCATCGTGCTCAGCGAGGACCGGCGCTTCCACGAGCACAGCGGCGTCGACTGGCGCGCCGTCGCCGCCAGCGCCTGGGGCAACCTGTGGAACACCCGCACGCGCGGTGCCTCGACGCTGACCATGCAGCTCGCCGGCCTGCTCGACGACGGTCTGGCGCGGCCCGCCGGCGGCCGCAGCGTGGCCCAGAAGCTCGGGCAGGCGTTCACCGCGACGCAGCTCGAGCGGTACTGGCGCAAGAGCCAGATCCTCGAGGCTTACCTCAACTCGGTGCCGCTGCGCGGCGAGCTGGTGGGCGTGAGCGCGATCGCGCAGACGCTGTTCGGCAAGCACGCCAGCGGGCTGGACGACACCGAGGCAGCCATCGTCGCGGCGCTGGTGCGCGCGCCGAATGCGCAGCCGCAGCGCGTGGCGCAGCGGGCCTGCGAGGTGCTGCGGGAACAGTCGCTCGGCTGTGACGGCCTTGCCGTGATCACCGAGGCGGCGCTGGAGCGGCGCGGCGGCATGCCGCTGGGCGAGCAGCTCGCGCCGCACTTCGCGCGCCAGGTGGTCGACCCGGCCGGTGCGCCGCGCCAGACGAGCACGCTCGACGCGCGCGTGCAGCGCCTGGCCATCGCGTCGCTGCGCCGGCAGCTGGCCGAGCTGACGGGCCGCAACGTCGAGGACGGCGCCATCGTCGTGCTCGACAACACCAGTGGCGAGGTGCTGGCCTGGGTCGGCGCCAACGGCGCCACCTCGGCGGCGGCGCAGGTCGATGGCGTGCTGGCGCGGCGCCAGCCCGGCTCGACGATCAAGCCCTTCGTCTACCAGCTCGCCTTCGAGCGCCGGCTGCTCACGCCGGCCAGCCTGCTCGACGACTCGCCGGCGCAGATCGCCACCGCCGCCGGCCTGTACCTGCCGCAGAACTACGACCGCGACTTCAAAGGCTGGGTCAGCGTGCGCACGGCGCTGGGCAACAGCCTGAACGTGCCGGCGGTGCGCGCCGGCGCGATGCTCGGGCCGGATGCCCTCTTCGCGCGGCTCGATGCCCTCGGGCTGGCGCCGAGCGAGAGTGGCGGCTTCCACGGCCATGCGCTGGCGCTCGGCAGCGCCGACGTCACCTTGCTCGCGCTGACGAACGCCTACCGCACGCTGGCGCGCGGCGGCGTCTACAGCGCGCCGTCGCTGCGCGGCGAGGCCCGCGCCGAACGCCGCGTGGCCGAGGCGGCGTCGGTGCACCTGGTGGTCGACATCCTCGCCGACAACGCCGCGCGCGCGCGCACCTTCGGCCTGGCCAGCTCGCTGGCCACGCGCGGCTTTGCGGCGGTCAAGACCGGCACCAGCAAGGACCTGCGCGACAACTGGTGCATCGGCTTCACCGACCGCTACACGGTCGGCGTGTGGGTGGGCAATGCCAGCGGCGAGGCGATGCACGAGGTCTCGGGCGTCAGCGGCGCCGCGCCGATCTGGCACGGGATCGTGACCGCGCTGCACGCCGGCCGGCCCTCCCGGCCGCCGCCGCGGCCGGCCGGGGTGGTGAGCCAGCGCGTGGCGTTCGAGGCCGACCGCGAACCGGCCCGCGACGAGCTGTTCCTCGCCGGCACCGGGCAGGCCCGGCAGCGCGAGACCGCACAGCTCTCGCCCCAGCGTTCCTTCGGCATCACCAGCCCGCGCGACGGCAGCCGCTTCGCGCTCGACCCCGACATCCCGCCGTCGGCACAGCAGATCGTGTTCGAGGGCGAGCGCGGCACCTGGGTGCTCGACGGCCGGCGCATCGGCGAGGGTGCGTCCATCCGCTGGGCGCCCTGGCCGGGCCGGCACGAACTGGAGCTGCGTGACGCGCGCGGTCGCGTGCTGCAGACGGTGCGCTTCGAGGTGCGCGGGGCGACGCTGCGCAGCGCCGCGGCGACGGCGCGTTCAGGCGGCTGAGCCGGCGCTCGGGAACAGGCGCTCCATGGCGGCGTCGATGACGATGCCGCAAACGCTGTAGATCAGCGAGCCGATCAGTGCGGCCGCGAAGCCGGCGACCGCGAAGCCGTCGAGCACCTGTGCAGCGGCCCAGAACATCAGCGCATTGATGACGAACAGGAACAAGCCCAGCGTCAGGAGCGTGACCGGCAGCGTCAGCAGCACCAGCAGCGGGCGCAGCAGCGTGTTGAAGATGCCGATCACGAACGCCGCGATCATCGCCGAGCCGAAGCTGGTGACCGTGACGCCGGGGTAAAGGTAGGCCACCAGCAGCAGCGCCGATGCCAGCAACAGCCAACGGACGATGATCTTCATGCGAGAAGAATAACCGCATATCCCCGGACTTTTTGGGGAGAAGTGATGCCGGGCGACAATCCGGCCCGCTGAAGGGGGAGTAGCGAACGGTGCAAGGCCGTCGCGCAGCCCGTCATTCCGTCGGTGGCCGCCTGGCTGCCGGCCGGGCTCGCAGTCCGCCGCGGTGGAAACCACCCCGCGGACCCCCGCAAGACTCTTCGGCACCCCTCGCGGCAGCGCGTCTGCCGGATCGTGTGCTTCGAAAACTCAAGGGAGTCTTGCCATGAATACCGTGGCCCCGGATTGGTTGTGGGCGTTCTTCATCGTGTCGGTGCTGGTGGCACTGTTCGTCGACTTCGTCGTGCTCAAGAAGCAGGGCGCGCACGAGGTGACCGTGCCCGAGGCGGTGCGCTGGTCGATCGTGTGGGTGGCGCTCAGCCTGGCCTTCAACGCCCTCTTCTGGTGGGCGCTGAAGACGCATGAGGACCCGGCCGTCGCCGCCGAGGCGAACACACGCGCCTTCGAGTTCCTCACCGGCTACCTGATCGAGAAGTCGCTGGCTGTCGACAACATCTTCGTCTTCCTGATGATCTTCACCTACTTCTCGGTGCCGCCGGCGTACCAGAAGCGGGTGCTGATGATCGGCATCATCGGCGCGATCGTGCTGCGCACCGTGATGATCCTGGTCGGCGGCCTGCTGATCGCCAAGTTCCACTGGATCCTCTACGTGTTCGGCGCCTTCCTGCTGCTCACCGGCATCAAGATGTGGTGGGCTGCCGGCAAGGAGCAGGACCTGGAGGACAACCCCGCGCTCAAGCTGCTGCGCCGCTTCATGCCCGTGTCGAAGAGCTTCGACGGCGAGAAGTTCTGGACGGTGGAGAACGGCAAGCGCATCGCCACGCCGCTGCTGATGGTGGTGGTGCTGGTGGGCATCACCGACGTGATCTTCGCGGTCGACTCGATCCCGGCGATCTTCGCCATCACCGACGATCCGTTCATCGTGCTGACCTCGAACATCTTCGCCATCCTCGGCCTGCGCGCGATGTTCTTCCTGCTCGCCGCGATGGCCGCGAAGTTCCACCTGCTCAGCTACGGCCTGGCGGTGATCCTGGTCTTCATCGGCACCAAGATGCTGCTGATCGACGTCTACAAGATCCCGGTGCTGGTGTCGCTCGGCGTGGTGGTGGGCATCCTGGCCATCACCATGGTGTGGAGCGTGCGCACCGCGCCGAAGCTGCCCGAGCCCAAGCCGAAGGCGCTGCCGCAGTCGAACTGAGCGCCTCGCGCTGCAATGGAAGGGCCCGCCTCGGCGGGCCTTTTCTTTGGCTCCGGCCGGCGGCCGTGCTAGCTTGGGGGCCCCGCGCAGTTGGAGATCGCCATGGCATCCAGGGTGGCCGGACGCTTCGAGCAGAGCTTCGTCTTCCACATGATCCGCGACTTCTTCCTGCTGCTGCTGGCGGTGGCGGCGGCGGAGCTGGCGATCCGCTACGCCGTGCTGCTGTACGAGTTCCGCACCCAGGAGCCGCAGCGCGTGAACCGCGCCGCCGAGCAGCTGGCCAACGACGTCAAGTCGATCATGCTCAACAGCGGCGGACCGCTGGCGGCGCAGACGGTCTACCCGATCCTCAACCGCAACTACGACGACCTCGGGCTGTCGATCGCGGTGGAGCCGGCCGCGGTGACGGTCGAGTCGATGAAGCAGACCTTCAAGATGGACCCGAAGGGCCTGAAGCCGGCCTGGCCCGAAGGCGCGCACCAGCAGGCGCAGGTGGCGCTGAAGGCGGAGCAGTTCTGCCTCGGCTGCCACGTCAAGGCGCAGGTGGGCGACGTGCTGGGCACGGTCAGCGTGCGCAGCTACCTGGCGCGCAAGGAAGCGGTGTGGTGGCAGGAGGTGCGCCTGACCGCCGGCGCGCTGAGCCTAAAGATCCTCGCCCACACCGTGGTGCTGCTGCTGCTGCTGAAGGTGCGCATGCAGCCGCTGCTGTCGCTGCGCGACACGGTGGCGGGGCTGGCCCGCGGCGTGATGGACCTGAGCCCGCGCGCCCGGGTGAAAACCGAAGACGAGTTCGGCGAACTGGCGCAGGACCTCAACCACTTCCTCGACCGCATCTCGCTGGTGGTGCGCGACCTGGACAAGATCCTCTCCGAGGTGGTGTCGGTGGGCGAGCGCCTCGGCGGCGTCAACCGCCGCCTGGAGCAGCAGCTCGACGGGCTGCGCGACGGTGCATTGCGCGACCTCGCCGACGAGGCGCAGCAGGGCCTGGCGGCGCGCCTGGCCGCGGCGCGGCAGGCCGGCGCCTTCGACGTGCTGATGCGCGAGCTCGAGGCCGGCGGGCCGGACGGCACGGCCCTGCGCGAACCGCTGGCCCGGCTGCAGCAGCGTTTCGATGCCGTGCTGCAGGCGCTCGACGCCGCAGCGCCGCAGGTGCAGGCGGCGTCCTCGCGCAGCGCCGAGTTCCAGGCCTTCGCGCAGAGTCTGCGCGAGATGGCGGTGCTGGAGACGCAGATGCAGGCGGTGGCCGAGGGTGGCCAGCGCGTGCTGCACCGGCTGGCCGGCCGGCAGGGCTGAGGGTGGCCTGCGGCGTGATGAGGGGAGGGCGCGATCGTGCAGGAGCATTGCTGAGTATACAAATGAGAATGATTCGTGTTAAGGTAGGCAGTCAGGGACAGCCCTTCTCCACGAATCCACCGTGCCCCTCGCACCCCGTCACGACGAACTCCCGCCCGCGCAACGCCGCGCGGCCGTGGCCACCATCCTCGCGTTGCACGCAGCCGCCGCCTGGGGCCTGCTGCAGGTCGAAGCGGTGCGCAGCGCCGTGGCCGAGGCCGCGCCACTGTTCGTCGAGCTGATCGCGCCGCCGGCACCCGAGCGCCCGCCCGAACCCCCGGCGCCCCCTCCACCGCCGCAGCCGAAGACGCCCCCGCCACCCGCGCCGGTGATCGCCGCCGCGCCGCGCATCGAGGCGCCGGCCACCTTCGTCGTGCCGGAGCTGCCGCCCGAGCCGGTGCCGCCCGCGCCTCCCGAGTCGCCGGTGGTGGTGGTCGCGGCACCTGCGCCGCCCGCACCGCCGCCGCCGCCCGCCGCGCCGCGTGAACTGCCGGCCTCGGCAATCCAGTACCTCGAGCCCCCGGAACCTGTCTATCCGCGCGCCTCGCGCCGACTCGGCGAGGCCGGCCTCGTCGTCGTGCGTGTCTTCGTCGGCGCCGACGGGCTGCCCAGGCAACTTCAGGTGCTGCGCTCCAGCGGCTTCGTGCGGCTCGACGAGGCCGCGCTCGACGGCGTGCGCCGCGCCCGTTTCAGGCCGCCGACCGAGAACGGCCAGCCCACCGCCGGCTGGGCGCGCATCCCGATTCCCTTCGAACTGGAGAAATGAACGTGACCCCTGAATCGACGCTGGGCTTTGGCCACTTCATCGCGCAAAGCGATGCGGTCGGCAAGACGCTGCTGGCCGCGCTGGTGCTGATGTCGGTGCTGTCGTGGCTGATCATCGCCCTCAAGGGCCTGACGCTGGTCGCGCGGCGGCGCCGCAGCCACGCCTTCCTGAACTTCTTCTGGAACGCCACCTCGCTGGAGGCGGTGCAGCACGAGATCGCCACCCACGGCTCGCACGATCCGTTCTCGCACCTGGCCAGCCACGCGATGCAGGCGCAGACGCACCACGCGCGCTACGGCGCCGCCAAGCTCGAGGAGGCCGGCACCGCCAGCGACTTCGTCACCCGCACCATCAAGAAGGTGCTCGACGAAGAGACCACGCGACTGGAGAACGGCCTGTCCGTGCTCGCCACCGTCGGCGCGACGGCGCCCTTCGTCGGCCTGTTCGGCACGGTCTGGGGCGTGTACCACGCGCTGGTGGCCATCGGCATGAGCGGCGCGGGCACGCTCGACAAGGTGGCCGGGCCGGTAGGCGAAGCGCTGATCATGACCGGCCTCGGCCTCGCGGTCGCGATTCCGGCCGTGGTGGGCTACAACGGGCTCACGCGCGCCAACCGCGTGATGCTGTCGCACCTGGACGCCTTCGCCTACGAAGTGCACACCTTCGTCGCGATGGGCCAGCCGCTGGCCGCGGCCGATGCGACGCCCGCCGCGCCGGTGCGCACCATCACGCCGCGCGCCGCGGCCTGAGCGAGGGGCTTGCGATGGCCTTCGCCAGCTTCGATTCGCAGCGCGCCGGCGCGCCGATGTCGGACATCAACATGGTGCCGCTCATCGACGTGATGCTGGTGCTGCTGGTGATCTTCATCGTCACCGCGCCCCTGCTCACGCACGCCGTCAAGCTCGAACTGCCGCGCGCCAGCGCGCAGGTCAACCAGGCCAAGGCGGACAAGGTCGACTTCGCGATCGACGCCACGGGCGCGCTGTTCTGGAACGGCGAGCCGGTCAGGCGCAACGAGGCGCAAGCCCGCTTCGCCGCGGCCGGCGCGCTGCAGCCGCAGCCCGAGATCCATCTGCGTGCCGACCAGGCCGTGCCCTACCGGCACGTGGCGCGCACGCTGGCCGACGCCTCGCGCGCCGGCCTGACCAAGGTCGGATTCGTCAGCGACCCCGAGAACCCCTGAGGAGGACCATGAAGAAGAACGCCCTGCCGGCGCTGGCCGGCACCATCGCGCTCGCCTTCGGCAGCGCCCACGCGCAGACCGCGGCGCCCGAGGAGAACAAGGACACGACGCTCGCGCCGATCAAGGTCAAGGCGCAGGCCGAGGCCACCGGCAAGGACAGCGTGCGCGCCACCGAAACCCGCATCGGCAAGGGCCAGCAGGAGCTGCGCGACATCCCGCAGTCGATCAGCGTGGTCACCGAGCGCCTGATCGACGACCGCAACCTCGACACGATGAAGGATGCGCTGCGCAACACCGCGGGCATCACGTTCCAGGCGGCCGAGGGCGCGGAAGAGGACGTCCGGCTGCGCGGCTTCTCGCTGCAGGCCACCGGGGACATCTTCCTCGACGGCATGCGCGACCCCGGCTTCTACGAGCGCGACAGCTTCAACTGGGACCGCCTCGAGGTGCTGCGCGGCTCGGCCTCGATGCTGTTCGGCCGCGGCTCGACCGGCGGCGCGGTCAACCAGGTCGCCAAGCAGCCGATGCTGCTGAACCAGAACGAGGTCTCGGCCACGCTCGGCAACGGCGGCTACCTGCGCACCACCGGCGACTTCAACCTGAAAACCGGCGAGAACGCTGCCGTGCGGCTGAACGCGATGCTCAACCAGGCCGACAACGGCGGCAACGAGATCGACAGGCTCGGTATCGCGCCGACCTTCCGCTGGGGCATCGGCACTCGCGACGAGTTCTCGCTCGGCCTGTACCACCTCCAGTACCGAAACGGCATCAACTACGGCTTCCCCTGGCTCCGCAGCCGCGTGAGCGAAGCCTTCGCGCCCGATGCCTACTACGGCGCCGCCAGTGACTACACGGCCGGCGGCACCAGTTCCGCCACGGCCAGCCACGTGCACCGCTTCGATGCCCGCAACGAACTGCGCACCGTGCTGCGCGTGGCCAGGTACGACCGCGACCAGCGCGCCAGCGCGATCCGCTTCTGCGGCCCGCAGGTCAACCCGCAGACCGGCACGACCACGCCCAACCCCGCCTGCCCGACGCAGCTTGTCCCGTCGATGCAGCTGCGTGCCATCGGCGGCGACACCGTGCTCACGCGGGGCAGCAACAACAAGATCCAGGACATGGGCAGCGTCTACCTGCAAAGCGACTACAGCGGCCGCTTCGAGGCGCTCGGCCTCCAGCACGCCGTGCTGTCGGGTGTGGACGTGGCGATCGACGACTTCACCCGCTACGCCGCCGTGCTGCCCGTGGGGCTGACGCTGACGAAGCCGACCACCACGATCGGCACGCCGAACGACGGCGGCGCCGTCGACGAGGGCCTTCGCGACGTCCGCCGCAGCCAGACCTTCGACGCCCGCGCGATCGGCGTGTACGCACAGGACATGGTCGAGCTCGCGCCGGCGTGGAAGCTGCTCGCCGGCTTGCGCTGGGACCAGTTCGAGGGCACCTACCGCAGCTACGCCACGGCCAACCTCGACGGCACCAACGCCACGCCGCCCGGCGCGCAGACCGCCGAGCGAGGCCGCACCGATTCGATGTGGAGCAAGCGCTTCGGCCTGCTGTACCAGCCCCGCGACGACCAGTCCTACCACCTGTCCTACGGCACCTCCTTCAACACCTTCGGCGACGCCTACTCGTTCGACCCGCAAGGCTCGAACACGCCGCCCGAGGCCAGCCGCAACATCGAGATCGGCGGCAGCATCGACTGGGCGAAGGGCCGCTTCACGACGCGCTTCGCGCTCTTCCACGCCACCAAGTACAACGAGCGCAACACCGACCAGGACAGCGTCAGCCCCGACAACTACGTGCTGTCCGGGCAGCGCCATGCCGCCGGCCTCGACCTCGACTTCGCCGGACGCCTCACGGCGGCCTGGGAACTGTTCGCCGCCTACGAGTGGATTCCCTCGGCGAAGGTCGACAAGGGCACGCTGATCGGCGGCGAGACCGTCGGCAGCCGCCCTGCGATGACGCCGCGCCACTCGGGCACCGTGTGGACCACCTACCGGCTCTCGCCGCAGTGGCGCGTCGGCGGCGGGCTCACGGCCCGAAGCGCCACGCGGCCCTACCTCGCCAGCTTCTACGCGCCGAGCTTCGTCAGCGGCGACCTGATGGCCGAGTACACCGCGGGCGATCTGGCCTTCAAGCTCAACGTGACCAACGTGGCCGACAAGCTCTACGCCGATCAGCTCTACCGCGGCCACTACGTGCCGGGCAAGGCGCGCACGGTGCAGCTCACCACCAGCGTGAAGTTCTGAAGCCTGTCGACGGGCATCGCGAGGCGCGATCGATGCGCCTCGTGCGCCCCAGGGAGCTCCCTGGGAGCGTCCCAGGTGACGCTTGAGCGCGACAAAAGCGCGCTTTCCCTCGACAAGATCAACGCTGCACGAGTGAAAACTGCTTCTCAATGCAGCAGTGACGCTATACCATTCGCTCCGCACGGTGCTATGGAGAAATGAGGTTCCACGCGAGCCTCGCCCATCCCGGGCACATCAATCAGACTTTTGATGGAGAGAATCAACATGGCAACTGCGAAGAAGGCTCCCGCGAAGAAAGCGGCAGCGAAGAAGGCCCCGGCCAAGAAGGCGGCACCGGCGAAGAAGGCCCCGGCCAAGAAGGCGGCACCGGCCAAGAAGGCTCCCGCCAAGAAGGCGACGCCGGCGAAGAAGGCGGCAGCGAAGAAGGCTCCGGCCAAGAAGCGCACCCCGAACGCCGCGTTCCTGAAGCCGATGACCCCGAGCGCCGCCCTGGCCGCGATCATCGGCGACAAGCCGCTGCCGCGCACCGAGGTGACCAAGAAGGTCTGGGAGTACATCAAGAAGCACGGCCTGCAGGACAAGATCAAGCGCACGCTGATCAACGCCGACGCCAAGCTGAAGGAAGTCACCAAGCAGGCTCAGGTGTCGATGTTCGAGCTGACCAAGTACGTCAACGCCCACCTGAAGTGAGCGATGCTGCCGCGGCTCGAGCGAGCCGCGCAGCCTCTCGAAACCGGCCCCTCGCGGCCGGTTTTTTCGTTTCTAGGGTGTCGGCGGCAGGCCGAACAGGCGCGCGCCGTTCTCCCAGGCGATGCGCTTCGCCGCGGGCTCGGGCAGGTCGGCCAGCCAGCGCCGCGCGTCGCTCATCAGCCCTTCGTAGCCGGCCCAGCGCGCGTTGATCCAGGTGTCGGAGCCGACCAGGAAGCGGTCGCTGTGCGCCGTCAGCAGCGCCTTCCACTCGGCGCTCAGGCCGCCGCCCGACTCCGTCAGCCCCGGGCGGTACGACAGCTCGCCCATCAGCTTCGGGTACTTCTGCAGCAGCGCGCGCACGCGCTCGGCCGGTGCCCCGCCGATGCCGGTGTGGGCCCAGATCAGCCGCGCATTCGGCGCATGGGCCATCAGCAGGTCGATCGCGCTGTCGTCGACGTGGGCGAGCACCGCCAGGTCCTTCGCCTGCGCGAGCTGCATCAGCTTCCTCGCCACCGGTCCGTTGGCGTTGGCGCTGTCGTAGAGGTGGAACTCGCCGAGGCCGCGGTACGGGCCGGCCGCGGTGCCGGCGGCGAGCTCCTTGAGCACCATCTCGTGGATGCTCTCGTCCTGGAACCAGCCGGTGTAGTCGGCACGGTTGCGGTACAGGCGGATGAAGGGCACCACGGTGACGCCCGCGGCGGCGGTCTTCTCGCGCGCGCTGGCCAGCGACTTGGTGCCGTCGTTGGGCCGGCTGTTGGCGATGATCGCGCGCACGCCGCTGCGCTGCATGCGGCCGAGCGCGTCGTCGACCGGGTGTGCCGACATCCAGGCCTCGTCGTTGTAGTGCAGGTGGGCGTCGAAGATCGGGCCGTCATAGCGCTGCGCCTGGGCGGCGCCCGCCAGCAGCACCAGGGCGGCAAACAGGCTGCGGCGCATCGCGGTCAGCCCTGGCTCAAGCGACGCTGCAGGAAATCGAGCCGGTCCTGCCCCCAGAAGATCTCGCCGTCGACCACGTAGCTCGGCGCGCCGAACACGCCGGCGTCGATGGCGCGCTGGGTGTCGCGCTCGTAGCGCACGTGCACGGCCTGACTCATCGAGTCGTCCAGGCGCCGCGCCGGCAGACCTTCCTCGGCGAGCATGGCCGCCAGGTCGCGCGCATCGGCGATGTTGCGCTCGTCGACCCACACGCCGCGCAGGATGCGGCCGGTGATGCGCATCGCGGCGTCGGTGCCGTCGTGCATGTCGACCGCGATGATCAGCTTGGCGGCGTCGTCGGGGTTGACCGGGAAGTACTTCGGCTGCAGCACGATCGGCGCGCCGAGGTACTCGCTGAAGCGCTTGAGCTCGACGAGGCGATACGCCTGCCGCTGCGGCGCGCGCTTGGCCAGCGGCAGCCCGCCGGACACCGGGAAGACCTTGCCGCCCAGGTCGACCGGCAGCACGTGGATGGTGGCGCCGGCCGCCTTCGCGATCTGCGCGAAGCGCTCGTGGCCGAGGTAGGTCCAGGGCGAGTTGGGCGCGAAGTAGTAGTCGATCGTCGGGGCCATGGCGGTCTCCTGGCTGTCAGGCGTCGGCGAGGGGCCCAGTCTAGCGGTGCGCGAGCGCCACAGTGCGGCCGCAGGGAACTCCGTGACGGCGGGCTCGCCTAAGCTCCGGTCTGCGCCGTTCTGGTTCTAACGAGGAGGTCCGTGATGCGCCGATTCATCCTGCTTGTGGCCGTGCTCTGCTCCGGCGCCGTGACCCTGGCCCGAGCCCAGCCGGCCGAGCCCAAGGTGTTGAACGTCTACAACTGGTCCGACTACATCGCCGAGGACACGCTCGCCAACTTCGAGAAGGAAACCGGCATCAAGGTCCGCTACGACAACTACGACACCAACGAGATCCTGCACGCCAAGCTGGTGGCCGGGAAGAGCGGCTACGACATCGTGGTGCCGAGCGCGCACTTCGCCAAGCAGCAGATCGAGGGCGGCCTGTTCCGCAAGCTCGATCGCAGCCAGCTGCCCAACTGGAAGAACCTCGACCCGGCGCTGCTCGAGCAGCTGGCGAAGGTGGACCCGGGCAACCAGTACCTCGTCGACTGGCTCTGGGGCTACATCACCGTCGGCATCAACCGCGGCCAGGTCGAGAAGGCGCTGGCCGGCATGCCGATGCCGGAGAATCCCTGGTCGCTGCTGTTCGACCCGAAGTACGCAAGCAAGCTGAAGAGCTGCGGGATCAGCATGCTGGATTCACCCTCCGAGGTGCTTCCGGTGGCGATGATCTTCGCCGGCAAGCCCGGCTACAGCCGCAATGCCGCCGACTACCCCGCCGCGGCCCAGGTGCTCAAGGCCGCGCGGCCCTACGTGACGCGCTTCTCCTCGTCGGGCTACATCAACGAACTGGCCGGCGGTTCGCTGTGCCTGGTGATGGGCTACTCGGGCGACATCAACATCGCGCGCGCTCGCGCCATCGAGGCCAAGTCCGGCAACGTGATCGAGGCGCTGGTGCCCCGGTCCGGTGCGACGCTGTTCTTCGACTCGATGGCCATTCCGGCCGACGCGCCCCACCCGGGCAATGCGCACAAGTTCATCAACTACATCCTGCGCCCCGAGGTCCACGCCAGCCTGACCAACAAGGTCTTCTACGCCAATCCGAACAAGGCCTCGCTGCCCTTCGTGAAGCCGGAGGTGGCGGCCAACAAGACCATCTTCCTCTCCGCGGAGGACATGAAGGGCCTGGTCGCGCCGGACGCGGTGCCGCAGGAGATCCGGCGCGTCCAGACACGGGTGTTCACGCAGTTCAAGGCCGGGCTCTGAGCGTTCCCGCGCGGCGCCTCAGTCGCGCAGCAGCGGCGCCAGGTAGCGGCCGGTGTGGCTGGCCGGGTGGGCAGCCACCTCTTCCGGCGTGCCCTGCGCCACCACCGTGCCGCCGCCGGCGCCGCCTTCGGGGCCCATGTCGATCAGCCAGTCGGCGGTCTTGATGACGTCGAGGTTGTGCTCGATCACCACGATGGTGTTGCCGGCGTCGCGCAGCTGGTGCAGCACCTTCATCAGCAGGTCGA
>VFQN01001579.1_pt1 | contig 37475 bp, 31 predicted proteins | sample 3512371 | NCBI WGS metagenome assembly VFQN01 (sample SAMN10412370, study PRJNA504923) | tailings metagenome | isolation source: Replicate 2 from Balatoc abandoned mine | place: Philippines: Itogon, Benguet | collected 2017-08-28
AAACTGCGCTTAGGACCCTCGTCGCTAAGCTCCTCTGGCCCTAAGCTCAAATTTGCTATTCCTGACAAGACTGTGACTTCAGGACACGGACGTGTGGATAAAGGCCAGCTGCATGGTTGCTTGGGCTGGGATGACCCAGCATTGATCGCAATAGGGTAGGAGCAGGCATGGCAGCGCAGTGGTGCCCTTGATACAGGCGTGTTGCCGTACGGTGTGGTTTGGTGAGGACTGCTTTTGTTGGGAAGTTGGGTACCGGTACCTTTCGATACAACCTGGCGTCCTCTTGGCTCTGCACTTGGGCCTGGCGAATGTAGGTGCAGGGCACAGGGTCCGCTTCCTTGGAAATGGCCCTGGGTAATTGAGTTGTGCCCGGGGAGAAGCGCCTGTTATTACCGTACCCGAAAATTCAGACCATGGGGGTGGTAAGTTATTGTTCCATGTAGCGTATGTCAATGAAATATTCACGACTCGAGTGCACGAGCGCTGTCAAGCTCAAGGATTTTCAACCGCGTGCCACTAGGGAGTGCCCCTTGGGTACGCCGCAGTGCGTGGACCTGGGGGCACAGCCCCGTCAGCCCAGGGTGGGTGGAGGCAACAACACCTCCCGTCAGCCCATTCTATAACTAAACGCGCTTGTGATCATAGTGCTACTATCCTACCAAGTGCCAAACACCATGTGGTTGGCATGCACAGTAACTAGGCCAGGGTAAGCTTGTGCAATCGACCGTCCAAAGACCAAACACATACCGTGCCTACACCGGTGTATGCGTACGTCTGCACCGCTCACTGACTGCCAATTCACCCTTGGTGGGTGCGGAAACTGATAAAACTTCTCGAAGGGACATGTGTTCGTGGCTTCCAGCCAGCGAAATAGCTTGGGAACGGTACGCCATTAATCTACATGACCTACTGCTGCAAAGCAAGTATTTTGGAGGAGGACCACGTGTACCCGTATTTTTCAAGATGACGCGAGGACGGGTCAGCCCCGTTGCACAGTAGCTACTTTGCACACAATGCGGGCAGCGTCCCAAACACTGCATAAAACCGCTAGGCCGGCCTTTTCAACCCATGCTTGAGCAATATCGAAAGAGTGTCAGTACACTCAGGACGCGAGACGCGTACGGCACATCCCCAGGGGCTCTTGTGAGCAACATGTGCGAGAACCTGGGGCCACATGACCCTAGAGTCGTTCCCTCTAAGTGACTGTCTCGCTTCTATGTGTTCACAGGACGTCCCCTCGTTGGGCTCCGTGGACGGCGACGACAGCGACAGCATCGAGCAGCTCCGTACCCTGGTGGCATCGCTGCAAGGGCAGCTCCAGGTTAGTCGATGCGAGCGCGCCCACGCCTACCTCCGTCGTCGGTATGCTTGATCAGGCGGTCACGTCTTGTACCCATAGCCTCAGTAAGCATGAAGGCAGAGGCCGGGTACCTGGTTCCCGGATATTTGTAATGCCTCTTGCCTGTGGGTCCCTTGCCGCCAAGGCATCCATGTTCAGCCTGCACGCATACCGTATGCCTTCCTCTCCTGCCTCGAACCACCACAGGCCAAGGACAAGGCGCTGTGGGCAGCACGCTTCACGGGCACATTCCTGCACCACCGCAGCGCCCGCTACAGCGCCTACGGCACCCCACAGCGCCAGTCCATCCCCGCCAGCCCCTTCCCGGGAGCCTTCGACACGCCCCAGGCGCAGCCCATGCTGCCCGAGCCCGCGTCGCCCTCGTGGGGCTCCCCTGGACCCGGGTCCGAGGCGGGTGCGCCTGCGCCGGGGAGCGAGGGCGGCAACCGGGCCCTGCTGCCCTCCTTCGCCAAGCGGCTGGCTGCGCGGGCCCAGGCCATGCAGGCGCACACCACCAAGGCGGGGGGCCTCACCACGCTGCAGGTGCGCAGTGGGTGCTGGCGCGGCACCCATCAGCCTTGTACACACCGGTAGCAGACGGGTCCTAGCTGGCACGTGCACTTGCGTTGGTGCGTGCTGTGCGATGTCAGCGCTTACTGCTGACTGTGTGCGGCTGCAGGTGGCGCTGATCGGCGCGGAGCGGGAGGTGCTGACGCTGCGCTCCCAGCTGTCGCACCGCCAGCAGCACATCAAGCTGCTGGAGCAGCGCCTGCTGGAGCAGTCGCAGGTGGGGCCTGCAAAGGCTCTGTTGCTTGATGAAGTGCTACGGTACTTTGGCACGGCACTGTCAAGCTGTCCCCACGGTAACATGTGCGCTGTGCATGAAGCTCATTTTACTGCGTGCGTTCCGCTCTTGCCGTCATGCGTGCAGGACGTGGCGGCCATGATCAACCGCGGCGACCCCGCCCGCGCCGCCAGCCCGCTCGCCTCGCGCATGGGCTCCTTCGCCGACAAGGAGCAGCCCGCGGCGGCCCTGCGGCGGCTGCCGGGCAGCGGCACGGAGCTGCTGCAGCCGCAGGACGCGTGGGACTTCACGGCGGTGCAGGACGCGGAGGGCAACCTGGCCATGCAGATGAGCAGACACGTGAGTGGGGGCATGTGCCTTGAGCAGCGACTGTGGCTCAGGCTTACGCTTTGGCCTAATGCAATGGACGCAAATTGCGTGGACAAGTTGTTATATGGCCCTTAGAAGGCAGCAATTTGAGTTGCCTGTGCGTTGAAGCGGTTTGCTGTCGCGTCGCCCGCAGGACTCCAAGGGTGCGTCCAGGAGCACCAGCGCGGCGCACGGCCGCCCGCCGCGCAGCGGCAGCACCGACCACGCCATGGGCGACAGCAGCGGCCCGGAGGACGAGGCGGCAGACCTGCGGGTGAGCACCTGGCACTGGTTGTTCGGCGCGCCGTCCCCTGCTGCATGCTGCATCCCGTAGCGTGCTGGCGGTACACGTGGCATAACCTGGCACGCATGCGTTGGACCCCTTTCCTAAACCCTTGGTGCACAAATACTACGCTATCTGACCTATCTACACTCAGGTCCAGCTGAAAGCTGCCCGGCAGCAGGCCGCCGAGGCCCAAGAAGCCGCGGCCAAGCGCGCCGTTGACCTGGCCGCACGCGAGGCGGAGGTGGCCGGGCTCCTGGAGGAGCTGCAGCGCTACCGTGCGCTGGTGGACTCGGCGGCGGGCGGCGGCCGCCGCATCGGCAGCTTTGACGGCTCGTCGGGGTTGGGGGCCGCGGGCCAGGAGCGCGGAGGGGCGGATGGCAGCCAGGGCTCGGCGGAGTCGCAGTACATGCGCATGCTGCAGCGGCGGCTGCACGCGGCGGACCAGCAGCACGCCGACTACGAGCAGCAGCTGCAGCAGCTGGCGGTGCAGGTGGGCGTTGTGCTGTTGACTGGGTCGGCTTGTCAGTCAATATCTCAGAAAGTGCAGTTAGGGCTGGCGCTGGCACTGGTGGTATTATGGAGAGAGGAGTGGTGAACCCGTGGCTGTAACCACTGCTTGCGCTGCCTCCCCAGGTTGGTGAGCACAACCGACAAGATGCGAGCTCGGAGGAGACCTCCCCTGACGGCCGCCGCTCGGCCGCTCTGAGCGCTGAGCTGTCTGGGCCCGCGGCTGGCGACGCTGAGGGCTCGGCTGGCTCACACGCCGGCAGCAGCCCTGGTGGTCGTCCTGCGGTTGCACCCAGGGTAGGTAGTCCGTTTGGATACCGCGCTGGGAGCGACCTGCGGCAGCAACGCCGCAGCAGCGGCACCGCGGACGGCGGACGTGGTGATGCGGCAGACCTGGAGCGCCACCTCGCCGAGGTCACAAAGCAGCTGGCGGATACCGAGGTGCGTAGACGGCATGGTTTGGGTTTTCCTTGACCGTGACGCTGTACCGTACCCACCGTGTCGCCTTGTGTCTGGAGCACACTAGGACTCAATAGTAGCGCACCTCTGTCATTGAGTGCATCGTGCGCTTACTGGCTTGCGCCCCTGCAGGCTCAGCTGGCGGTTGTGGTCAGCGAGGCGGCGGCCAAGGAGGCCACCATCGCCCAGCTTCAGGAGGAGCTGCAGGTGAGGCGCCGGCCCGCTTGCCAATTGTGACTTACTCCTACAGTACACACTCTCAAAAGTCCACAACACCCTTGCATCACGGTAATGAAGGGGCAAACTGCTGCATATACCGTACACTAGGGGGCCCCTGTCTAGTTGCACTGCTGCTGTTCCTACCCTCGTCAAGGCCACTACTGACCACCCTCACCCAGGCCCTGCGCGCCACCACGGGCTCCGTGACTGCGTTCGGCTCCGTCCTGGACGGCGCCTCCAGCGGCCACGGCACCCCCGACGGCGGCAGCAGGAACAACAGCGGCGGGCTGCGCCGCCTCTTGGCAGGCAGCAGCGGCAGCATCGCCGCGGGCGGCAAGCCCGCAGCTGCCGTGGAGAGCGCGTCCATCTTGGACAATGTGGAGGTGACGCCCGTGCGCTCGCGCAGCCTGGGAAGGGCGGGTGCGGCCCCGGGCAGCGGGGGAGGGACTCCCGGGACGGCTGGCAGTGGCGGCTCGTCCCGCAGGCTGGACCTGCACACGCCTTCGCTAGCCATGAACCCCCTGTTTGCGAATGAGGAGGGGGCGGAGATGGGCCGGGAGGCGGCGGCGCGCTCGACTGGTGCTGATGCGGAGGAGGAGGAGCTGGGGCGGCTGGCGGCGGGGCAGGGCAGGGAGGGCGGGACAGCGGCCAGGCTCTTTGTGGATGAGGGAGAGGAGGACCCGGTAACGCCGACTAGAGCGGTGGTGGCCGGCAGCGGCGGCGGCGGCGGAGTGCACGATGAGGCGCGCGGGATGGACACGGTGCACAGGAACCTGCTTTTTGATGATGACCACGTGTCAGAGGTGGGCTGGGCGGGTTTCGTTCGCTGCTACCGTCGTGCCTTGTGCAGTAAAGCGCAACAGGAGTACGCGTGCTACTGTTTGCCGACCATGTCGATACTCGCCTCTTTCGCATGCTTGCACTCGATCGTAGTCCTTGGCTTTCATTTCGCTTTGAACGCCGACCCTTACTCCTGCGTTCCGACGTGGATGCCTCTGCTGCGACCCACAGCCGCATTCCGGGCGCTCGGTGGGGGCTTACCCCCACGCCGCGGGCGGCGACGACACCACCTCCGTCACCGGCAGCATGGGCCACACCAGCAGCCTGGACGCACACCCTGGCGCAGCACCCTACCGCGATCGCCTGTCCACAGGCGACAGCGCCACCGGCCTATCCCCAGACGACCGCGCACACCGCTCCGCCGAGGTGGAGTCCCTCAGGGCCCAGGTGGAGGAGCTCCAGCGCACCAACGCCGAGCTACGCCGCAGCCTCAGCAACAGCCGTGCGGCAGTGCAGGAACCTGCCAGCGGCTCGCCCGGCACAGCGCGGTCCAGCCCGGCTGCCTCCCAGCCCACGCACTCCCCAGCCTCGGGCTCGCAGTCCGCCGGGCCCTCGCAGTCTGGGGGTGTGGATGTGGGTCATGGGGAGGACCACCAGGAGCAGCAGCAGGCTGCGGGCGTGCCCATCCTGCGCGGTGCGCCGCCGCTGTCGCCCGCTGGTACGCCTTCCAGGCACTCCCAGGGAGCCATGTCGCCCCTGGGCTCCATGCAAAGGGCGTCGTACGCGGCCAGTGTGGTCAGCGACCTGGGCAGCGACGCTTCGCAGGTGCGCACGTGAATGAGAGGCACGCGGCAGCATCGGCATGTTCGCCTTGTCCTGGGCCCATGTGTAGCGGTGTTCAGCCTATGCTCTGTAGGTTGATTATCAGGTAGGCGGCTAGGCGCCCGTTGCTGCAGAATCGCCAGGGCAGCACGCTTAGCACCGTACGATCATCCCTGTCGCCCGTGAACCAACTCGCAGCGCGTCATGGAGCTGGAGGAGGAGATGCTGACGGAGCGCAATAGCTTCGCGGACCAGCTGCAGCTGCAGAAGAAGGCCAACCGCAAGCTTGAGGCCAGGTGCGACCGGGCTTCAGCCTGCATTCGGCCTTCCTGCCTGCTGCCGCATGTCTGACTCCCCTAACTTTTCTACTACCCGCCAGGCCGCACACTTCACGCAGGGTTCAATACGACTGCTGTTTGCCCCTGTATTCCTGACCTTGCCAATTTACGCGCTAATACACAGGGTCAAGGAGCTGAGCGCCGAGCTGACCATCAAGACGCAGCAGCTGGTGCACCTGCAGGAGGCGCGCGGCAGCCGCGGCCTCAAGCACACGGAGCACGTCATGGGCGACCTGCACCAGACGGTGGAGGGGCTGAGCAGGGAGGTGGCGGCCAAGAACGCAGAGATTCAGACGCTGCAGGTAGGTGCGGCACAGATGCCTTCTCATCACATCACGTGCTATTTTTTTCTGAAAACGCCTTTTACTCTGGTGTGCCCAAGTGTCACCTGATATGCGCTGAATCATAGGCCTTGGTCACAGGATACTTGTAAGCAGTGTTTGTTGCGTTGTCCTACTGTGACACGCAGGGCCGCATTGAGGAGCTGGAACAAGCCCAGGTGCGCGCTACCCGGCTGGTGTCCAGCGAGATTGCCGACTACAAACAGCGCCTGGCGGCGGCGGAGGCGGAGCGCGACGAGCTGCGCCGCCAGCTGGCGGAGGCGGAGGCGGCGCTGGCGGCGCTGCGTCAGGCGCAGCTGCAGGCGGGGCAGCAGGTGCAGGAGCTGGAGCAGCAGCTGGCGGCGGCGGAGGCGCAGCGGGGGCAGCTGCTGGCGTGCTTGGAGGAGGTGGAGGCGGAGGGCCGGCGCGCCGCGGAGGAGGCGGGCCGGGTGCACTTGGAAGGGAAGACGCGTGCGGAGGAGCTGGCGGCTGAGGTGGAGGTGAGTGGTGTTTTGCACGTGAGTGGATATGGTGTTGCTTATGCGTGGAGACAGGCCGGTGTGACTTGGCGGGCGCTCCATGACCAGTGGGCGCAAGTAGTGTGTAACGGATGCGGTGCGGTGCAAGGTAGTGTGTGTGTCGTGCACCAACTCTTGTTTGTTTGTTGCTTCTGATAGGCGACAACACAGCAGCTGAACGACGCGCGCCGTGAGGCAGCAGCCGCCGAGGCGCGCCTGTCTGCTGAGCTGGCTGCTGCCAGGTCCCGGGCCTCGGAGCTGCAAGCCGAACTTCAGCGGGCACACGAGCAGCTGCAGCAGCTTGGGAGGGACGTTGTCGAGGCTCGGGCTGCGGCGGAGCAGGAGGCGGCTGCCTCCCGAACGCGCTCTGCGGACGGCGAGGTGCAGCTGATGGCCCTGCAGCAGCGGCTGCTGACCCAGGAGCAGCGTGTGGAGGAGCTAGAGCGTGAGCGCGATGGTATGGCAGAGCGCGTGCAGCAGCTTGAGGCTGAAGCTGGTGGGGCGGCCAAGGTGCATGCCGATACGGTTGAGGGGCTGCGGGGGCAGCTGAGGGCTGTGGAGGAGCGTGGGGTGGAGTTGGGCAGGCAGCTGGAGGAGGCGATGGAGAGGCAGCGGCAACATGCGGCACGAGCGGATGAGGAGGGCGTCCGGGCGGAGACGCTGGCGACGGAGCTGAAGGCCGTTCAGCTCCGAGCTGCGGCTACTGAGGTAGGAAGCTGTTGTGCAGCACGAATCATTTGTGTCCTGATGCTGTTATACAGCGTATGTGTGGTACGCGTTGACATGTAGAACATGTGGGCATTGCTTGGGCTTGTCCTGTTACTTGTTCCACACTGGCTGGTCGTCATACAGGCCAGGGGCAACACGTGTCGTACTTCTCCGCTGCGTCCGGCCCCTTGCAGGCCGACCTTACGAAGGCTGCAAGTGCAACGGCCGAGGCCAAGGCTTCGGCAGATGAGTCCCTTTCAGCAGCTCAGGCGGAGCTGGATGAGGCTGTACGGCAGAGGGACATGCTACGTACGGACCTGCAGTGCGCACAGCAGCAGTTGCAGGAGGCCGCGGATGCAGCGGAGACGGCTCGGTCTAGGGAGGTAGAGCTGCAGGGCGACGTTGCCCGGCTCAAGGAGGCGGGGCGCCGAGCAGCCGAGTCGGTCGAGGACCTGCAGCAGCAGCTTCGCTCGGCGCAGGAGGCGGCTGCGCTTGCCAAGGTGCGCTGGGCATGGGACGTATTTCCTTGCTGTTTTGGGCCTGGGCCTTCGCAAGTGAACACCTTCTTGAGCACCTTCGTCAGTTGCGTCCCGGCTTACTTGTCCAATTACCACCTTCGCCCTGCAGTCCGACTCGCTCCGGCTGCAACAGCAGCTGGCGGCGGCGGAGGCGGCCCTGGGCGCCACCAACGCGCATGGCAACCAGCTGCGGCAGCAGCTGCAGGCTGTTGCGGATGCCGTCGACATGGGCGTCATCATCCCCGCCGGCCCCCTCCAGGCCACGCCTGGCAGCCGCAGGGCATCCGCCATGGGCGCGGCCCCCGCGGGCCGCACGTCTCGCCGGTCGCTCAGCTTCGAGCCCACCTCTGGCGGCGCTCCTTTAGGTGACCACGCCAGTTCCGGGGTCGCTGACACTATGGGCACGGCTTCCCGCGCTGCAAGTGCTTTGCACGACAGCTCAACCCTCTCAGAGCCAGTCCCGGAGGCCGCCGGCGTGGGCGGCGCACCTCAGATGGACGACAGGGCAGCCACCGCAGGGTCAGCAGCTGCGGGTGTACTCAACAGCAGGGCACCGGCAAGTGAGGGCGCTCCCTCGCCGCTAAGTGCAGCATCTCACGCACAGAGCACGTCGTCTCCGGCGGCTGTAAGCTACAAGGACGCCGTCCTTCGTGCCGCAGCAGGGGCAGCGCCGCAACCGGACCAGGCAGGCAGCGCTTCGGATTCCCCTCTACCCGCCGGCACCCGTTCCCCTCCACCTCCCAGCACTGGTTCTCCTCTACCTGCTGGTACCAGCTCACACAGCGGCTCCGCAGCAGTTGCAGCTCAGGGCGAGAGGGCCGCCGGTGTCGCCGCGGCTGCCGCCACCGATACCGCTCCCCTGGGCGCCAGTAACGACAGCGTCGGTGACCACTACAGCCCACGCTCGGGCGCCGGCACACCGTTAATTGCCGACGCTGTGGCACTGGGAGGCGGTGCAGCAGCTCCCCATCAGGCTGTGGCGGAAGCACTGCCATCGCAGCCGTCTGGAGTGGAGCTGCAGGCGGCAGGCGGCTCGCCGGGGCCGCTCCCCCAGCTCCCCTTGAGCTTCAAGGACGCCCTGCTGAGGCAGTCACCCTCGGCCGTGCACACCGGCACACCGGCGGCAGCTGGTACCGGCGCCCTTGACAGCCCCATTGCACGGCCCACATCACATCAGGGCACCCCTAGGGCCACGGGTGCTGCAGACCTCAGCGCAATTGCAGCAGCCGGCGCAGGTGCCTCCACCGTTGCAGCACCTACCGACCTACACGCAACCGGGCCGAGCCTTGAAACTCCACTCCCTGACACCCCCGAGACGCAGCCCGGCCTCGTGTCGCCTTCCTCCAGGCAGCAAGCCGCCGCAGCTTTCAGCGGCAGCTCCTCCAAGTCCGCGCGCTCCTTGGCCCTGGCGTATGCCACCTCATCCGTCCCCGCACCCGCTGACCCTGGCGTGGGCAGCTCCCTGCGACGCCAAAGCGGCGGCGAGGCGATGGAGTTGGAGGCGGCGGAGGTCCCTGACGTGGCCGCGGCCGTGGCGGGGCAGCTGGCGCAGCTGCGGGCAGATGCCAACGCGGCTGCACGGCGCCTTGCGGACAGCAACGCTGATGTTGAGGAGCTCACAAGGCAGCTGAGGGCAGCAAAGGGGGAGGCGGTGGTGCTACGGAAGCAGCTGCAGGATGCGGAGGCCCAGGTTGCGGCCTTGGACGAGCAGCTTGCTGAGATAGGACAGGAGAACGACGCGTTGCAGGCGCAGCTGGCGGAGGCAGAGGTGGCCGCGGGTGGGAGTGCAGAACAGCTGAGGGTGGCGCACGAGCAGCTGGCTGCGGCGAACGCAGCGTGCGAGGAGCTTCAGCAGCGGGTGTCAGAGATTGACAGCCGCAGCTGTGAGCTGGCCGATGAGCTGCAGCAGCGTAAGGAGGAGCATGAGGCAGCGCTTGCGGAGATGTCCCGGGTGGAGGAGGGCCGTGTGGGCCTGTCGAAGCAGCTGGCGGAGGTGCGGGCAGAGGTGGGCGGGGAGAGGCAGCGGTTGTTGGAGCAGCTGGCTGCGGCGCAGGGTGCTTGCGGAACGCTTAAGGAGGAGGTGGAGTGCCTTCAAGGTCGTGTGCGCGGCCTGGAGGAGAAGCTACAGGTGAGGTGGGGGTTGGCAACGCGACAGAAATGTGAGATGCAGCTGGTGCGGTATCGGAAAGGCTGCTTTGATCCTGACGGTGTGTGCTGTACGCTTGTTGTCGGTGTGCCGCAGGGCGCCCGCCAAGACCACGCTCAAGCGCTGCGAGACGCCGAGGCAGCCAGTGAGGCCCGAGACACTGCACATGCCGAGGTGAAGCGGCTGCGAGACGAACTGCAAGGCGCCATGGATGTTGCGCAGGTGGGTTGACAGTTTGCACGAAGACTGCTTGGCATGGCTGGTTCTACTTTGACATCGCGTGCGCATCGGTCCCGGGTCATACAGAAGCCGACCGGTTCAAGATCGACAACTGCTGCTAACTGTGTCAGGTTACTGCGCATGTTCCCACCTCCTCAGGTGCCGCTGCTGCGTGGTGCGCCGCCGCCTGACAAGCCCAGCTCGTCCTCCAGTCGGAGCCTTGTGCTGCCCCTGCGCCAGGAAGGCGCGTCGCCCTCCTCTACACCTACCACGCTGCAGCAGCAGGTGGCTGCCCTGGTAGCGCGCAACGGGGCCTTGGCGGAACAGCTGTCGGAGGCCCAGGACCTCGCCGTGCAGCTGCAGCAGCAAAAGGAGCGGCTAGAGGAGCAGGTGTCGGAGCTGGAGGGCGAGCGGTTGGCAGCTGAGCAGCGGGTGGGGGCGGGCGAGGCTGAGAAGTCCGAGCTGGAGCAGCGGGCCTCCCGGTTGCAGCAGCAAAACGACCTGCTGGAGGAGCGGGTGTCGGAGTTGGAGGGCGAGCATGTTGCGGACCAGCAGCGGTTGGGCGCGCAGGGCGAGGCACGGTCAGCGCTGGAGGAGCGGGAGTCTCGGTTGCAGCAGCAGAATGAGCTGCTGCAGGCGAAGGTGTCGGAGTTGGAGGGTGAGCAGGCAGCTGCACAGCAGAAGGCGAGCGCAGAGGGCGTAGAGCGGGCAGCGCTGGAAGGGCGGTTGGCGCAGCTAGAAGGCGAACGGACAGCGACCGAACAGAGGGTCGGTGAGGCGGAGGCACAACGGGCGGCCCTCGAGGAGCAGGAGGCACGGCTGCGGAGCCGTGTGAAGGAGGTTGAGGCCGAGGCGGCAGAGCTGCGGGCTGCGAAGGCGAATGTGGAGCAGCAGCTTGCCGACGCCCGTGTGAGACTTATGGCGCTGGAGGAGGAGGTCCTGGACTTGCGCCAGGTGCAAGAGGCTGAAGCTGAGCTGCGGAAGGAGCTGGGCGCAGCTGAGCGGGAGCTGCAGTCCGTGCAGCAGCAGCTGGGCGCCGTGGAGCAGGAGCGTGCAGCGCTCATAGCGGAGATGCAGGCAGCTGATGCGGCACGTGGCGACGAGGTTGGGCGCCTCACAGCTGAGCTGGAGGCGGCCCAAGCCGCTTGTGAGGAGCTGCAGGGACGCATCAGCGGGCTGGAAGAAAAGCTACAGGTAAGCTTACGGACGCTGTGTGCAGCTTGTGGGTAAGGCCTCTTCGGCACATATGCATCACCCCCTGCGTACGACATGTCAGAGGACTTGCACCTCATGACCGGCTGTGCTTGGCACCTGCCGCTGCCATGGATGGCCTACAGCACTGACGCACGGGGAGGACTGACAGGAGGCGGTTTGCCACTGCCATGCACCATGTCACATTAAAGCCTCGCGTAACGCTTCCCTTGCATAGGAGCTGCGCACCGCATCGGAGGCTGGGAGGGCTGACGTGCAGCGCCAAGCGGAGGGCGCCGCTGCCGAGGCCGAGCGGCTGCGTGGGGAGCTGCAGGAGGCGCAGGCCCGCGCCGAGGCCGTCGACCGAGAGATGCAGGCGGCCATGGCCGTTGTGCAGGTGCGGAGGTTTCACTGGAGAGCGTGCAGTGTTGCAAGCCCGGCACAAATGTTGGGAGTACTACTCAAACTCATTTTCGCGCAGTCGCTTGTACGACAGGTTGTGAATTAAAGTGCGTCCTCCCGTGGCGCCCTGCAGGTGCCCGTGCTGCGCAGCGCCCCTCCGCCGGACAGCAGCCCCGCGGCCAGCACTGCGCGCCCGTCGTACGCCGCCGTCGCTAGCCGGGGCATGCCCCAGCAGCAGCTCAGCACTGCAACCGCGGCGCAAGGCGACGCCGCCGCTGCTCAGGATGCCGTTGGCTCGCTTCAGCAGCACCTCGCGGCCCTGGTGGCAAGCAAGGGCGACCTCGAGCGGAGCGTACAAGACCTCGAGCGCCAACGGAGCGAGCTGGCCGAGAAGCTCGCTGCCTCGGTGGCACAGGTGGCCCAGCTGCAGCAGCAGAACGCCGTTTCGGAGAGTCGGGTGTCCGAACTGCAGGGCGAGCATGCAGAAGCGCGGTCCCGAGCGGAGGATGCAGAAGCAAAGCTAGCGACCCTCGAGGAGCTCACTGCGCAGCTGCAGAGCCGTGTCGCCGGTGCAGCAGCGCAGTTGGCTGCTGTGGAGACAGAGGCGGCGCAGCTGCGGGAGGCCAAGGCGGCAGCTGAGGAGCAGCTCCGTGAGCTGGGCAGCCTCAAGGTGGCTTTGGGTGCTGACGCAGAGGCGCTTCGTGAGGGCAAGGCTGATGCCGAGCAGCAGTGTGCGGAGCTGTGTGAAGCTAACTCACAGCTGGAGGAGGCAGCGGTGGAGCTCCGGGCAGCTAAGGAGGTCGCGGAGGAGCAGCTGTCAGCCCTTGCGGCGTCCAAGGGCGCGCTGGAGGCCGAAGCGGCAGAGCTGCGGCAGGCCGTGGCAGCAGCGGAGCAGCAGCTGCAGGAGCTACAGGCTTCTGCCGCCAGCGCACAAGCCGAAGCTGAAAAGCTAAAGGCGGCCCTGGCAGCTGCTGACGGTGTGGCGGACGAGGCCAGCAGCTCAGCGGCCGGCCTGCGGCTGCAATTGGCAGAGGCAGAGGCGGCACGTGAGGTCGCACTGGGGCGTGTGCGGACGCTCCAGGGCGACAGGGCCGAGCTGGAGGCGCAGGTGTCTGAGCTGTGCGCGGAGCGTGACGGCCTTGAGGACCGCTTGTCCGAAGCACAGTTCCGTGCCCGCGAGCTGCAGGCCCAGCTGGAGCAGGCAGAGCAGGAGCGGCTTGCTGCTGTCGCCGCAGCGGAAGCGGCTGCAGCAGCCGCAGCAGCGGCCGTGTCTGCCGCCGCCGAGGAGCAGCAGGCACGTGGCCTGGACCCGGCGGTCCTTGCCGCTGCGGAGCAGCTCCGAGAAGCTGAGGCCCGTGGCTCGGAGCTGCAGCAGCTCCTGGAGGAGGCCCGGGCCAGCCAGGCAGCTGCTGACGAGCAGCTGGGCGCGGAAGCTGCCGCCAGGGCAGCGGCTTTGGAGCAGCTTGAGCGGATGGCACAGGAGCACCGAAAGCTGGCCGAGTCTGTTGTGCGCCTGGAAGAGGACCTCACTGCAGAGCGGGAGGAGAAGTCCGCCTTGGAGCTCACCATTGCTGAGTTGTCGTACGACAAGACGTCCGCGGAGGCTGCAACCGCAGACGCTGATAGCGCGCGCCAGGTGTTGGAGGAGCAGCTGGAGGACGCGAGGGCGGGCAAGGCGGAGGCGGAGCAGCGGCTGGCGGCTGTGGCAGCAGAGCGGGAGGAGCTCATTGAGGAGCTGGAGGCGGTGGCGGCATCCGCTGAGGTGCTTAAGAAGCAGCAGGCAGAAGGCGCAGCTGCCAGGCGGGCTGTTGCGGAAGCGGAGGCAGCGGCTGAGGGTGCACGGCAGGTAGCAGCCGACGCGAGGGCGGAGACGGAGGCGGTTAGGGCAGCGGCCGCTGAGACCGAGTCGCGTATGCAGGAGCTGCTGCAAAGCATTAGGGCAGAGGTGTTGGCTCTGGAGGGGCAGCTGGCCGAGGTTGAGGAGCAGCGGGCTGGGCTGCTGCAGCAACTGGCTGAGGGGGTGGAGGAGGAGGCTGCGCTGCGGGCCAGGCTGGAGCATGCGACTGCGGAGCGGCAGGCGCTGCAGCAGCGGCTTGAGGCCAGAGCCGCGGTGCAGGTGCAGGGCAGCCTGGGCGGCGACGACGACGACAGCGGTGATGAGGGACAGGAGGGAAGCCCCGCCGACGTCAGCCCTCACGCACTGGGTGCTGCGGCAGCAGGGTCCCGTAGTGGCGCTGGTATGCGTGGGCTACCCCTACCGGTAGAGGAGCCTTTGCAGGACCTTGCTGCTGAGCTGGCTGACGCCAAGGCACGGATGATGGCCCTCGCGGAGCAGCTAGAGCCCGTCCAAGCTGAGCGTGACAGGCTTGAGGCTCAGCTTGACAAGCAGGCCAGCCGCCTAGCGGCCGTCGAGTCGGCTCTGGCGGATGCTGAGGCTGCACGCCTGGAGCTGCAGGGCGAGCTGCAGCGGCTGCAGGCCGGCAGTGGTGCAGCTTTGGCTGAGCTGGAGCGCAGGCTGGCAGAGTCCGAGGACGCACGCAGGGTCTTGGAGGCTGAGGCGTTTGACCGGGCGGCGGCCGCTGCAGCTGTGCCTGCGACTCCGCCACCCGCGGTGCGACGGCTGCCGTCCCTGAACACGGCAGCTGCTGCGGAGCTACTGGAGGAGCAGCTGTCGCAGGCGGAGCGTGCGTGCGAGCAGCTGAAAGGGCAGCTCCGGCAGGTGGAGGCAGCACGGGATGTCCTGTCGAGCGAGCTCAGGCAGGCGAGCACCGGCAGGGAGGCGGCAGAGGCGCAGCTGCAAGAGCTGACCGAGCGCGCTGCAGCTGCACAGGTGGCCAATGACCAGCTTACGCAGGAGCTTGGGCAGGTTCGTGCACAGCTGTCCGGGGCACAGCGGGAGCTGCGGGACCTGCAGGAGAGGTTGGCAAGCAAGTCAAATGCTATGGCTGCCTTGGAGCGCGACCTGGCCAGTATCCTTACCTCGAAGCTGGCTTTGGAGCAGCAGGTGCGCCAGGCGTCGGCAACCAAGGGCGCCCTGGAGCGGCAGCTCTCCGCCGTGCGTGCCTCACTGGACGGGGAGCCCATGGAAGGCTTCCTGCTCACCCACTTGCGGTCCCCGGAGCCGTCGTCAGAAGCTGCCGACGAGCGGGGCTTTGCCTCGCCCCCACCCCACGCGCGCATGCGCGCGGCGGCGTCACCCTTCGCGCAGTACCAGCAGTCCCCCAGGGTCAGCAGCACAGGCGCAGGCACCCCCGGGCCCCTTGGCCCTGGCGGCCTGGCGCAGCTGCTGCGGGAGCGCCTGCAGAGTGTTAATGAAGCGTCGGCAGCTGCGCAGGAGGAGGCGGAGCAGCTCCGGGGGGAGCTGCATGACGTGAGGCGGCAGCTGGAGGAGGTGCAGGAGCTAGCGAAGCAGCGTGACCAGCAGCTGGCCGGCTTGGCAGAGGAGGCCGCGGCAGTGCGAGCCTTGCTGGAGGCCGAGCGGGGAAGCGTGGCGGTCTTGGAGCAGCGGATCGCTATACAGGAGCAGCAGCAAGGAGGGACCGGTGTGGGAGAGCAGGGGCGGGTGGAGATGGAGGTGGCCCTAGCGGAGGCAGAGGAGGAGCGGGATGCGGCTGTGGCGAGGCTGGCGGAGGCGAGGGCACAGGCAGCGGAGCTGGCTGCGGAGCTGGCGGACGCGCGGGAGGAGACGGCTCGCATGGCTCGCTTACTGCAGGCCTACAGTGCCGCCGATGCCGGGTGGGTTGGTATGTCCGCAGGCACGTGTATCATACACAAGCACCGTAGGGACTGGAGTCTGCTGCTTCGACGGGCCATGCAACCACTGATCGGCACGTGTTGCCTCATTAGTCAACTCCTTTCGACCATGCCCTGATTGTGTACTGTTGCCCTTGCTTCCTGCCCCCGTAGGAGTGCTGCCATGCCAGATGCCGGCCTTGCCGAGCAGCTGGCTGCACGCGAGGCGGAGGCTGCTGCGCTGCAAGAGGAGGCGGAGGAGGCCCGGCGGCAGCTGGAGGAGGCCAGCGCTGAGGCGGAGGCCCACCGCACGAGGCTGTCCGCCGTTGAGGTGGAGCTGGCCAAAGTGGAGGAGCAGATGGGGCTGCTGCCGGGGGCCATTGTGGCGGCCCAGGCGCAGGCTGAGGAGCTGAGGGAGGAGCTGGCCGCCGTGCAGCAGCAGCGAGATGAGGCTCTGGGTCAGCTGGAGGCTGCTAGGGAGGGGCGGGAGGAGGCCATGCGGCAGCTGTTGGAGGTGCGGGGCACGTGGGGAAGTGGTGGTGGGGCAGGGCCGGTGGAGGAGGAGGCGGCGGGCGTGGCGCGGCAGCGGGGGGCGTTGGCTGGGACCGGTGATGGGGCTGACGTGGTGGCGGAGGCAGAGCGCAGGGCTGCTCAGCAGCAGCTGGCTGAGGCGCATGCCAGGTTGGCGACCACTGAGGGGCAGAGGGATGAGGCGTTGGAGCAGCTGGCAGGGGCCAAGGTGGATCTAGCTGCGGTGCTTGGGGAGCGGGACAGGGCGCAGGTGCAGCTGGGTGAGGCAGTGGCGAGCCTGGAGGTCGCGGAGGCAGAGAGGGGCGAGGCGGAGGGCCGGGTGCGGGAGTTGCGGAACTTGCTGGACGCGGTGGTGCTGCAGAAGCAGGCGGTGGAGGAACAGCTGGACAGGGCGCAGCGGCACTTGGAGGCTGCAGAGGAGCAGCGGGAGGCTGCACTGAGGCAACTGGCGGATTCACATCGGGCCTTGGCGGCCGCGGAGGACCAGCGAGATGAGGCGCAGGAGCAGCTGGTTGAGCTGGAGCGGCGGCTAGGCGCTGAGCAGGAGCAGCTGCAGGTTGCCACCAGCAGGAGCCTTGCATCTTCGGAGCAGGTGGAGGTTGCCAAGCGCGAGGTGTTGGCCCTGGAGGAGCTGTGTAGCGTGTTGCAGGACCAGCTGGATGACACACAACAGCAGCTTGCGGCCGCAGAGCAGCAGCGGGACGCAGCTAGGCTGCAGCTGCAGGAGGTCCAAGGCCAGCTGGTGGCGGCCAACGAGCAGCTGACGCAGACGCAGCAGCAGCTGGCAGAGGAACAGTCCCGAGCTGACTCAGCGCAGGTGCAGCGGGACGCAGCACTGCGCGAGAAGGAGGCTGCCCAAGAGGCCCTAGCCACTGCAGAGGCTCAGCTGGTGCAGACTCAAGCAGCCCTGTCAGATGCAGAGGAGCAGCGTGACGTGGCGGTTGCTCAGGTAGAGGCTCTTCGGGAGGAGTCCAAGGCGGCAAAGCAGGCGATGGACCGGGAGGCAGAGGAGGTCCACAGGGGGCTGGCGGCGGCGGTGGAGCAGCACAGGGATGAGTCGTTGGCGCAACTGACAGCTCTGAGGGAGGAGGCCCGGGCGGCGGGCGTGGCGGCGGAGGCCAGGCTGGCGGCGGCGCAGGAGGAGGTGGCGGCGGCGCGGCGGGAGCGCGATGATGCGCTGCAGCAGCTGGTGACTGCCATGGACGAGCTGCGTACGACGCTGGAGGAGGTGTCGATGGTGCGTCAGGAGCTGGAGGTCACACGGGAGGAGCTGGCCCGGGCGCAAATGGAGCGGGACGCGGCGGCTGAGCAGCTGGGCTCCGTGCGGGAGGTGCTGGCGGCGTCGGTGGCGGTGGAGGCGGCGGAGAGGGAGCAGCGGCAGCAGCAGGCGGCGCGGGAACGGCAGGTGGCGGCGGCGACGCGGGCCGGCGAGGCGGCGGCGCTTGCGGCGCACTTGGAGACGCTTGAGCGGAGGGCTGACCAGCTGGCGGCGCACGCTGGGGACCTGCAGCGGCGGCTGCAGCTTGCAGAGCAGCGGTTGGAGCAGGAGCAGGCAGAGGCACGGGCGGCGGAGGTGCATGCGGCGGCGCGGCTGGCTGCCCTCAGTGAGGAGGCTGCGACGGCTTCGGCGGAGCGGGACATGGCCCGGCTGCAGCGGGCCGCGGCAGAGCGGGACCGTGAAGAAGTGCTGCGGCAGCTGGAGGCGGCGGCAGCGGGCGCTGGTGCTGCCACGGCGGAGCGGGATGCAGCGCTGGAGGAGCTGGAGGCGGCGCGTGGGGAGCTGGCGGAGGCGGGGTCGGCGCAGGGGGTGCTGCAGCGGGAGCTTGGGGAGCTGGAGCGGCGCGCTGGTGAGCTGGGGCAGGTTGCGGAGGCGCTGGCGGACAAGCTGGCGGCGGCCGAGGAGCAGGCACAGCGCGCGGCCACTGATGCGACCCACAGGCTGGGCCAGTTGGAGGCGCAGCTGGAAGCGGCGCGGGCGGAGGCGGCAGCTGCAGCGGCGGCGCGAGATGCGGCCGTGCGTCGCTGTGAGGCGCTGGTTCCGGAGCTGGCTAGCACTCAGGCACAGCGAGACATGGGGTCCCGGCAGCTGGCAGACGTGGCGAGCCACCTGCCGCCGCTGGAGCAGCGGGCGGCGGAGCTGGGGCGGCAGGCGGAGGAGCTGCGGGTGCAGCTGGCGGCGGCGGAGGCGCGGCTGGTGGAGGGCAGCGGCTCGCAGGCCAGGTTGGAGTCGCAGCTGGCGGTGGCGCAGCACCAGGCGGATGCGGCGGCGATGGCGAGGGATGCCGCCGCCAGGGAGGTCGCCGCGATGCAGGCACAGCTGGTGGCGGCGGCGGCGGGCCATGCGGCGGCGGGTGAGAGTCACGCGGCGCTGGCGGCGCTGAGGGCGCAGACGGAGTTGCTGAGGGAGCAGCTGGAGGCGGCGGAGGCGCGGTTGAGGAGCGAGCGCGGGGAGGTGCATGCAGCGCGGGCGCAGGCGGCGACGCTGCGTGCGGAGCTGGCGGCGGCGATGGTGGAGCGCGACTCGGCGTCGCAGCAGCTGGCCATGGTGCGCAGCGAGCTGGCGGCGGTGCGGGAGGAGCGCGACATTAGCGGGCGGCAGTTGTCAAACGCTGCTGGAGACCGAGCAAGGTTGGAGGAGCGGTGCGGGGCAGCGGAGGCACGCGTGGCGACGCTGCAGCAGCAGCTGGAGGTGGCGCAGGAGCAGTTGCGGGCGGCGGAGGTGGGGCGGGAGCAGGAGCGCGCGGCGGGCGCGGAGGCTCGCGCGGCGCTGCAGGCGCAGCTGGCGTTGGCGAGCAGTGAGCTGGCGGCGGTGGCGGCCAGCGGCAGCATGGTGCAGGAGCAGGTGGGGGAGGTGCACAGCGAGCTGGCGGCCATGCGGAAGGAGCTGGCGGCGGCCACCAAGGAGCTGGCGATGCAGCAGGCGGCGGCGGACAGCCGCGTTGAGGGCGTCAAGGTGGGCACGGCAGGGGAGGTGGGGATCATTCGGCAAGGCGGTAGCGGTATTCCTTGGTCCTTGTTTGAGGTGTACCGTTGCATGTGACCGTCAAGTTTGGCTTGTTACGGCACACGCACCTGTGGGGCCAACATCACCTTGTGTGCTGTACGTGCGTGTGCCGCAGGCTAAGCTGTCCGCAGCTCGCAGTCAGCTGTCAGAGCGCGATGCGCAGGTGTCAGGGCTGCAGGGCGAGCTGCGGGCGGCCAAGGCGGCGGTGGAGGCGGCGGAGGCGGCGCTGCAAGAGCGCGACAATGACGGGCGGGCGCTGGTGGGGGGCCTGGAGGCGGCGCTGGAGGCCACGCGGGCAGCGCTGGAAGGAGAGCGGGCGCGGGGGCAGCAGCGGGTGCAGGTGGGGCTTGGGGGACGGTGCAGGACATGCAAGGAGTCAGGCTGCTTGGCAGGAGTGCAACGCTCGCGATGTCCCTAGATACGGGATCGGGTGTAACCTGCTTGAGCTCGGGTTGGATGTGTAAAAGGCTCCACAGGTAGGGTAGGTCCACGAGTCTGACAGGTGTCGTGCGTGTTTGCCCCACCGCAGGACCTACAGGCGCAGCTCAAGGCCAGCCAGGCGACCGAAGCGGTGCTGCAGCAGCAGGCGCGGCAGGTGCAACTGGAGCTCGAGTCGGCACGGGGCGGGGTGCAGGCGGCGCAGGCGGCGGCGGCAGCCGAGGTTGCGGCGTTGCAGGTGCGTGCGTTACGGAGGGACTGGTACGAAGGTGTTCATGTGTGCCAGAAGATGTTGTCCAAAAGCCTTGCGGACCAGCCGGCATGATGTATGGTAGTCCACTTCAGGCATCGCGCGCGTGCAGCGTAGCCAAAGGCGCTTGTCGCTGGCAGGAAGTAAGCATAGTACTCAGCGGTCGTTTCGCTTTGTGCCGCAGGAGGAGCTGGCCACGGCACAGCGGTCGCTGCGTGACGCGCGCGAGGCTGCCAGGAAACAGGTGGCCTCTCTGGAGTCCAGCCTGCAGGTGGGGCGCATGCCAGTGCAGGGAAGCCGTACACACGCTCGGAAACTCGAAGGTTGCTGGTCCGTCTCCCCTGCACGAGTACGCACACCCAAGTACCACCCTGTATGTGTTTGCCCCCATGCGCACTCAGCTCTATGTGACACCCCGCCACCAGGCTGCCAACGAGGCTGCGTCCTCGCAGCAGCAGCGCGCCTCCTATCTGGAGGCCCAGGCGGCGGCCGCGCGGTCGGCGGAGGCTGAGGCACAGCGGGCGCTGATGGAGACGCGGCGGGGCGTGGACAGGCAGGAGGCGGCGGCAGCCAGCCGCATCGCCAGCCTTGAGGTGGGAAGAGGGGCTTGACCATATGCTCCGGGTCTCCACCTGTGGGCTGACCCGGACGAACCGGAGTGGGTAGTGTACTCGTGTTGACCTTCACGGCCATGCTGTTGCGTCTGCACCGTAGGCGGGCCTGTCCGCGGCCCAGGACGTGGTTCGCACGCTGGAGGCACGCCAGCGCGAGGGCGAGGAGGCGGTGCAGGCGGCGGAGGGGGAGGCGGCAGACCTGAGGGAGCAGCTCAAGGAGGAGAAGGAGCGCAGGTAGGTGTCCGGCGTACGACTCTTCTGCACGCTGAGTTGCTGGTGGTATGACGCGCGGCCTCACAGCCGACACTCTGCCTGGTTTGCGCGCCTCGCACTGGGCCGAGGAGGAGTCTTTCGGCGCCTGGAAATCAACCACCGTAAACTACTGCGGCCCATTCGTAGAGTGAGTACCGGTGCGCCTGCCCACTTCCCCACCCCCTGCAGCTCGGCCCTCGAGGCCCGGGTTCAGTCGCTGGAGGCCCGTGTGGCGGAGCTGCAGGAGCAGCTGCGGGCCGCGGAGGAGGCGCTGGCGGCACGGCAGGGCGCGCAGAGTGACAGCGAGGTGAGCAGCCTCTGCCGCCCGCCCACACCTTCACCTCTTCGTGCCCGCGAGTAGCTTCAACGGCTCCCCACGGCCTTATCGCTCACCTATCCGCCTAGGTACCAATATGGTACAGTAGGCTGTGCACGAAAGTCCCGCAGCATGGTGAAACGTCTGCCGGCCTGTTGATGGCTGTCCCCCACGCCCCAGGCTGCCCTGGAGGCTGTGCGTGCCGCCGCCGCGTGCACCGCCTCCGAGGGCGGGCGGCTGCAGGCGGCGCTGGACGCCCTGGTGGCGCAGCTGCAGCGCCAGAGCCACGGGCTGCGGGCGGCTGCGGGCGGCGCGGGGCAGCTCGGGGAGGAGGTGAGGACGCGCTGCCTGACTTGCATGCGTCAACAGGAGCACCGGCAGGGCCCGTTTGCTCGCTGGGTACCAGGTTGTGACCCCCCTAAATCTCGTGGCACGTGCACGCCCAAACATCAGCCAAGGTGATGCAAGTGTGACTGCTGTGCCATTTGATGTTGGGCCTGCAGGTTGCGGCGCTGCAGCCGGTCAAGCGCCAACCCACGCCCACACGCGACCGCGACCGAGCCGGACCGGCGTCCCAGCCCTCCAGCCGAGGCCGCACGCCAGAGCGCCGCCAGGGCGCTACCGGCGGAGGCACAGGGCGTGGGGCCGCCGCAGCAGCAGCAGGCCCCGGCGGCGGCAGCATCCTGGACGAGGCGGGAGGAGGAAGCAGCGCGCCCAACCGTATCCTGAGGAAAGCCGCACAGCAGCAGCAGCAGCAGCAAGCTGGTCCAGCGCCCGCCAGCTATGCTGGACTGCATACCCGCGGGCGCTCGTCCGGCGGATCTGAGGCCGAGGGAGGTGTGGCGGGCGGCGGCGCCAGGCAGCAGCGGCCGTCGTCCGCGGACCCGCCCAAGGGTCGGCAGGGACCTGCGGCCGCAGGCGGAAGTAGTGGTGCCAACTTGCTGAAGCAGCAGCTGATGGATGAGGCGTCGGTGCTGCGGTGGGAGGTGGTGTCGGACAGCAGCCGCGTGCAGCAGCTGCAGGAGAAGCAGGCGGCGGCAGGTGGGGCGGGCGGCCTCGGTTGAAAATGGCTGTGGGTGGCGTTGCCAAGACGTTGTTTCTGCGCAAGTACTGTAGTTTTCAATGCCACTTCGTGACGGTACATGACTCGGTACCTGTGCGCCGTTTCTCACCCTCCTTGTCGTGCCCCCCAGGTGGCCTGAGCCCCGCCGAGGCTGCCGAGCTGGAACTGCTGCTCGCGCGCATGGCCGCCCACCACACGCGCATCAGCACCATCGTCGACATGGTCAGGAGGCTGCAGCAGAGCGGCGCACAACAGCAGCAGCCCCAGCCCCAGTCCCAGCCTCAGGCAGCTGGTGCACCGCCCACAGGCGACACAGGAAATGAGCAGCAAGAGCCGGCGCACAACACCATCACTGTGCACGCGGCAGCCGCTGGCAGCACCACCAAGCGCCCAAGCGACGCATCAGTCCCTCCGTCAGGCCCACGCGATAGCGACGTCTCCCAGCGGCCTCACTATCAGCCTAGGCCGCCCACCACCGACCCCACCACCCTGCCCGCACGCACGTCCGCATGCGGCACCGAGGACGACCCGGCAGCACCACGCCTCCGCCACCAGCCGCATCCTCCCGCAGCCCCGCCCGGCCAGCACCCGTCCCACGGGCCGCTCCACCTGAGCCTGGAGTCCCGCGCCGAGCCCGCAGAGCTCCCCCGTACACCGCACCCACACGCCCATGGCCCTGCCGATGCAGCAGCACCTGCTGCAGTTCCGGGCGGTGACGGCCTGCGGGTGGCTGTCCCAGGCAGCGGCGTGCCCACGCAACATGGGCAACACGGGCATGACCAGGATGACGGCTTCCACACGCCCACGCATGCAGCAGTGGCAGCAGCAGCTAGCGGCGGGAGTGCTGCTCCTGGCAGCAGAGGCCGTGGTGGCTACACGCGGTCGCACGACGACGGCGCCAGCGGCCACGGCAGCGTCAGCCCTGGCGCCCGGCACGCCTCCCCTGCCGCCTCCGGTCGCAGCGCCCGCTCCCACGGCGCAGGAGGCACGGACGCAGGCACCTCCACCGCCACCTCCCCGCCATGGTACCCTCCCGGCGCGCCGGCCAGCGCCGTACGCACCGCGTCCCCGGCCTCCTCCACACAACGCCGCTCCAGTCCCGGAAAGGTGGGCATGCCTCATGGCGGTGGTGAGGACGGGGGCCTGGGCGACTTCTTCTCGTCCTCTGTCACTGGGGGCGGCGGCGGACGCGGCGAGGATGGCGCAGGGTCTGCTGGGTCGTGGGCGGCTGTAGGTGGAGTTGGAGCAGGGGGTGTGCGTGGTGGCGGCGCAGGTGCGGGCGGTGGAGGCGGCGGTACACGCTACCGTACGCCGTACCTGACCATGCTGCAGGACATGGCGGCGGCGGCGGGGTACGCGGGTTCGGCGGGGAGCGGAGCCAGCGGCAGGCAGCAGCAGCAGCAGGTGGGGCATGCACGTGGCCGCGGCGCTCAAGCGCCACAGCTGCAGCAGGGTGGGGGCCATGGGCACGAAGGGGAGCAGGGGCGCACGGTGGTGGTGCCAGCGGGTACGCGGATTGGAGAGGGCTACGGAGTGCTGACGTCGCCACGGACGCACGTGCAGCATAACCAGCAGCAGCAGCAGGTTCGAGAGCTGCCCCCGGTGTACACTAACCCCACGGGACCGGTGTTCATGCCGTCGGGTGTGGGTCCTGGGTTGTCCAGCCCGCCCCGGCGTTGAGTTACTTAAGAGGCTGCCGTACAAGGGCAGGAAGTGGTGGTGCGTAGGTGCACAGACGCCGAATGGTGCCACGTGCCGGGGTGTTTGCGTTACACTGGCGTCTTCGCAGTGCAACATGCGCGCGCAATTTGGTTTTCATTCTGCCACCTGCAGTACCGTGCCTTTTTAGCTTCAGGTCATGTAGGTGCATGTGCGTGCGTCCACACTAAGCGCGCTTCAATGGCATGGACGTGACCATTCCATAGCAGCTGTTCCAGGCACCTGCCAAAGCCAGATGCGGCAAGCACAATATTGGCGCTACCCAGGCCAATAAGTCGTGCGCAAACTGCGCGGCACAGATTCTGTCGCAGTCGCAGCGAACGCCGCTAGAAAATTTGAAAGCGCCTTGCCGCTAGCTCCAGGCGTGCTCACAGCGGGCCAACTGGTCCACCCTGGCACACCAGGGCGTGTGTACCGGTGCATGAATACGGTATGTAGGAGACATGACTGGTTGTGCGCTGTTGGGTAGCGTCCAGTACACTTAAGCCTTGAGTACACATGGTGACCCATTTTGCACACTGGATGACCCATGGGACTGCTGCATGGGTCTGGCCCTAAACGAGCATCGCCCGTTGCACACTTCGCGTGCTCGACAGCTCACTGCCGGTTGCCGGGGTTTGTAGCAACAAGCATGCATGCTGCCTCTCTGTGCCTCTGCGCTCCATTCCGGCGCATTCTGAGAGCTCCGGTAGCCGTTCCCGTTTTTCGACAGAAGCGCAAAAGCGCCCTTCCTATCCTGGCAACTGCCAGAAAACTCCAGCTCCCAACATGAGCGTCTTGCCCTGCAGCAGCCACAGCCAGCCTGCAGGTCTTGGCGACCCTCCGGCGAACCTGCAGGAGCTGCTGGGGGACGCAATACCACCCGTACAGGCAGCGCTGAGCATTCTATTGGATCTGAACTTAGTAAACAAAGCTGCCTTTTCCGAAGGCCAAATCGTGCTGGCACAGAAGCTCGCAATCGCGAGGACCAACAACCCGAGGCGCCTTGGACGCGACGAGCTGTGCGAGCTTGCCTCCGACTCAGCAAACATCCTAGAAACAACAGCAACGATCATTTGTACGTGCTTGAGCCAAGATGATGCGCGGAATGTTGCATCCATGGTCCTGCTGCAGCCGGCGCCCGCTCGCGCCGCGCTGCTTCGGCTGCTGGCCGCGATGGTGCGCTGGGAGCCGGGCGGGGAGCTTCCGGCAGCTTCAGGCGAGGAGCCCCGGGATGCGGTGGCGGCGGCAGCGGCGACAGAGGAGCAGAGGCAGCGGCCGGAGGCTGCGGGTTGCGACATGCGGCTTGCGAAGCAACTGCAGAACGGGGTGTGCTGGCTGGTGTCTGAGCTGCTTGTGCGCAAGGCTTGCCGCTTGTGTGATCTGCGAAGCTCCGACATGCCCAGGCTGCTGCTGTCGCTGGAGTTCGGCTGCTCCATGCTGCAAACACACGTGCTGCAGTGCCTCAGCCGCCAGCTGGCCGCCGTGTCGAGGGCGCTGCTGGTGCAGCTGCCGCCGTCCCATGGGTCGCAGCCGTCTGACGCAGCCGGGGGTACTGGACTACTGGTGCAGCTGCCGCCGGAGGCGGCGGCGCCGTCCGAGCCCATGTGTGGACAGCAGCAGCAGCAACAACAGCAGCAGGTGCAGGAGGATCGGGACCATCGGGAGAATGAAGAAGAAGCACCCAGGCCCCTGGCGGGGCTGCTGCCCACAGCACAGGGCGGCGGGGCACCAGCAGAGCGTGCTTCTGTAGCCTCAACTGGAGCTGCTATGGGGCTTCCGCTCGTGGCGCGGCGCACGTTCAACAACACCACCGTCCTTATGTCAGGCCTGTACAGCCTCATGTCCGTCGCCACAGACGCGTACTGCTCCGCCAGCCCCTCCTCCGCTGGGTATGGTAGCAGCAGCGGGCTGGGGCCGTCCCACGGGTCGCAACAGCCTGATGACGCAGCTGGGTACAAGCAGCTGCGGCAGCTGTCCCGGCGGTTCCTGCTGCTCATGGCGGCTGGGCTGCGGGACAGCCACCTGTTTGACCACTGCGCCCGGGCTTTGCTCCTGAGCGCGCTGTGTGGTGCGGAGGAGGTGCAGGGGGTAAAGGCGGTCGGCGGGGAGAGGGAGGAGCGGGCAGGGTGTGAACCTCCGGCGCATACAGCAGGTGTGGCGGATGAGGATGGGAAGGAGGGTGGGAAGGAGCGGGCGGGGGGAGGAGTGTCCAGTGAAGCGGGGCAGGCTGGGCGGCGCCTGGCGGCAGACCACGAACAGCAGCAGCAGCAGCAGCAGCAGCAGCAGCAGCAGCAGCAGCAGCAGCATTACCAGCAGCAGCAGCAGCAAGACCTGATCAGCGCTCACAGTGAAGCGTACTGGAGCACCAGCTTCGTGACCGGGGGCGCCCTACGCCGACTCCGGGAGGCCTCGAGGTCCGGTGGCGGCGTCGGCCCCGCAAGCAGCGCTGCGCTGGGTGCCGGCCTTTGTACCGCGCTGCAGCTGGCCCTGTCCGGCCCCTGCACCCAGCACATCACCCTGGCCCTGGGCACCCTCATGCTGCACGAGGCCGACGGGGGCCCCTTGTACGGCATGCCGCTGCCGTACCGCACAGGGCACGTGGCCGACACGCTGGCAGTGGCAGCCCAGAACGCGGTCTTAAGCGGCGGCAGTAAGCAGCCCCTGCGGCTGCTAGACAGGTCCATATACGGCAACCTCTTACGCCTCCTGACCAATCCAGGCAAGGGGCCACCACCGCAGCTCCCAGCGGTGCCCCCGGAGGGGCATGCTGACCTGCTCCTGCGGCTGGGGCGGCTGGCGGTGCGGTCGGCGCAGGTGTACCGGGGGCAGGAGTGCAGCAGCCTGGGCCCGCGGCCGTTGGCCGTCATAAAACCAGAGGACGTGGCCAGCGTTGCATTCCGCTCGCTCCAGAACGCCCGTCAGCTCCTGTATGTAAGCACCGGCAGGCCACCAGCTGCAGTGGGCTCTGCGCCAGGGTCAGGGGCGGGGGCGGGGCCAGGGGCAGAGGCGGCTGGAGGTGCGGTGGGAGCGGCAGGGGATGGAGCTGGTGCAGGTCGGCGGACCGGCCCGGGCACGGCTCAGGCTGTCGCGCTGCCTGGATGCCCGTTGGCCGGTGTGGGGCACTCCAATGCTGTGGGGGCAGCGACGGCAAGGCGGCGGGACGCGCGCGCGGCTGTGGTTGCTGAGACGCGGTGGCACCGGCTGCTGCTGGACGCTGGGCTGTGGGTCGAGATGGAGGGGGAGGATTTGGCCGTGTGGGCGGAGGCGTGGAGCCACTTCAGGAGCCTGGGTCAGCTAGGGGTGGACACAGGTGCGTAGGACCACGTCGGCGCAGTGGGGCCAGCGGGCACAGGCGTGGGGCAGTATGACTGCTTAGGTTGTGGGAATACCGTAGTCCGCGTGCGTTACGTTCGTGGGTGCTAGGGCAGCATGGCAGCTGCTGCACACGCCGATGAGGTTTTGTTGCAAAACAAGGAGACCCCGGAGCGAGTCAGCAGATAGGTTCAAAGCTGACGGGCTGAAGTTATATAACCCTGTACACCTGTCCGAGCTTTGGCCGCTGGCCGCAACAGTCGTATCACTGATCCTGCACCTGCACCTTGTCCTACTCGGTGCCCTGCCCTCAGGCGCCATGCACCCCTACGCCCCTACACCCGTGGCGGGCGCTCTGGCGGCTGGCGTGCTTCCCTGGACGGAGCGTGTGCTGCGGAGGGCGGGGGAGCGGGCGGCAGGCGGGGTCAGCTTTCAAGGGGAGCTCCCCCTGGTGCAGGCACTCCTCGGGGACGAGTGCGACTGGTGGCCGACCCTCGGGTGGCTTTTGGCTTACGGCGAGGTGCGGGAGGGCACATCCTTCGTCGCCACCCTGCGGAAGCTGGCGGTGGTGCAGCAGCAGCAGCAGCAGCAGCGGCAGCAGCAACAGCAGCGGCGGCGGTCCGTCCGGCGCACTGCGGCCGCGGTATCAGATGCCCCTGAAGCGCTCACAGCTACTACACTCGTGACATATAACAAGGCCCCGTGCATCCTGACGAGCGCTGTGCATCTGGGCCGGCAAGCCGGGGTGGCCGATGACGGCGGCAACAACAGCGGCGGCGGCGGCAGCGATGACGGCGGCGGCGGCGGCTCTCCCGCGGTGCGAGCCAGTCAGGTTGGGGCAGGGGTCATGGACAGCCCCGGTATGCCGCGGCTGCAGCTGCTGCTGTGGTACGGCGTACGGCAGCTGATGCCGCCCTTTTGCCAGTTAGCTGTTGACAATGGAACCAACGTGGGCGGGCCCGCGGGCCAAGGGTGCGGCGCGGTGGGCGCGGCGAACGTACTCATGAGCCACGTGCTTCGGCCGGTGACTGTTCTGGCGCTGCAGATAGCCGGAGGCATGGGTGGTGGTGGCGGCAGCCGCAGTAGCAGCAAAGACGGCGGCAGATGCGGTGTCAGCAACTGCGGCGGCGGAGGGGACGGAGGGGACTCTGGCGGCAGCAGCAGCGGCAGCTCTGCTGCATGGGTTAGCTCGTGGCGGCGTGTGCTGCTGGAGGAGTGGCGGGTGGTGGAGCTGGTGGGCAGTGCGCTGGAGCAGCTGGCGCCGTTGCTGAGCCCGGAAGATGGCGACAACGACAACGACATTGCCCGGGACAACCTGCGGAAAATGGACACGCTGCAGTCGCTGACGGGCGCTCTGTGCGCTGTGGCATGGGCCTTCCCGGAACGGGTGTGGACTGCGACGGGGGCCGCGGGGGCGGAGATACAGGGGAGCGCGCGGCAAGCCAAGAGAGACCGACGGGGTGGCTGCGTCAGCGGTGGAAGCAGCAGCAGGAGCGGCAGCGGGAAGCGGACCTCCTCCGGCCCTGCTGCTGGTTCGCTTGCAGTGTGGGTGTGGCCCACTGGCAGGGTCGAGCAGCTGCTGGATGCGGCCCGCGCGCATATGAGCAAGGGATTGTCGTACTTCCTGGAACTGGAGCATGACGCACTCGCCAAGCTGGTCGACCTGGTCAAGGCCGGGGGCCCCGAGCTGCCGTACAAGTACGACACGCCGTTCGTGCGGGCCGCGCTGAAGCTCAAGACCGACTCGCCCCGGGGGGGCGGGTTCCGCTGGCTGTCCGGCGGCGAGGGGCCAACTCCCGAGCTCCTGGACGGGCTGCTGCGCACGTGCAGCTACCCTGCATGTGTTAGCCTGGAGGGGGACAGCGAGGCGGGAGCGGAGGGCGGCTGGCGGCGTGCGGCCGGGGGTGCAGAGGTGCGTGGTACTGCTGCCTGGCGTGTGCGGAGGCGCACTGGAGGGAGGGGCACGCAGAGGCATGCTGCGGAGGGGCGACGCGGGGCGGGGCGGGAGGCAGTGGTGCCGCGGGCTGAGGCATCACGGTAGCGGTGTGGGTTTTGCGCATGGTGGGTACCGGTACCGGTCGTGCGTTGGTGGTGGGGCTCCGAGTGCCGCCACGTGGGGTGCGTGGTACGTGCTACGTGGTGTTCCTGGTCTCGCTCAACCGTGCCTGCTGTCTGGTGTCTGTGCTTCATTGTGTGTTACGTTTCAGGTCGCGTGGCCACGCGAACCTTACTGGTCCCGTCAACACTTACCTTGAAATACGTAACAGGGTACTGCTGCCTCGGCTGCGTGGCATGGCAATCGTTGTGCCATGTACGGCGGGCGGCGGCTGAACAGGATTGCAGTATACCGCACGTGTGATGGGTACTGGACTGATGCTGCAGCCTGCAGGCGTCAAGTGGTTTTGTGATGATGGTTGCGGGAATCTAGGATGCGGGGTAGAGTTAGTCGTGCTGATGTCGGGCCGCATTTGGCAGGCGGTGTGCCGGTGTGATGCTGCAACATGGGGACCTGAAAGGGCTGCGCCCAAATGGCGGGAAGCGCGGTATCGCACCGTACAACCCATCAACTTGTTCACGGTACGCACTATGTACCGATACACATGCCTCGACACAGATGCTGTATGCCACAGTACGCATGGGCATGTTGTTGGACTCGTCTGTAGGTACTACGGCCCGGTTGTTTTGTCTGCACAGTGCCCAGTCCAGTTAGCGCGACTGTTGTTGCACGTGCCACCAGGGCGGACGGGTGGAGCACGTGGCTGGTGGCTCCTTTATTTCCCGAGGTCGTTGCGCGTGGCGCCCCTAGTGCCGCCCAGCACATGGCAGCGGCAACCCCGACCCCAGGGTACCCACAGCAGCCTATGCCGCCGGCCGCCCGATTGAAACAGGTTGGAACCCCGGCCAACGACAACCTGTAGCAGCTGTCGAGGCGGGCTGCTGGTGCCGCAGGGTCACGGTGATGTGACTGCAAGCGGGCACAGGCCGCACAGCGGTGGCTAGGGTGCTGGGGGAGGCATGGGGGTCTGGAGCGCCCAATGGCGGGAAGCGAGCACCCCACCGTCCAGCACATTAGCTCATCTACGAGATACCGCACTCCCGTATGAAAGTCTAATATGCTTAATTTGGTGTAAGCTTAAAAGGCAGCGCTATGGACCGACGACCCAAACGCTAACTTACATACCTCCTTTGCGACCGGCTTGTTGTTATGGACAGGGGTGCGGTTAGCCAGGCAGCTTCCTTCGCATGTAAGCAATGCAACGATACATTAACTATACGCATCTTATTGCAACAATTCCAAATATGTAATCGAAATCATTTACGGTGCTCTGTGGCACAAGATGCCCCGCGCTGAGGACCCATGCAAGCTTGGCATGTCTTACGCAGAGTGACAACCGCGCTGAAGTGTATAGCGGCAAGGCCAGCCATGGACGCGGCCTGCGCGTGCAGCACCGACGCCGGGAGGCAGGTGCACAGAGCCGCAGCGCCTCTCCTTTTGAGGCGATGTTATAGTTGTATGTTACTCTTTGAATGCTCTTGTTAGCTCGGCACCACGCTTGCTTGCATGGGTCCTCAGCGCGGGGCATCTTGTGCCACAGAGCACCGTAAATGATTTCGATTACATATTTGGAATTGTTGCAATAAGATGCGTATAGTTAATGTATCGTTGCATTGCTTACATGCGAAGGAAGCTGCCTGGCTAACCGCACCCCTGTCCATAACAACAAGCCGGTCGCCTCCTTTGTGCCGGGCGGAGGCAGCGCATAGTTAGACCTTTAGCCAGAAACATGCCCTTGCCACGCCGCGGGGGAGCTGGCGATGCCGCCACGCGGCGCCTCAAACGGGGCCTGGACTACCTTGTCACAGCCGCATCGAACGCTGAGCTAGCGCGGTCTGGACGAATTCGGTCAAGGCCAGAGCTCGAACAAATTGCTGATACTATCGAGGAAGTCGCAGACTCCGCGTACAGTCTGGAGTATGTGCCTACGTACATATGGACCGATAAGAAGGCGTCGACGGCCTTAACGTTGCTGGCGACCGCAGCAGCGCGCTGGGCTGCGACTGGGGGCGGCATTCTGGGGGAGGACAGCGGGTCGACATCCGCGACGTCTAGCAGCAGCACTTCAGCCGCGTGGGTTAAGGTGCTAACCAGCTACGGACGGCTCCTTACTTTCTTGCCGGACGCCTTGAAGGTGCGCTCAGTACGTCAGCTCTCAACGCTGCATAGCTGACAGCATAATCACGGTGCTGCGGCGTGGCTCTCACGCCCGTCCTGCGCAACGCAGCGACCCTTGAGTACCAGCAGCGCTTCACTCATAGCCCACACACCACTGCATGGTGCAAGCACGCACTGCCCTGCCCCGCAACCTTACAACGCAAGGTCCTCTACAAAGCAAACAGTAACAAGCTCTTTCACTTCCTGGACCGCAGCAACAGCCCGGGCTCATCCACCTGGCCATGCGGGTCGTTGGCGACACCCTGCACATGGAGCTCATTCCCGCCCTCAGCGCCCTGCTAGCCTCCCCCGCCTGCGGCCCCGCCGCCGGCGCCGCCGGCTTCAGGGCGCGCGCCGCCGCCCTTAGCGTCACACTGGCGCTGTGCACCCTCTCCTTCTATAGGCCCTCAGCCTGGCTCACCCTCAAGGTCCAGCCGGGGAAGCTAACCCACTACGTGCTGCCCCCGACGTGCCACCGCCACACACCCTTCTACGCCGTGCAGCTGGTAGGGCCCACGGTGCTGTCTGCAGCTGCGTCCAGCGCCCTGTTTGAGCACGCCTGTCTGGCGATACGGGTGGGGGAGGACGCGGCGGAGGCGGGGGGCGGAGGCGGAGGCGGGGGCGGGGGCGGGGGCGGGGGCCGCGGCGGGGCGGGCAAGGGCGGGGTGAGGGCGGATGGCGTCCTCGCGACACACAACCTTGTTGCGGCGCTGGTGGGTGAGCTGGGCCGGGCTCTGGCGTTGATGCGGAACGAGGGGGTCTGTGACGAGGAAGAGGAGGAGGAGTCGGAGGACGAGGGGGCGGAGGGCGGGCGGCAGCAGCAGGATCAGGCGGAAGGGGACAAGGAGAGGGAGGCACAGCTGCAGCAGCAGCGGAAGGAGCAGCAGCAGAAGGGGCCTAGCGCGGGGCCGGAGGAAGACAGCAAGGGGACGATGACCAGGGTACCTAACAGCGGTGATACGTACCGGGTGGACATGGACTGGGCGGTGAGGATGGGCCGGCGAGCTGCAAGGAAGGTGCTGTCGGGGCCGTGCCTGCAGTACTTCCTGGGCGCACACGTGGCGTGTCAGCTGCGCGCGGCGGACGGCGGTACGCTGTACGGCCTGGCGGACGCGGCGGCGGCGGCGCTGCCTGTGCTCAGGGGCTGCTCTGCCAAGTGCGCGTGCACGGACCAGGTGCGAGGCACGGGTCTCATGGGCGCCATGCAATGCTGGGACAACGCGTACGCGGCGCCGGCGCGCGTGGGGCCCATTGACAGCGTGTACGACAGAACCCACGTGTACGAGATGTGCTTACGGTTGGCGGTTGTGTCGTTGGCGTCGTTCAACAAGGACATGGAGGACGGGCACCTGATCATCGGAGACAGCACGTATTCCGGGGCCAAGGGCAAGGCAAATGGCAAAGGCAAGGGCAAGGAGGCGAAGCAGTCGGGGCGGGGCGGGGACAGGGGCGCGGGGGCGGGAGCGGGGGCGGGGGAGGACGGGGCGGGGCAGCGGCCGTGGGAGCGGTTGCAGCTGCGTACGACGGTGTACAACCCGTTGGACACGTGTGTGGAGGCGCTGGTGGCGGCGGCGGCGGCGCTGCCGTTGCCGCCCATTCGGTGTCGGGAGGACGTGCGGAACTTTGGCAGCGATACGGAGGAGGAGGAGGACGAGGAGGAGGAGGAGGAGGAAGGGGAAGAGGATCTGCCGCCGCCGAGGCCAAAGCCAACGCCGCTGTCACCAACGGAAATGCAGCATGAGGACAAGGAGGTGAAGCAGGAGGAGCAGCAGCAGCACCAGCAGCACGGAGGGGCCGTCGCGGGTCGTGTGGGACAGGGTGTTGGGGTAGCAGCGGAGGACGGGAGTGAGCGCGACGGCAGGGCGGCGGCGCGGCGACTGCGGCGGCGGCGGGCAGCGGCGGCTCGCCGCAACACGGCGCTGCAGCGGCGCTGGTGGGCCGTGGCGGTGGCGACGGCGCACGTGGTGCTGGATGTGGAGGCGGCGGGCGGCGGCGGCGGCGGCGCCTCGATTGCAAAGTTTCAGCGCCTGATAGACCTCACGGAGCAGCCCAGCCTACCGCCGGGTGCGTCTTATCTGGTCTTATACAGAGGGGCGAATGCACCTGCCCGCCTACTTAGTGCACGGGTACTTGCTCTTCCACAACTGCCGCGCCTTGAATATAGTGCAAGGACTTGCCATATGCAGCATGCACTCGCCCGAGTCTCCACCAAAACTCTGTTGTTGAATACGGTTGTGAAATTGCTGCGTCCTCCCCTTCTGGTCCCAACAGACCTGCCGGATGCCCCACCCCCCGGCTTTGCCGTCGCCCTTGAGGCGGGGTACCTCCCCTGCCTGGAGCGCGCCCTGCGGGTCACCCAGAGCAGCAACGACGTCCGCCTAAGGGCCGCCAACCTGCTCTCCAGCGCCGACCGCTGGCGCCGTACCGCCCGGCTCCTGGCGTACGGCGATGTACGGCAGGCGGCGGGGCTGGTGGCGACGGTGGGGAAGCTGCTGCTGCGGCTGAGCCTTCCGCTGCCGCTGCGGAATCGGGCGGGGGAGGAGGACGAGGCGGGTGGGGCTACTGCGGACAGGCCCGAGTGGGTGCCGCTAGCTTTGGCGGAGGTCATGGTGCAGTGGCTGTCGTTGCGGGGGCCGCAGCCGCCGGAGGACGACAGCGAACTGGAGGACGAGGAAGAGGAAGAGGAAGAGGACGAGGACGACGAGGAGACTAGAGAAGGGGAAGGCGGGTTGCGCACAGCGGTGGTCGTGGGCGGGGGCGAGGGTGAGGGGAACGGCAAGGAGGCCCCTGGCGAGGGAGCTGCCTGTACCGCGGGGACTGTGGGGCCGGGGGCGACGGAGCCGGACACGGAGGTACCCTCAGCTGCCAGCGGCCCAGCAGGCGGGGAATGCGCAGGCGGGGCGGGGGGCGGGGCAGACGGCTGGGAGTCCCCCGAGGAGGACACTGAGGAGGATGCCGAGGAGGACCCGGAGGAGGACTTGCCGGCTGCCAGCGGCCCCACGCTGCAGCTGCTGCAGCTGGTGTCGTTTGCCGTGCCCCGGTGGCTACCACACGTGGCGACCTTTGCCCTGACGACGGAGAAGATGTTTGTGCACGCGCCGGAGCGCGCCGCGTGGGTTACGCTGCTGTGGGTGCCTCCCTTGGCGCACGCGTACGCCCGGGCGGTGGACGCGGGGGATGCGGCGGCGGCGGCGGCGTGGCGGGGGCTGCTGCTGCACGACATGGGCGTGCTGGCCGTGCTGCAGAGGCAGCTGAGGTGGCTGCACGAGGCGCACAGTGGGGAGGGGGCAGGGGAGGACCACGTGTGGGGCACGTCGACTGGGCCGTGCAGGTGGGTTAGCATGGGAGGGGAGCTGAGCCGGGGAATGAGGTTTATTGGCGGTGGCAGCGGGTGCGGGGAGGAGGAGTGGCAGGACGGGGGCCGTGACGCGGGCTCGGTGGGGTCGGCAGGGGAGGAGGGGCAGCAGCAGCAGCAGCGAAGGAAGCTGGAGGCGATGGGGGCTAGGATCGCAAGTGCGAGCGATCAGGCAGCGTTGGTCGAGGCAAAGGAGGCAGCGGGTGGCAGCAGCAGCAGCAGCGGCAAGGAAGAGGAGGATGAGCCAGGGTGGGAGCAGGCGACGTACGGGGTGCGGTTCATGCGACGGTACATGGTGCGGGGAGCCGGAGAGGATGGGGAGGTGGAGGCGTTCAGGTGCAGGTGCTTGGGCTGCTGCCACGCGCTGGCGTGCCCTCTGTGGGCGCTGCACTGTTTGGCCGCGGCGCTGCCGGAGGAGGTGGGGCAGCACCTGAGAGCGCCGTTGGGGCGGCAGCTGCTGGGGTGGGTGCGGGGCTTGGCGGGGCCGGAAGGGGTCGCGCCGCGGCCGCGGCTGCTGCAGCTGCTGGACAAGCTGGCGGCAGGTGGGAGCGGTGTAAGCGGCGGCGGCGCAAGCAACGGTGGCAGCAGCAGCAGCAGCAGCAGCAACAATAGCAGCAGCGGCTGTGGCAGCAGCTTGGGGAGTGGGAGCGGGCTGGCGGCTGGTGTTCCTGACCCCCGTGTGTGGGGCGGCACGTGGGCTAGCGTGGTGGCACAGCAGCTGCTGCCGCCCCACACGGCGGGGCAGCAGCTGGGCGTGACGGTGTGCGGCAACCCGCGCTGCGAGGGGCTGAGGGGCGACAGTGAGGTGGACGTGCCGCTGCCCAGCGTGTGCCCGCACTGCCGGGGCGTGTGGTACTGCGGGCGGGGGTGCCAGGCGGCGCACTGGCGGTCGGGGGGCCACAGGGAGGTGTGCGAGGCGGCCAGGGGCAAGGGGTGAGGGGGCAGTGCACGAGCATGCTAAGGCGTGACCGTGGCCGGATGGCACGTGGACGTCAGGCGCGGAGGGTATCGTATTGCGTTGTGGTGCAAGGAAATCGGTTTAGAGGGAGTGGTGAATGACGGCGACGAGGGTACCGGTATTGCTTGCGAACATTTATGCTACAGGGGATGCAGGCCTGATGCCACTGGCCAAGAGCGGGGCGTTCAAGCTTGGGGGCTTAGTTGTGGGCGTTAGGAAGCCTAGGGTTTGTGCGCCTCCCCGTTGCGTGCGCCTTCGCTTACTGCAGATTGCACGTACGTCGTTTCCACGCAACTGCGTTGCTGTAGCATACGTTTTTTGTTTTCTGGACAGCAATGTGTTGGAACGCGTGCGCACTTGCCCAGGGAGCTAACCCATCAGTACACTGTTGGGTTGTGATCCATAAAGAGCGGACATCAGGGGAGTCAGGCGCTCAAGCGCGCGGCGGCCGTATTTTGGCTGTCGTATAAGGGGTGAAACATATGTCATAGTGCTGCGTCAGTGCCGAGACGGATTGTTGAACGTGTACGGGCTAGGATGACGGCCAAGCTGCACTAGACTGTCGCGCATACCGTGCCAACTGCCGGTGTGTTGTTGTGCTCCTGTGCAGGTTGTACCTGCAAGCGAGTCTGGTCCTTTCCTAGTCTGAGGTTGCGTTGTGACGTTGAGTACCGGTACGGGTTGTTTGTTGGTGGTGAAAGGGACGACCTTGGTGTCATGGTGTCATGGCACGTGTCATGCGACGGGCGTCGGTGTCACGCAGGGGGGCGTGGTGTAGGTGGTGCAGTTGGTGCACCATTCCAGTGTAGCGGATGCGGTGCGGGATGCAGGCAATATGAGCCTGGTAGAGGTACATGCGTACAGATTAGGGGACAGGGTGTGGCGAGGCAGAGCAAGTGAGCGGCAGGTCGGTGGCTGTGATCGGCGTTGCTGATTCTGTGTCTGCTGTGTCGCTACAATTCCAGTGTAATGATGCTGAGTGATGCTCCCACAGACCCCAACCGTTCTTTGCGCCAACAGTAAAGGATAGCTGCGCCCTGCGCGCGACGCCTGCGCTGAGTGCTGGCTGACACAGCTGAAGGGAAGCCATATAGGCGCCAAGGCGTGTCACGTGTAGGGTACCAGGAGGCAGGTCCGCGCAGGCCATGCCTCAGCAGGGCGGGAGCTGGTGACGGTCGGTGCGTCTACGGCGGAGGCTGAGAGCAGTGACGCAACTGCGATCCGACCCTGCGAACCAAACCGAAAGCTAGGTACTCTAGAACAATAACAGATACGGTAAGCAATCAACTTGGGAGCTCATGCGGAGCAGGTTTCATGCGGACCCATGGGACGGAGCGGAAGCCTGATGCAGCCCGGCAGTGTTACTCCCTTTTGCCCCGTAACTCCGAAACGCCCGAGCCTAACACAGTCGCACATTGCCGCTCTTCCCATAGCCTACAGTTGAAGGATTAACATTAACAGCATTCAGCAGCACTCCAAGGCGACCAATCGCGCAGAACATCCTTTGTTGGCGGGAGCGAAAATGCGGTAGACCACCCTCACACCTCGTCGCTATAAAAGATGCCTCGTCCCCGTCAGCGAGGGTCCGAAAATGCAAAATGGGAAGCGGCTTACCGGCGCCTGCGGCCGGAACTCGACTACCTGGCCTCTGTCGCCTCGGACGCAGAGCTTCGCCGATCTGGCCGCCTTCGATCATCGGGGCTAGGGGCAGCTGAGCACTTGACTACCATCGACAAAATTAATTATTACGTTCAACTTGTCGTGCCCGTTGAAGAACTGTGCCAACAATTGGCGGACCGGTTTGATGACCG
>VFQN01001582.1_pt1 | contig 37461 bp, 50 predicted proteins | sample 3512371 | NCBI WGS metagenome assembly VFQN01 (sample SAMN10412370, study PRJNA504923) | tailings metagenome | isolation source: Replicate 2 from Balatoc abandoned mine | place: Philippines: Itogon, Benguet | collected 2017-08-28
CCTGGCAGAAGGCCCCAATCTAGTACTCAGCGTTTTTCAGAGTGGTACCCGCTTGACTGCTGCTGGTGCTGGTCCGGCGCCTGGGAACATCCGTCTCCGTACGAGCAGGCCCCATATGACTCCGCTCTCCGGTTGCGCCGCTACTTGGCCAGTCATGCTGACTACTCGTACCCAAAGCTCGCGGTACCGGTCCCAAATCCTAGGCAAGTAGGAAGTCCGTAGCGCGTAGGCAGTATCCCGCAGTCCGACACACCCTACACCCTTGCCTACCTCCAAGCACCAACCCCAAAGCGCCCTTCGCGAGCTGCTGCGCGTCACCCAAAACACCGTTCAAGTACAACTCCAAACCCGGCTCGCACCTGCTCGTACGTGCGCCGGTCCCAGACGCAGACATAAGCATGCCTACGTCTGTACAACACCTTGGCGGAAGTGCGGCATCCCCGATGCTGCAGTACCTTATCCATACCCCGGACCCACAATGCGCGCTCAGACACGCTGCCGTGCGTTGTGGTAGGTGCTGCCTGTGGCACACTGGCAGTCTTGGACACTTGTGGGAAGCGCGACCTCCCCCAGTACGGGATACTGTTAAGTGTTAACACGTGTTCATAGGCATCTTGATGGAAACCCGGACCTGCCCGGACAAGCCCGGGCAGAGGTCCTGCCACAGCTTTGTGTCGCCCTGGGTCGCCAAGCGGCACGGCACGCTGCCTCGTCACTTCTCAATATCTTGGCCACACGCCCTTGTGGCCCCTTCGCCCTCTCTGCATGGCCCCAAACGGTCGAGAGGTGCACAGCAGGCTGCTTGCAACCACAGCAACGTGCACCAACCCCGAGCCCAGGGCCCCCATTCACCATCTCACAGTGTCATACTGCAAATCCATTATCACATAATCCAAGACACCCTACGTTCATGCACAAGTCGCATACAGCTCCAATGGATGCAACCACCGATTACGGTACGGAAGCTGAAGGAAGGGTCCTTGTGCTGTCAGCACCCAGCCTGCATGGAGTTGGCCGTACGGGAGCGATTGATGCGCATACCGCAACCCTCGACCAACGAGCCATTCAACCTCACGGCAACCCACAACAAGTACCGTACCCTACATCCACGTCAGTCCGTCATCGCCATGCTAAGCAACCAACCCACAGTCACGTTTGACCAGCACCACCCCAGCCCTTCCGAGCGCCCCGTGTGGCGCCACTGATTCCCTCCTACGTCCCACCGTACAGGTGCCACGCGACCCAGAAGGACGCGACCTCACCACAGGCGTGGCCCCACCGAGACAGGGGAGGTCTCCCTTGGGCCCCAGCCACGGGAGGTCTCCCCTGACGGAGCCCAGGCCCGGCCCCAAAGTCTGCCCGGCACTGTGACGCGAGCCGCCCTGTGCCCCTGCTGTGTTGTGTAGGGCTGCCCACGTGGTGTGTAGGCACCCGTTGTGCTATTCCGTTGTGCCCTTCCAGTCGATGCGCCGCCTCGAATCAGATGGGCCCTCCGCCCCGGCCCTGATCACTGCCCCGGTCGCGTGGCGCGCCTGGACGGCATGGAAGTGACATGAGGCGCAAACGAGGCAGTAAAGAAAGAGGCAAAAGGCAGTAGAGCAGGCCATAGGGCAGCTGCGTGAAGCACCGGGCGTCTTGCTGCTGCATCAAGCCGGGCCTAAGTAGTGCGGCCAGCGACTGTTGCCGCGGGCGCGGGTGCCCATGGAGCCCTCGGGCGTGCGCACACGGGTGGAGGCTTTCCAGATGGGCAGGGCGAGGGACTGTGCGCTACGGCTCGTGTTGTTAGGGACCGAACTAGAGAGGCGTGCAGTGTGCAGACGCCCTGTAGCCGGTCAAATGCCTTACTCCTAGTAGCACACAGAAACGGTGCTGAGGAAGAACTGTACCCACGCTGTGTCGGATTGGCGGGCTGCTTGGCGCCCTTGTCCGTCGTGACAGCCCTTGGGTGCGGTGCTGCACCTGCGCGCACAGCCATCGATTTCTCAGTTTAGAAGGACATGAACGATGCCTGTGTGTGCTAAGTTCTGTATGGAAGTTATGGGAGCCCAGACTTGCTTGCCTTTGCTTTACCTTGCCTTCCCAGGGTAGCATGGTACGACTCAGTAGGAAGTGAAGTGCGCGCATGGCAACTCAACAACCCATCTAAGCACACTTGGCTTCGAAGGCGTACCGCAACAGCAAGAACCCTCACCAGCAAATGAGTAGCAACCCAGCACACAGCCCACTGCGGCAGGTCCCGTCCCGCCCACTGATAGCCTCTTAATGCTGCAACCGTTACAGTAGCCAAAGCCAGAACCTTACCTGCTGCTGCTGCTCCTGCTCCTTTTGCTGCTGCGGGCCGCCTCCCCGCCGCCACGTGTCGCAGCCACGCCCCCGTCCCAGCGTCCAGCTCCCCACCCCTCACCGCCGCCCCCACCACCGTCTCCAAGAACTCCCTCCGGCCCATCGGCGCCCCCTGCTCCGCCATCCACCGCAGCACCGGCGCCGGGTACTTGTTGTTCACTGCCTCCACAACCGTGTCCAGCGTACCCCACGGCACGCCCAGCCGCCGCAGGACATTCATCGCCCCGTAGTCCCCAGTCTTGGCTAAGGGTCCAAAGCTGAAGCGAGGCTGCTGCAGTGCGCCCGGCTTCCCTGCCACCCACTCCACCAGCGCCTCGCAACCGCTGCCTGCCGCGGCCGCCAGCACTTCCGGCCACTCCGGCGAATGCCCTAGCTGCTGCTCCATGTGCTGTGCCAAGTACTGCACCAGCCCCAGGTTGCCCTGCTCCGACGCACGGCTGACGGCCCGCTGCAAGTCAAACCCACTGAATTCTGCACCTGCCCCCACCAGCAGCTGCACCACTTGCAGCAGCTGCCGGTGGCCGCCTGGCGTCTCGTCGAGGCAGCGGGTGCGCCGCACAAACGTTCCTAGGTCGAGCTCCTTGGCGGGCACCTTGGCCGTGTGCGCCAGCCACCGCGCCATGGCCACCGGGTCAGGACTGTGGCCGACTGCGCAGTAGCACTGGTAATCGAACGTGAGCCCGGATGCCAGCAGCTCCTCCGCCAATGGGATGTTCCCCAACGCCACTGCTGCCCGTACCATCACCCTGCACTGCTCCTCCTTCTCCTCTTCGCTGAGGTTGCCAGGGTACCGCTCCGTCACATAGCGCAACGTCCGCACATGGCCGGCCCTGACATCGTGCGGTATCTGTGGCAGCTCCCTAACTATCCGGCCCCGAGCACCCATCAGCCCAATCCCCTGCTCCTCAAGCCACTGCACCCGCGCCACACCCTCCGCACTCCTGGCCGCGGCTATCACAAAGCAGTCCCAATAAGCCTGATACTTGCCTATCAGATCGCACCCAGCCTCGCCCACCAGCCATCGCACCACACCCAAATCTGCGTGCTCCAGGGCAAGCGCAAGGACCCCCGCATAAGGGGTATCCAGCCGGCAGCCCCGCTCCCGCAGCCACCGCAGCCGGCCCAGGTCCCCCGAGCGTGCGGCATCCATAGCAGTGCTCTCCCGCAACCTGCACCAGCTTCTACTCGTCGCCAGGAGCCACTCCATTTTAGCCACAGCGTCAGGGGTGCGGGATCTTGCCGCCGCGTCCAGGACCCGCTGGTCTAGGGCCGGGCGAGGGCGGTCCGCCCAGTCCACGGGACGCGCCCCGTCACCCTGCAGCAACCCCCACACGCCCTGCAGCCCCGCCAGGTCGCAGTGCTCCGCTGCTGCCTGCAGCACGCGGCCGGGGTGCAGCAGGGCCGGGCAGTGGCGCAGCAGCCAGCCCAGCAGCTGCGGGTGGCCGGCCTCGCAAGCCGCCTCACCCGGGTCGGCTTTTGGTAGGATGTCTTGCCTGACCCACACGCTGTGGCCGGTGATCAGCATCTCAGGGAAGATGCTCTGCTGCACCAGCGCCAGTGCTACGTCCAGGTTGGCCTCGCTTCCGCTGGCGGCGGCCGTGCTGAGCAGCTGCAGCTTGTGCCGTGTGGGCAGCTGCCGCATGTGCTGCTGCCTTGCCTCCACGGCCCAGGGCAGGGCGTGAGGGGGCAGCGGCTGGAAAAGAGACGCGGAGCAGTGCTTGGGATCGCTGAGGGCGGCGGCTGCGTCCCGGCAGATGAAGCGTGCGGTGAGGGTGCGCTCGTTGGAGGGTAGGAAGGAGAAGGTGTGCGCCAGGACAGCCGCTGGGAGGTGCTGCAGGCTGCGCGTCGGTGTATCAGGCACCTCCATGGCACCTCCTGGGTGGTGGCAGCTGCTGGGAATGGATGGAGTTTGGGCCACGGCAGATGACATCAGGCAATTGCAGGTCCTGCGGCGTCAAGGGGGTCGCCCGTGGTTGCGGGTCAAGCGCCTTCGACAGCCGAGCATCGTAGGCCAGGGATTGCGTAGTCCAAGCAGTGCGGAACAAACGACCTAACAACAGGCCTTTTAGGCAGGAAGTGCAGCACAGGGACGACCAGAGCGACCGTCATGCGCTGCGAGTAGACCTCTTCACGACGCTCTGCACCTCACCTACGTAAACTGTTTGTCAAGATTGCTCCAAACAACGGGGCAGGCTAAGGTCCCTTGGCAGGGCTGGGACGTTAAGACATGCGGCAGCGCTGGTAGCTGGTTGCCGTGAGCTCGCCCACACTAGACCAACTAGATGGCTGGGGTCAAACACATAAGGTCCAAGCTAAAACGTTTTAGAGGTCCGCGCGAATTCGGTATGGTTTTGCTTTACCGTTTTGCGTAGCGCAGGTTCGCCGTCTCTCAAGAAGCAGCACAAGGGATCTTGACAGTTTGCACGCAACAGATTGTAGTGTCTACGGCAGGTGCTTTAGGGCCAACTGCGCCAACGTTGGGTGCTGGTCTCCCCTGCTGGTTCGTACAGGAGTGGGGTGCCACCTGTGAAAGCGTCCCCAGAAAGCGTCCCCAGCTGTCAGTGGGGATCAGGGGATGAGGAAAGGACACCTGGACGGTTGGCACCCCCTTGGCCCAGCAGACACACTCACAAATGCGCCCGTGTACGTACGTAGCTAGCACTTTGCTCCCTAAACTTGGCTTTTCTGCGCTGAAGCAAGCAAGGAGCTGTAATGGTGAGGGGTGCTTGTGGTACTGTAGCCAGGGAAGCAGGGGAAACGGCAGCGTGGCAAGCCAGCAAGGTGCCCCATACCATGCTGCCACATGCCACATCCCACGGCCAAACGGTCTCGTCCCATGAGTCGCTTGCAAGCTGCCTTCCATCCGGGCTCCAAGCCACGCATTTGGCGTCGTTCTCATGGCCCGTCAGCCTCCGCCTGATCCCTGACGGTTCACAGGTGCACGGCAGTGGGCGAAGAGGCTAACAGGGTGTCTTATACCTCTCACGAAACAGATTCCATATCTCTATCGGCACATCATGGTTCTATCTCGAACCCAGGGCCTCCATCCACCAAGCCACTATGATCCGTACTGCGCCTTCATTTGTGCGATGGTCAGCCCACAAACACTTTGAAGCCGATTAGACCAGCCAAAATACATAACAATCATTTGCGCGTGAGAAGGACAGGACGCACAGTTACGACTTGCCAAAGGGTCCCACTGTACCCACATAGGGTGGGCGGTACCTGGAGTGCAGAAAGTGGACAACGCAACCTCGCACAGCCAACTAATCTCAAGGCAACCTCCATCCGTCCTGCCTCGCCTTGCCACAAGCCTACAAATCCCAGTCACCAGAAAAAACGCACCCATGCGGAGCACCCCATGTGACGCACCGCTTCCCCTCCACCGTAAAAAACGCCATGCGCCCTCACCAGAGGCATGGCGCCAGCGTGCCAAGGTAGCTCTCCCCTGATGGAGACCGTGGCCGGTCCCGAGGGCCCGCCCGGCATACGGACACGGACACAAGCCACCCTATTCCCCTGCTGTGGTGCGTACTGCGTAGGCACCCGTTCTGCCCTCCATCCAGTCGGGCCCTCCATCACGGCCCTCCATCACGGCCCTGATCAGTGGCCGTGCTTACGCGGCGAGCCTGCATGGCACGGACGTGAGAGGAGGAGCAAAGGAGGCGGTAGGGGGAACTGCGTCAAGCGTAGGCAGGCTGCTGTGTCAGGCCTTGTCTCTGTGTGCGGCCAGCGATCGCGGCCAGACTCGCGGGCGCGGGTGCCAGTTGAGCGTCCGGCCACGTACACACAGGTGGAGGTGAACAGCGTGAGCACTGGGCAAGGCACTGCCCGACGTGCACCGCTTGTCTGCCGCATGCACCATAGCTTGGCGTGTGCGGAGAGAGCGCATATGGCGTAACACGCGCGGCATGCCTGTGCCAGGCACTGTCGTGTTGACAACAATGTCCCAAGTCTCGTGTTCCTTTCAATCAAACAGCATGCAAGCAGTGGGACGCAAGCTATGGTGTTACGTCGACTGTTAATGCTTATCGCGAAACATGCGGGAGGCACCCTGGAAGCCGAAACACTTATTGGAACTAGACTCACATGCATGGTGTTCAACCTTGCCCTCCCGCCGTGATACACCATGCCAAAACCTGCATGCGTGGTGACCCCACAACCCTATTGGTGTCCACCTCGTACAAGCGAGAACCCTGACCAACTAATGAGTAATAACCCAGCACCGCGGCCACCGTGTCAGGTCCCGTCCCCATGCCGCAGCGCAAGCGAGAACCTCACCTGCTGTTGCTGCTGCTGCTGCTCCTGCTGCTTTTGCTGCCAGCCGCCGCCTCTCCGCCGCCACGTCCCGCAGCCACGCCGCCGTCCCAGCATCTAGCTCCCCGTCCCTCACCGCCGCTGCCACCACCCTCTCAAAGAAACCCCTCCGGCCCATCGGCGCCCCCTGCTCCACCAGCCACCGCAGCACCGGCGCCGGGCACTTGGTGTTGACCGCCTGCGCCACCGTGTCCTGCGTACCCCACCGCACGCCCAGCCGCCGCAGGACACGGAGCGCCCCAAGGTCCCCAATCTTGGCTTTTGGTCCAAAGCTAAAGCTAGGCTGCTGCTCCAAGGCGCCCGGCTTCCCTGCCACCCACTCCACCAGCGCCTCGCAACCGCTGCCTGCCGCGGCCGCCAGCACGCCTGGCCAGTCTGGCGGGTGCCCTAGCTGCTGCTCCACGTGCTGTGCCAAAAACTGCACCAGCCCCAGGTTGCCATCTTCCGCCGCACTGCGAATGTCCCACCAATCGGCTCCTGCGCCTGGCCTCAACAGCAGCTGCACCACCTGCAGCAGCTGCCGTTGGCCGGCTGGCGTCCTGGTGAGGCAGTGGGCGTCCCACATGATTTCCCACAGCTCAAGCTCCCTGGCAGACACGTCCGCCTCGTGCAGCAGCCACCGCGTTATTGCCACCGGGTCAGGACTGGAGCAAACTGTGCAGTAGGACTGGTAACCGAACTGGAACCCGGATGCCAGCAGCTCCTCCGCCAAGGCGACGCTCCCCGACTCCACTACCGCCCTTGCCATTGCCCTGCTCTGCTGCTCCTGCTGCTCATGGCTGAGGTCACCAGAGTGCCGCTGCATCATATAGCGCAGCGTCTGCACCTGGCCGACCGTAAAGCTTTTCCCTTCAAAGGGCGCCTCCGTGGAAAGCAGCTCCCGCGCACCCACCAGCTCGACCCCCTGCTCCTCAAGCCACCGCATCCGGGCCAGACCCTCCGCACTCCTGGCCGCGTCTACAACAAAGTAGGCCCAATAAGGCTGATACCTCCCCATCAGGTCGCACCCAGCCTCGTCCACTAGCCACCGCACCACGCCCATGCCCGCGTGCTCCAGGGCATTCATAAGCACCCCCGCGTTTGGGGTGTCTAGCCGGCACCCCCGCTCCTGCAGCCACCGCAGCCGGCCCAAGTCCCCCGAGCGTGCGGCAGCCTCAGCGGTGCTCTCCTGAAGCCTGCAGCTGCCGCTGCTCCCAGCCAGCAGCCACTCCATTTTAGCCACGCCGTCAGCGGTGCGGGACCTTGCCGCCGCGTCCAGCACCTCCTGGTCCTGGGCCGGACGAGGGCGGCCGGCCCAGTCCACGGGGTGTGCCCCGTCACCCTGCAGCACCCCCCACACGCCCTGCAGCCCCGCCAGGTCGCAGTGCTCCGCTGCTGCCTGCAGCACGCGGCCGGGGTGCAGTAGGGCTGGGCAGTAGCGCAGCAGCCAGCCCAGCAGCTGCGGGCGGCCGGCCTTGCAAGCTGCCTCACCCGGGTCGGGTCTTGGGAGAATGTCTGGATTAGCCCACACGCTATGGCCGGTGATCAGCATCTCAGGGAAGATGCTCTGCTGCAGCAGCGCCAGCGCCGCCTCCAGGTTGACCTCGCTCCCGCTGGCGGCGGCTGTGCTCAGCAACTGCAGCTTGTGCCGTGTGGGCAACTGCCGCACGTGCTGCTGTCCTGCCTCCACGGCCCAGGGCAAGGCGTGAGGGGGCAGCGGCTGGCACAGGGATGCGGAGCATTGTTCTGCATCGCTGAGGGCGGCTGCTGCGTCCCGGCAGATGAAGCGTGCGGTGAGGGTGCTCTCGTTGGAGGGTAGGAAGGAGAAGGCGTGCGACAGGACAGCTGCCGGGAGGTGCTGCAGGCTGCGCGTTTGCGTGTCAGGCACCTCCATGGTTACCCCTGGATGTTGGCAGCTGCTGGGACTGGACGGAGGATTTGTTGCCACTACACAGGGCACGGCAGCAGTTGTGAGTCCATTGCGGGACCTGCAGCATTCAGCAGGTTGCCCGGGGTCAAGCGCCTTCGACAGCGGATTCATATTCAAGTTCGGCGACCACCAGAAACCACGACTAGCGCACGACACCCAAGCATCCAGCAAATAGACCTCAAAATCCACTGTGTACCTCACCAATGTGTAGAGTACATTGCCCTGAACAGCGGGGCAGCCTAAAGGCCTATGGGCTACGACGTAGCAACTACATGCAGCGCTCTGCTCCTGGTACTTGTGACCGCATCAACACGAGCCTGTTTTCAAACTAGTTACACTCTTGTTGGGTGTATGATCAAACGCGTTAGAGGTCCGCGCGGGCCGGCCGTTCTGGGTGGTTCTTGAGTGCATTTGCTGGTTTGCTCAGACACGTTGCTTTTAAGAAGCAGCAACAAAGAGAATGTTGATGATAGCTTGCCAGTAACAGGTGGTAAGCAACCAATGCGTTTTAGATTGCGAGGTACTACCCCTCCGAGGTACTAGCCCTGGCTACCCTGGCATGGAAGGCGGCACTTCCGCAGGAAGGATTCCACTGCGTATAACCAGGCTCTCTCAAATGATCGCTCAATCATTGCCCCATCGTGCCTGCTGCCCAAGATAGCAACCCGGTTCCCTGTCACGTGTCAGCCCGTAAATCCTCGTGGCATGCCCATGGTCCCGGAGCATGCAAACCATCAATTTGCCTAGCCTAGCAGAATCAAACGACGCAGTCCCAGCGGTCCCACCGCCGTCCTTTGGGTTGACAGAGAGTGCTGAACAGGAGGGCAGGTCCCAACCGCAACCATGTTGCAGACTAGGCACACGAGCCGTGGCCCCCTACCTACACAGTCACCGTGTGCCGGGGCCAGCCGGCCGGCCCGATTACCGATATGGCGTTCAACATGCTGCCAAGCTGCGACGTCCTCGGTGTTGCAGCAGGAGGTGTATGACGCGCAGCTCGCGCGTCTGTCGATGGCGGTGCTCAAGGTCAGTTCAACATACTCGAGGCAGCATTAGCATGTAGTTGTTCCATAACCATAAATCATATTACAGTGCCACAATTCACGTGGTGCAGCTGCAATTGACGATTTGGGTCTTCTGCCTGTGTTGCAGCCGACGGTCATTCTCGTGGAGCCCCAAATGGCCGAAAACATCGGAGCAGCAGCGCGAGCAATGAAGAACTTTGGACTGTATGATTTGCGGCTTGTACGGCCTCGCGACGGCTGGCCCAACCCCGGCGCGCTGGCCACCGCCTCCCACGCAGCCGACCTTATCCACGCCGCTTCCGTGTACGACAGCGTTGCTGACGCGATTGCTGACCTGGATAGGGTGTATGCCTCTACGGCTCGCAGCAGGTGTGTATGGGGGGCGGGGCTCGGGCGGGGCGGGTGGCACTGCTTGGGGGCCAGGTGGCTGCGGGGACACCAGCTCCATGCATGCGGACGGTCCCGCATGCCGCCCCATGCTGTGGGTTCGGGGCGGCTCGGCAGTTGTCCAGGCGCCCCGTGCAACGGTACAACCGTGCCGTACGCCTTATCGTCTGGCCTCGAGCTTCTCGTCAAGCTGCCCATACCGGTAATAATGCTACTTAACTCCCCACGCCTGGGGCCCTTGTCCCCAGGTTCATGCACAAGGCCTTCGTCACCACCCGCCAGCTGCCCGCCGACCTCCTGCAGCTGCTCACAGCCGCAGCAGCAGCAGAAACAGATTCACAACACCAACATCAAACCATCACCAGTAGCCAGCAGCCCCTCGGAGAGGCCGCCACTTCACCTCCATCAGACTCCAGCTCCCAGCCCGTACTGCTGCCGCCGGCATTGGCCGCCCCCGGACGCACCTCCTCCTCGGCCCCAGTGCTGCCCTCCGCGCTGCCCTCCCGCGCCCCCCGCGCGGGCATCCTGTTTGGCCGCGAGAGCAGCGGTCTGACCAACGAGGAGGTGGCCATGGCCAACAAGATTGTGACCATTGAGGCGGACCCCGTGTACCCAGTGCTCAACCTGGCGCAGGTGGGTCCAGCGGTTGGCGGTTGGCGGTTGGCTGGGAATTGGTTGGCGGCGGGTTAGAGGGGAAGATGGCATGGCACCTGCATGCGGTCGCGTTGGTGGTAACTGGTTGGTTGGGGTTTTGCTACGTGGGGTTTGGCTGATGGTCGGGAGGTTGGTAACGGTTAAGGCTGCAAAACTGTGTATGCCCGTGGAGCGTTTGCGACACGAGCAGGGTGGGATATGGCGTGCCTACGGCACCAGCTGCATCGCTGCTGGCTGGGGCGTTGGAGCCAAGGTGTTCGGTATGTGCAACTCAAGGGCCAAGGGCGGCATGTGCAGGGCCACGGCTGCATGAGCTAGACGTCCTTACCCCCTTATTGGTATGCCCGTATGACGTACCAAACGTGCTGCTTGCCGCACTGCAGGCCATCGTGTGCACGTCGTACGAGTTGTACGGCGCCCGCCTGGCGGTCGCAGCAAGGAGCGGCATCGCACCCAGTGAGGAGCCACACCCACAGGGCAGTGCCTCATCGCCGACGCCAACACCACCAACAACACAATACGCAACACCCGCCGACTCCCAGCAACACCAGCACTCCCAGCCCACCAGCCCAACACAACCCGCACCTCAACACAACACCCAGCCTCCGCGGCCAGCCCCTGCGCCGTCCGCCTCCCCGCAGCCCGCCGCCGGTTTTACCACCGGGTACGGCACGGCGGGCGGGCCGCGCCTGGCGACACGTGGCGAGCTGGACAACTACCTTAACCGCCTGGTGGGCGCATTGGACGAGAGCGGCTTCTTCGAGAGCGCTGACAAGCGGCCCGCCACGCTGCTGTCCATACGCAACCTGGCGGGCAAGGTGGAAGGGCTGACGAGCACTGAGGTGGCGCTGTTGCATGGGATGCTCAGCAAGCTGATGGGGTTGAGGGGGCAGGGGAGGGGGAGGGGCAGGGCGCCGCCGGGGGGCGATGCGGGGCAGGGAGGGCAGGGGGAGCGGGAGGAGGCACAGGGGTGACGGATGGGAGAGGTGGTATCAGAAGCATGATGGATGGAGCTCGTTTTGCGTCGTGTTGCAACGGTTGGTCCAAGGGCCAAAGGCCCCGAGCGTGTCTTGGCCTTGTAACGGGTATGCATCAGTGGCATGTCCTTAGTATTAGGGCAAGGTCCCGCGTGTGTGTCCGGGCAGGTATTGTCACTCGTGTAGCCATGCATAGCTGTTTCTCTGCTCGCTGCCTGGCGACAGCAGAATGCTAACACATTTCCTCGGCGCAAAGGTGCCAAGTATGACGCGTGTGCTCAGAAGTCCCGTACGGTACGCGGCCCACACGCTGGGGGCTGAGCTGTCGTCGAAGTACCCTTGCCTGGACCGCTGGACGTGTACCGGTATGCTTCGCTCACGGTACTGGCTGGTGGCTTTTTTCTGTGGAAAGGTTTACGGGCCCGCCTCTCTTACTCCTCTTCCACCGTTTACGCACAAGGAGACGGGAAGGGACAGGCCAGCGGGAGTCCAAAGCCCAACCAGCACAGGCAAGCACGAAGCACCAGCACCACCCAAAGCCCAAACCAAGTGAACCCCAACCACAAGAAGGGCACACCTTGACACCTAGGGAAGAAAACATCACGGAACAGGAGCAAGGGAACAGGCCAAAAGAGACCAAGGGACAGGGAAACCGAAGAAACAGGAGGTGCTGGTGGTTGCTAGGGGCCCGTAGCGTTCGTGGGGCTTGGGCCAGGCCATGGTGCAGCACTGAAGCGCGACGGTACGAGGCGGAGCGTGATCAAGCTCTCACAGTTCAGATGCGTTTCCGCAGTCAGTTGCCCAGTGCCCTCAAGCCTCCATGGCAGCCCCGTGCCCGCGCCTTTCCCGGCTGAAACCTTGGCCGTCATCAGCCACTGCGCCAGCTCTACTAACCCGGCCTCCTCCTGGATTTTAGTCCTATATTGCTCCAATGAGGCAGAGGCTGCTCTGGCTGTGGCGGTCACCCCAAAGGCACTGCTGGGCTTCAGGCAGGCAGGCATAGTACGACCGGTTGGTCGGTTGCAACGGCCTGGAACCGAGCGCGTATGGCCCCCGTTGTCGAGTAGCAATGTAGCATACATGGCTTGACACTCCACGCAGTATATTGATCACAAATAACTGGATTACATAGCAACCTGCAGGCTGCAGCCTGCCTGATTGCCGCCACTTTGTTCCCAGAAGCACACGGGGCGGCCAACAGGTTTAGCGACGTCAGCAACTACCTTCGGCACAGGTTGCAGCCTGTCGCCGTGAGTTTGCCGGGCTTGGCATCAGGAGCGACCCGCGAAAATCAGGGCAGTGGCGCAAGCAGGAGGGATAAAAGCTCTGACACTAGCTCAAACACAATTAGCGATTATATGCGGCGCACTGTGCGGAGTCGCGCGCGGGCCGGGGGTGGGGCCGGGGTTAATTGCCTCGAGGCACTTCCAGCCCAGGGCCGACCTGCGGCTGGGCAGGACGCTGCCCCTGCCGGCCGGGAGCTCCCCACGGAGCTCTTCCTCCGCGTGCTTGAGCTGCTGCCGCCCAACGAGCAGGCCCTCAGCGGTCGGCTGGCCTGCAGGGACGCGGCCCGGCGCCTCAGCACGCCCCGCCACCGCACCGTGCGCTGCGATCAGCCCATGCCGGAGCACGCGGCCGACCAGTGCTGGCAGCGGCAGTTGTTGGAGCAGGCGCGACACATGACCTTCAAGCACAAGCTACAGCTTATGTCCACAGTGGCTGCCAGCGGCTGCGAGGCCAACGTGTGCCTGGCATGGGGGGTGCTGCGGCCGTGCGTGTTCATGGAAATGGCGTCGCAACCCGTGGGCTTACAAGGGTACCCTTACGGTACCTATCCGGAAATGGACGACCCCGGTACCGCAGCTATAAAGGCGGGCCATGAAGGCATGATTGCCTGGCTTGTGGCCAACGGCTGCCCGCTGGACCGCGATCGGATTCTGCAAGCAGCAGCACTGCACAGCAGCCTGGACGGCATGCAGCACGTGTGGGACCTGCTGCCGCAACATGACGGTGGAGCCCTCGGTAACCCGCAGTTGACATTCACATCCTACGCTGCCGCTGCCGCGCGGTCTTGCACCTCAGACGCCTGTGCCAAGGTGTGCTGGCTGCTGGACAAATACGACGGCACGCTGAGCACGGCGTACCTGGCCAACGTCCTCACCTGTGCAGCCAAGGCTGGCCGCTTCGACGTCGTACGGCACGTGTACGGCACGAGGTACGGGCGCGCCCTGGATGACTACCAGTGCCTCCAGGTCCTGCAGTCCGCTTTGCTGCGCTCGAACCTGGCCGTGGACGTGGCGGACTGGCTGGTGGACGAGCGGGGGCTGAGGCTGCCCACGGGTGGGGACGACATCGGGGCGCTTTGGCTGTGGCGGTCAGCGACGGAGGGCGGCAGCGTCGATGCGTTGCGGTGGCTGCGGGACCGGGGGGTGCCGCTGCAGCACGCTGCCCATGACACCCTCCTGCAAGCGGTCCAGTGCGGTCGCTTGGAGCCGGTGCACTTCCTGCTCGACGAGTGCGGACTGCAGTGGACTCTGGCCTCCTTAGACTTCGTCCGAGTGGGGAGTGTGGAGCTGGCGGCGTGGCTGATGCAGCATGGGCGCCTGGTGCTGTCGCCCAACCTGTACAGCGGCGCAGCTGCGTGCGGCACGGCGGCCATGGTGCAGTGGCTGCTGCAGGTGGCGCACTGCCCGTTTGATAGCGTAACCGCCGCCTTAGTCCTGTGTGCGTGGCCATGCCCCCGACCGGGCAGCAGCCGCAGCAGCGGCGGGAGCGGCACGGCCGAAAGCAGTTTCAGTACGGCAAGAGACCTGCTGAGGGCTTTGCAGCTTCTGGAGGAGGCAGGGTGCCGGCTGGGCAGGCTGGGTGAGTACCCGATGGCGCACGTGGCGAGGCACGGGGACATGGAGCTGGCGCGGTGGGTGGTGCAGCAGGTCCGGAACGGCCGCTGGCCTGAGCATGCCATGCAGTGCATCGTGAAGGACTGGCCGGAGGGCGGGGCGCCGGGCTCACGGCTGCGCGACGCGATGCGCATGGTGCTGGAGGCCGGGGGCTCCCCTGGCAGCTGCAGGGAGTTGGAGCAGGCGGCCAGGCGGGGGGACCTGGAGGCCCTGCGGCTGCTGCATGGGCAGGGGCAGCTGCGGCTGGGCCGTGGGGTGTGGGTAGCGGCCGTGGAGGGCGGCTGCGAGGCGGTGCTGGAGTGGCTGGCGGCTGAGGACTGCCGGGTCGGTACGGACGCCGGCCAGGACCCGTACCTTGCCGCGGGACGCCGAGGGGACCGATGCACCCTGTGCGTTCTGCAGCGCCTGGGCGTGCCGTGGGGCCACCGCGGGGTGCTGCGGGCGGCGGTGGACAGGGGGGTGGCGCCGCCGGTGGTGCGGTGGATGGTGGAGGCGGGTGCGCCGTGGGATGGGGCGGCGGTGGCGGGGGCGGCGGAGGCGGCACGGAGGCTGGGGCCGGGGCACGAGGCGACGGCGGTGTGGCTGGAGCAGCAGGGGTCGGCAAGGGGGGCCAGGGAAGCGGGTGGAGCGGGGTCGGGGCGCAGCGGGAGCAGGGGCAGCAAGAGGAGGCGGTAGGGACGTGAGCTGCAAACCTAGCAGTAGTGTTGCGTTCAGCTGGCTTCTTGGTTGCATACGATGCCCTTATTGCGGTTTGCTGGCATGTGCACTAGTTAACAAGCCCAGTACAGCTCGCCGTCCCGCTGCCAATAGACCAAAAGCGGTGGAACGTGGTTTTACGGTAAGACGTACAAAGGACGGCGACAGCCGCCACAATGGTGCGTCCTGGCGGGGCACATCCTGGGCTTGGCAATGTCCACTTATGTGTCGTGGCTCCCGCATGACGGGCTTGACCCAGTCCGATTCCTTGTGGCTGGAACCCATTGCAGTAACCCAGGGGTGGTTTGGTGTGTGGAGTGTGGTGGAATGCATGTTCAGTGCTGTTGCAGTGCGGGTGGCAGCCAGGAGGTCCCGGCGTGTGACTTGGCATTTGGGTGAGCAGCGCCAGGCGGTGACATGCTTAAGTATATATTGGGAACTGTTCAAGGCTCCGCGTGCGCGTTCAGTTGCCTGCAGACGTGGAGGGCTGTGTGGAAGGCTGACGGCGGCATAACGGCGGGATGGCGGCGTTGTCGGTGCACAGGAACATGGGCTTCCAGTGGAGTCCACAACACAGCCAAGACACTGGCTGGGCTGTCGTCGAAAGTAGATATTGCTTTCAAAAGCATCATGCTTTGGACTTAGGCCACTCCAGGAGCAGATGCGTGTATAGGAGGGGCCTTAATGGTTTGTGCTGGCTGCTATGTACTACCGTAGCATTTGCCATGACACGTGCGTTGGTTTGCTGGGTTAACGGTCCGTGCATGCTCCAAAGCGGCGCCAAGGCCAACGCTGTTTAGCGTAGAATTATTTCGTTTTGGATGCCTTCTTTCTTCGCAACTCGTGAGCCTCATTACGGGCTTAGCCTCGGCTAGGTAGAGGTCTCGGGAGCTACCTTTGAGCGCGCTCCTCGATAACCATGCCACCGCGTTATTGTAGTGCATTACTAATTTCAGCATGTCTTGCTTTCAGCGCCTGTGCAGCTTCGGCAGCTCGCGTGGGGCTCTCCCGGACTGGGAGCATCGTCCGTGACGACCCTAGCAAGGAAGAGGAGGCTGCGCTCTCTTTCCTTTACCGCAACATGCCAGATACAGACCGTAAGAATCTGAAATATGACTTCCTTCGCCTGAACACGCGCCAAGCACTAGCTGCCCGCGCGGACAACGACTGGGCGTTGGATGTGCCGTGGGATATTTTCCTCAACTATGTACTGGTGAGTCTTTAGGCTCCCCTACTGGATGCATGTCGTATACAGGACGTGAGGCGGCATTACGTGCGGAGGAGCTTGGGGAGAGGGGGGGCCAGTGGGGGTGCGTGGGAAAGCTGTCACTTTTTGCCACCTACACCATGCGCGCTTGCATACGCAACAGCAGCCCCCATCGTGGAGGCCCGGAGGAGGAGTCTAAAAGGAGCACGCAGGGTGCATTCAGAGGCATGCATGTATTCTTCCTTGGAGGCAAGGACGCCCTGTCATGCCAGTACTGATGGGGTGGGGCAGGCGCACATTGGGCTGCAGGTTGGTGGTTGTGACGAAAGTAGTGGGTGTGGTCATAGGGGTGGTACTGGGATGTAGCTTCCAGCACACCCCACCATAGACGTGGGTACAGCTGCAGATGGCAGCATCTTGGCGCCATACACAGCTACTGCCAAGCCTCTTCAGTTAGCCCCTGTGCCCGCAACGATAGGCCTCGACTGCAAGAGCTGCTTTTCCCTGGTACAAACGTCGGGAGGAATGCCATGAGCATTGTGCGCTTTCGGGATGACAGCTTTTGCAGGTCGCAACCTCACCCTGCAGATACGGTACGGGCATTAGGCGGGTCGCACAGGCCCTTGCGTGTGCCCAGCACTCGCATTGGGCACCACGCACGTAATCCCTGCCCCCTATGGACTGCTGCCGTACGGCACCCTCCTTGTTCCTTACTAAATACTCCTCGGTACTGCCCCATGTACGTACGGCCCCATGCAGCCGTACGCCAACCTGGACGAGCCACGTGAGGACTGGCGCTCGCAGTTCTACTCGCTATTTGCCCCCCTGGTGACGGACACCACCAACACGCTGGACGCGGCCATGGAGATAAACTACAAGTGCGTTTGTCGCAGGGGTGCTTTTGTTGCTCAACACATACGCGGTGTTGATATGCAAGCCTCACTGAGCGATACCTGTGGGCAGGCATGGGATAGAGGCAGGGAGGAACGAATGGGCGAGGCGGTGTAACAGGTGTATACTGTGCAGGGATGGTCAGGAAGGTTTGTGCATGCCAAGGGCAGACGGTAGGGCGAGCAGTGTTGGGGTACGGTAGCTGCTCCACTGGGGGTAAGGGCCGGGTGCTGGCCGGGGAATAGACACGGACGGCGTTGCGGAACGGTAAGGGATCAAGGTCGGGGCCCAGGTGTACGGAGTGCCTTTCCGCACTTCCTGCAAAGCAAGAGCCAAAACACGCAAGCAACGGGCCACATATCCCTGTCATGCGGCACGACACCTCCGACCTCCATTTCCGTCACCCCGTGTGGCTGTCACCCAGGATCTGGACGCTCAACGGCTGGAACATCACGTTCAAGTCCAACCAGACGCCCGACATCATGTCCCCCAGCCAGGTCATTGCGGCGGGGTACGCCTCCTGCACGGGCCTGGCCATATTCCTGGTCAACGCGTGCAGGGCGGTGGGCATTCCGGCGAGGGTGGCAGGTGAGGATGCAGTTTATAGGGGCCTTGCATGGGGCCGTGGGCATACCAGCGGCGCGTGGCGGGTAAGAAGGCGCAAGGCGGATGCCAACGGGGTGTTAGCTATGAAGCAGTGAGGTAGGGTGGTGGCTGGGAGTACAATCAACGATGCGGTGCCGGGACAGTGATTGGTTGGTGTCAGGAATCCTGGGCGGATGGAAGCAAGTGCAGTTACACGCATTCGATTGCGCGTGCCTTGTGGGCAGGGCAGGAGCCCCGCTGGCAACTGGGTGGGGAGTTGGCAGTCAGTGTGAGACAGGGTTGCGTAGCTGGTCGGCAGCCCGCCGGCATGCTGTGTACTATTGCCTACCACACCCGCCCCACGTGTTGTTGTTTGCTTCTCGCCCGCAGGCACCCCCAGCTGGGTCAGCCCCGACCCCTCCACCCAGGAGCGGTTCGCAAACCACAACTGGGTGAGCGGTGCGAGTTGACCCATGCGCGCATGCGCGTACCGGTACACGTCTTTCGTGTACTGTGTGAGGGAACGGGGACCGGTTATGGTGCGCTTCAGGGACAGCACGCGGTTGCCTTGCTGTGGAAGCTGTACGACCACGCGCGCAAACCCCAACACGAACGCGCATAGGCCATAGCCCAGCGCACCCCACAATCATACAACCTCCATCATACCTGCCCGCACCCGCCCAGGTGGAGGTGTGGCACAACGGCGTGTGGTCCTTCACGGGGCCCATCGAGTATGCTGACCGGCATTGGAACAGGACTTGGTGCGTCGGCTGTGGTGTGGTTGTACTATAGCAACTGCCGTACCGCACCGCACCGCATGCTGGGACCGTAACCTTGCATGTTTTTAGGCAAACTCACGGCGGCTAGCAGTACAGGTTGCCCACGAACGGATGGAGTGACACATGTTGTCTGCACCTGCCGCCCATTAATCAGTAGCTCAGTGCAGCACCCCCTGCCACTGTCCCTCAGCGGCGTGGCTAAGCGTGCGCAGCTGCACGGTGTCCAATAGCAGCTGCTAAAGTAGCTTGCACGCTCTCATCATCAGTCCAGGTCAGGCGTTAACAGACTGCGGTAATGTGGCACACCGTTGCAGCGTACTTGACGCTACCAAACCACACACGCCTGCGGTTGGGCCGCCCTGACCCTGCTGACCCACGCCCCCAGGTTCTTTCCCGACTCCGTCTCCCGCGCCGTACCCGACTCGTACCTCCATTCCATCTACGCCGCCTCCTTCAAGCGTACGAACACGTACTTTGTACTGGCGTGGAATGAGGAGTACGACGGTGTACCGGCGTACGATGTAACGAAGTACTACCTGGCGGCGGCTAGGGCGGCAGCGGGCGGGTCGGCGCCGCCGCCGCCTGTCAGGGACGCGAAGGGAATGGGGGCAGATGAGGAGATGGAGGCGGGAAAGGCTGGCGATGTGCGGGAAGGCAGGGCACACGCTTGGGTGCGGTTGTCACGTGATGTGAAGCTGTCGCGGCAGAGTTAGCGCGGCCGTATGTCTCACCTCCGGGCCACACGTGCCAGTGATTGTTTGCGCAGCAGTTCTGTTGGGTGGCAGGCGCTGGTTGCCATGTGTCGTCCTGATGGCCCCCTTGGTTCTCCGGACGCGGCCAAGCGGGCCTGTGACTGTAATTATACTGCTAAGAGCGATGGCGCCCGCGTTCCTTAACAGCTTTCCGTGAAGAAGAGGTGGTGGCAAGTACCGCAGGGTAGCGTACATCTGGACTGGGGGGTTACCTGCAGGCTTGGACATCTGGCAACTGGGCAGGAGCAGGCAGGAGTGCAGCCCTCTGCTGGTTGTGCCCGCGCTTTAAGGGCCCGATGGCCCTGACGCGTGGGTGCGGGCGGGCAGGCTGGGGGACCGGGCGGTGCTGGACGGCCTGCTGCGGCTGGGGGTGCCGTGGGGCGAGGGGCTGGCGGAGGACGCGGGCCTGCTTTGGCCGGTGCTTGCGTGGATGGCGGCGGAGGGTGCGCCGGTGGGCGATGGTTGGGCGGCGGAGGCGGAGGAGAGTGGTGTTGAGGCAACGTGAAGCGAGAGCTGCAACGGGACGCGCGGGGGCGAGCATATGCTGGTGGGGATGCCAGTAGGGGTGACAAGGGTACAGTAGTCCTTTTGCATGCGCCAAGCGGTGTTGCTCCCATGGAAGGCTTGAAAGCTGCGTGATGGTCTGGGGCCATTGTCTAGGGGCCACCAGGGTTGGTGGCGTCAGCGCACATGGGTTGTCAGCGCACAGTGTGGCAAGTAGGTGCCGTGCAGGCATACCGGTATGTTCTGGCCTTTGGAGCCAGGGGATGAGATTGAGGGGCAGTCCAGCATTTTGTTCCAGTCTGCAATCAAGCATGAATCAAGCTGTGCCATTGGTCGACGCAAGTTGGCAGCCTAGCATGCTGCAGCTATGTATAGTAGGCAACCGTGCGCCATGGCACGTAGCCAAGTGCAATAGGTCATGTCGGTTGGTGTTGACGGATATGACAACGGAGATGCCATGCGGGCTCCGTCCAACGTGCGGCACAGCTCCAGGGCTGCTCCCTGGTGCTTGGGTCAAAGTCCAGGGTTGCGCTGTTCAAAGGGGCCTGTGCAATGGGGGCTTGGTTAACTCCAATGATGATGCCAGGCATGTCAAAGCAGCATAAGTCCGCAAGAACAGCAGTTTGCCGCTGTGCACAAAGTGGTTCACCGTTTATCTTTGTCGCACAGCAGATCAAGCGAATCACTTTTGCCATGTTGTCATGTCCAGGAAACAAGCCCTGGTGAGGCGGATGGGGCCGCAACCGATGGGGCTTCAGGTCAGGGATCATGCAGGGGCCTGAAAGGGGACGGCCTGATTGGGTTTAGTGGGCAGCACCGAAGGACGGATGGGAGCAGGGGGGAAGCACGGTGTGGGCAAGCTGGTGCAGGTGAGCGCAGCATACCGGCAAGCTGACAGCCTGGTGGACGCCATGGCACTGCTGAGTGCCAAATGCCGACGATGAAGGCATGGGGCAGCATTGGGTGGATTGGGTGAACCCTGACTGGCCGCACACGTTGACGGATGTTGCAAGCGGTTGCCCGCCCTAGTGCCCCCCAGAGACTTTCCTATTTCATTGTCATCATTTTTACCCAAACATAGAACACGTGGGGCCCAGCCGTCCTTGTCGCGCAGGGTACTTGTCGGGCGCAGTGACACATGGATGTTTCAGGAGTGGAAGGATGGCAATGGAAACTGCTGGCTTGCTGAACGGAGTCAAGCGCCAGTACGTAGCACCATACGGAAATGCGCTTGTCACGACGCGCCCCTTTGCAGCGGGCGAGGTGGTTGTTGTGGACACTCCGCTGCTCGAAACGGTAGAGGACGATGCCGTCCTTGACAGCATATGTGATACTCATAAGCAGCTCAACATACGAGCCGACCTCGACGATAAGGACGCATCGCTTGACTTTTCACTTCAGCTGTTGTCATTCTGCGCGGCGGATGCAGACGTGCAAGAGCGCGTTCTCGCACTGTACTCCCCTGATCCACAACAGTTTTCAACGGAGCCCTATGTCGCAGCGGCGCAGCAGTATGCAACGCGTTTGGCCGCTGCCGCAGCAGAGCAGCCCGAGGTGCTGGCGGACAGCTGCCTGGCGCCAGTTGCAGCACTTCCCAGGAACATGTTGACCCGCGTGATCCTGGCGTGGGTGTGCAACAGCTATGCTACTTGTAATAACGGCGGGGCGCTGTACGAGTACGGCAGCCTGGTCAACCATTGCTGTGAGGGCAACACGCGGTGAGTTCAACTGGCATGGGTTGCCATGGGCAGTAGATTGCGGGGTTCGCCGGGGTGTGGGCCAGCTTTCCGTGCAGGTACTTGAGGACCGGGCTGGACAGGAGGTTGAGATGCTGTTCGCGAGCAAGACGCATTGTCTTCACCAGCAAGGGGTGTGTGGTTGTGGCACAGTAGCCTGCAGTGATGAGTAGGTGCGAACCCCCCTTCCCCACGCCCACCGTGCGCACAGGTACCGCTTCTTCCCCCACGAGGACCCACACGCACCTCCACCTCCAACCTCCACGCCTCAGCAGCCCAGCACCTTCATCAAAGAGGGCACTTCACCCAACCCGGCAGCGCACCCGCACGACAATAGCCGCACACGTGGCGGCGGCAGCGGCCGCGGCGTGTTCGTGGCTGTGCGGCCCATCCCTCCCGGCGCCGTGGTGACCACCTGCTACCTGGGCTGGGACGAGCACACCCTGCTGTCCACACGCATGAGGCGCAAGCTGCTGGCCACCACCAAGCTCTTCCACTGCACCTGCTACAGGTGGGGGGTAACGCGCTGCCGCCGGCAGTAGGGTGTCGTGCCTCTCCCAGTACCCCCGCACGCACTCCTGCCTGCACCTGCCACAGGTGGGGTGGTGCCGGGAACGCTGTGCCGTACTCTTTCCCTTGCACCCTGCTAGAAGTGCGGTGATGCCGGTTGGAGGTGCAAGCGTGCATCAGCAGCAGGGGTGCAAAGGGAAGGGAAGGGACGGTCTTGCGGTACGGTGCCTTACGCCTTCCTCTGCACAAGGGACAGGTGGCGGGCAGGGAGAGTGGGGGACGGTGGTCGGTGGCGGTGGTGGAAAGCGCAGCCTGCCAGGTCCCCCACCTGCAGTCCTGTCCCCGCGCGCATCCGCCCACCCGCTAGCAACGCACGCCCTTGTTGCCCCTGCGTAAGCGCTTACTGCTGCGCCCGCTCCCGCCTTGCCTACCCCCCACGCCGTGCCCCCCAGGTGTTTAGGCACGGGTAACGAGAATTTTATAAAAAGGCACAACAAAATGGGTGCGCACGCAGCCTGGACCTGTACCGTGCCGTGTCCTTTACCCTTACCCGACCGCTCCCGCCTACTGTGTCCACGCCTCACCCGTCGTCCCAACTACCTTGTCGTACCCCCATCCCCCGTGGGCCCCCTGTTTCCGTTTGCCACTTTGCCGCTCCGCGGTTACCCCCCGTATCCCCAAGGTGCGCCAGCAGTCTGGACCTGTACCGCGCCCTGCCCTGCCCCGCCTGCCACACGGCTGTGGCCACCGTGTTGCCGCCGACCAGCGCCAGCACCAGCGCCCCCGGCGCAAGCAGCAGCGTCAGCGGCAGTAGACATCTCGTTGCAAAGCAGGACGGGGAACGGCCGCAGCAAGCGGCAGGTGAAGCTGCGGAGGTGCAGGTCGGCACGATGGGCAGCAGCGGCGGGGGCGGTGAGGCGGGCGATGGCGGCGGCGGCGGCGGCGGCGGCGAGGCGGCCGCAGATGACGGCGTCGGCGGCAGCGGCGGCGGCGGCGGCAGCGGCGGCTTCATCGTGTGGTGCAACGAGCGCTGCGGGCGCGGCGACGCCCTGCCGTGGGGCTGCGAGGCGTGCGGGCGGCGCTTCAGCGAGAGGGAGGTGGAGGAGGCGCTGGCGGGCAGGGTGGCAAGGGCGGGGACGCGGGCAGGGGGCGAGGTTGCAGGCAACGGCGGGGGCGGGGGTGCAAGCGGAGGTGGTGCCATTACCACCTGGAGTAGCTTGGTAGTGGGCTCTCCCCCGGCCTGTGGTGCGATGGTGCTGAGCTCTCAGGCGGGCCCTGCGGCGGGGCGTGAGGCGGGGGCGGGGGAGGAACCGGAGGCGGGGATGGGGGCGGGGACGGCGGTGAACGGGGGCTTGCCGCGGTCGCAAGGCGGCTTGCAACCTGACAACCAGCACGGTCGCCAGCTGACGCACGAGCAGCACCACCCACACCAGCCGCAGCAGCAGGGCCGCGTCGTGCTCCGTAACCCACACGACCCCGAGTCCTCCCTAGAGGACCTGGTTCACGGCCTGACCGACCGGCTGGACTGGGGAGACCTGGCCCTGGGCCTGGGGGAGGTGCGCCGCCTGGGGGCGCGCTGCCTGACCGTGTTGGGTCCGCGGCACTGGGCCACCAACCGCTGCCGGTACACGGTGGTTGAGCTGTGTACGGCGGCGCTGGCGCGTACGGTGCGGGCGGTTGGGAGCAGCAGAGGGACGAGCAGCGCGGGAGGCAAGGGGAGGGGGAAAGTGGGCGGTGGAGGGGGCGGGGGTGTTGCGTACGGACGGGAGGGGGAGAGCGAATGGGAGGACGGGGGTGAGGAGGAAGAAGAGGAGGAGGAAGAGGAGGAGGAAGAGGAGGAGGAGGAGCTGGAGGAGGTGGCGGACATGGTGCGGAGGGTGGGGCACGTGTTGCTGGAAACGGGCCTGTCGGTGGGTGATGGCCGCTGCAGCGCAGGGGCAGGGGCGAATTGGGGGACGGACGCGGCGGGCGGGGAAACGGCAAGGGCCCAAGAGGGGGAGGGGCCGGCGCCGGAAGGCACGGGGAGACAGCACTTGGGCAGTGAGCTGCTGCTGCAGCACACACTGCAGGAGCAGCGGTTGCACAGAAGGAAGCAGGAGGCAGAGAATGAGCAGGCGCAGCATGAGCAGCGGCAACGAAAGGGGCCTGAGGCGGACATTCCGTTGGCTACACGTCGCAGGAGCAGCGGCTTTGCGGGAGGCACGTGTGCACCCACCGCATACAGCACCGGTGTCGCTGGTGCCGCCAGCACCTCGCAACAACAGCAACACAATGCAGCAGCAGGGGACAGCTCTGCGCTGTGGGCGGCGGTGGAGAGGGCGACGGCCGCTGCTGCTGCGGCCGCGGCGGCGCGCGGCAGCAGGGCGGCGCACCCAGGCAGCAGCATAGGGGCAGGGGGAGGCGGGGTTGCCGGTGGTGCTAGGTCAGGGACAGGCGGAGTGGGAGGGGCAGGAGGGGCCGCAGCGAGGGGCGGGTGCAGCAGCCTGGGTCGGGGGGCCAGCAGCACGGTGTGGTCGCTGGCGGATGTGGACGCCATTGTGGACTGCATCTGCGAGGAGCTGCAGGTGGGTGCTGTACACACCGGTGTGCTGTACGGTTGTGGGTTACGGCGAGTCATGAGCAGCGACGACTCCTTAAGGTTTTCTTGCCCAGGTGCAGCACGACTCCAGGAGTACCTGGCATTCAATCTGGCCACAGCAGTCCTCGCCCGGCCCTCTCCCGCATGCATCGCCGCCCTCCGGTCCTGCCCCAGGCGCTGTGGCGGTGGCAGCAACGGCACACGCGCGACGAGCCGGCGGTGGTGCTCAAGGCGGTGGCGGGGCCGGCGGCAACGGCGCTCATGGAGGTGGGGGGTGACGGTAGAGCGGCACATTAACAGAAATGGAAACAAGTAGGACCGTGGAGGTTGGGTGGCGGCGGCGATCACACGAAGAGTTTGGCCCGTAACCGGTGTGGGTCAGCACCTGGCCGTTGCTGTGACGTTATTCCCCCTCGCCAGCATGTTCCTTTGCAGCAGTAGTGGTCGTGTGTATGCGGTGGGGTGGCAGCTGGGAGCGAGGTGGGGGTGTGGGCTGGGGTGTGGTCGTGCTGTGACGCGGGTTGCCAACCTGCGCTGACAGCATAGCCGTTCGGCACGGTACAACTCTACAACAGAGTTGTCCTTGCAGCCCGTTGCTGCAGCTGCCCTAGTGCCTAATCCGCGCAACTGCGCTGGGGCCTGCAACTGACGGCAATGTGCCTTTCAACTGCCACATCCCAACTGCCAACTACCAGGCGGTCAAGGACGAGGCCTGCTCGGGCGGCGCCGTAGCGCGCCGCGCGCTGGCGGTGGCGGAGCGCATTGCGGCGCTGCTGGTCCGTTCGTACGCCGCACAGCCGTACTACGACGTCAGCGGCGAGGCGTACGAGGAGGCGGTTAGCGTCGTACAGCTGTGCCCGCTCATACGGCAGGCGCTGGACATCGGGGGGGAGGAGGAGGAGGAGGAGGGAGACGGGGTTGACAGGGAGGAGGGGAAGGCTTGGCAGCAGGAGTAGGTGTATGGAAAGGGGCGTGGGGAGAATGAGGAGGCTCTGACGCCATGCCACGGTCGTTGATGCCGCACTGATCGTGCCGCACTGTTTGCGGAGCCGCGATGACGGGATGCTTTATAGCATACACAATGGACACTGGACGCTCGACTAGTTACACGGTTGTAACCTCATGGTTGTGTTCAGCTCGGGCTCACACAGTCGCGACCAAGCGTTGGCCTTGCACCAGTCACGTCACAATGTCACGTCCTTAACACTCCCCAAGAATCGGTACAAACAGGTACATGCGTCTCTGGGCGAGTGCACCTGGGTGCACCCACAGGTGCACGGCCTGCGCCCACTCGCTGGCAGGTGCGGTCAGGTGCGGTCCACACGCGCGCCAGGCGCCAGCGTCAGCGCAACAATGCAACCAAACGTCGAGGACTTGCGTTGGCACGGTGTACATCATTGCACTCTGTGCTCACACAGCGATGCCGCTCATCCTGCTTATTCGTACAACCACTGGTGGTACGCCTGCTCCCTCCTGACTACGCTGCGGACTCTTTTGTCAGAGTTGCTACACGGCAGCCGCCCACGCGTGACCGGTACCATGCCCCACAACTCAACGAACCAGGCGCCCTTCCTTACCAACCTACGCCTGCAACCTGCTCATGATTGAAAACATAGCCAGGTGTGCATGCAGCTATGAACATCCGAACTCTCTAGCGCACTGCCGTACTACCCTAAGCTTGATACGGATAGCATGGTTGTGGACAGGTTGTGGAGTACTGAAATGAAGAATGGTTGTGGAGTAACAGCCCACCTGCTGGTCACGCACGCACGCACGTACGCACAGTTGACGTATGCAAGGGAGGCCCGAATCCTGCATCATGAGTGTGCGCGAATCCAAGCATTGTAAGTACCCGACGTGCATGTGCCCCGTCTCACACAACAGCATCACGTGCCGGTACCCACGGGGCACAAACAGGGACACGCGCTCCATGACTCAATCGAAATGCACACACAGCATGGACACGTGCCAATGTAGCACTGTAGGTACTAAAAAACGTAGACATAGTAAGCAGCATGAACTTCCAGCAGCACGCTGTCATGCTATGGGTAAGTAAGCATCATGCTCGCCTTTCTAAGCCGTGTCCTCTCCCCTCTCCAACCGCAGCGCCTTGCACTCCGCCCTGTGCCCCGCCCGCCAGTGCGCCCCCTGGCAACCCTTCCCGCAGTACCGCACCGCCCGGCACCCGCCGCACTGCTTCAGCGGCAGCGCCCCCTCGCTCCCCGCCTCGAAGTTGGTGCACCGCGGGTTGCCGCACACCCGCAGGTGCGGGAAACACCCTGCAAGGCTCGGCGGCAGCACCAGCGGCGGCGGCAGCGCCCCAGACGCCGCTGACGGCGGCGGCGGCGGCGGGCGCCATCCGAAGGCGCTCATGTTCCACTGCAGCAGCAGGCGCGAGGCTTTGGTGCCGTCGAATAACACCGCCTCCTCCTGGGTGTCCAGCACAGACGGGTCGTCCGCGACCCTCAACAGAAATTCCGCCATCGACGCTGCGCACCGCTGGAATCCCCCGTCAGGCGCCCCCTCACACGCCGCCTGGCCGCCGCCGCCGCCGCCACCGCCGCCGCCACACGGCGCCTCCTCCCGAGCCCCATCGCTGCCACAGCCACCGCCGCCGCCGCTTCCGCCCGAGGCCCCACCACTGCAGCCGGATGGCGCCCCTTGCCCCAGCGTGACCTCCCCCGCTGCCAGCCTGAGCAGCACTAGAGCTGGGTTCACAATTTTGGGCATGAGCCACACCCCCAGCCGCATGAAGGCCTGAAGCGGCGCCGCCAGGCAGCCCGCGCAGCCTGCGTGGGGCTCCCCTCCGCCGCCGCCGCCGCCGTTGCCGCCGTTGCTACCGCCATTGCCGCTGCAGGTGACGCCTGGCTGCTGCTGCGGAGGCGGCGGCGCCAGCCAGCCCCAAGCGTACCCGCTCAGCGCCTCGTGCCCCGCCAAGATGACCACTATCGCGGAGATGCACGAGAGGAGGGTGGTCCGGCTCCCATCCGCGCCCTTGATCGGCAGCGCCGCCACAAGCGCGCACGCCGCCGCCAGCAGCCGGTGCGGCTGGCAGGACAGCAGCTGCACGCCACACGGGGCGTACGGCGCACGCCACAGCTGCATCATGCTGCACAGCACCTGCCCGACCGCCTTCAGCCCTGAGGACACAGGCCGCGCCAGCGGCCCATCCCCCTCCCCTCCATCCTTGCCTTCCGCCGCCCACTTCGTCCCCATCCCCTCCGTTGCCGCCGCCTCCAAGTCGGCCGCCAGCACCCACGCCAGAGACGTCCCCAGGCTGCACGCCGCACGGGCAGCCAGCGCCAGCGTCTCACGCGCCTCCTCTCCGCCCCACGCCACCGAGCCCGCACCCACGCCCTGCTGCTGCCGCTCCTGTGGCTGCTGCCCCTCCGCCGCTCCCCCTGTCGCTGCGGCGTCCCGACCCACCGCGGCTCCGCCCGTCGGCCCCACCTCGCCCATGACCGCACACAAGGCCATCAGCAGCTGTGCCGCGTGCTCCACACCCAGCGGGTCCTCCCCTCCCACCGACGCCCCCGAGCCCCTCAGGCCCTGCGCCCCCGACACGACCCCCTCCTCTCTCCTTGCCTCGTCCAACCCACGGCTCAGGGCACCCGCCCGCTTTGACAGCGTGTGCAGGAGACCCAGCTGGTGGTCCGCCTCCTCCCCACTGCAGCTTCCGTCATCCGCGTCGCTGTCGCCTTCGCAGTGCGGTTCGCTGCTGCCTCCCTTCCCTGGGCTGCTGCCGTGCTGCTGGGCCGCAGGAGGCGGCAGCAGGGGCACGATGCCCACTTCCGCGGCAACCCACACACACGCGGTCGCTGCCTGCACGCGCACCATGTTCTTGCCCTCTGCTGTGCCCCTGCCCTCCTGTTGCTGCCCGCCCAAGCGGCACAGCAGGAGGCGCAGCAGGCGGTCCAGGGAGGCGGCGAGGCCGCAGCGGAACAGGCGGCGGCGCACGTCGGCCTGCGCGGCGGGCGGCAGGGTCTTGAAGCCTGCGGGGCGCGGGGTGCCGGTTGCAAAGACATCATGTCAGCGTCTAGGAAAGGCTGGGGCGCGGGTGTGGGCCTGGGATGCTCGCGATGCAGCAGCGGTGGTTGTAAAGCAGCAGCGGGGTTTGCACTGCCACTGTACTGCAAGCGTGTGACCGCAAGCCGTCGTGCAGTCAAAGGTGACATGGGTTGTGGGAAGATGTGGGGGTATGGGAAGATGTGGGAAGGATACGCGATCGCCGCCTCGCATTGCCAAGCAGCAGGACTCATTATCTTTTCAGATTCACTTCATTGATCGCTGTAAGAGTGGCACACCTGAGAGACCCGTCAGGTTCAAATATAAGCGCGACAGCTGTAACACAGACTGGGCTGCGTTCTGACCGCCAAGACGCTCCGTGTACAACGGCGCACCACACACTGCCGCCGGCATGGACAAACGGTTGTCCATACCGGTACGCCACACCCCCTCGCGCACGTCCTTTGCTCGCCGGCCGCCACCGACGTCGCTTTCCGCAGGCCCTACTGGCTGTTACGGTTTCTTTCACCCTGCCGCTCCGCGGTTACCCCCCGCTCACCGTGCTCCTCGTGCCCCGCCACGTGCCGCAGGGTGTCCATCACCATCACAGCGTTGTTGATTATGATCACCATCTGTGGGCGGCATGCGGAACACACCTTACACACAACATCAGTGTTGTTATACTCACCTCACATGCACTTCTTACTTTTCGAGCGGCAAGCATGTGAAGTTCTCTATACACAAAAGTACTTTTCCTTTTTGTTGTGGACGGCGTGCATACCCTGGCGTGCATGTTGTCTGGTCGGGTAGTCGGTCAAGACAGCCAAGGAAGGAGGGACGGACCCCGACCGGCAAGGCAGCGGGCGGTACGGGGCTGGGTCTCCGGAGCCACCAGCCAGCAACCGACAACACACTGGCCCTGCGCAACGGCAGGCACACTGCTACATTGTGTGTGTCAGCCCTCTCACCTGCTGCTCCGTGCGGCTTCGCTGGGGTCCCGGGTCGGGGCAGTTGGCCAGGTGCTGCGTGGCAACACCCGTGGCGTCGGAGAGCGCAGCCAGCGCCCACCCGGCCGCCTCCAGCCAGTGCGGCAGGCAGGCCCGGGCCGTGGCCGTAGGGAGCGCGGTCCCACTGCCCACCGTCAGCAGCAGCTTGTCAATCAGCGGCTGCGGGCCAAGTGGGAGGACGCGGCGCAAAGGGAACTATTGTTACCAGCCTCCGGCGGTGGCCGCGCCTCTGCGGGGAGCGGGGTCCCACTGCCCGTTGCGAGTAGCAGGTTGCCCAACAGCGACTGCTGGCCAATGAGGAGGAGGGATTCCTAAGAAGGAGAGCTGCTGGGGACGTGTGCATAAGTGCAGGTGCAGGTGCAGGTGCAGCGGGAGCCGAATCCGGGTTGGGATGGGTGGGATTGCCGAGCGGTTTGTACCAGAGGCACGTATGAGGAACCATGCGCGGGCAGCTTACCGCCCCGCGCCACCCCTGCAGCGTTTGTGTCTCCATTCATGGCGCACCCTACCTTGGCTACAGGTTAGCTTGGATACACTGCACTGGCCAAGCAGTAGCCCGGGGCCCTCACCTCGTCCAAGGCAAATATGCATGCCTGCAAAGTCCCGTAACCTCCGTCCAGCCCCTCCCCGCGGCCCAGCCGGCACACCGCCTCCATCGCCCGCGCCGTCAGTCGCGCCGCCAGCAGCGGCGGCGGCCGGGCCGGCGCGCCCGCCGCGGCCGCCGCCAGATCGGCCTCGTCCCCACGCCACGACCACAACGCAACCGTTGCGTCCAGCACCTCAGCATGCTCGTTCTCCTGGAGGTATCTGCTCCGCAGCGGTTTCCTGCCCCCTCCGCCGCCGGCCCCTCCTGTCCCCGAAGACTCTTCCTCCAGCAGCTCACCCCGCTGTGCCTGCTCCCGCGCAAACCACCACGTCCCGCTGCTGCCGGCCCAGCCCTCCTCCTCCCCCTCCCCCTGCTGCTGCTGCCGTCGCCGCTGCTGCCGCGTCCGCCGCCCCTCCGCGTCCTCGCACTCCCCCAGCCCCGCCCCCATCCCCGCCTCCACCGCCAGCTGGTCCAGCAGCGCCACCTGCAGCCGCCGTACAGACACGTGCCCAACCGCCTGCCAAAAGGCAACCGCCAACCGCCGGCCCTCCTGCCCCCTGTACGACACCAGCTCGTCCCGCAGCTTGGGCAGCTTGGACAGCACCCGGGCCATTGTCGCCGAGGCGTTCCGCACGTCCCGGCACACCTCCCCCTGCTCGCCCGGCGGCAGGCCCACGCTCGCGAGCAGGTTGGGGCTGTCCACCAGCACAGCTGCGGCAGCTGCGAGCAGCTGCGAGCCCGCGAGCGCCTCCACCATCTGGGTCGCCTCGGCCGGCACGGTTGGCCTGCTGGCGGCCGCGTGGCGGCTATGGAGCAGCCGGGTGAGGGTATCCACAGCACCCCTGGCGAGCCATGCGGTCGTGGCGGCTGCGTTGCCCACGACTAAGGCGTTAACGGTTGTGTGGTGATCCTTCCGGTCGAGACGTCGTACAGCGGTTCCGGAGTGCAGCAGGTCCGAGACTGCCAAGATGCCCCTCGCGGCGTCGGCCACGGCCCGAATGAAGTCCGGCTGCGTCATGTCGTGTGTGAATTGCTGGCCGAGCGCGCTGGTTGATGGCTGCTTGCTGACGCCGCTTGACGCCGCGGTGGCTGTTGTCCATGCCTGCTTGACCAGCAGGAAGGCCGTGCGCCCCGCTGCAGTGACCACGTGGATCGCCCGGTGCCTGCATGGGCACGCGCGGGGCAAACACACAGCGGCAAAGTAACAGTTACAGGATTAACGCGTGGGTGTGGTACCGAAGGTGGGAGTCCCATAGGTCGGGGGGTGCTAAAAAGGTGGGCGTGTGTGGGCGGTTATGGCTTAGTCTGGATGTCCCTGACTTCCTGCTGTATGCTGAACTAAGGATGGAGCACAGGAAGCGGCCGGCCCTCAGTGCGCTGTGTGACGCACAATGCAAGGGTGTGGTATAAGGAACCGACACGGAAGTGCCAGCTGTAGGGCAGGGAAGGGCCAGGGCACAAAGGACGGCAGAACAAAAAGGTGACACAGCATCACGCAGGTTCAAGGTGCTTGCCTTTCTTCCACTGGCCGTGTCCCGGACGGAACGCATGGCGGGGTAAGATGCAGTTGCAGCTAAGGTTCTTATTGGTCAAAGTACCTGACCGCTGGGGGACCGGTCGGGGATGTTGCGACAGCCGCCTGGCTGCTCACCATCTCCAATAGCGCCAAAAGCCTTGTGTGAGCCTTTGTCTCGATGTCCAGCCATGTTTTTGAGCAATCTGCGGTTTCGGAGGCTACCCAAGCGTCCCAGCGCCTCCATGCCTTGAACAGCACTTCGATGCTGTCAAGATGAGCATTCAATGTCCTTGCGTTGATAGCTTCCGTGGAAACGGCGCGATCGCCTGAAGCACATACGTTCTCGGTGCACCGCAGGCAACGCTCTATAGCCCTGCTTAACTCTCGTGACACCTGCATTTATGTCCTATTGCCGGGAAATTATGGGTGAATGCATTAGTACCAGCGCAGAAGACGCATGAGACCAACCGTTGCGCACACGGTACGACAATCTGTGACAGCGTGGCAGTGCGCATGGCACGATGGCAGGGTGCTTCCGGCGCATTAGGAGGCGCGCTTTGGTTGTTGCTATGCACCTACGTCGCATACGCTCACCACAACAGACTTGACATGTTCACTGGAAACATGGGAGGGCTCCCATGTGCTTGCACGCGACTGCGCCAAGGTGCCATGGCTTGCGAGCGGCTGGCATGCCGACCGCGCCCGCTTCCCTGCCCAGCATTCACACGGCGGCGTTCGTCTTAAAGGTAATAGCCGCCACCAGCTGCCACTTCAATACCCGGATCCTGTACGCGCCATGCACCGGCTTGGGGAAGTTGGGGGTACGGACGCACGGTAGTAAAGCCAGTAGCGGGGTGCCGCGGCCCAGGCGCCCAGCCCCGCGAACGTCAGTCGGCCCCATGGGCAGGACGGGGTGCGGAACAGCCCTGCTTGAGTTTAGGGTACGGCCACTACGTAGCGATGGCACAGTACGCACTATAGCCGCTCGTCCACGTTAAGCCTAAGTCCCGCCCATTTGCAACGCACGGGCTTGCTGCCCCTCCAACAGATACAAGCGCTGCTGGTCATGAACTGCCTTGCAGACCTGGAAATGCGGCGGCGCCGCGTACTACCATAATAACAATGACCTCCTCCACCACCGCGTGGCCACTGCACGCCCATGTGGCGCGTCCGCACAGGTCCGCACGACAAGGGAACGTCCCCGGAGCAAGCGGCCCCGTACCTAATAATATAATAACATAGTCATATATACTGGCCAGGCTAAACGATTAATGATATATACTTTAATGATACGGGAAGCGGTACCCGGAGCAAGCGGTCCCGTACCTGCAGGACCCCTACTCCACAGAACCCTACACCACCACGTGCGCATCTCTCTGCCTCCCTGCCCTACTGCCGGAAAGCTCCCCCACCCGTACCCCGCCCAGCTCCACGCAAGCCACCCGCATCCCTCACCCCCCTGCCCACAGCGAGGGCGATGAGCCCGTGGGTGACGAGCTGGTAGACGGCGGCGAGAATGCGGCTCCCAGGTAGCTGCCCATCCCCTGGCCTTGGTGCTGCTGCTGCTGCTGCTGCCCCCCTAGCTGCCCGTGCTTCCAGTGCTGCTGCTCCTGCTGCTGCCGCTGCGTGTGCCTCCCCGTAGTAACGCCGCCCAGGGGGGTGGCTGCGAAACCCGGGTCCGGGCTTGGGTCTGGGTCCAGAGGCCCAAGTGGCGGCAGGTCCCCCGCCAGCGCCGCCAAGGGCACGGGCGGCGGCACGTGCAGCAGCTGCGAGAAGGTGGAGGCGCAGCGGCGAACCGCCTCACGCAACTCGGACAGGTGATGCCTGGGGCCGGATTTTGGACATGGTATGACTGGGGTGGTTGCTGTTGGGTGTCAGGTAGCGTTACGAGGTTACAGTCCCTGACGCTGGTTCATACAGCCATGCGAAACCACTCGAGCTCACGGTCCAGGTGCCCCGCCAGCCTGAGTCCGGGCCTCCCCGGTCCCGACCCCTCTGCAATCCGTTTCCATCCCACCTGTGCTGCTCCAGCGCCGCCCCCTGCGTCCTGCCCCTGCGCTCCAGGCGGCCCGTGTCCTCCACCAGCGCCCGCACCACATCCTCCATGCTGCGGGCAAATGACGACTGGAGGGGGCGGGGAGAAGAGGAGGGGAGAGGGTGGCTTGGCGATGAAGACACCCATGGAAGCATGGGGAAGGGGCAGTCATGAGGCGAAGGTCGGAGGCTGGAACAGAGGACGTAATCGCTCCCCCAGCACAGCTCATTTCCCAGCCTCAGGTGCACCAATGCTAAGGCCCCTCCGTGCGGAAGCTCAGGACACACAGCTAGCCATGCACACCCGCACCCACCTGCTGCTTGCCGAGCACCTCCACCCGCTCCCGCAGCGCCGCAGCCCCCGCCGCCGCACCCGGCCCCAGGGCCCCTGCCGCCCCGCCCCCTCCCCCGCCTCCCCCCGCCCCCAGCTCCACCAGCCGCTCCTCCACCGCCTCCACCCGCCGCCCCAGCTCCTCCACCCTGCCGCTGCCGCTGGGCCTCCCTTCCGCCTCCCCTCCGGACTGCCAACGCCCATCCAGGACCTCCCTTCCCAGCCCCCTGCCAGTGGACCCGGCCGCCGCCGCCTCCCCCAGCCGCGCCTCCAGGCTGCGCGCCGCCGCCTGCGCCGCCGCCGCCTCCCTCGCCACACGCTCCACGGCGGACAGCAGCTCGCCTCGCAGGGGATCCAGCCGCCGGTCCACGACCTGCAGGCAGTCATCCACACTGTTGAGAACAATGAATTAAATAGTTTTATGGCAGTCAGGGTGAAAGAACAGCAGCTCGCCGCGAAAGGGGATCGGTTCGGCGGTCAATAACAACTACCTGCGCGATGCACAATTCAGCAACACTGCATGGGAGGCTGCTAGAGCCCCGCGGACAGCAATAGCGTCCAGGTGACTTTCACGCGCCCACACCCCCGATCGCCCTCACCTCCCGCATGACGCCCGCCACCGCCTGCCGTACGGCTCCCGGCACCGCCTCCGCCACGTGCCGCTCCACGTGTGCCTCCACGTGGCTGCCCACGCAGGAGGCCACCGCCTGGTCCACGGCCTTGTCGACAGCCTGGGGCAACGGGGCGGCCAAACATAGGGCTAAAAACGCAAAGGGAGGACGTGCTGCCTGGACCCCCGTGGTGGATGTGGTACGGAAGAGGGCAGCCTTTGCCGTTTCCGCACGCACAGTAGCGCAGTTGCCGGCAAATAGCGCCCGGGGCTTCAGCGTAGATGTGGATACGTTCCCGGCCAAACGCGCTAAAGCACAAGCACAGCCACCCACCCACCCACCCACCCACCCACCTGCTTGTCCTCCAGGCGCTGCGCCAGCACGGTGGAGGGCACGTCGGCTGAGGCCATGGCCTCCACACGGCACAGCTGGGTGCGGAGCAGCTGGGGAAGGAGGGGGAGGTAAGGTATAAGCAAGGAGGCAGGCCGACGACCAGTTCAGTACCATGCAGTGGCAACCCGTAGGGTGTCTACAGTGTCCTTGCCCCAAGCGACCTGTACGTCCCTGTGAAGCTCCCAGCGTTTGCGCCGCAACACCTAGGCAGACCGGTTGAGCTGCACTCTTCGCACCCGACCTGGACCTCACCCATCCTGCATATTCCTCTGAAGTCCCCCGTACCACCGTCACACCGTAACAGCACAGCTTGCGTAATGTGCTGCTTTCACCTCACCTGCACCTCGCACTTGACCTCAAACATCTGCTGGTCCAGGGCCGTGGCACGTCCCGCCACCTCGGAGCAGCTGCGGGCCATGGAGCTCTGCGGGGCGCAGGGCAGCGTGTGCAGGGAGTCGAATGCGAAGAGTGTAAAGGAGGGATATGCAGGCATCGTGTCTCACCGTACTGGTCCACGCCTCGACTCTTACTGGTTGTGTACCCCGAAGCCTGCTCCGCTGACCGTTTTGCCGCCAATAACATCGGTATCAGCCCACAACTGCGCCTACGCATGTAACCGCTATGCTGCACCCCTGGACACGCCTCCCCACTTGCAGCTCCGCGCCCTTGGTGCCCATGTCGGGACTCCACCTCCTCACAGTACGCACGGCACCAGCACATCCTACCAGGTACATCCGCCCCCCTGCCTGCCCGGGCCCCCCCTCCCCCTCTAACCGCTCCGCGGTCAGTCCCCCTCCGACCTGCAGCTCCGCCCTCAGTGAGCCCATGTCCGGACCCGAGCTCGTCACATTGCCTCCATGTGCACTCACCACGCACACGCCACGCCACGCACACCGGTCCAGGTACACTCCATCCCACCAACAGCTCTGCCCGCATAACTGTACTTGGTTATGCACAAGGCCACACACCCACCGGCCCGCCACCCGCCCACACCCACCTGCAGCTCGGCCCTCATGGCGCCCATGTCCGCCCCCAGCCGCAGCTGGCCCCGCTCCGCCTCCGACGCGCGGTCGGTGGCCTCACGGTGCAGCCGCGACATGGAGCCCAGCCAGCGCTGCCGCTCGGCCTGCAGGACCGCAGGCGCGGGAGGACACAGCGAGGGCTCATCAGGCCGCAAACACACCCGGAAGCTGCGCGCATGCCTTGAGAGGTCAGAGAGTTGGCCTATGGCTGTCAGGGGTTCAGAGACTGCGCCTGTCTCACACCTCTCAGCACGTAAGCCCACCACCCACCTGCCAGTCCTTGGCTTCGGCCTTGAGGTCCTCTGCACGCGTGAGGCAGGAGGGCACGAAAACAGCAGGTAAGGTTGGCATTGCCAAAAGTCGCAAAGGATGCGTCGACAGCTGTGTCGCTGCGTGCCCTAACTGCAAGCCTACTAATCAGCCGCCGGCGTGAAATGGAGCGGCACAGCCCCAAAACGGAGCAAATGCCAGACTGCGCTGTCGGGCCCCCCAGCCGCTCACCCATCTCCACCACCACCGCCTCCGCCAGCGCAATGAAGGCGTCCTGCAGGGCCTCCACCTGGGGGCCGGGGTGGGAGGGACCGACGGTGGGCACCCAACATAATCGGAAGAGCAGCTCGCGGAGGGCCTCAACCTGGGGGCAGCCGGAGCGCCCAGGAGGAGCTCCGTCAGCATGGGGATGATAACCGGTAGGGCAAAAGCAAGGAATGCACGCATGCACGTTACTCAGCCGGGCGGCGTGCTGCTTCGCCCTGCAGGAGCTCCACCCTGGGGCAGGTCACACGCCAGCAGCACGATGCAGCCGAAACGCAAAGACTGACGGACGGGGTCCGGTTCCAATCCCGTGTGCAACACAGTTGTGTTCGGGTGCGGTGGACTTGCCGTACAGTGTGTCAAGCGGGCCTTGAGTTCGGGAGACATAGAGTGTGTGGCTGCTTGCCGCCGGCGAGGCAGCACGTGGGATATACCGCCCCGAAGGGTCAGCTGGCGCAGTTGTGGAGCCGAATTGAAGGACGCCCCGGTTTGGCCCTGGGCATGTCGGGGACCGCTAGTAGTTGAGTATTGGTACTAAGCAGCACCAGGCGGCCTGGTGCCTGGGCCGTTCCCTCCCCACCCGCCTGGCTGACCGTTTCCGGTTACGCACCCCCCCCCCCCCCCCCCCCCCCCCCCCATTTCGCATCCCTTTCCCCCGACCCCCCGCGTTCC
>VFQN01001583.1_pt1 | contig 37459 bp, 32 predicted proteins | sample 3512371 | NCBI WGS metagenome assembly VFQN01 (sample SAMN10412370, study PRJNA504923) | tailings metagenome | isolation source: Replicate 2 from Balatoc abandoned mine | place: Philippines: Itogon, Benguet | collected 2017-08-28
GGCCGGCAAACTCAGACTACCCTGTCACTGATCCATTGAAATCGTCGAAGAACCTATTTCACCGTCTTGCCGATCTGGGCACGGGCGGATCGGACGATGCCGGCGGGGGAGAATTCCTGTGCTGAGGTGTGGATCGCCACGAACATGAGCACACAGGCGGCAAGGAACCGGGGTCGGACCATGGCGAAGCGATGCTGGCGCAAGCCAAAGAGTTCCCGTCAACGGCGAATCCCCAGCCGAGTTTCGGATTTCGGTTTTCCGACGGCGGCCCAAGATCGTGGCCCAGCCTTGAGGCATGCCATGGAATCACAATCTTCGACATCGCCTCGCCCCATCGCGGCTGGCGTCCGCATCGGCCACGTCCACTTGAAGGTCGCCGACCTGGAACGTGCGCTCGGATTCTACTGCGGCGTGCTCGGGTTCGAGTTGACCCAGCGCTATGGCACGCAAGCGGCGTTCATTTCGGCGGGCGGCTATCATCATCACATCGGTCTGAATACCTGGGAGAGCGCCGGGGGTAGTTCGCCGCCGTCGGGAACGACTGGCCTATACCATCTCGCCATCCTGTACCCTTCCCGTGCGGACCTTGCCGACGCGTTGCGACGGGTTCAGGCGGCGGGAGTCCCGCTGGATGGGGCATCCGATCATGGCGTCAGCGAGGCGCTGTACCTGCGAGACCCGGACGGAAACGGGGTCGAACTCTATTGGGACCGGCCGGAATCCGAGTGGCCCATGAACCCGGAAGGCGGCCTCAACATGTATACACGGCACCTCGACTTGGGGGCGTTGTTGAATGCCGGAAGTCAGGCCTGACCAGTGTCCAAGGCGTTCCCACCTCGACGCCACGTGATCCTAGCCCGCCACGGCAAGGTAGGGGTAGTTCTTCGGCTCGGTCCCAGTCAAAGCGTTTGCACCCTGCTCTGGGGCCGAAGAAGGGGCACGTATCGCACAGGCAAGTGGATGCGTGGGCGCGCTTACAAGCGCCGGGCGGACCTGTCGCTGCACGGGGCTTTACTGCTTGCGCGATTAAGGGGAGGTGAGACCCACCAATGGGCTCTTCGAACGGCGATTTCCGGGAACTCCCTGAAACCAACTCTGGACGCATTCTCCACAGCACAAGAAACCTTGACGTCATGGCATATAAAGCCACCCTCGCAGAGTGTTCCCCCCAATACTGCGAATTGATCAAGCATAAGATATTTCGATCAATAGACTCGAAATCATTAGCGAGGATTTTTTATGGCCACAGAAGTACAACTATCCAGTCAGGAGGCAGCTAAGACCGTTCACCACTTAGTTATTTTAATACATGGGATACGCACGCACGCTCCGTGGTTTCGTGACGTCAGTGCTGAAATTAGGAAGCTTGAAGGCTTTGCTGTTGATGGGGCCTCTTATGGATGGTTTGGACCCATTCGTCTCATATCGCCGCTGGGAAGATCAGGTCCTGTCCGCAGAGTAGCTCAAAGAATTCGTGATTTAAAGGCGAGCAATCCGCACGCAAAAATCTCTATCATCGCCCACAGCAATGGTACATTCATTGCGTCAAAACTGCTTGAGACATGCCCGGATTTAAGATTTGAATACATCGTTCTGGTTGGGTCGATTGTCGATGAAGCGTTCCATTGGGAGAAATATGATAGGCAGTACAAGACGCTCCTCAACGAATGCGGAGGACGTGATATCTGGCCGCTTATGGCAAAGGCTTGGACCTGGGGTTACGGAACGACAGGTACATTTGGATTCAAGCGCAGTTTCGATCGCCATTGGCCGCATGCATCTCACAGCACACTTTTGAGTGGCGTTCATTGCAAGGATCACTGGCTACCCCTATTGCAACTTGGACAGCTAACGAAGGTCCCTGATAGTCAAGCTGCGCCCAAGAAAACTTTTGTTGCATCACTTCGCTCAGCTTTGCAGAACTTTTTGTCCACGGGTTTGCCAAAATACATCTTGATTCTAGGATTGTTGCTTTGGTCCTTATCACCGCCGTCTTATGTGGAGACAGTACGTGTGCCTGTCGCAAACGCAATTCGAGATGGTGTTGACAAGCCACCGGTCAGTGGGAAAAACGGCTTTCTCTTGGTGCCTGGAAAATCACGCGTAAGGTTTGTCGCCTCATCCACCCGTATGTGGACAGTCGATCGGCTTTTGAACATTGCAAAGGCGTTCAAGACCGAGGGTAGCTATTCTGTGCCCGCTGACACCATGAGGCGTTATGTAGAGGTTTTTAATCAGTTTTGTCTGAGTGATGAGGCTATGTTTGTGGCATATTTGAAGCTTGTGGAGCATGACTATCAGATGGCACGTCTTGGGTTGGCAGCATGGAGAGGTAGCGACGTTGGTTTTGGTCTTCTGAGTGAGTACCATCATCGGGAGGGACTCTTTAAGTATGCATTCGATCTTGCCAGGGTGATAAAAGAGTTTAGCGAATCTGGCGTAGTTAATGAGTACACAGTAACGTTCGGTGACGATAGTGTAGAGAGCAACGTTAAGCGGCAGGTTTGGTCTCGGGTGGAGGCTCTCCGATTGCTCTCAGCAAGCAGACCCGATTTGCCCTCAGAGTTTGGGCCCTATTTCTCAACAGCGGGCTTGACGAATGGCGATTTCGGAGCGCGCCCTGATCTTCCAATGAAGGACGAGCCCTTTGGGTCACTGATTGGAGGGTTCGTTAAATTCCGTGAGGTAACAAATGTCTTGCCGATATCAACGAACGCCATGGCCGAGCTGAGTAAACAAGTCCCAGGAGTCTTCCAGCTTAGGTTTCTCCACCTCCAGCGGAATGAGGATGCGTTGAACCGTCTCCAGGAATGGTGGGTGAAATCTCAGGAGCTTCGGAATCAAAAGAGCCGTGCCGCGATTGCCATCTCTATGGAAGGAGATTTTGTGGCCTTCTATGATCGCGAATCAAGCATCGAGAATAGAGGAACGACGGAGAAGTGGGTGCGCTTTGTGATTAATGATGATGTTCCAGAAGATAATGGGGAGGACGGTTTTGCAGAGTTGACCGTTTCCGTCCAAGGGACTGTTTGGGGTCTTTGGCGTCTCCGCCGTTTCGTACACCGGATACAATCTCGTTTCGGGTTGTACTGACATTGCCGTACGGAGGGTTTCATTGGCGCGGTGCCGAGCGTCGGAGGTCGAGATCATTTCGCGTGGATGGGAATTGAGCACAGTTGACCCTTGGAGGCGAGATAAGACGTCACTCGGGCTCCTAGATTGCTTCGATGTCGGGATGTTGGCAGTTTTTTGAGTGGAGACTTATGGCCCAGCGAAATCACACCAGAGATGGTTAAATGCAGGATGCCGTAGCAGCTTTCGTAACGCTCTCTTCTCGATGGCGCAGATCGCACGAAGCCTCAAATTCAGTATCCGCGCCACTTCGTCCTGGGTGAGACCGCCCGGTTCGACCTTCCTGCTCGCCAGCCCTCGGTGGATGGTGAGCCGTCGTTTGCGAGCCTTCGCCTCCCATTCCCGCGCCGTTCAATCACCACCTATCGGTCCGTCAACTCAGTGCTCCGGGCCACCTGCACGCCCGTTTCGTCGCTGGTGAAAATGGCTATCCACCGACACCCTCGTGGCGGGAGGCGACCGTCGCGGGCACCGCCAAGGACGGGGGCCCGAACTGCGCGTCGGTGCCCTTACTGGGAGGTGGATGGACGGTCAGGAAGCCGTAATGGAACCGGACGACCAGGAGGACGACGTGGCCGAAGATGGCACGCCGAGGACTGGCCACAACCCTGGCCTCCTCGGCAAGTAAGCCGAACCGGACCGTAGACCCGGTCCGCACTGTTCGCTTCGACCTGATCAGAGCCTGCCCCAATCAGCAGCCGGTTTGCTGCAACTCGTCGCGCCGTCTCCGAGTATTCGTCGCCACATGGCCGGTGAACACGGGGCACCCCAATCCAAAGTGACCGTGGACCGGTTCACGACCGTGCTATCGACCATTGTGGACGCATGACCCTGCTCGACATCGTAGGCGAGTTGCTGGACCTCTTCCGGTCGTGGCGGCTTTACCTGTGCGTTGGTCCTGTCCTTCTGGGGGCGTACCTCCTCCACGACGCGCTTGCCGGCGTGACCTGGACATGGTTCGTGTCTGTGCCGGCGGTGACCGGCGGCTTCTGTGGGGGGCTGTACTGGGAATGGCGGGTCAACCGTGACTGGTAACCGCTGCTGCGCTGAGGAGCGCTCGTAGCCGGTCCCTACCGTCCCTTCCTCCGTTCCGCATGGAACTTGGCCCACCGTGCCTTTTGCGCTGCGGCGATTCTGGCACGCGCCTCCAGGCTCATGGTCCGTCGCCGCGCCTTGGCCAGCTCACCATTCGCCGCAGCCACCGGCCGGCCGGAACCCGGCGGGCGACCTCGGCGCGTGCCGGTCGGCTTGGCATTGCTGCCAAACAGCGCGGCGAGCTCGGCCTGAAGGGACTCGATCTGCTGAATGATGGCGTTGGCGCGGTTAAGGCTTTCGAGTGTCGGAATCATGTCTCGGTTAAATTATCTACCGTCGGTTCCCGAACCTGCATGCATTTGCGCCCGAAAGCGAGCCCGGCAGTGTTCGACTCCTTCCACAACCTCCCAGCAGACAACGACGACGGAAGGTGGTAGTTTGCCGCCTTGGTCGTGGATGACGTGCTCCTCCCTCCGGAATTCCGGACATGGCCAGTAGTGCCGCCGGAAATCAGGGCGGAGCCTGGCAAGGACATCGTCTGGGTGGACGACATGCCGGTTCACGGAGGGATTGCGAACCACCGGACTTACTGCCACCTCTGCGGCACGCTGCTGCTGTCGCATTTCGATTACGACGCGCAGTTCTGCCCTTGCTGCAATCTCTGGGTGAAGGAGAAGTGCGGACATGAGAAGTGCGAATACTGCGCCGACAGGCCGGAGCGGCCGTTGCCGTCACGACAGCCGGCGTGGGCGGTGCCTGGGAGATAGCAGACCCCTTCGACACACGGTTTCTTCTGCCAGGCTTCGGGGCTTTGCCGTGACGGATGCGACCGAACCGCCTCTCGTTGAAACCTCAGGTGATCGCGGGAGTTACCTATCGAGCCGGCAACAGCTTCAGAGCGCCACGTCGCGGCACATCCGCTCAACTTGAAACGCGATGGCGCTGATCTCACCAGAGCTGAGCACCTCGGCTGCATCGCGCAACTCCTTCGCGAAGTACTCAGGATTTCGTGCAATGACCTGGGGGAAGTCGTTTGGCTCCACGTACCAACCTGGGAGGGCGATCACCGCCTTTACGCGGACTTGGCGACCGGTTGAGCGCGTCAGGGTCTCCGCCAGCCACTTCGCATTGGCCTCCGCCTGTCTTGCGACACGCGAATCGTAACCGACGCCAAGAAGTTCGACCCGTGTGCCGTCGAAGGTCGCCCTGGGCTCCTTGCTCTCGGCACCTTCCGGTTTCGAGCGGGCCTTGGTTTCGATGGCGAAAACGCCGCCCCGTCCGACAATGACGTGGTCGATGTTGCAGCCCATGTCGGCCATCGGAACATCGTGGAAAAGGTGGTAGCCAGCACGTACGGCGATCTGCAATTCCTCGGCCGTCGCCTGCTCGCCCTTCAAACCCATCCGCAAGCGGTAGCCCTCCCGCAACCACAAGTGGAACTTCTTGCGGCCCCACCAGATGAGGCCAACGCCACCGACAAAGCCAAGGATGAGGGATAGCATCGCTGGCCAGAATCGGGGCGCTGATGTTAGGACGCTCCAACCCTTCACCTCGAATTCGGCGCGGAATAGGTCGTTGGATGTCAGGGACACCAAGGCAACCCCGACGGCCCACACGAAGGCCCCAGCGATTCCGCTGCCGAGGAAAAGTCCGGCCAAGGGGGGAAATGCCCCTTCTGCGTGCTCGGAGAGTCGTGCTGAGAGGGTATGACCGGGGGGCCGGAGTAGGGCCCCCTTCTTCCGGCTCCAGAAACGCTTTCGAGCCTCCCGGACCTTGCTGAAACCCCACCACCCGACGGCAACAACGCCGAGCAATCCGCTGATCAGAAAGGGCAGGCTATCGGCGATCTGTGTCATGGCGACCAATGCGGTGTCCAACCGGCTTGGCACTCAGTTTCCACTGGATGGGGCAGGCATCAACCCGAAGAACTCGAAGACGGCGTCGGTCCGAGCCTCGACGTGCCGGTCAAACATCCCGGCGCGCTCGCAGACCGCGTTCATGTGGACGAAGTTCTGCTTCAGGAAGTCGAGCAGTTCCAAAGGGTCGTATTCGACCTTCACATTCGGATTGCCGTCCTCGGTCCGCGTCGAGATTGCAGAAGTAGAGCTAGTACGGCCACGCATCATGGAACGCTCGCTAGAAGGTGCGGATTTCAGGGATGCAATGGATTTCGCGGGGGTCGTCATGCCAGCCGTGGATGCAGAAGATCATCGAGTTCATCATCGTGCGCAGTCGGCGGCGGTAGGTAGGCGCTCGAAGGCGAACTGCTCAAGGAACGCAGAGAAATCGACCCGCTCCACCTTCGGTCGGCTGAATTCGTAGACGATGGCGTCGCCCTGCATCGTCCACGGATCGTAACGGCGCTGCCTTCTTCCGGCGACGCCAAAGCCAGATGCGGGATGGTCGCCACTGGCACCGGCCATCCGGTAGATTCTCGCTGGTGACGATGAAGGACGGCCCCGCAGAACGCGTGTTTCAACTGGTTCGCGAACGAACCGGGAAACCCGTCCACGTTGAGCCGGATCGTAGCCTGCCCCCATTTCCCCTACACAGGACTGCGGTTTGCCCCAACTACCATCTACGAGCCGGATAACTCGAACGGCTTCCAGGCCGAACTTCTTCTGCGCCGGTCGCCCCATACTAGGCGCGGACCTTCGATCTGCCGCAGGTGGTGATCCCATACCCGCTGCCGGATACCAGAAGGTCCGCATCGCGATCCTGCAGGTCTGGGATTGGATCCCGCTTCCCATGAGAACAACGAGCTGGCGGTCGAGAAGCTGCAACGCGCCGTCGCCCTGCAGCCGGATAATCCCTCGGGCATTAGAATCCCGGAATCGCCGTGCTGAGGTTGGGTGATGACGCCAAAAGGCCGCCCTCTGTACGGCGACAGGTAAACTTCCCCGGAAGGGTGTTCATCCAGGCTAATTGATATCCTTCTGGGGTTATTGACCCTTCAATCCTCCGGAAGCCAGAAAATCTATGGCCAGATTTGTCATCGCACGGACGCCAACTGGCAACGCGGATTCATCAGCGTAAAAGTAAGGTGAATGGTTTGGCGCCGCTGTCGCAGGGTCTTGGCCGGCCGGAACAACCCCGAGGAAGAAGTACATGCCTGGGACTGCCTTCGCAAAGAACGCAAAGTCCTCGGCAACGGTGACGGCGGTCATGTCCGAGTCGAACAAGTCGCCGGCCACCTTCCGGAGAGTCGGAAGCATCTTCTTCGTCAGAGCTGGATCGTTCACAGTCGGCGGAACTGAAACGGGGAGACGAACCTCAGCCGTCGCTCCCGCGCTTCCCGCGATTCCTTGCGCCATGCGAACAATCCGATCCCCAATCTCTTGTTCCATCCCGGGCAGAAAAGTCCTTATCGTGCCGCGCATTTCCACGCGATCGGGGATGATGTTTCCACGGTTTCCCCCCTGAATTGAGCCGATTGAGATCACTGCTGTGCGTTTGCGAAGGTCAAGTTGCCGACTGGTGATGGTCTGCAGGCCAACCACAATCTGAGAAGCTATCACGATTGGATCAACACCGAGCCATGGCTGCGCCGCATGGGTTTGTTTGCCTTGGACGGCGATCGACAAATCTGTTGCGCCAGCCATGATCGGACCTGAGCAGAGCCCAATATGGCCAGCTGGACCCGGCCAGACGTGCAGACCGAAGATCGCCTCGGGTATGGGATTTTCGAGTGCTCCTTCCCTGATCATTAGTTCAGCTCCGCCTTCTTCGCCCTCGGGTTGCCCCTCTTCGGCTGGCTGGAAAATGAAGACAACTGTTCCCGGGAGGTCATCGCGCATTCCGGCGAGCACCGTTGCGGTCCCGAGCAAAATCGCCACGTGGTTATCGTGACCACAGGCGTGCATTACGCCCACCTCGTGCCCGTTGTGCCTTGCGCGGACCTTAGATGCAAATGGCAGGTCCACCATCTCTAAGACAGGAAGCGCGTCCATATCCGCACGGAGCGCGACGACGGGACCCGCACCGCCCCGCAATACGCCCACCACTCCGGTGTGCGCGACGTTGGTCCGGATAGGAATTCCGAGGGACCGCAAATGGGTCGCCACCAGTGCTGCGGTTCTGAATTCCCGATTTGAGAGTTCCGGATGTTGATGAATATCCCTTCTCCAGGCGACAACTTGCGGCACCACAGCATCAATTCGCTTATCCAATTCGACCTGGAGACTGGAGGACGAGTCGGCGCCGAATGCTTCCGCAACCTTCAGCCATATAAGAAGCGGAAACACTCGCCTCAAGCGAATCAAAGGACATTCGAGAGTAGAGTTCATATAATCACGGCGATAGAGGCTCGTCAGTGGCTGATGATTCCTGTCGGAGGCTGCCGAAGGGATTCCCACAGTCCCGCATAGTTGAGCAGGATGTCTTTGAGCCCGGCCTGAACCGCCACCGAGTTCAGCGCCTGGGTGCTCATGATCGTGTGGGCATCCAGAGCACCCATGATCGCATTGAGCAATTCGCGGTTCAGGTCCGGGGAGTTCGCAAACTGCTCCTTGGTGTTGCTGCCCGCCTGCTGACGCAGGGTGTCGGATTCGAGGAGCTTCCCGAGGAGCACGTTATTGACGTAGACGAGTTTGTCCTGGTCGGTCAGCTCCCCCTCGAACAGGTCGTTGACCTTGGCGATGATCTCGGCGAGGCGGGCCTTTTCCTTTTCCTGAACCTCGCCACTCCCCGCTTCGACCACCGGCGTGAGGTAGGGGGTCTGCCCGTCGGTCAGGTTCATGGCCTGCCGACCACGGCTCTTGAGGTTGTGGTGGGTGAGGACGATTTTTGAGAGGTCGATCCGCTCCCGCTCCCGGCCGAATTCCAGCAGGGGCATCAGGGCTCGGAAGAATATCCAGCGCTTTTCCAGGGCGGTGTTCCCATAGTCGAAAATCTGCGAGAGGAATGTATACAGTCGGATAAATGCGCCCATGTCCCGCTTGAGGAGGATCAAGGCGTCCATCTCGGCCTTCGCTGCCTCTTGCCCCGAGTTGTCGCCGGAGGCTTGGGCTGACGCGAACCGGACCTTGGCAGCGCCGAAGCGTTTGGTGAGCCGGTCCACGACGGGTTCCAGAGCGGCCAGCAAGTCGCCTTGCTTGGATTTCGGATTCAGCTCAACCGCCACGACCCGGTCCACCTCGAAGTCGTCGTAGCTGCCCGAGGCATCAAGCTTGGATCGGAGATTGAAGATCAGGTTGGGATCGGTGGTGTCGGCGAGTTGGGCGGTGGTGTGGTAGGTCTTGAAAGCGGCAAGGACCTCATCCGGCTGATTGACGAAGTCGATGACGTAGGTCGTGTCCTTGCCCGGGTAGGCCCGGTTGAGCCGCGACAGGGTCTGGACGGCCTGGATGCCCGCCAACCGCTTGTCCACGTACATCCCGCACAGAAGCGGCTGGTCGAAGCCGGTCTGGAATTTATTGGCGACAAGCAGGATATGGTAATCCTCGGCCTTGAAGGCTTCGCGAATGTCCCGGCCGCGCAGGGTTGGGTTCATGGCGGGGCTAGTTTCGGAAAACGGTTCCGGGCCGGATTCGGGGTCGTTCACTTCCCCGGAGAACGCAACGAGGGTGCCGATCTTGTAACCGTGCTGCCGAATGTACTTGTCGATGGCCAAACGCCAACGGACGGCTTCGACCCGGCTTGCGGTGACCACCATGGCCTTCGCCTTGCCAGCGAGGAGAGGGGCGACGTGTTGCCGGAAATGCTCCACCACCACCTGCACTTTCTGGGCGATGTTGTAGGGGTGGAGCCGGACCCAGCCCATGATCCCCTTCACAGCGGCACTCCGCTCGACGGTGGCCTCGTCGTAATCCTTGCCATTGTGCGCTAGCCGGAAGGCGAGCGCATAGCTCGTGTAGTTCTGGAGCACGTCGAGGATGAACTTCTCCTCGATGGCCTGCCGCATGGAGTAAACGTGGAACGCCGCTGGGAGGTTGTCCGGTCCCGCGGGCTTGGTCGGGTCCGGACGACGACCGAATAGTTCCAGGGTCTTGGCCTTCGGCGTCGCGGTAAACGCCACGTACGTGATCCTGCTCCGGTCGGCACGCTGGCTCATTTGCGACGCCAGGATGTCCTCCATCGTGACCTCGCCGCCGTCGTTGAGTTCCCGAATCTCCTCGGGCGACAGGACGGCCTTGAGCTTGGCGGCGGCTTCGCCGGCTTGGCTGCTGTGGGCCTCATCGGCGATGACGGCGAACCGCTTGCCCTGCGTGGCCGCCAGTTCGCGGACCGCTTCGAGGGCGAAGGGGAATGTCTGGATCGTGCAGACGACGATCTTCTTGGCTCCGGAGAGGGCCTCCGCCAGCTCCCCGCTCTTGCTGCCTTCGCTGCCCTTGATCGTGGCGACCACACCTACCTGTCTTTGGAAATCGAAGAGCGCTTCCTGAAGCTGCGCGTCGATCACGTTGCGGTCGGAGACCACGAGCACGGTGTCGAAGAACTTCCGATTCTCGGCGTCATGCAGTTCCGCGAAGAAATGCGCCGTCCACGCAATGGAGTTCGTCTTGCCGGAGCCGGCGGAGTGCTGGACCAAGTACCCCGCTCCAATTCCGTCCACGACGACCGCCCCCAGGAGCTTCCGCGTCACGTCGAGCTGGTGGTACCGAGGAAAAATGATCTCCCTGGTTTTCTTCTTCTCGTCGCGCTTTCCGATCAGGTAGCGGCCAAGAATCTCCATCCAGCTATCGCCTTGCCAGACCTGCTCCCAGAGGTACCCGGTGCGATGGCCTTTGGCCGGATTGAGCGGGTTCCCGGCACCGCCATCGTTACCTTGGTTGAAGGGCAGGAACTGGGTCGCGGGCCCCGCAAGCTTCGTCGTCATGTGGACTTCGACGTTGCTGACGGCGAAGTGGACCAAGGCCCCGCACGGGAACGAAAGCAGGGGCTCGGGAGGCTTCCCCTTGAGCTGGGGGAGACGGTCGAAGCGATACTGGTCGATGGCGTCCTCAACGCTCTGGGTGAAATCCGTCTTCAGCTCCGCCGTGGCCACCGGGACACCATTGAGGAAGAGGACGAGATCGAGGCAGTTCTCGTTGTGCAGGGAATACCGGACCTGACGGACCACCCGGAGCCGATTGGCGGTGTACCGGGCCAGGATGTCCGGGTTCATCCCCAGCGCGGGTTTGAACTGAGCCAGCTTGAGGGGCTGCTTGAGGCCGAGCAGTTCAATCCCTTGGCGGAGGACATCCAGGGTCCCACGCTGGTCCAGTTGATCCCGTAAACGATTCAGCAGTGTTTCACCCGCGCCGATACCGTGGTTCTTCTGGAGCGATTCCCACGCTTTGGGGTCGGTGGTCTGGACCCAGGCCAGCACATCGACCGGGAACAGGGAGCGTTTGCGATCAAAGTCCTCGGCGTCGCCTTCGTCGTAGAACCAGCCGTTCGCGGCGAGGTGCTCGCAGATTTCCTGCTCGAAGCTGATCTCCTTGTGCAGGCTCATAGCGTGTCGGCGGTTGGCTGGCGCTTGATCGCATCCAGAGTTCTCCCCTGTCCATCCTTCCATTCGATCCAGCCGTTGGCCGTTCGACCCACGAGCGCCATGGCGGCCATGCTGGGCGACTGAAACAAATGATCCTTCTCGAAAACCACCGTCTCGCCGTCGGCTCGAAGCACCCCAGCTTCCAAGAGCCGGGCGCGCAAACGCTCGTTGGAGGTGCCGACGATGGAGGGGACGTTTTCCCGGCGTCCGACCGAGCCCTTCATCACGACGAAGCCTTCCTCGGTGTATACACCGCGCCCATTTGCACCAGAGGCCCGACAGTAAAGCACGTCCGATTCCTGGGAGACTGCGGACGCTCGGACGACCGGCTCGAACAAGGGGTAGCCGAGGGTGGCCAGCAAGGTCTGCCCGGTCTCGAAAATCTCCAGACAATCGGCCTCCAAAGGCGCGGGGGTGTGGGGACGGCTGCCGGAATTGTTGTTCTGATCCTGATAGCGCCCTGCCTTCCGCACTGCCTGGATGCAGTGCCACTCAAGAAACAGGCTGTGGGTTTGGGTAAGGCTGTCGGTGCGCGAAATCAGGATCAGGGCACGCTGCCAGAACTCTTTCTCCTTCTGGTGCTTGGCCAACCGCGCCCGGAGATCACCGGTTTGCCCGATGTAGACGGATTGCTCTAGGCGGTCCTCGGAATCCCCGACGAGGAAATAAAGTGCCACCTGATCGCTTTCGGACATCGCCAGGAAATCTCCCAGCAAGCTCCGTGGCACCTCGATGACCTGCACGATCCGGGTGGTGATCTCGGCGATGCGGATGCCCTGCGGATCGCCGCCGGGGAGGAAAATCTGGATCGTTTTCGGGCGCGGCGTCATGCGGCTTGGGCGGGTTGGAAGCCGCGCACGTCGATCTGGCCGGTGACGGCAGCGGAAATCAGGGCGGTGCGGCGTTCCTGGAGGAGGTCGATGGCGAGTTGGACTTCGGAGGTGAGGGCGTCAAGCCTTGGAAGCTGGGTATCCAAGAACCCGGTTATTGCAGTCTGCTCCTCCATTGGCGGTGATGGAACGCGCTGATCGCCAACTTGCGTGCCCGTGATAAGAGGCTGAGCGGTCTTCGATGCGATTTCGTTCATGTTCCTGCATCGCAGAACGAAGGCTAAGAAGCGCAAATCATAGGCGTTCCTCCGTGGATCGAGAACGAGGGCATTGTCGGTAATCCAAGCGGGCGGATCGACTACATGAACATTTCCACACAAAGCCCCAACTCGGCCGACAGCCAGAACGGGATGCAGCACGTTGCTCCTGTCGGTGTAGCCCATCAGACCGTTGCCGCCAATAACCCGAACGGCGTGTTCTTCATCGCCGACAGATTCTACGGCTTCGGTAGGCAAGCCGTCACCGCTGCAACAGGCTGAGTACCAGCGAAGGGGACGGACCTCCCAATGCTCCGGCACCTCCCCCAACCACTCGATGCCGCTGTCCCTCATCCGCACGTTCGGGTTCAGGCCCTTAGTGACGGCGTGGCTGATGACGGCTTGGCGCTTCTCCTTCAGCAGGTCGATCAACCGCTGCTGCTCGGCGATCAGGGCGTCGATCTTGGCAGTTTCGTGGTCTAGAAACGAAGAAATCCGTTGTTGCTCTGTTTCTGGGGGCTTTGGCAGTTCAATGTTGTCCAGCTCGTACTGTCCCAATCCTACGCGTGTCAGACCGTTTGCGAGAACTGCGAATCTGGATTTAGCGTATGATGAGTCAAACAGCCGCTTCACAAATGCACCGCATGTTCCAGTAAAGGGCCGGATCATGGACAGGTGGTAACCGCATACCACCCCCGGCAAATCATGCGGCACGAAGGCTGCTATCGCTATGTCGTCAGCAGTTTCCGAATCCTTTGTGATGATCGTGTCTCCCCCTCGGAGGGTGAACTTGACAATCTGTTCATCGGAAGCAGTCGCCTCCATGAAATCCATGCCCACTTCTATCCGCTCGTTGTAGTATACGTCCGTATAGTTACAGAGCCGGATCGTCTTCTCTCCCTCGTGCGACTTCTTGTCCACGTTGCTCGGGAAAACATCGCACATGCGCTTCAGTCTCGTTACTTCCCAATGCTCCGGCACCTCCCCTAACCACTCCACGCCGCTATCCTTGTACCTGGGATAACGTGGGAAGCTCATTGGCTGAGCCCTCCGATCATCTTCACGATCCGGTCCGTCACCGTCTTCAACTCGGCGTCGATTTCGGACAGCGGGCGCGGTGGCTTGAGGACGTAGAAGTGGCGGTTGAAGGGGATTTCGTATCCGACCACCGTCTTCTCGTGGTCGATCCAGGCATCCGTTGCGTGCGGAAGGATTTCGCGCTTGAAGTAGTCGTCCACTTCCTCGTTTAACGGCACGTTCTCGGTATCGCGCAAACCGGAGTCCGGCACCGGCTTGCCTTTGCCTTTGCCCTTGGTGCCGAGAACGACCTTTCCTTGGGCATCCCGCTGTGGACGCTCCACCGTGATCGTGCGGTACCCAAACTCCTCGTTCTTGAAGATGCGGCTGATCGGCACGCCATCGCGGGTGACCTCCTTGAACTTCCCGAAGATGCGGGTGATGTCCTCGATGTGATCGGGGCTCAACTCCTTGCGTTTGCTGCCCAGGCTCTTTCGCATCTTCTGCCAGAAGCCGCTGGCGTCGATGAGCTGCACCTTGCCCTTCCGCTGCTTCGGCTTCCGGTTGCTGACGATCCAGATATAGGTGCTGATCCCGGTGTTGTAGAACATGTCCGTGGGCAGCGCGATGATCGCCTCCACGAGGTCGTTCTCCAGCATGTACCGGCGAATCTCGCTCTCGCCGGAGCCCGCACCGCCTGTAAACAATGGCGAGCCATTCAGGACGATCCCGAACCGGCTCCCCCCATCGGCGACCGGCCGCATCTTGCTGACGAGGTGGAGGAGGAACAGCAGCGAGCCGTCGCTGACGCGGGGTAGGCCTGGCCCGAAGCGCCCATTGTAACCCTTTTCCTCGAACTCCCTTCGGATTTCGCGCTCGATCTTCTTCCACTCCACCCCGAAGGGCGGATTGGACAGCATGTAATCGAACACCTTCCCGACCAAGCCGTCGTTGGAGAGCGTGTTCCCGAAGATGATGTTCGCGATGTCCTGCCCCTTGATGAGCATGTCCGCCTTGCAGATCGCGTGGGATTCCGGGTTCAGCTCCTGCCCATACATGACCAAGCGGGCGTTTGGGTTCAGGCTGGCCAAGTGTTCCTCGGCCACGCTGAGCATCCCCCCGGTTCCGGCGGTGGGGTCGTACATGGAGCGCACGATCCCGGGTTGGGTCAGGACCTCCTCATCCTCGGTAAACAGAAGGTTCACCATCAGCCGGATCACCTCACGCGGGGTGAAGTGTTCCCCGGCGGTGGCGTTCGAGGCTTCCGCGAACTTCCGAATCAACTCCTCGAACACGAGGCCCATCTGAGCGTTGCTGACGACCTCGGGGTGGAGGTCGATGTTGGCGAACTTCTCGGTGACGAGGTAGAGGAGGTTGGCGCGTGTCAGCCGGTCGATCTGAGTGTCGAAATCGAAGTGCTCGAAAATGTCGCGGACGGCGGGCGAGAACCCCTGAATGTACGAGCGCAGGTTCTCGCCGATGTGGTGCTGATCCCCCATCAGCTTCTTCAGGTCCAGCGGCGAGGTGTTGTAGAAGAGCTGCCCCGACTTCCGCAGCAGGAACGGCTCCGGGTTCAGCTTCGCCTTCTCCCGCAACGCCTTTTCGGCGAGCACGGCGGCCTTGGTCGGTTCCAGGACGCAGTCCAGACGGCGCAGCACCGTAAACGGCAGGATCACCTTGCCGTAATCGGACTGCATGTAGTCGCCGCGCAGGAGATCGGCGACGGACCAGATAAAGGAGGAGAGGTTCTGTCCGTTGTTCATCAGAAAGGGTCACCTGCCGGGCGGATTTGGTGTCGTCTGGCCCCTTCAGTTTCGGCATCCCTGGGCAGGCCTCGCCGCACACGTGATCCGCATGGGAAAAGCCCAGCACCGCGCCGCCGGCTGAGCTGCATCCAAACTGCGGGAGGGTTGGTTGGGACGCTGGGCACGAAGAACTACAGACCGTTCACAGGTCCACCGGCAAGCGTCCTGTGGGCGCGACCTGCACTCCTCTAGCAGCACTTCCGAGGTTGCAGTGCCGACCAACGAACCCATCTAGCGACCACAGCCCGACGGGCACCCCGCACTCCGTCTAGCGTGTCCCAAGTCTTCCGCCAGATCGACCTCCATTCTCGCCCCCGCCTCAAGAGGCATCGGGTTAAGGTGCGCGTACAACTCCGGCATGAACCGCACCCCGAAGTGCCACACCACGTATGCGTCCTTCATGCCGGCCTTATGGTCGTCAAACCGCTCCTCCAGTGTCAGGCCCGTCATCCCGACGTAAACGCATGGCTTTGCCGGATCGAGGAGGACTACGCAAACGTTGTGGTGGTGCTCCTGGGATCGCCGAGGGCGAAGGTCTCGGAGGGTGCGACGATTCAGCCAATGTGTGCTCGTTCGAGCTGATCGAGTTGTGCGCCGCATTCGCCTCGGACTCCAGCTATCGCGGAGGCATGCCTGAACGCCCCCATTAGCCTCTGAGTTGCAGCTTCTCGAAAAGCACTTGGTTGCGCTTACGTGCATCTTGCGACAGCTTCGCGAAGGAAAGAACCTCCACGTAGGCGTTGAAGTTTGTGTTGAATCCGAAGTAACCAAGCTCGTCAGGCGTTCGCTTGAAGGACGCGTTTTCAGCGAACTGACGGATGCTCTCTGTGAGATCACAGATGATGTAGGCGTAAAACGGCGTCTGGGGCCTGACAGTCACCGTTCTTCCCTTGGGGGTCTTTACCTTCCCGGCCAGTATGTCTTTGATGTAACCGTAAACTTGGTCGATTGGATTCTTCTCGAAGTCTGTCCGTTCTGGGCGCTTGAACTCGATGATGACCACTGAACCGAGCGGCTCATCTTCCGAGTCGGTGAACGCAGCTGGGCGATTCAGAACCAATAGGTCGGGACGATTGCTGCTCTTGTTTTCGAGCGGCGCTACTTCTTTGAGCGGTTTGTCCGAGGAAAGGAAATAGTGGTAGACAAGTCGCTCGTCGATAATCCAGAGGTTCTGATCTTCCCACTTTGTATCACTTGAGGTGGCCCTCATTGGAAAAATCAGCCTGTGTATGTCGTCTTCCTTTTGGTAACGCCCAGTGTCACCCTTCTCCAGTCTCTTTCGGAGGAGGTCGAGGATCACTTTGCGCTGGATGACATATTGGGCCAACCGTGACTTGCTGGCCTCCGTGACCCGCTCCAAATACTCACCGACGCGCTTCTCGTAATCTGCATCATCAGGTGTGGCGGCATCCGCCTGCTCAACAAGGCGTTGGCCTTCCAGTCGGGCTTTTAGGTCTTCTCGCAGTTGGATTTCGTTCAACTTGTAAACGAGCGTGTCCTCTGATTCGGCAACCGGGATTTCATCAATGTAGTCTACGAGTCGATCCAGAATTGGGCGGTATTCGGGATACTTGGTTCTGACCAGATGAGCGACCCGCTCTTTCGCATTATCGCGGATGGTGTCCAAAAACTTGGCAAGCTCAGTGTTCACCTGCTCGACGGTCCGGCCAACGAGCGTTGCTTCCGTGATGTCGCCGGGCTGTGTTAGCTCATCCTCCTTCGGGAAAGTGAAGCCGGTCCGCTCAGGATTGACACGTTGATCAAGATAGGAGCTTGCGATGTACGCAACGTACACGAAGTTCTTTCCATTCTCGTCGGTGAGCTTTTGTTTGAGATGTGCAATGTGTTTGTAAAGGGCTTCGCTTTGGACATCCCGATTGTGTCCGCAAAAGTGAATCGAATGCGGAATAGGATCGCCCGTGTAGAGTTTAATGTGCGTTAGATCAAAAAGACTGTTCCCAATCTTGAAGTGAGAGTTTCGGGTATTCGGCCTAATCGTCTCGTCGAATATCTTGTTTAGGTCGAGAACTTCCGTTTCGTGGCCATCTCTTAGTTTCACGGCCGGGCATCGCGGATTAAGAAAATACACTAGGCAATGCTCGATGATCTTCTCCGCGATGGTTGTTGCCCGCTTAGGGCACGCACTGTCATACGGCTTCAGGAAGTTGAGCAGGGCAACCTTCGTGCCCGATTTGTGATCCTCGCACGGCTGCGGCTCAGCCCCATGAACGCCGTCTCCGTCTGAGTCGAAGGTGAAATCTCGACGCCGAGTTTCCCCGTTTTTTCCAAACCAACTGTTAACCTCCACCCGCGCAAAGGCTTTAAGCCAAACGAATCGTCCGATGCCCTTTGCACCACGCTCCTTCTTCAGTGTGCTGTCGGAGGTCAGGAAGGATTCATAGTGGGCCTCCGTGAAGCCAATGCCATTGTCCTCCACCACAAAGCCGACGATTGGATTCGCCAAGCGGGCATCTTCGAGCGAGAGGTTCGCCTGACGCTCATCCCGACGAATCTCGATGTCGATCCGACCGTCATGGATTCCAGCATCCTCTATTGCATGGATGCCATTGATGATCGCCTCGAAGAGGGGAAGCAGGGGCCTTGAGACAGGGAGAGAGATATTGTTAATCCGTCCCTTGAGGTCAACTTTCATGACATCATCGTGGAGATTGTGAGGGTGTTCTGCACAGGAGGGTTTTAGTTGACCTCGTGGCCTGGGAGGTGTCCAGTCGCTCCGTGAACACCCGTTCACCATGACCGGCACGCCAACCGAACGCCAGCGCGAAATCCTTGATCTCCTTGAGGCCCGTCAGGCCGCCGGTGATCCCCCTCCCAGCTACCGAGAAATCGGCGAACACCTTGGCCTGCCAAACGTCAGCGCCGTCGCCAAGCACGTCGATGCCCTGAGGCGCAAAGGCTTTCTCGCCACAACCGACGGCAAGACCCGCTCCATCGCCCTCCGGTCTCCGCTCCAAGAGCTTCGCAGCCGGATCGTCCACATCCCGCTCTTCGGCTCAATTCCAGCGGGCGGTCCTTCCGACCGAGAACAGGACGCGGAGGGCTGCGTTTCCGTGGACATCGAGAGCGTAGGCATCCGGGCGACGAGCCGGACGTTCGCCCTGCGCGTATCCGGCGACTCGATGGTCGGGAAGCACATCGTGGACGGCGATGTGGTCGTCGTTGAGCACGGGAGGGAACCGAGGACAGGGGATGTGGTCGCGGCGCTTATTGACGGGCAGAGCACCCTGAAGACGTTCTTGATGCAGCGCGGGCGGCCGTTCCTCCGAGCGGAGAACCCGAAGTACAGGGATTTGATACCTGCCGCTGAGCTGGTGATCCAGGGGGTTATGGTCGCGCTTGTCCGTAAACGACAATGAATGGTCTCCAAGGATGAATCCTCGATCACTGATGGGAATGAGGAACCAACGGAGGGTTCTGTCGATTTCCTGGTGATGGGGCGATTCGATGCTTTCCGCATTTTTGGACTTCGGACCATGACGGACAACGCAGAGACTGCATCCGATGAGCGACCCATCCACTGAACCCAAGAGGCCCGCTGACCACGAGGTGAAAGCAATGGCGGAGGCGATCCTCGCCGAATTGGTACACTTCGGGATGAGTCCGCCATTTGTCGCCTACGTCCAGGCGGCGGAAGGGGAGAACGTATCTCAATTCTACATCTGCCGACATCTTCGGCCGGACCGACCGCAGCCGTCCTCTGACAGAGTTGACTACGTCAGCTACAAGGCCCCCATCGGGAGACTAGCTGCTGCGGTTCCTGGCGAAACCGCGATGATCCAGGTGCCGGAGTTGATCGGCGGCCAGCGCACTGGAGGATTCTGGACGACCAAGTATTTGGTCCATGAGAAGGACCATTTTGAGGCGCATCAGGACGACGCGATTCGGAATCAGGCGCATTTTGCCAGCGGTTCGCTTTACGTGCCTTCTTTGCGTGGCTTCCTCAAGGACCTTGAGGCGGCAGTCGTATCGAAGGCCCTGAAGCCAGCACGCAGGCGTGTGGCGGACAAATTCGAGCTTCAGGACCTCGCAATCGTCGATCAACGTCAGGACGATATCTTCCGCGTTCCGATTTCGACCTTCTTATTGATCGACGGAGCGCCGGGCACCGGCAAGACCACAACTCTTATCAAGCGTCTCGCTCAAAAGACCAACCCGGAATTCCTGTTGGAAAACAATGAGATTCGCAAAGGGGATGTGGAGCTGCTGCGAACCGCATTCAAGGGGCCAACTAACTGGGCGCTTTTCATACCGAGCGAACTCCTTCGTGGCTATTTGAAGGAGGCGTTGGCCCAGGAACACCTCGCCGCGACCGAGGATAATGTCCTCGTCTGGAGAGAATACCGGGTGACCTTCGCACGGGACGTGTTGCGCATTCTCAAGACTGGGTCGCGGCCAGGATTTGTCTTGCAGGAAGGACTGGCGAAGCCGGTCGATAGCCGCAGGCTCGCTTCGTGGACCTTGGATTTTGCGCGGCATTATCAGGAGCAGTCGGTTGCTGGGTTCGCGCAGGAAGTTGGAAAAGTCCAGGTTGAAGTGAAGGAGACCACCGACATTGCACATCAGGAGATTCGTGATGCAGATGAGAAGGCAAGAATCCTTCAGCAGAAGCTCGACGAGTTGACGTCAAGCGAGGCCATTGCGTCGAGCGAACGAGACAGGACAAGGCTGCAACAGGAAACGGCAACCATTGAGCGACAGATCGACGCAATTCTCAACCCTGTCGAGGAGTTTCGGATCGTAACGGATGCGATGAGTCGTCTGGCGGAAGAAGCCAGGGCAGCATCAAGTGGGGCGACACAATATCGAGCCGGCGACATCGCAAGGAGGGTTCGCGACATTTTCGATGAGTACACGGCGAGGATGAACAACCTCTTGGAGCGGCGCAGGGCGGCTCGAATCGGTGAAGTGCGCGAAGAAATGATCGACCCTCGTGCTCGGCCCCTCAAAGCGGCGCTTGAAAACGTTCTGAGGAATCACACGCTGGACTCAATACTTCAGAAGCTTGGTTCGAGTTATCAAGAATTCCGCGTCCACCATCTGGATGCAGCAATCATACATCCTGAATCCGCTGCATCCCCTATCAGAAGCCAGAAGATCGACCCTATTGAACTGGACACCGTGATATTCGCGGGCCTCCTCATTCTACGCGAAGCACTTGCAGGCACTGCCATGGAGCAACTGCCTGGAGGAAGGTCGATTACCAGACTCTTAGTCAACGAAATGCGGATGGTTGTGGCGGTCGATGAGGCGACTGACTTCTCCTCGACGGAACTTGCGTGCATGAGGTTGTTAGCCCACCCCCGTTTCAACTCGTTGACTCTTTCGGGTGACCTCATGCAGCGCATGACCGGACAGGGAATCCGTGATTGGAAAGAAGTGGAGCAATTCGGGTCCGCGCCAACTCGTTTTGGCCTCAAAGTCGCCTATCGGCAAAGTCCTCGGTTACTCCGAATTGCGTCCGCGCTATACCGCCAATCCGTGGGGGAAGCAGCACCATTCGAGTCCGCATACGGCGAATCATCTGATGATCCTCAGGCTCTAAAGTTCCAGGGGACAGTATCGACGGGGGTGCGCTGGATTTCTGACAGAGCGGTTGAAATTTACCGATTTAATAGGGAAAGGCTTCCCACTATAGCGATTCTGGTGCCTTCCGAGGACGATGTGCAGGCGATCCACGATCAGCTCAAAGGGTACCTTGGGGAAGAATCAATCGAGTCGGAAGCGTGTCACGATGGGCGTATCTTGGGAACGAAGGCCAAAGTGCGAGTCTTCAACGTTCAGTATATCAAGGGGCTGGAATTCGAGGCTGTGTTCTTCGTTGGCCTGGATCGCATCGCCTCTTTGTTTCCAGAATTGATCTCTCGGTACGTGTATGTGGGCCTGACGCGGGCGAGAAATTTCTTGGCGGTAACGTACGAGACTTCGTTTCCATCAGAGCTGGCAATGGTGGAATCTGAGTTTGCCGCTTCAACTTGGGCCGGACTGAAGCAGGAGGGCGAGGATTACCAATCGTCGGCCTGTGGTTAGGTTTTTAGCCTACAGCACGCATCCCCCCAGGTTCAACATCGCGGTGCAAACATCCTCGAATCCCTGTGCCAATCCTGCCCAAAGGCAGCCTTGAGGACTGGCATCGCCATGCCGAAGTGGCTAGCCGCGTCTGTTGACCAATTCAGCGGTTGCCGAATTCCCCATGCGCTGCATCCCATCACATTGTACCGGTCGGAGTCCGTGGTGCGAGTCGGCATACATCGGGCACGAGGGCTTCCCGCCGATCCCACAGGGGAGGCACGGGCGCTGTGAAGCTGGCGGCGATTGCAGTTCCCGGCCACATCCTTGATGCCGGCATATTCGGGCGCGTTCACTTTTTTGCTATGAGCACCTCGGTACGCTCGATCCTCGTCATGGCCGTAACCGCGCTCTTCGGTTCCGTTCAAGCTCCGGCTCAGATGAACGGCAAGTTTCTGCCGCCCGCACCAGCCGACAAGGCGTGGAAGCTCATCTGGAACGATGAGTTCGACGGGACCTCGCTGGACGAAACCAAGTGGAACCGGCTGGGCGACTCGAAGCGCCGCGATGGATTCTGGGTCAAGGAGGACGCCTACCTTTCGGGCAAGGGCACCCTGATCCTGCGCACCAAGAAGGACGGGGACCGCTACACCTGCGGGGCCGTGAACACCCAAGGCAAGTTCGAGCACGCCTTCGGGTTCTTTGTGGCCCGCTGCAAAGCGCCCAAGCAACCCGGCCACTGGCCCGCTTTCTGGATGATGTCGTCAGGGGTGGGCAAGGTCGGCGACGAGGGCAGGGACGGCACCGAAATCGACATCATGGAGATGCCATGGCGCGACGGGAAGGTGACCTTCAACCTTCACTGGGACGGGTACGGCAAGGACCACAAATCCGCTGGCACCAACACCATCATCCCGGCACTCATGGAGGGGTTCCACGACTACGGCCTTCTCTGGACCCCGGAGGAGTACGTGTTTTACGTGGACGGGAAGGAGGTCTGGCGCACGAAGGCCGGCGGGGTCTCGCAGGTGCCGGAATTCGTCAAGCTGACGGAGGAGATCGGGAAATGGGGTGGCGACATCACGAAGGCGGAGCTGCCTGATTACTTCGAGGTTGAATACGTCCGCGTCTACGAGTTGGGGAAGTGATGGCGTGTCCAAAAATGTGGACATCGAGCTGACGGCACCAGCGAGGTTACCCCGAAGCCCGGGCTCGCCCTGTCTTCGGCCGGCCAAATCTACTTGCCCAGGCCCTGACTGAAGCGCTGCATGGCGGTGGTCCCAACCACCCTGACCCCTCGTCGAGGACGGGCTGGAACGCCGAGTGATGATCCCCTTGCCGCCACCCATTTATGCCGCCATGACCGCACTGGTCCTGCTCGGCGTGATGACCGGGTGCTCGGACGATTGGCCGCAATGGCGGGGTGCCCATCGTGACGCCGTCTGGACGGAAACTGGCATCATGGAGTCGTTCCCGGCGGGCGGACTTCCGGTTTCCTGGCGAACGCCTGTCGGTCGAGGCTGGTCGAGTCCGGTTATCTCCAATGGTCGCGTTTACATCACCGATGTCGAGATTGCCGGCAAGGCGGCCAAGGAGCGCATCCAGGCTTTCGACGCCCGAACTGGACGCCTCCTCTGGACGTACGCGTATCCCGTGGCCTATCCCGATTGGGCGCTTGGCCCGGATGGGGGAGGCCCCCGGGCGACGCCCATCGTTCACGACGGCCGGTTGGTCACGCTGGGGGCTTTGGGTGACCTCTTCTGCCTGGATGCCGCCGATGGGGACGTGGTTTGGGCCAGGAGCCTGATGAGGGACTACGGGAATGAGGCGTTCAGCGGCATCACCGCCTCTCCCTTGATCGAGGACGATCTCCTGATCCTGCAAATTTTCGCCAAGCCCGGAGCGACGGTCATTGCTCTCGACACGAAATCAGGTCGGGAGGGGTGGCGGGCACTGGATGACCCTTTCTCGTACAGTTCGCCTGTCGTCATCGCCGCTGGAGGTCAAAGGCAGTTGATCGCGTGGACCCAGGCCGGCGTGACTGCACTCGACCCGCGCACGGGCAAGATTTGGTGGCGGGAATTGTTCCACACTCCGGGCGACATGGCGGTTTCCACGCCGGTTTTTCACGACGGGCGTCTGCTCGTTGCAGGCGTCATGTTCCAGCTCGACCGCGAAGAAACGTCGGCAACGGTGCTCTGGCCGGAATCGAGGGCCCCGACGAAGCGGGTGCTGAGCAACACTTCTACTGCGCTCCTTCGAGGTGAATACATTTACTCGGCAAGGACCACCGGCGAGCTGGTCTGCCTCGAAGCCGCCACCGGCAAGGAATTGTGGACCACGAACACGGTGACGGCTGCGGGGAACGGGTCCAGCATTCACATCACGATGTGCGGCGACGCCGCCTTCCTCTTCACCGACGAAGGCAACCTGATCCTGGCGCGGTTCACGCCGCAGGGGTATCGGGAGATCAGCCGCACTCGTTTGATCGAACCCACGGCGCCCTTCGGCCAGAAGAAGTGCGCTTGGGCCCCTCCTGCGTTTGCGAACCGGCACGTCTTTGCCAGGAACGATGTGGAGTTGGTCTGCGTTTCGTTGGCGGCGATACCGTGACTTGGGGGACGGCACGGCGAAGCTGAGGTCCTGACGATTGCTTCCGTGGCCAGGGTCTGCTTTGCGTGCATTATCAACATTCGTTTCCCCGCGGACGGCGAGTCGCACCATCATCCTCCAGGTCGCGGCCGGATATGCTGCGGGCAGTTCCAGTCCGAGCCGGCGATCCGAATGACGAACAGGCGTTCGACGACGCCAGGATAGTCAGGGACCGTGAGTTGGGCGGCGAGATCGGGATGGCTCTCTGGGTCCAGGACCTCGGCGTGCCCTAGAATCTTGAGGCGTTCGCGGTTGGTGTAATCCATCAGGAACAGCGCCACCTTGTCGTTGGCGGAAAGGTTGCCCGTCGTCTGGAGCTGCCGGTTGCCTCGGAAGTCCGCGAAGCCGAGTGTCCTGGGATCGAGGACCTTCAAGAAGCCGACCGGACCCCCACGATGCTGGATGTAGGGCCACCCGTCCTCGTTCACGGTCGCGATGTAGAAGCTGTCCCGCGCCCGGATGAACCGGATTTCTTCCTCACCCAGGGCGGCGGGCCCCGATAGACCGCTGTTCGCCGGCAACTGGGCGGCGCGCCCGTTGTATCGCTCCTGGGCGCGGAGGACTGCTGGCGTCAGGGTGATTCGCTGGAAGGCGTTCATCGTGATCGGTTGCCCCGGTTGAACGGGGCTTCGGTGATCTTGTAGACAGCGAGGCAACGGGCCACCTCGAATTATGCTCTTCGAGGTGCTGATTTCCTCAAGGTTTGGTTGGCTGTAGAAGTGCGCACTTAAAAGAATCAACAACTCCAGCCGGCCTACCCACCATGGGGCTGACGCAAGGTCATCAGGCCGAAGTCCAACAGGAGCAATGCGTCGGCGGTGCTCAACGTCACCTTCAGGGCCGGATATCGACGCTGGGCCTCACTGCGGAGTTTCCGTTTCCATTCGGCAGGCGACGCGCAGGCTGATGCAGTGCCCAGGTTCAGGTGCTTCTGCCATTTTCGGGGTAAAACGAGCTCCACCCGCACACCACGCTCCTGGAGCACGCCGAGCAGGAACCCGAAACCGCGCCCGAATGTGAAGGCTCTTGCACCCGGTTGAGCCTTGCCGACGAAGCCGCCCACAAGCTCGACGAATGCGATGCACCGCTCCGGGTCAGGCGTCAGGTCGCGGAGAAGGTGGAGAACATCAGCCTCGGTGGCGGGCATGGCAAATGCCGTGACGGATTCACCCAACCGGTGAACGGCGATGCCGCCAGCGGCGCCAGGGTCGATGGCGAGGTAGATGGCGAATTCTTGGATCGGGGTTTTCATTCCGAACCCCAAGAACCGGATTCGGGCTTCCGTGAGGTGTTGGCACCCGAAGTGCATTCTGGCTGTCGCACGCCCAACCAGGGTGGGAGGGGGATGGCAGCGCCTCCGTCGCCGTTGAGGCGGCCCTCCGGACGGTCAGCACGGACGCGGACCGGTTCGCACGCCGCCACGGCGGGCGAAGGCTGGCCCAACTGGCCTAATGCCTGATGATGGCGGTGACAGACGCCCCAGCTGGACCAACCACCTCAGGATGAGGTGCTTGGCAGATAAGCCTTTCAAGATGTGCCGACCACGCAGGCAGGCCTCGAACAAGTTGAGGATGAGATTGGAAGCATGGAAGGGCCTCAAGCTGAGGCTCCGCCGCTTTTTTGCGCCTCAGATTCTTCGCAGTGAACTGCCTGTGGGCCAAAGGCAGCCTGCCCAACCTCGAAGACGAAGTGCGCGATCCACCGGCCGAACCTCGGTCCAAGGTCGCCTCGGTCGATTGCAGCGGGGTGGGAAGAGCCGGTCCGATTCAGTTCAGGCTGAAGTTCGTAGACTGTCACCGCCTTCCAGAGAGCCGTTCCGACCATGCGAAAAACCGATTGGGCGCGCTGTAGGTAGCCCGTGATGAGCTGGATCAGCGAATTGAGTCGGATGGTAGCTCCTGAAACCTTGTCCATCTTGGCCGACCAGCGGCGCAGAATAGACGCCTCTGTCGCCGGTGCAGTGCTCCGCACCCGACCGCGACGACGTGACCGCAAGTTCAGCGGGAGGATCGGAAGTCACCGTGTCCACCAGGGCCGGTTGGTCCGCTTGGCCGACGGCCGCACAGGGCAGGTCGAGCGGGCGATCCGAGGGTTGGTGGTGGTCCGGATTCCTGACCTGGACGCCGTCGCCGGATACCGAGAAGTCGTGGTGCGAGCCACGGACGTTGAACTCGTGAGGGACCCGGCCGCCGTCGTGTTGGGTCGCCTGAAGCGTGGCGCGGTTGAGCGGCCCAGCCTGCGCAAGAAGCGGGCCGCCCAGGAGAATGGGAAGCGACCGTGTCGGCCAGGGCGGCGGCGGGGGAGGCCGCCGCGCCTGCGGACCCAGTAATGCGGGTTGGTCGGGTTCAATCTACACCTCAACGGCGTCCGGCTCTTCGTCTTCAACGAGGGTAGCGGTGCCATGACTCATCACGACCCCACGACCAGCCTCCTGCACGAATGTGAAGTGGAGGCGACGACCAGACGGCACGATCACGATCTCGTCCCGCCCTGTCGGCAGGCACGCCGATTTCAGCAGTTCGCGGATTTGGCGTTTCAGCTGGCGTCGGTCAGCGAAGGGCGTGCCCGCTGGGAGCGTGGCGCGCACTTCCCAAACCGGGTGAGTGGTGAGGCGTTCGATGCGGATTCCAGAGAAGCCGGCGCTGACGAGCGCGTGGTGAAGGGCGAGGTGCGGGGAGAAGAGATGGTCCCCGAGGCTCAGAAACCAATGCTTCACCCTGTACAGTGCTTCGTCGGGCGTCTCCGCTGGGTGGTCACGGTGGATTGCTGGATTGTTCATGGCTGCCCCTTGTCGTATGGGCGAGAGCGGCGGCCCCGCTCTCGGCCGGCTCCAAGCGATTTCCGAGGTCTAGCCGCCCACGCCTCCCAGCAGGTCCTGGGTGGGCAACTCGGACCCCGATGCCGAGGAGGGGTTCTCCTCCCCACCACCGGCGGAGGGAAGTGCCAGGCCAACACCTGCCCCGTCCGATGGGCGGGGAATCGTCATCGGCATCCTTACCACTTTAGCCTTCATCTCCCGCTCCCAGTTCTCCAGGGATGGCACTTGGACCTCGGCTTGCTTGGCATACGCCGCGTGGATGGCCTTGGAATTGTGCCCCAGGGCCTCCTGGGCGAAACGCATGGGGTACCCACAGGCGCGGGCGCGCTCGGCCCAGGCGTAGCGGTATGAGTGGAGCGTGACGCCTACGATGCGGAGGCCCTTGCAGCGTTGGGCGAATTCCGTGGCGCGGTCCTTGGCCGGTACATTGATCAAGCTGGGGAAGAGGGGGCCCGCTTTGGGCAGACGTTCCAGAATCGCCTCGACGGCCTCACCGAACCGGATGCGAGCCGGGTTGAGGTTCGTGTTCATCCGCGTGTTTAGCTTGCGACGGACGTAGCTGAGGCTGCGGGCCTGCCGGTCGATGTCCTCGGCATGGAGCCCGGCCACGTCGCTTTGGGAGCCGCCCAGGTGCCAGAGGAGTTCGTAAAAGTCCCGGCGTTCAGGATTCCGTTCGCGGGCAATGATGCGGCCGTGCTCCTGGGACGCGATGGGAGCGCGACGGGCGCTGACGAGGGGGAGAAAAGATGAAGGGGGGCTGCGAGCGGGCGGTTCGCCGGTCCTTGCTTCAATTCCTAGCCGAGGCGCCCCCCCACAGCCGGAATAACTGGCAGAGCCGTGGCAGAGTTTCCGTTTCTGAGAAGGGAGGAAATCCGAGCTAAGTTCTTGGGGCTGAGTGGCGCATCCGCCAGGATTTGAACCTGGAACCTTCTGATCCGTAGTCAGATGCTCTAGCCAATTGAGCTACGGATGCACCGTCGAGACGCGAATCCAAGCAAAAGGGCGGCGGTTGGAGCAAGCCGGTTTTTCAGGAAAATCGACGCGGGACGTGCGGGTGCCTGCCGAACACCTGCAACGGCCCGATGCAGCCGCAGGCGCGGGAGGTCAGGAGGCGTAGAAGTCGTCGACGACCTTTTTGAAGACGTTCTCCTGGCCGAGCCGGATGATGGCCATCTCGCGGCGGGCGTTGTCGGGGGAGTCGCTGGCGTGGGCGGCATTGACCATGACGCTGGAACCGAATTCGCGGCGGATGGAGCCAGGGGGGGCCTGGGAGGGGTCGGTGGGACCGAGCACGTCGCGGATTTTGCGCACGGCGTCGGGGCCTTCGTAGACGATGGCGACGCACTGTTCGCTGCCGGGTTCGTGGAGGCGTTCCGGCGGGCATTGGCTCGGGCGGTGGCCGGACATGAACTGGACGATGTTCTCGAACTGGTGATCGCCGAAGACGGGGCAGAGGAGCTGGCCGAGGCCGGTGGTGCGGGCGGCGTCGAGGGTGAAGCCGAACTCCTTCTCCACCGCGGCGGCGGCGCGGCGTCCGACCATTTCGTAGAGGCGGGTGCGGAGGATTTCGCGCACCGGTCCGTAGAAGTCGACGGCGTCGGCGACGCTCATGCGATGGACCTTGATGGCGACGATGTAGAGGCCGGTGCGGGCGAAGAAGTCGATGACGTTGCCGGGGCGGCCGGAGGGGTAGCGGAAGTTGTCGGGCTTGATGAGGACGAGGGTGCGTTCCGGTTGGGTGCCCGCCGGGTATTGGATGGCCTGTTCGATGAGACCGCCGTCGGAGGCGGAGAAGCGGGCCCAGAGCTGGAGCTTGGCGGCGGCTTCCTCGGGGTTGGGGGCGGCGAGCACGGCCGGTTCGAAATACCGCACAACGCCGTGGTCCCCGAGCACGAGGTCGCCGAAGGAATCGCGGATGGTTTCGCCGCCACGCGGGGCGGAGCTGAAGCTGCCGACCACGGATCGGACCTTGCGGACGGCGTCCTCGCCGCGGAAGACGAGGACCATGGCGCGGCGGCGGGCGTCGGTGAGGGGGTGGGGTCCGAGGTTCTGGATGACGTAATCCTGGATCAGCTCCTGGATACGGCGGTCCTGGGGGTCATCAGCCGAGACGATGAGGGAGGCGTAGGCGTCGATCAGTTCGCGGCTGGGGGCGAACATTCGGGCCGCCACCAGGTCGAGGCCCGTCCGGGACATCAGCCGGGCCAGGATGACTCCGGTCCGGGACTTGAGCAGGGTGTACGGGGTGAGGATCGCGTAGGCGAGTTGGTCCGGCATGGAAAACGGGAAACCAACCTCAGGCGTTCGACGGGCCGGTTGGGCCGGTTGGGTCGGTCGTGGTGGCTGGCGCGGCAGCGGGGGCGGGGGCGGTGGGGACCTCCTGGGAGTGGGGCGGGACGGGGTGGGCGGCCGGATCGGGGCTGGGAGGCGGGGGTGGCGTAGGGGTGGCCAGCGCTTTTCCGCCCAGAATTTTGAACATGACCGCTCCGCAGGTGGGGCATTTGCCCTTCACCGCCTTCCGGCCGTTCTTCATCTGCTCCTCGATGGCATCCGCGATGGGACGCTTCGCTTTGCACTTCACGCAGTAGCCTTCGATCATAAGCCGGTTCCGGTCGTCGGGCGGATGGCCCGCAACCGGAATCAGGACCTTACGGATCGCCAACTTTGAGCGTCAACCGGCAAAACCCCCTTTAAATTGCCGCTCAAATACCCCTGATCCGAGCTTCGGGCGCAGGGGGTGGGCCGGAATCGGAGTGGCGTGGGATCCCATCGGAACCAAGGCGTGCGGGTGGCGGATCGGGGATCGAGCGGGCGCGGTCACCGCCTTCGGAGCCGGTTCCAACCGCGGTTCCCAGGCGCGATGCGACGGGCGTGTTCGGAAACGGGGCGGTGGAAAACCCGCTCAGGCCCTTGCGTTTGCGGCCGATGATGGAGTGAAGCCCTTGATGGCAAATCCGTTGCCTCGAGACGAACGCGTGTCGGCGCCGTGAAATAATGGATGCCGCCTAGACAACGTTGCGTATCAGGCTTAAGGAATCGGAGAAATCGGTTCAGACGATGCGATAACCCCAACCGCAGGAGTATTGATGCGAAACGATAAAGCGTTGTCCATGAAGGACATGAAGTTCCAGAAGGCGGTCGTGTTCGACCGGCCTTCCACGATCCTTCCACACCGACCGCGGGTGCCGTCGGTGGTGCTTTGGGCGACGCAGGTTCGGTATCGGCGGTCGGCGGATCGTTTTGTGCTGTTGTCGAGGCGCTCGGTGTGGGGGTCGGGGCGGCGGGCGGTCGGTTCCGGGTAGAGGCTTGGGCGGGTTGGGTGGATAGGGCCGTTTGGCAGGGGTGGGGAGGGGATCGACGGCAGTGGTGTGTGTCGGTTCGCGCGCCAATTGGTTCGAGGTTTCCGATTGAACTCGATGGGAACGGTGGTCAGCGTTTGCGGGACACCGCATGAAACGATCGCCGCGCCAACTTGTGTCTGGAAGCCGTGACTCGGGTGGGGAGTGGCTGGGGTGGGGAAGGGGTTCTGGCCAAGTCAGGAACTCTCTGATGTCGTGTTGGTTGTGGGCGATTGGGCTGGCGGTCGCCGGGGTGTGGGGTGGGGTGGCTGAGGGGGTGGCGGCATCGGTTTCGTACAGTCGGGACGTGAAGCCGATTCTCTCGGAGCACTGCTACGCCTGTCATGGGCCGGACGAGAACACCCGGAAGGCGGGGTTGCGGCTGGATCGGGAAGCGGATGCCCGGGTGGCGTTGAAATCGGGGCATCGGGCGGTGGTGCCTGGGGACGTGGGGGCGAGCGAGCTTCTGGCGCGGATCGAGGCGAAGGACGCGGACGATCTGATGCCGCCGGCGGAGATGAAGAAGCCGTTGAACGCGTCGAAGATCGCGACCCTGAGGCGATGGATCGAGGAAGGCGCGCCGTTCGAGGGGCACTGGGCGTACACGGCGCCGCGTCGACCGGAGCTGCCGGCGGTTTCGGATCCCGGGTGGGTGCGGAATGAGATCGACCATTTCGTGCTCGCGCGGTTGGACAAGGAGCGGTTGAAGCCGACGGCGGAGGCGCCGAAGGAGAAGCTGTTGCGGCGGGTGTCGTTGGATCTCACCGGGTTGCCGCCGACCGTGGAGGAACTCGATGCGTTTCTGGCGGATGGGGAGTCCGGGGCATACGAGAAGGTGGTGGACCGGCTGCTGGCCTCGCCGCATTACGGGGAGCGGATGGCGCAGGTCTGGCTGGATCTGGCTCGGTACGGGGAGACGCAGGGGTATCACCATGATCGGCACCGGGACCTGTGGCATTGGCGGGACTGGGTGATTCGGGCGTTCAACCGGAACCAGCGCTACGACCAGTTCACCGTGGAACAACTCGCCGGGGACCTTTTGCCGGAACCGACGCGGGACCAGTGGGTTGCCACCGGGTTTCATCGGAACGAGATGACCACCTCGGAGGGCGGGGCGTTGCCGGAGGAATACGCCGTCAAATATGTCGTCGGCCGGGTGGACACCACCGCGCGGGTCTGGATGGGGACCTCGATGGCCTGTGCGGAATGCCACGACCACAAGTACGACCCGATCAGCCAGCGTGATTTCTACCGGATGTTCGCGTTCTTCAACCAAGTGCCCGAGAACGGGTTGGATGCGGAGGAACTCAATCCGGTTCCAAACCTGACCCTGGAGACCGAGGCGGACCGGCGGAAGTTGGCGCAACTCGACGCCGAAGTGCGGGCGTTGGAGGCGGCCGCGGGGCTGGCGTTGGACGCGCCGCAGGGCGCCTGGGATGCGGGGCAGGCGGCGTGGGAACAGGGACACCGGCGGGTCCGGTCCGAGGGCTGGGTTCCGCTGGGACTGTCGTCCGGGGCGGTCACCGACGGATCGCGGTGGGTGCAGGCGGAGGATCGGGCCATTGCGTTGGAGCCGGCGCCGGCGGCGGGTGGGGCCGGGGCGGGGTATGAACTGCGGTTGCTGACGGGTGACGGGCCGTGGACCGGGTTGAGGCTGGAGGTGTTGCCTGGGGAGGACGCGGCGAAGGGGGAGGTGCGGATCGGCGGGGTTGAGGTGACGGTTCGGGCGCGGCAACCGGAGGTGGCGCGGGCGGCGGCGGGTGCGGTGAAGCTCGGGTCGTGGCATGCGGCCGGGCCGTTCCTGGGGGGATCGGCGAAGGAGGTCTTCGATCGTTCGCACGGACCCGAGGCGGCGAAGGAACCGCGGGGTGCGTACCAGGACGGTCAGGTGCGCTGGGAGGAGCGGGCGGGTTGGGTGGATGGGGCGGTGGTGCGGTTGGGCGGGACCAACGCGGCCCATTATCTCTTTCGGACGCTGACGGTGGAGGCCGCGCAATGGCGGATGGCGCATCTGGGCAGTGCGGACGGCCTGCAGGTCTGGTTGAACGGGCGGCGGGTTTATTCGCGGCAGGGGGCGAGGACGGTGGCCGCGGACCAGGACGCGGTGCGTCTGGCGCTGGTCCAGGGGACGAACCGGTTGGTGGTGAAGCTCACCCACGGGGCCGGGGATGGAGGGTTCGCCTTTCGGCTGGGCGACGAGCCGATCCTGGAGGGGGTGTTGGGGCTGGGTCGGGCTGCGGCGGATGTTCAGTCCGAGGGCGGGGCGGCGGCGGGGGTTTTGGATGGCCGGGCTGAGACCGCGTGGGTCGCGCCGTTGGGTGGAGCGCGCATGCTGTGGCTGGCGAGCGGGGAGGCCTTTGGATTTGCGGGCGGCACGGAGGTGCAGCTGCGGATGGTCACGGCGGGTGGTTCGGCGGGTGGATTGCCGCGGCGGTTCCGCTGGGCGGCGACGGCCGCGCAGGGCCTGGGTGAGTTCGTGGAGCTTCCGGACCCCGTGCGGGCGCATCTGCTGGTGGACGGCGGCGGTCTGGATGACGCGGCGAAGGCGGTGTTGCGGAGGCATTACCGGCGGTCGGCCGTGGAGGAAGTGCGGGTCGCGGAGGCGCTGGTCGGGGCGCGGAAGAAGGAGCGGGACGACTTCCGGCGGAGCTGGCCGTCCACGATGGTGATGAAGGATCGGGCGAAGCCGAGGGACACGTTCCTGCTGGTTCGCGGGCAGTACAACAGCCCGGGGGAGAAGGTGGAGCCCGGGGTGCCCGAGCAGATTCACCCGTGGAATCCGGAGTATCCCGCGAATCGGCTGGGGCTGGCCCGATGGTTGCTGGACCCGGCGCATCCGCTCACCGCGCGGGTGGCGGTGAACCAGTTCTGGCAGATGTGTTTCGGGACCGGGATCGTGAAGACCTCGGAGGAGTTCGGGTCGCAGGGTGAATGGCCGAGCCATCCGGAGCTTCTCGACTGGCTGGCGACCGAGTTCATCCGCTCGGGTTGGGACATCCAAGGCATCCTGAAACGGATCGTGATGTCGGCGACGTACCGGCAGGACTCGGTCGTCGGGCGGGAGGCGTTGGAGCGGGATCCGGAGAACCGGTTGTTCACGCGGGGGGCGCGGTTCCGGGTGGACGCCGAGGGCGTGCGGGACATCGCGATGGCGGTGAGCGGGCTGATGAACCCGGCGATCGGCGGGCCGAGCGTGTTTCCGTATCAACCCCCCGGGTTGTGGGGGCAGGTGTCCTTCGAAGGGACGCGTGATTACACCCAGAGCGATGGGGCGGAGAATTACCGGCGCGGGCTGTACACCTACTGGCGGCGGTCGATTCCGTATGCCTCGTTCACCATCTTCGATGCGCCGACGCGGGAGACCTGCACCGTGCGGCGGCCGAGGACCAACACGCCGTTGCAGGCGTTGAACCTGCTCAACGACCCGGTGTACGTGGAGGCGGCTCGGGCGCTGGCTCAGCGGGTGCTGACCAAGGGCGGCGCGGGGGCGGAGGAACGCATCAAGTACGCCTTCCGGCTCTGCCTGGGACGACCGCCGACCGAGCGCGAGCGGTCGGTGCTGGCCGCGGCCCTGCAGCGGGAACTCGCCCGCTTCGCCGGGGATCGCGAGGGCGCGAACCGCCTGATTCACGTCGGGGTGTCGCGTCCGCCGGTCGAGGTCGATGTCGTGGAACTCGCCGCGTGGACGGTGTTGGGAAACATCCTGTTGAACCTGGACGAAACGATCACCAAGGGTTGAGCGGCGTTGGTGCCGCCGGAATCCGACACACTTCGAACGACCGAGATGAACTTCCCGTCCATGCCCTCCGACGCCGTGGCGATGACCCGGCGCGCGTTTTTCCGTCGAGGCTCGATCAGCCTGGGTTCGATGGCCCTGGCTTCGCTGCTCGGGTCACGCGCCGGCGGCGCGGCTGCCGGCGGTGCCGCGGCCGCGAGCGCCCCGCGTTCGGCGGTGCCCGGCATCCTGCCCGGGCTCCATCATGCGCCCCGTGCCCGCCGGGTGATCTACCTGTTCCAGTCCGGCGCGCCGTCGCACCTGGACCTCTTCGACTTCAAGCCGAAGCTCCGGGAGATGAGCGGTGTGGATCTGCCGGAGTCGGTGCGGATGGGGCAGCGGATCACCGGGATGACCAGCGGGCAGAAGAACCTGTTCTGCGTGGGATCGGCCTTCGATTTCCGGCGGCACGGGCGCTGCGGGATGGAGATCTCGGACGTGCTGCCGCATCTGGGCAAGGTGGTGGACGAGATCGCGCTGCTGCGGGCGGTTCACACGGACCCGATCAACCACGATCCGGCGGTGACCTATCTGTTCAGCGGGCACCAGCAGCCGGGGCGTCCGACGCTGGGCGCCTGGGTGAGCTACGGGCTGGGGAGCGAGAGCAGCAACCTGCCTGCGTTCATCGTGCTGTTGTCCGGGCGCGGCGGGCAGTCGCTGCAGACCCGGTACTGGGGCAGCGGATTCCTGCCCAGCAGCCACCAGGGCGTGCAGTTCCGCGGGGTGGGCGATCCGGTGCTGTTCTTCTCCAACCCGCCCGGCATCGATGCGCGCACCCGCCGCGACATGCTGGACGACGTCCAGGCGCTGAACCGCGTCCAGCACGAGCACGTCGGCGATCCCGAGATCGCCACCCGGATCGAGCAGTACGAGATGGCGTTCCGCATGCAGACCAGCGTGCCGGACCTGATGGATCTCTCGAAGGAGTCGGCGGAGACCCTGGAGATGTACGGCGCCAAGCCCGGGGAGGCGTCGTTCGCCAACAACTGCCTGCTGGCGCGGCGCCTGGTCGAACGCGGGGTCCGTTTCGTGAAGCTCATTCACCGCGACTGGGACCACCACGGCGGGCTTCCGGATGGCATCCGGCATCAGGCGCGGCAGACCGACCAGCCCAGCGCCGCCCTGATCATGGATCTCAAGCAGCGCGGCCTGCTCGAGGACACCCTGGTGGTCTGGGGCGGGGAGTTCGGCCGGACGAGCTATTGCCAGGGCGAACTGCGAAAGGAGAGCTTCGGCCGCGATCATCATCCGCGCTGCTACTCGCTGTGGATGGCCGGCGGCGGCATCCGGGGCGGGATCACCCACGGCCAGACCGACGACCTCGGGTACAACATCGTCGACGGCGGGGTTCACATCCACGACCTGCACGCGACCATGCTGCATTGCCTCGGTGTGGACCATGAGCGCCTCACCTACCGGTTCCTGGGACGCGACTTCCGGCTCACCGATGTCGCAGGAAAGGTCGTCCGTGAAATCCTGGCCTGAATCCCCTCCCCACGGGCCGGGGTTTGGCCGCGGCACGGGGTTGCGCCTCACGGGTCGGGCCGCGCGCGCGTGGTGTCACTGGGGCGCGGTCGTGGTCCTGGTTCTGGTTCTGGGCTGGATCACGGGAGCCGGTGCGGTGGAACTCGTCACCGGGCCGGAAGTCCGGGCGGGTGGGGATCGGGCGACGGTTTCGTGGACCACGGATGTTCCGGCGGGCGGGCGGGTGCAATGGGGGGTGGAACCCGGGAAGCTCAACCAGCGCGCGCAGGGCCCGGTGGGGACGAACCACGCCGTGGAGATCGGCGGGTTGAAGCCTGGAACGCGGTATCATTTCACCGTCGGCACCGCCCGGTATCCGCTGGCGACAAACCAGTTCACCACCGCGGGCGGGTCGTCCGCGGCCGGGGACGTCCCGGTGCCGGCTGCTGCGGCGGACGGGGCGGGGGCACGGCCGGCGGTCGCGCCGGGTCCGGGGGTTGGAGCCGGCGGCGGGCGCGCATCGCCCGCGGCGCAACCCCAGGCGCCGCCGACCTCCCGGACCTGGGGGTCGATGCGGACGCTGCAGGATCACTTCGACCGGCACGGGGCGGATTTCGGGTCGAAGGATCCCGACGATTACGCCCGCCAGGCCTGGCTGTTCCTCCAGCGCGCGAGGCGCGAGGGCCTGCCCGCCAAGCGGGATGCCGACGGTGTGCTGCGGGTCTACGATCCGGCCACGCGCGAGTTTGCGGCGTACAACCGGGACGGCACGACCCGGACCTACTTCAAGCCCGGCCGGCGGGATTATTTCAGGGATCAGCCCGGGCGCCCGGTGAACCTGAAGGAGGAACGTTGAGCACCATGAAGCATCGATGCGCGGCCTGCGGCTTTTCGGGTCTCGACCATCCGCAGCGCGGGATGGATGGCGGGGCTTCGTTGGAGATTTGTCCCTGCTGCGGGTTTCAGCCGGGGTTCGACGACGACGATCGCGGGGAGACTCCGGAAGGCTGGCGGGCGCGCTGGGTCGCGGGGGGGATGCGCTGGTGGAGCCGGGGTGGACCGCCGCCCGTCGGATGGGATGCCGGTGCCCAACTCGCGGCTTACCTTGGGGGAAGTCCGCCCGACCCGGGGAAGTGAATCGGGTGATCCTGCCCGCCGGGTCCCCCTGTGCCTCCATGCCTCCGTGAGAGGCAGCATTCTGATGGAAGCCCCGAAACCCGCGCCGAAAGGATCGTGGGTTTCTTCGTCGTACTCGTACGCGTACTCGTACTCGACGGCCCGATCTTCATCATCCCATGGCTTGGTGAGGGTCCGGTGGATCTCACGGAGACGCGGAGGCACGGAGCGGTCGGGGCTGGATCCTCGGCTGGAGGGGTGATCCACGCGTCGTGGTGCGGTGATCGAGTACGAGGGGCTTGGTGGTCAGGGAGAGAGGGGTGCGGGGGTGAACCGCCGCCCAAGCCGGGGAAGTGAATCGGGTGATCCTGCCCGCCGGAACTTGGGCGCTCCCCCCCCTGTGCCTCCGCGCCTCCGTGAGAGACAGCATTTTGATGGAAGCCCCGAAGTCCTCGCCGGAAGGATCATGGGTTTCTTCGTCGTACGCGTACTCGTACCCGTACTCGAAGGCCCGATCTTCACCATCCCATGGCTTGGTGAGGGTCCGGTGGATCTCACGGAGACGCGGAGGCACGGAGCGGTCGGGGCTGGATCCTCGGCCGGAGGGTTGATCCACGCGTCGCGGTGCGGTGATCGAGTACGAGTGCGAGGCCGAGGGGCTTGGTGGTCAGGGAGAGAGGGGTGCGGGGGTGAACCGCCGCCCGAGCCGGGGAAGTGAA
>VFQN01001584.1_pt1 | contig 37440 bp, 36 predicted proteins | sample 3512371 | NCBI WGS metagenome assembly VFQN01 (sample SAMN10412370, study PRJNA504923) | tailings metagenome | isolation source: Replicate 2 from Balatoc abandoned mine | place: Philippines: Itogon, Benguet | collected 2017-08-28
CGTCATGCCTCGATTGTGAGGCTACAGGGTGTCTAGAAAACCCGGGGCGATTCAGTGTGACATGGACATTGATTTCAAGAAATTGGCTCCCTGGAACTGGTTCAAGAAGGAGCAGGAAGAACAACAGAGCACTGCCTCGCTGCCGGTGCAGCGCAATGACCTGCCGGTGGCGGGTGGGCCCGTCAGTCCCATCCTGCAGTTACATCGCGAGATCGACCGCCTGTTCGACGACGCGTTTCGAGGCTTCGGTTTCCCGACGCTGGCCATGCCACGCTGGCCGTCGGACTGGCCGGGCATGCTGAAGCCGGCGCTGGACATCCAGGAGACCGACAAGCAGTACAAGATCGCCCTGGAAGTACCCGGCGTCGAGGAAAAAGACATCCAGATCACGCTCGACAACGACGTGCTGCTGGTGCGCGGTGAAAAGCGTCAGGAGCAGGAAACGAAAGACGGCGGTTTCCACCGGGTGGAGCGCTCCTACGGCAGCTTTCAGCGCGCTCTGAACCTGCCGGCCGATGCCAACCAGGACACGATCAAGGCCGCTTTCAAGAACGGCGTGCTCACGATCACGATGGAAAAGCGCGAGGCCAGTACGCCCAAGCAGGGGCGCTCGATCCCGATCAACGGCTGACGCGGGGCAGCGCGTTTTTCTCAAAAACCACAAAGAGATGAGACACCGTGATCGGCGGTGCCTCGTCAGATCTTTACAGGAGCATCAGCATGGCCAGAAAACAATGCCAAGTCTGCGGCCAGCCCGCCACGGTGCGGGTGGAAGCCAATCTCAATGGTCGCCACAGCACCATGCTGTTGTGTGACGATCACTATCGCCAACTGGTGCGCCAGCAAAAGCGCACCGTCTCACCGCTGGAAGCCTTGTTCGGCTCGCGCAGCGGCCTGTTCGAAGACTTTCTTGGCAGCGACTTCTTCCGCATCGGTGACGACGCACCGTCCATGGCGGCCGATACCGACGAGGTCGTCGATGCCTCGTTCGGCGAACCCGCCCCGGCCGGTACGGGCACCGCGCGCCGTCGCGGCAGTGGGCTCGCCAGCCGCATCAGCGAACAGTCCGAGGCCTTGTTGCAGGAGGCCGCCAAACATGCCGCCGAATTTGGCCGCCCTGAAGTCGATACCGAACACCTGCTGCTGGCGCTCGCCGACAGCGACGTGGTGAAGACCATCCTGGGGCAATTCAAGATCAAGGTCGATGACCTCAAGCGGCAAATCGAATCCGAAGCCAAGCGTGGCGACAAGCCGTTCGAGGGCGAAATCGGCGTGTCGCCCCGCGTCAAGGACGCGCTCAGCCGCGCTTTCGTGGCATCCAACGAACTCAGCCACTCCTATGTCGGCCCGGAGCATTTCCTGATCGGGCTGGCCGAGGAAGGCGAAGGCTTGGCGGCCAACCTGCTGCGCCGTTACGGCCTCACGCCGCAAGCGCTGCGCCAGCAGGTGAGCAAGGTGGTCGGCAAAGGTGCCGAGGATGGCCGCGCCGAGACGCCGACCAACACGCCCGAGCTGGATAAATACTCGCGCGACCTCACCAAGATGGCGCGCGAGGGCAAACTCGATCCAGTCATCGGCCGTGCGCAGGAGATCGAGACCACCATCGAGGTGCTGGCCCGGCGCAAGAAAAACAACCCGGTGTTGATCGGTGAGCCCGGCGTCGGCAAGACCGCCATTGTCGAAGGACTGGCGCAGCGGATGGTCGCCGGCGAAGTGCCCGAGACGCTGCGCGACAAGCGTCTGGTCGAACTCAACATCAACGCCATGGTGGCAGGCGCCAAGTACCGCGGCGAGTTCGAGGAGCGCGTGCAGAAGGTGCTCAAGGAAGTGACCGAGCACCAGGGCGAGCTGATTCTCTTCATCGACGAGGTGCACACCATCGTCGGTGCAGGCCAGGGTGGCGGCGAAGGCGGGCTGGACGTGGCCAACGTGTTCAAGCCGATGATGGCGCGCGGCGAACTGAACCTGATCGGCGCCACCACGCTCAACGAGTATCAGAAGTACATCGAGAAGGACGCCGCGCTGGAGCGTCGCTTCCAGCCGGTGATGGTGCCCGAGCCGACGGTAGCGCAGACCATGATGATCCTGCGCGGCTTGCGCGACACCTTCGAGGCGCACCACAAGGTCAGCATCACCGAGGATGCGATCATCGCCGCCGCCGAGTTGTCGGACCGCTACATCACCGCGCGCTTTTTGCCTGACAAGGCCATCGACCTGCTCGACCAGGCGGCCGCACGCGTGAAGCTGTCGGCCACGGCCCGCCCGGTGGCGGTGCAAGAGCTGGAGTCCGAACTGCACCAGCTGCGGCGTGAGCAGGACTATGTGGCCTCGCGCAAGCAGTACGACAAGGCCGCCGAGCTGGGCAAGCGCATCGAGGCCAAGGAGACTGAACTCAAGAAGCTCGTCGAGGAATGGGAACGCGAGCGCGCCTCGGGCAGCGCCGAAGTCAAGGCCGAGCATGTCGCGCAGATCGTCTCGCGCCTGACCGGCATTCCGGTCAACGAGCTGACGGTGGAAGAACGCGAGAAGCTGCTGCATCTGGAGCAGCGGCTGCACGAGCGCCTGGTGGGCCAGGACGAAGCGGTGCGCGCGGTGGCCGATGCCGTGCGGTTGTCGCGCGCGGGCCTGCGCGAAGGCAGCAAGCCGGTGGCGACTTTTCTGTTCCTCGGGCCGACCGGCGTGGGCAAGACCGAGCTCGCCAAGGCGCTGGCCGAGTCCATCTATGGCGATGAAGGTGCGCTGCTGCGCATCGACATGTCCGAGTACGGGGAACGCCATACCGTGGCACGCCTGGTGGGCGCGCCTCCGGGTTATGTGGGCTATGACGAGGGCGGCCAGCTCACCGAGAAGGTGCGTCGCAAGCCCTACAGCGTGTTGCTGCTGGACGAGATCGAGAAGGCTCACCCCGACGTCTACAACATCCTGCTGCAGGTGTTCGACGACGGGCGGCTCACCGACGGCAAGGGCCGGGTGGTGGATTTCACCAATACCATCATCATCGCCACCTCGAATTTGGGCTCGGACATCATCCAGCGTCGGCTGAAGGCCCGTGGCGCCGCCGGCGAGGAATACGAGAAGACCAAGTCCGAGGTGATGGACGTGCTGCGCGGACACTTCCGCCCCGAGTTCCTCAACCGCATCGACGAGATCATCGTCTTCCATGCGCTGGGCAAGGAGGAGATCCGCCATATCGTCGGCCTGCAGCTCGATCGTGTGGCCCGCAACGCCGCCAGCCAGGGCGTGACGCTGACCTTCGATCAGACCTTGATCGATCACTTCGCGGAGGAAGGCTACAAGCCCGAGTTCGGCGCGCGTGAGCTCAAGCGGCTGATCCGCAGCGAGCTGGAGACGGCACTGGCGCGCGAGATGCTGGGTGGCGGTATCGGCAAGGGCGATCACGCCAGCGCCCGCTGGGACGACAAGGCCGAACGGGTGGTCTTCGAGCGCCAGGAGCCACCCGCGAAGCCGGCCGAGCCTGAAAAGCCCGATGCCGCGAACGTGGCCGAGGCACCGCCTAGCGACGCGAGCAAGCCTGCGCGCAAGAAGAAGTCAGCGGGCGGCGAATCTTGAGCGATGGGAGGCTGTCGTGTCCGACCCCAACGGGCTGACATGGGCAGCCACCCTCGTGTCGCTGGCGGTCGCTATCCCCACAGCGGGGCACGCGGTCATCTACAAGCGTGACCCTCGATCGGCCACGCTGTGGGTACTGCTGATCGCCTTGTTGCCGCTGGGCGGTTCGCTGCTGTATGGGCTGTTCGGCATCAACCGTTACCAGCGGCGGGCGCGGCGGCTCTTCCCGGGGGCAGATCCTGCTGTTCGGCAGGACCTCTCGCCCACGATGCCCGAGGCTGTATCGCCGCCGCTTGCCGGTCTGGCCCACCTGGTGGGACGCGCCACCGGCCAGTCGCTGACCGGCGGCAACCGCATCGAGCCGCTTGTCGATGGCGAGCAGGCCTACCCGGCCATGCTCGCCGCCATCGAATCGGCGCGGTACAGCGTCGCCTTGGCCTCGTACATCTTCGACAGCCAAGGCATCGGGGCGCAGTTCGTCGATGCGCTGCGCCGGGCTCATGAGCGCGGCGTGCAAGTGCGGGTGCTGATCGACGACGTGTATGCCCGCTGGACGCCCCGCAGCGCCTACCGCGCCTTGCAGCGCGCCGGCGTTCCGGCGGCGACGTTCAACCCGACGTTGATTCCCGCGCGCCTGCATGCCGCGCATCTGCGCAATCACCGCAAGCTGCTGGTGATCGATGGCGAGACGGGTTTCACCGGCGGCATGAACATCTTCGGTCCGTATTGGCGGCCCGATGCGCCGGGCCAGGCCTGTCACGATTTGCACTTTCGTCTGCGCGGGCCGGTGGTTGCGCATCTGATGCAGTGCTTCACCGATGATTGGTGCGATACCACGGGCGAGCGGCTCAGCGAGGGTTTCTGGCGCGAATCGCCCGCAGTGGCTGATGAGCAAGGGACCTCTTGGGCGCGCGGCATCGAGGCCGGTCCCGATGAGGCCCTGGACAGGATGCGCTGGACCTTCATGGGCGCTTTGAGCGCGGCGAAGCATTCGGTGCGCATCTGGACACCTTACTTCGTCCCCGATCAGCCGATGATCGCGGCGCTAAGCACGGCCGCGTTGCGCGGCGTGCGTATCGACGTGCTGACGCCCGCAAACGGCGACCATCCCACGGTGCAATGGGCCGCGCGCGCCCACTACTGGCAGGTGCTGGAGCACGGTGTGCGCATCTTCGAACGGCCTGGCCCGTTCGACCACAGCAAGCTGATGCTGGTAGACGGAGCGTGGTGCTGCCTGGGTTCGGCCAATTGGGATGCGCGCAGTTTGCGCCTCAACTTCGAGTTCAATGTGGAGGTGTACGACACCGCGTTGTCTACGCGGCTGTCATCCCTTTTTGATGCCGCTCGTGATGCGTCGGGCGAGATATCGGCGAAGGCGTTGCGCGCCCGCCCGCTGGCCATCCGCTTGCGCGACGGGGTGGCCCGTCTGTTCACCCCCATTCTCTAGCGACATGACTTGCGAGGAACATTGCCCATGGAAAAGAAAGATCAATGGAACATTGGCTACTGGATCGTCGCCGGCCTGTTGCTGCTGACGCTGCAGAACTACTGGCAGGCGGCCAAGACCGTCGAGCCCGTGCCCTACAGCGAATTCGAGAAGGCGCTGGCCGAGGGGCGCGTCGCCGATGTGCTGGTGGCGGACCGCACGGTGACCGGGCGCCTGAAATCGCCGGACAGCCGGGGCAAGACCACCATCGTGGCCACCCGTGTCGAACCCGACCTGGCCGAGCGGCTGTCCAAGTACGACGTGCCCTATGCGCGGGTGGTGGAAAGCACCTGGCTGCGTGATGTGCTCTCCTGGATTCTGCCGGCGGTGGCCTTCTTCGGCGTCTGGTTTTTCCTGTTCCGCCGCTTCGCCGAGAAGCAGGGCATGGGTGGCTTCCTGAGCATCGGCAAGAGCCGTGCCAAGGTATTCATGGAGAAGAACACTGGCGTGACCTTTGCCGATGTCGCTGGCGTCGATGAAGCCAAGGCGGAGTTGGTTGAGATCGTCGATTTCCTCAAGAATCCGCAGGAGTATGGACGGCTCGGGGCGCGCATTCCCAAGGGCGTGTTGCTGGTCGGCCCACCGGGCACCGGCAAGACATTGCTGGCCAAGGCTGTTGCCGGCGAGGCGGCGGTGCCCTTCTTCTCCATCTCCGGATCAGAGTTTGTCGAGATGTTCGTCGGCGTGGGTGCGGCCCGTGTGCGCGATCTGTTCGAACAGGCGCGTGCGCAGGCGCCGGCGATCATCTTCATCGATGAGCTGGATGCTTTGGGCCGCGCACGCGGTGTCGGAGGACCGATCGGTGGACACGACGAGCGTGAGCAGACGCTGAACCAGTTGCTCACCGAAATGGATGGCTTCGACAGCTCGGTCGGGCTGATCATCCTTGCAGCCACCAACCGGCCGGAGATCCTCGATCAGGCCTTGCTTCGCGCCGGTCGCTTCGACCGTCAGGTGCTGGTGGACCGTCCCGACAAGAAAGGTCGCCTGGATATCCTGAAGGTCCATGTCAAGAAGATCACCCTGGCCCACGGTGTAGATCTGGAACAGGTGGCGGCGCTGACCACCGGCTTTTCCGGCGCTGATCTGGCCAATCTCGTGAACGAAGCAGCGCTGAACGCGACGCGGCGCAAGGCGCAGGCTGTGGAACTGCAAGACTTCACCGCCGCCATCGAGCGCATCGTGGCCGGCCTGGAAAGGAAGAACCGTGTGCTCAATCCGAAGGAGCGGGAAACCGTGGCCTATCACGAGATGGGGCATGCGCTGGTGGCGCTGGCGCTGCCCGGCACCGATCCGGTACACAAGATTTCAATCGTTCCGCGTGGCATCGGTGCACTCGGCTACACCCTGCAGCGGCCCACCGAAGACCGATTTCTGATGACACGTGCCGACCTGGAGCACAAGATCGCCGTGCTCCTGGGAGGGCGCGCGGCTGAGAAGCTCGTGTTTGGCGAGCTGTCCACAGGGGCTTCAGACGATCTCGCGCGGGCCACCGACATCGCCCGCGACATGATTACGCGCTTCGGCATGGATGAAGGCTTGGGGTACGTCGCTTTTGAGGCACAGAGGCCGCGTTTTCTTGATGCGTCTGAACTGGTACAGGGTGGCTGCCGGGTAGCCGAATCGACTCAGACACGCATCGATCAAGCCATCCGTGACATCGTGATGGGTGTGTTTGATCGTGCATACCGAATTCTCGAAATTAATCGAGAAGTGCTGGAGCGGTGCGCGCGCGAACTGCTCGCACGGGAAACGCTGGATGAACACAGCATCCGGCAACTGACGCAAGGGCTACAGCTCGAATCTCCATGTCACAGCGGCCCAACTGCCGGAGCCATTACTTCCTCTGTGTCCCAAGGAGCCACCTCATGAGTGGCAGCATTCATATCGTCTGCCCACGCTGCCAATCCATCAATCGCGTGCCAGCCAACAAGTTGGCGGAGAAGCCCAATTGCGGGCGGTGCCAGCACCCGCTTTTCACCGGAGAACCCATCGAGCTGACCACAGCGACGGTAGAGGACATCACCGATCTCAAGAGGATCGAGCAGGCGCTGAACTCTATGCGCCTACAGCGAGAAGAGTTGGCCAGCCACGTTCCCGGTATGCTTTACCAATACCGTCTTCGTCCGGACGGCAGCTCGCACTTCCCTTATGCCAGCGCGAGGATACAGGAAATATACGGGGTTGCACCGGAGGATGTTGTTGAAGATGCCACTCCTGCGTTCGCTGCGCTCCATCCTGAAGACCGCGACCGTGTGCATGAAACCATACAGGCGTCGGGGCAGTCACTCGCGCTTTGGCATGACGAGTACCGAGTGCAGTTTCCAGACGGTCGGGTGATCTGGGTCGAAGGCGAGGCGTCGCCTGAAGCCATGCCTGATGGGAGCATCCTCTGGCACGGCTATATCCATGATGTCACCTCACGCAGAAGATCCGCGGAAGAGCTTCGCCTTGCGGCTAAAGTTTTTGAGCACGCAGGAGAGGGCATCCTCGTTACGGACGCTCAAGGCCACATTGTCAACGTCAATCGGGCGTTTTCCGTGATCACTGGTTATGCGCGGGAGGAAGTAATGGGTCAGACACCTCGTCTGCTCGAGTCCGATCGCTATGACGATGAGTTCTATCAGACCGTTTGGCAGGCTCTGTGTGAGCACGACTATTGGCACGGAGAGCTCTGGTGCCGACGCAAGAACGGCAGTCAGTTTGCCGCGCTGCTGACGATCAGTGCAGTCCCGGATATGCGGGGCAATATCGAGCATTACGCAGCCATGTTTTCCGACATCACAGCGCTGAAGGAGAACCAGCAACAGCTTGAACGCGTTGCTCATTACGACCTGCTCACCGGCTTGCCCAATCGACTATTGCTTGGAGACCGCCTTAAGCAGGCCATTCGTCAGACACGTCGGCGTGGCATGCACCTCGCGGTTGTCTTCATCGATCTGGATGGATTCAAGAAGGTCAACGACCAGCACGGCCACGGAGTCGGCGACAAATTGCTTTCCGTCCTGTCCAGGCGTATGACGCAGGTGTTGCGCGAAGACGATACCTTGGCCCGTCTTGGTGGTGATGAGTTTGTCGCTATTCTGATCGACCTGCCGGATATTTCCCTCAGCGTACCGATTCTTGATCGCCTGATCGAGGTGGCTGCACAGCCCGTACCGATTGGTGACGCACTGTGCGAGGTGAGCGCGAGTATCGGTGTGAGCTACTACCCGCAAGGCGAAGATATCGACGCCGACCAACTGCTGCGGCAGGCAGATCAGGCTATGTATCGTGCCAAGCAAGCCGGCAAGAATCGATATCACGTTTTCGATACGGAGAAGGATCGTACGCTGCGCCTCCGGCACGAAGGATTGGACAGCATAGAGAATGCACTTGCCAATGGGCATTTCCTGCTTTATTTCCAACCTAAGGTCAACATGCGTACGGGTGAGGTGCTGGGCGCCGAAGCCTTGATCCGCTGGCAACATCCGGCGCGTGGCTTGTTATCTCCTGCCTCCTTCCTACCCCTCATAGAGAATCATCCGCTCGGGATTGCTGTGGGGAAATGGACCATCGAGGCTGCGCTGACCCAGATCGAAATTTGGCGCAAGGCCGGCCTAAATGTCCCGATCAGCGTGAATATCGATGCCGAGCACTTGCTGCAACCGGATTTCATCATGCATCTACGGGGTATGTTGTCACGACATCCCGGCGCCCAACCGCAAGACCTTGAACTGGAAATCCTCGAAACCAGCGCCGTGGAGGACTTCGTTCAAGTGTCTCAGTCGATGGCGCTGTGCGAAAGGATGGGATTGCGTTTTGCCCTCGACGATTTCGGCAGCGGCTATTCATCGCTTACCTATCTGAAGCGCCTGCCCGCGTACCTGCTCAAGATCGACCAAGGTTTCATACGCGACATGCTCGAGGACCCGGACGATATCGCCATCCTGGATGCGCTACTGGCACTGGCAAGGTCGTTTGGCAGGAACTGCATCGCGGAGGGAGTCGAATCCATCAAGCATGGAGAAATTCTGCTGCGTCTGGGATGCGAGTGGGGCCAGGGTTATGCCATCGGGCATCCGATGCCGGTGCATGAATTCGAGCAATGGCTACACACCTGGCAGGTACCCTTATCCTGGAAGGGATTCAAACCTGACAGTCGCGCCGCGCTGCCCGTGCCGTTCACATACGCCGACCACCGGGTCTGGATTTCCCAGATGATCGACTATCTGTCAGGCAAGACCCAAGTGCCTCCTCAATCCGAAACACTCCAATACTGGCGGGATCAAAGTGGTCGCCCTACGTTCTTCGGCAAGGATCCTGATGATCAGGTCGATGCCCTGCATCAGAGCATCCAGCAGTTAGCGCACACCCTGAGTGAAATGAAAAATGCCGGCCGTGTCGAGGCATTGAGGGCTGGCATCGACAAGTTGCAACATTTGCAGGCGGATCTGCTGGGATTGCTGCCGCCAGACCAGAAGCCGGATTGATGCCATGCATGGGACAAAGGGTTGACGTGCAAGAGGCTGATCCACCCATCGGCGGCGCCACGGGCGCGCAGGACATTATGCGCTGGGTGCCTTCGCAATTGCCTCGGCAATCCAGGTGTAATCGAGTCGTCTTCTCGGACTCCCCGTTCCATTAACGTTTCATTGAAAGAGAGAGCAACGCTTATGCATAAAGAATCTGGCCACACGGCCCTTGACGAGATGCGCTCCCAGTGGCGGTTGATGACGGTTTACGAGCGCTTCGAGCAGGTCGTCGCCCTCGTTCTGTCGGCGGTGATTGCCGTCATCATCGTGGTGTCGCTTCTCCAGCTCATCTCTATAGTCTTCACACTGCTGATCCTCGATGCCTTCAATCCCATGGACCACAAGGTATTCCAGAGCGTGTTTGGCATGATCATGACGCTCTTGATCGCGATGGAGTTCAAGCATTCCATCGTGCGCGTGGCGCTGCGTCGGGACAGCATCATCCAGGTCAAGACCGTGATCCTCATCGGCCTGATAGCGCTGGCACGCAAGTTCGTGGTCCTCGACCCCGACACGAGTCCCGCCAAAATCGCCGCGCTGGCAGGCGCCACACTGGCGCTCGGTGCCACTTACTGGCTGCTGCGCGAGCGCGACGACCGTGCCGCCGAGACATCTGAGCATGCCCCGTCATCATCCCAGTGACCCGCGCGCGGCGTTGTTGCAACACCGCTGGCTCAACCGCCTGCAGACCGGGCTGTTGGTCCTGACCCTGATCGGGATCGCAGCCACCGCAGGAAGCCTGCTGTTCGGGGAAAGCGGCCTGTGGCTCGCGCTGTTTGCAGTTGCAGGCACGTTGTTACTGGAACCGGCAGCCGCATCCGCCTTGACCTTGCGCCTGTACCGCGCACGGGCTTTGCGCCCGCACGAAGCCCCGGAAATTTGGGCTCTGTTGCGCGAGCTGTCCGCCCGTGCCGGTTTGCCCGCCACGCCGGTGCCGCACTACGTGCCCAGTGCCGTCATCAACGCCTTCGCCACCGGCTCGAAGCAGCATGCATCGATCGCCCTCACCGATGGCCTGCTGCGCAACCTGAGTTCGCGCGAACTGGCGGGTGTGCTCGCGCACGAGGTCGCGCACATCGCTAATGAGGATATGCGTGTCATGGGGCTGGCGGATTCCGTCAGTCGCCTCACGAGCCTGCTGGCGATGGTCGGACAGATCGCTATTGTGTTCAGCTTGCCCGCACTGCTGGCCGGCGCGGTCGCGGTCAATTGGCCTGGACTGCTTCTGCTGGCCGCCTCGCCCCAGCTGGCCCTGCTCGCACAGCTCGGCTTGTCTCGCGTGCGTGAGTTCGACGCTGACCGCCTCGCGGCGGAACTGACCGGCGACCCGCAAGGGCTGGCGTCCGCGCTGGCGAAGATCGAGCGGGTCAGCCGCTCCTGGCGTGCCTGGCTGTGGCCGGGATGGGGCAACCCCGAGCCTTCCTGGTTGCGCACCCATCCGGCAACGCAAGATCGCATTTCACGCCTGCTGACGTTGGCGCCTGGACCAGCAACAGCCTAGCCGTTTCACGCGCCCCATTTCTTGCCGGAATCCGCTGTGACGCCGCGCCCGCCGCGCTGGCGCCCGAGCGGGCTATGGCGCTGATTGCCTATCAACAGGAGACTTCTCATGGCCTACCCTGATCCGTACCCACGCCCCGCACCGGATCCCTTCATCCGGCGCTGGCTCTTCATCACCGCCTGTATTGCCGCGCTCATGCTGCTGTGGCAGTTCCTGCCCGCCATCGAGGCATGGTTCACTCCGCGCGAGGCGGCAGAACGCACCGTGACGGCGCGCGGCGACTTGGCGGCGGACGAAAAGGCCACCATCGAACTGTTCGAAAAATCACGCGCCTCGGTGGTCTACATAACCACCGCGCAGCTGGTGCGCGACGTCTGGACGCGCAATGTCTTCTCCGTGCCCCGTGGCACGGGATCGGGCTTCATTTGGGACGACGCCGGCCATGTCGTCACCAACTTCCACGTCATCCAGGGCGCGTCCGAAGCCACCGTCAAGCTTGCCGACGGCCGCGACTACCAGGCCGCGCTGGTGGGGGCGAGCCCAGCGCACGACATCGCCGTACTCAAGATCGGCGTCGGCTTCAAACGCCCGCCTGCCGTGCCTGTCGGCACCAGCACCGACCTCAAGGTGGGACAGAAGGTGTTTGCTATCGGCAACCCCTTTGGCCTGGACTGGACGCTCACCACCGGCATCGTCTCCGCGCTCGACCGCTCGTTACCGGGAGGAGCGGGCGGCCCGACAGTTGATCACCTGGTCCAGACCGACGCCGCCATTAACCCCGGCAACTCGGGCGGCCCCCTGCTCGATTCGGCCGGGCGGCTTATCGGCATCAACACGGCGATCTACAGTCCCTCCGGCGCCTCGGCCGGGATCGGTTTTGCCGTGCCGGTGGACACCGTCATGCGGGTAGTGCCGCAACTCATCAAGTCCGGCAAATACATCCGCCCGGCGCTTGGCATCGAGGTGGACGAACAGCTCAATCAGCGCCTGCTTGCGCTGACGGGAAGCAAGGGCGTGTTCGTGCTGCGTGTCACCCCCGGCTCGGCAGCGCACAAAGCCGGGCTCGCGGGTGTCGAAGTCACGCCGCAAGGCATCGTGCCGGGCGACCGCATCATCGATGTTGATGGCAAGGCGACGGACGATGTGGCCAAGCTGCTCGCGCGGCTAGACGACAGGAAGGTCGGCGATGTAGTGGTCTTGTCAGTGGAACGGGCCGGCAAATCGCGCGAGGTGCGTGTGGAGCTGCAACCCGGGAATTGATTGAACTGAACCTGTGGATCAGGCGGTAGTGCAGCGTCGCGGCGATTGAGGTTCTCAGGTCTCTTCGGCCAGGTAGCGTTCCGCCTCAACCTCCGAAGTGTCGGATGCGATCTGTCTATCCGAATAGGCAAGCATGCAACGCCGGAACCTCTTGCCAATCATCGAAGGAGAAAGCGAGGCGCAATCCGCATGAGGTGGACACATGCCAGGAACGGAGCGAACAGGAGGCCGCATTGGAACTCAGATTACTGCGCTATTTCGTTGCGGTCGCGGAAGAACTGCATTTCGCGCGAGCGGCCGAGCGCCTTGGCGTTGAGCAATCGCCTGTGTCGCGCGCAATGCGCAATCTCGAAGCCACGCTCGGCGTGCAGCTGTTCGACCGCAGCGTGCGCCAGATGCGACTGACCTGGGCCGGTCAAGTGTTCCTCGGTGAGTGCCGGCGTGTGCTGGCCACCGTGGAGCAGGCGGTGAGTGCCGCAAAGGCGGCGGCGCAGGGCTATCAGGGTTATCTGCGCATCGCCATCTGCGACAGTTTGGCGCAGCCCCAAATTGCCACCTTGCTGGCGCGCAGTCGCGAGCCATGGCCCACCACCGATGGAAGAGCGTTTTTGTGCGCGCATACACCCGGTTCCGATTCGGACGCCGGGAAGCTGTATGCCAGCACTGGCGCTCGCATCCGGGTCAGATGCAGTTGTTCGTTTGACCCATCCCAGACGGGAATCAGCAGGAACTGACTCCCGTCTTCCCTCTTTCCGCGAACTGAAAAGCAAATCTCAAGGGGTCAGAGGGATTACGGTGGGCATCGCCGCCTGCCAAGCTTCTTGGGCTGAGAACAGACTCTGCTCGTATTGCTGCACAACCCGTTCACTCCAAAGACACTGCTTGCCGATTCGAACGGCCGGGGGAAACTCGCGATCTGTGACCATTTTCTCCAGCTTTCGCACCGAAATCTGGAGCCGTTCCGCGACCTGCTGCTTGTTCAGTTTTTCCATCGCTTGTGTTGAGTTTGGGAGTGAGTTACCGCACACAAAGCACGCGGAGGACCACACGATTGTTGTCCTTCTCTGTGTAGCTTGCAGACTTAAACACCTCTGGAGCGTGTGACTTCGTCAGGGCACGCGCTGTATAACTCGCAGTGCTATACGTTGCGTGGGAGGAGGCTCGCGGCTGGAAGCAATGTGCGCCTCGCCCGCCAAGCCCAATGCTAAGCCGGCGGAGACTAAAGTCATCATCACGTCGAAGGTCGCCACGCGCTGCGCGATCAGCGGCTCTTGTCCGCATGTGCGTAGGAACCGATCGACCTGGCGCGCGTGGCCTTCGCACACTGCTGGGTCGCCCAGCGCCAGCGGATGGCGCAACACCTCCTTCAGCGGGATCTGTTTGAAGGCAAGCACCGGATGGCGGGCTGGTACCGCCACCATCAATTCGTCTTCCCATGCAGGAGTGACGATGATGCCATCACCTGCATCCCCTGCCATCGAGAAGCCCGCGTCATACAGGTCGCTATGAAGCCCCTTGATCTGCTGATCCAAAGGCACCTCGAACAATCGGATTTCCACCTCGGGGTCCTCTTCGCGGCTGCGCGCCAGCAATGCCGGCAGGCGCGAAGGCGTGACGCCATCGGACAAGGCAATACGCAACTGGCCGCAAAAGCCGTTGGCGGCGGACTTGACACTATCGCGGGCCTGCTCCAGCACTGTAAAGACTCGCTGAACGTGCTCCAGAAACAGCCGTCCAGCGCGGGTCAGTTGTGTGCTGCGAGTGGTGCGGACAAACAGGCGTGCGCCGAGTTCTTCCTCCAACTCCTTGATGGTGCGAGATAACGGAGATTGGTCGATGTGCAACCGCTCGGCAGCGCTGGCAAAGTGAAGCTCCTCTGCTACAGCGAGGAAACACCGTAGATGACGAAGCTCCACAAATCAATCTCCTATTAAGTGTTATTTGAACCTACACATTGAATCTTCTGTCCGGGGTAGTCACCGAAGGCCATGCGCCTATCCGAATCGGACAGGCGCTGGGACTTCTTTCTGACGCCATTGGGAGGCATCAGCAGATCGCGCGAATTACCCGCCGTGCTCCTGTTCAAGCAGCGAGCTGAGGCGAGCAACTTCATTGCTGGTAATGGCAATGTTCCGCCCGTCCTTCGTCGCCACTGAGGCGCCGATGGATTGATACACGGCGCGTCCGAAGCGACTTTCCTGTGCCATCTTTCCATCCTTGAAGACGTACAGCGTTCCCCCGTCAGCCAGCGGAACCATCTCCTTGGCTGCCTGGGCTGCTGCATGACCGGCGAAGGCAGGCACGGAGAGGGCGCTCAACAGGGCGGCAATGACAATTTGCGATTTCATGATCGACTCCTTTGTGAAAACGACGACAACTTGCGCCGCGCCGTTAAATGTAGAAGCGCGCGATCTACAGATCGCTTACCCGTGCATTACATTCAATTCATGTGCTGTCATTTGGTGCCAGTCAAGGATTAGGTGCCGTTGGGAGAAAGGATGCCAAGCCACGCAACGCTCGCCAAAACCAGAACGGCTAATGTCGCCTCCGTGAACAGACTCTGCCGTAGCTTGACGACCGCGTGTGCGTGGTTGCCTGTTCTCAATGCCGCCTCCAGACTTGGGCTCAGTCGAAACCGATTGGCTGCCGCCAGCGCGAGCATTCCTCCGAACAACAGGAGTTTTCCTACGAGCAGGCGGCCATAGAGCGTTGAGAAGAGCGGATCAAGCGATGGCCCAGCGATCAACAGGTAATTCAGGGCTCCGGTCACGACGAGTGCCGCCACGATCACAGTACCTATCCGAGCGAAACCATTGGATGTTCGGCTCAGGATCTCTACTGAGCCTTGCCCGGTATTTGGTTTGTTCGCCGCAAGCACCAAGAACGCGATCAATGCGCCTACCCAGGCACCGGCCGCCCAGAGGTGCGTGATGTCCGAAGCGAGATGAATGTATCCGCGCACGCCGTCATCCATGGCGCCATGTCCCGCCCATGCAAGGGTCGCCAACGCCACACCACTGGAAGCGGCCATCGCTGCAAAACGCAGTGTTGAATTCATGCGCAACACGGCGATGAGCACACACGTCACTAACGCCAGGATGCGAATGCACCAGGCGATGCCCATGTGCGTGCCCGTAATGAGCATGTCGAAAACGTGCGTTGACAGCTCCGCGTAGCTTTGGGCGCCGGACATGGCCTTGGCCATGACCGTCATGCCCCACATCGACAGGACAATGCCGATGGCGGCGGATGCGCCAATGAGTACGCGATAGCGGCGCGAGATCGTCGAGGATCGCTCGTCGTTGCCCAAAGCATAGAGTCCGAACATGGCGACGCCAAACGCCGCCGCCAGGTCCAGATAAAGCGCCAGGCGCAGGACGATGGTCAACCAATCCCCGGCCATGGGCTTACTTCACCTTGAAGGTGACGTTACCCGTGATCGGATGCGTGTCCGAGGAGACGGCACGCCATTCGACGCGATAGTCGCCCGGCTGGAGCGCTTGTGCCGGCGTGATGACCATGGTCTTGCCGTCGCCGGCACCCGCGACGCTGGCGTTGATCTTCATCGGGCCATGGCTCGCCATTCCCGGCATGCCCGTCATGACAAGGCTTGCGGCGGAGAACTGCGGCACCAGCGTTTCGGAGAACTTCAGCTCGATGGTGGCTGGCGCGGAAACCTGCGACTTGTCGGCCGGCGTTGAAGACACCAGCGAAGGATGCGCGAATGCGGCGGTGGCGAACAGGCCAGCAGCGATCGGCGCGACGAGCTTGGCGATGAAATGTGAACGGGTCATAGAGATTCCTACCTTGATGTGTGAGGGTGGTTTAAGAACGAAATGCCGAGATAAGGCTTGCACCTTCGCAACGGCGTGGAACGAAAGAAACGGTTCGCTGGGCGATAGCAGACTCCTGTTGGTTCTGAAAGATGTTTCGGTCACAGTCGGCTCGCTCTCAGCCGCAAGGCGTTGCCCACGACCGATGCCGAACTCAGGCTCATCGCCAATGCTGCGATCAGGGGCGACAGCAACCAGCCCGTGAGGGGATAGAGAACCCCGGCGGCGATGGGGATGCCCAGCGCGTTGTAGAGGAAGGCGAACATGAGGTTCTGCTTCATGTTGCCCACGGTACTCACCGAGAGCGTGCGAGCGACAGCAATGCCACGCAGGTCGCCCTTGACCAGCGTGACCTGAGCGCTGTTCATCGCCACGTCGGTTCCCGTTCCCATGGCGATGCCCACGTCTGCCTTCGCCAAGGCCGGCGCGTCGTTGATGCCGTCTCCGGCCATGGCGACGATGCGGCCTTCTTTCTGCAGCCGCTCGATCAACATGAGCTTGTCCGCCGGCTTGACCTCACCATGCACCTCGTCGATGCCTAGGCGTGCACCGACGGCTTTGGCGGTGGTCTGCCCGTCCCCGGTGGCCATGATGACCCGCAGGCCCGCAGCCTTCAACGCGGCCAGGGCCTCGGGGGTGCTGCCCTTGACCGGGTCGGATACGGCGAGCAAACCCGCGAGTTGCCCGTCCACAGCCAAGTACATGACGCTGGCCCCTTCGCCGCGCAGAGTTTCGGCCTGGGGTACGAGCGGTTCCACCGATACGCCAGACTGTTCCATCAGCACTGTGTTGCCCAACGCCAGTTGCCGGTGCTCAACCTTTCCGCGCACGCCGATGCCGGTTCCCGATTCAAAGCTCTGAGGCTTCACGAGTTGGAGGCCCTGGGCACGCGCGGCCTGCACGATGGCGTCGGCCAGGGGGTGTTCACTGCCCTGGTCCAGGCTGGCCGCAAGACGCAGCACCTCATCGTTCGTAAAGCCGCGTGCTGCGACGACCTGATCGAAAGCAGGTCGGCCTTCGGTCAGGGTTCCTGTCTTGTCGATGACGAGGGTATCGACCTTGCGAAGATTCTCGATCGCCGCGGCATCGCGGAACAACACGCCCTGCGTGGCGCCACGGCCCGTTGCGACCATGATCGACATCGGCGTGGCCAGACCCAGCGCGCACGGGCAGGCGATGATCAGGACGGCCACCGCATTGATCAGTCCATAGACCCAGGTGGGCTGTGGCCCGAAGAATCCCCATACAAAGAGCGTCGTGACCGCAATGGCGACGACGGCCATCACGAAGTAGCCGGCAACGACATCGGCCATGCGTTGCATCGGTGCCTTGGAACGCTGCGCCTGGGCGACCATCTGGACGATCTGCGATAGAACGGTGTCCGAGCCGATCCGCTCCGAACGCATGACCAGCGCGCCGTTGGTGTTGAGTGTGGCCCCGATGACCTTGTCGCCCGCGCGCTTGCTGACGGGCAGCGGTTCGCCGGTCAGCATGGATTCGTCAATCGAGCTGCTGCCCTCGTGCACGATGCCATCCACCGGCACCTTCTCGCCGGGTCGGATGCGCAGCAGGTCGCCGACGTGCACATGGCTGAGCGGCACGTCTTCCTCGCTGCCGTCCGCATTGATGCGCCGCGCGGTCTTGGGCGCCAGCCCCAGCAGCGACTTGATAGCCGCCGAAGTCTGGGAGCGGGCCTTGAGTTCCAGCACCTGGCCGAGCAGTGTCAGCGAGATGATGACGGCGGCGGCCTCGAAATACACGCCGACCCGTCCCATGGACATGAAGGAGGCTGGAAACACTTCCGGCGCAACGGTTGCCACGACGCTGTAGATGAATGCCGCACCCGTTCCCAGGCCGATCAGTGTCCACATGTTCGGGCTGCGGTTGACCACGGACAGCCAGCCGCGGGAGAAGAAGGGCCAGCCGGCCCACAGCACGATCGGCAACGACAGCACCAACTCGACCCAGCTCTGCGTAGCCATGTCCATCAGGTGCAGCCGCTCGCCCAGCATCGCCAGCGCCAGGACCACGAGCGTCAACGGCAAGGTCCACCAGAAGCGACGCGAGAAGTCACGCAACTCCGGGTTGTCGTCGTCGAGGTCGGGCAGCAGGGGCTCCAGCGTCATCCCGCACTTGGGGCAGGTTCCCGGATGATCCTGGCTGATCTCCGGGTGCATCGGGCAGGTGTAGATCGTTCCGGGTGCGGTTGGCGATGCCGCCGGGGCCGGTGAAACTGCGGTGCTGGCATGGTGATGCGGCGCATGGCCGCTGCCTGTGCCTATGCCCGCGCCACCGCTGGCATATCGCGCCGGATCGGTGTCGAATTTGGCCTTGCATCCGGTGCTGCAAAACAAGTACGTGTTCCCCAAGTGCGTGGAGCGGTGCTCCGACGCCGCCGTGACCGCCATGCCACACACCGGATCGCGCGTCGCGGCATCGGGCTGCGAGTGGCTTGAGGACCCGCCCGCGTCGTCACTGCCGGCATGGCTGGCGTGATGGTGGTGCTTATGCGGGCCGGACGTTGTGGCACCCGCCGCCATGCCTGCGTGCTCATGTCCTGAAGACTTGCTGGGTGAATTCATAGTGACAAGTGCCCTCCGCCGTTAACCGTTGGTGTCTGGTGATCGCAGCAGGCCGCAGGCGCGCAAGGAGACAAGCGCGGCGTCGCGTGCTCGCACTGTGCGAGCACGCGACTCATTGCTTCTGCTCCTTGGCGGGTGCGGCACCTTCCTCACCCTGACGCGCGGCATGATCGTGTCCGCCGTGGCCGTGACCACGGTGCATGAACAGGTGCATCAGCGGACAAGCCGCCAGCAGCAGGAAGGGGAGATAGCCGGCAACATGTGCCGTGTGCTCCTTGAGCAGGAAATACGCGGCGACAGCGGCGATGATGAGGAACGCCACGCCGTAGCGCGATCGCCAGAACCGGGGACGATCGCTGGGGGTCTGTGTGTGCTGATGCTGCATGGCATATCTCCACGGAAAAGAGTTGATGGATGGTCAGAGATGCGACTGATAGACCGTGCTACTACCGTTTTTCCCGATCAGCAGCACGTCGTAGGCGTCCTTGCGTCCACCATAGGCCGGACCATCCATGCCGGGCGAACCGACCGGCATGCCCGGCGCCGCGAGGCCGATGGCCTGCGGGGCTTCGCGCAGCAAGCGTTGAATGTCCGAGGCAGGCACATGACCCTCGATGGCATAGCCGCCGATCTGCGCCGTGTGGCACGAACCGTACTTCTGCGGGATGCCCAGCCGCGTGCGCGCTGCCGTGTTCCCGGTGTCAAGAACCTGCACATCGAAGCCTGCGCCTTGCAGGTGTGAGACCCAGTCCTTGCAGCAACCGCAGCTCGGGTCCTTCCACACCTTGGCGATCGGTCGGCTCTGCGCCAGGCTCGGTCCTGCGAGTGCCATCACCAACAAGCCAGCGATCAATGCTTGGCGTCTCGGCACTTTGCCCTGGCTTCTGTCGTAGTGCATGTTCATAGATTGCCTCTCATCAGATGATCAAACCCACAAGGTTCTAGAACCAGAATCGCACGCCAGCCACCCAGCGCGTCTGCTGCGCGCGGCCACCTTCGGCACGCACATAGTCCGCTGTGCGTCCGAAGCTGCCCGCCCGTTCCACGCCGATGTAGGGGGCGAACTGGCGACTGAATTCATAGCGCAGGCGCAAGCCAGCAGACGCTTCGGCCAAGCCCTTGCCGATACCGCGTTCCGGGTCGTCCTTGCCATAGAACTGCAATTCGGCACGAGGCTCCAGAATCAGTCGCTGGGTCAGCAGCAGCTCGTAGCTGCCTTCGACACGCAGCGCCGTACGTCCGCCACTTCCCACGTAGCCCGTCGCCTCCAGCTCGAACCAGTAGGGGGCGAGGCCCTGGATGCCGAAAGCCAACCATTGACGGCTCGGGCCTTCTCCGTTATCCACCCGAACGCCGAGCTGGGTGTCCCAGTACGGTGCGACGGCGTGCCCCCAGAGAAGCTCGGTACGCGATTCTTCGAGCTTTCCTTTGGCGATATCGCCTTCGGCCTTCACGACGGCCTTGTTGTAGGTCGTCCCATACCAAGCCTGGAGGTCGTAGGCCGTGGAATCGTCCCCTTTGCGCGTGAAGCGGCGTTCCAGGGTTTCGCCGCGCAACGAGAAGAACCTGTGTTCGTCGGCCAGCATCAGCCGCGGCACACCGGGTACGGCGTAGTCGCCCGATCCCAATGTCAGGCCATTGGAGTAGCCATGCGGATCGCGGGCGTCAGGAGGCGCCGACCCGCCCTGCATCTGCATGTTGCCGTGATCCATGGCCGGGGCCGCGGTCGAGCCGCTCGCCGACGTCGCGTGACCCGCGTGCGGGTCGGCGGCAGGAGCCACGGTCTGAGTGGATGGCGCGGCCGTTTGAGCGTCGGCCTGGCCGTGCGCTGCATGGTCGTTCTGTGCTTGTGCCTGGGCGGCGACGCTTACCAGGGCCAGAAGCGTCGTGGCCAGTGCGCGAGTGGGGAGTGCTTTGGACATTCTTGGTCTTCCTTGTGCGCTGGGTTCAAGACACCACGACTTCGCGGAACATGCCGGCATCCATGTGGAACATCAGGTGGCAGTGCCACGCCCAGCGGCCGAGCGCGTCGGCTGTCACCAGGAAGCTGATGCGTTGTGCCGGCTGCACCGGCAGGGTGTGGCGGCGCGCAAGGAAGCGACCGTCGGGGCTTTCCAGCTCGCTCCACATGCCGTGCAGGTGCATGGGATGGGTCATCATGGTGTCGTTGTGCAGAATGACCCGCAGCCGCTCGCCGTGTTTGAAGTGCACCGGCGTGGACTTTCCGAACTCCAGCCCGTCCAGGGACCATGCGTAGCGTTCCATGCTGCCCGTGAGGTGCAGTTCGACCTCCCGGCCAGGGCCTCTCTTGTCCAGCGGCCCCGACGGGGTATGCAGATCCGCGAGGGTCAACACTCGCCGACCGTTGTTGCGCAGTCCGATGCCGGGGTCATCGAGGTTGGTGCGCGCCATGTCAACGCGCATGTCCGTGCTGGCACCATACTCGGTGCGAGCGTGGCGAGCAGTAGTGCTGGGCACGGCCAGTCCCCCCGCCGCCGCGGCGTGTTGGCTGTGATCCATCGCCATGCCACCGTGGTTCATGGCGCCGTGATTCATGCCAGCCATCGCCCCATGATCCATCCCGGACATCGAACCCGAGCCCATCCCGGTCATCCCGGTCATGCCCGTCATGCCCGTCATGCCCGTCATCTCCATGGCTTGGCCGGACCCGCCGTGGTCCATGCCCCCCATCATGCTGCCCATCATGTCGTTCATGGTCAGCCATTCGACCGGATCGAGGGCAGGCACGGGAGCTTGAAGACCTTCACGCACGGCCAGCGTGGCCCGCGCGTAGCCTGTCCGGTCCATCGCCTGGGCGAAGATCGTGTAAGCGTCATCCCGTGGCTGGACGATCACATCGACGGTTTCGCCCGGACCGAATCGGAACTCATCGACCGTCACCGGCTCCACGTCAACACCATCGACGTGCACCACCGTGAGTTTCAGTCCGGGAATGCGTACGTCGTAGAAGGTGTTGCCCGCACCGTTGACCATGCGCAGCCGCACGCGCTCACCCGGTCGGAACAGCGCCGTCCAATTGCCGGCGGGGGTGACGCCGTTGGCCAGATAGGTCAGCGTGGCGGCAGACAGATCGGCGAGATCCGTCGGATTCATCCGCATCTCGTTCCACATCTTGCGCTTGTCGATCGCAGCGGCCATGCCGTCGCGCGAGGCGTCCCGGAAGAAGTCGAAGACGGTAGGTTGGTTGTAGTTGTAGTAGTCGCTTTGGGACTTGAGCTTGGTGAACACCCGCATCGGGTCTTCGTCGGTCCAATCCGAGAACAGCAGCACGTGGTCACGGTCGGCGCGGATGGTCTCGGCACCAGCGGGGTCGATGATGATCGCCCCGTACATGCCCGTGAGTTCCTGGAAGCCGGAGTGCGAGTGGTACCAGTAGGAGCCGCTTTGCTGAACCTTGAAGCGGTACGTGAAGGTCTCGCCGGGAGCGATGCCATTGAAGCTGATGCCCGGCACGCCATCCATCTGATACGGCAGGATGATCCCGTGCCAGTGGATGGATGTGGCTTCACGCAGCTTGTTGGTCACACGGATTGTGACGGTGTCACCCTCACGCCAACGCAATGTCGGTGCCGGCAGCGAGCCGTTGATGGTCGTAGCCACGCCTGGCTTGCCCGTGAAGTTCACGGGCGATTCGGCGATCACCAAGTCGAACTCGGTGCCCTTCAGCACAGGGGCGGCACCGCGCGTCGCGGAGCCTTGTTGGGCAAATGCCCTGAGCGCCGGGGTGGACAGCCCGGCCAGGACGCCGCCAGCGGCCAGCCCCTGAACAAAACGCCGACGAGACAGGCCCAGTGGGGGCGCGATTACAAAGGGCGAACGAGGCGGCATGGCCTGAAATCCTCCATAGATAACTTGAAAGTCGTCTTTAGAGCCGCCTTTGGTCTTGGGCGGCACGGTTCGACGCATGGAGGTCATGCTATGGAGTGACCACTTTCGGATGAATGACCCTTGGATTACATTCATGTAATGGTCGCGTCATCTTCGTGGCAGGAAGCGACTATTACATTGCCCCTAAGAAGCAAATGAATGGGGCATCGTGGGCGGCAAAATTCCTTACGCCGCAGCGATTTCATGGGGCATGCGATGAAGCTGTTGGTCGTTGAAGACGAGAACAAGACGGCGGATTACGTCCGCCAAGGTCTCATGGAGGCAGGGTTCGTCGTGGATCTGGCGCGTAACGGATTGGACGGACACCACTTGGCCATGAGCGAGACCTACGATTTGGTGGTCTTGGATGTCATGCTGCCGGATGTCGATGGCTGGCGCATCGTGCGTTCGCTGCGAGATGCTGGCAAACAAGTCCCTGTGCTATTTCTAACCGCACGTGGCAGCGTAGATGACCGCGTCAAGGGGTTGGAACTGGGGGCAGACGACTATCTCGTCAAGCCGTTCGCGTTCTCGGAATTGCTGGCGCGGGTGCGGACGCTGCTGCGACGCGGAAGCGCTCCGAGCCAGCCTGATCGCATCCAAGTTGCCGATTTGGTGCTGGACTTGCCGCGCCGACGTGCAACGCGCGCTGGTCAGCGCATCAATCTCACCAGCAAGGAGTTCGCGTTGCTCGAACTGCTGGCACGCCGACAGGGTGAAGTTCTGCCGCGTTCGTTGATTGCGTCTCAGGTATGGGACATGAATTTCGACAGCGACAGCAACGTCATTGATGTGGCCATCCGTCGTCTGCGCGCAAAGATCGACGATGCGTTCAATCCAAAGCTCATCCACACTGTACGTGGCATGGGATACACGCTCGATGCGCCTGATGATGACCTCGCGCCATAAGCCACGGCGAAGCCGTCCCGCGTCGCTTGCATTGAGGGTCACGGCCCTGGTTGGCATTGCCACTACCTTGGTATTTCTAGCGTTCAACTGGGTTGTCGTTAGATCCCTGGAGCACCACTTTGCCCAACAGGACGCCCATGAACTGGACGCAGTGGTCACGGCCTTGGCAGAGCCGTTGCGACAGATCGCTAATGACATGGACAAAGATGAGTTGCGGCAGCATTTAGCCAATGCAGTGGCAGGACATCATGGGATGACCTATGGTGTCTATGATCGGCCGGGCAATACCATCTATGCCACGCCGGGTCCTGACCTGTCGAAACTTGCCAGCAGCAAAAAGTTGGTCAACCGCATCACCGCCGACGATTTGACGGTGTGGCAAGAGAATCAGAGGTCTTATCGAGGTGTGGCGCTACAACTGCCTGCCGACGATTCGGCGGCACCTGGCTACCGCATCGTCGCTGCCATGGACATCGGCTTTCATCTCGATTTCTTGGCAGAGTTCAAGCGCATGCTCTGGTGGGCGACCTGCCTTGTTCTCTGCATTGCGCTCGGGGTGGCTTGGCTGGCCGTGCAATGGGGCCACCTTCCAATCCGCAAGGTCAACGAGGAGATTCGCACGATCCGCTCTTCAAAGCTAGATGTGAGACTTGATCCTCTGGACGTACCTATAGAACTGGCTGAACTTGTGGTCGCCTTCAACGACATGCTGGCCAGAATCGAGGAAGGGTTTGTCCGCCTGTCGCACTTTTCCGCCGACATTGCGCACGAGTTGCGTACACCCGTTACCAACCTGATTACGCAGTCCCATGTGGCGCTCGGGCAACCCCGCAGTGCAGAGGAATATCGGGAGATCCTCTACTCCAACTTGGAGGAGTTTGATCGCATGAGTCGCATGATCGGCGACATGTTGTTTCTAGCTCAAACGGAAAATGACCCTCGAAATCTCCGCCTCGGCGAAATCGACTTGGCTGAGTTGATCCGAGGTTTGTTTGACTACTTCGAGGCATTAGCTGAAGACCGCAACATCACACTTTACGCAAAGGGTGCTGCCGAACCAATACGGGCGGATCGTGAGATGTTGCTGCGGGCGCTCAACAATCTTCTTTCCAACGCAATCCGTCATACTCCCTATGGGTCGCGTATTACAGTCGCTTTGGCGCAAGATGAGCGATGGACAACGATAAGTGTCGAAAATCCGGGCGAGCGAATTTCGGAGGCTGATCTGCCGAAGTTATTCGATCGCTTTTTCCGAGTAGATCCTGCCCGCCAACGAAAGAACGCAGGTGCAGGGCTAGGGCTGGCCATCGTCAAATCAATTGCCGAAGCTCATGGTGGACATGTGCAGGCAACGTCCAGCGATACAGCGACTAAATTTGATCTAACGCTGCCTCGCATCGCTTAGTTGGCCTCTCGCCATTGCGGGAGAATGCAGATCGTGGATGGGCGCAGTTTCGACTCGTCGGAAGCAGGTTGCTCGTCAGATGATGGACATGCCTTTCTGCCGTCCAATCTCCCATGACACACCACCGCCGCGTACAGTGGCAGCAAGTTGCTGACCTAGCCGTTGCTCGATCACTGGTTTCCACGGCACTAGCAGGCTGGTGAGAAACCCCGCTCGCTGCTCGTGGCGCGGGTTTTAAGGCAGACTCCCGCCCCGAATCGTCTTCCTACTTTTCCCGACTGTCCATGCGCGGCCAAGAGAATCCCCAGGCGTTGATGTTCAGCTACGTGAGCCTGGAACAACGCGTGCCGAAGGACCACCCGCTGCGCTCCCTGCGCGCGCTGGTCGACGGCATTCTCGCCAACATGAGTGCGCTGTTCGATGAGCGCTATTCGCATACCGGCCGTCCGTCGATTCCGCCTGAGCAGTTGCTGCGTGCGCTGCTCGTGCAGATCCTCTTCACGATCCGCAGCGAACGCCAGCTGGTCGAACAGCTCGACTACAACCTGCTGTTCCGATGGTTCGTTGGCCTGGGCATGGATGACGCGGTGTGGGATCGCACCGTCTTCAGCATCAATCGCGACCGTCTGCTCGGCACCGACGTCGCACGCCAGTTCTTCCGTCGCGTACTGCATCTTGCCGAGTGGCAGGGCTTTGTGTCCGACGAGCACTTCAGCGTCGATGGCACGATGATCGAGGCCTGGGCCAGCCACAAGAGCTTCGTGCCCAAGGACGGCAGTGGTCCGGACAAACCTGCCGGGCGCAACCCGGAGGCGGACTTCAAGGGCAAGACGCGCAGCAACGCGACCCACCAGAGCACGACTGACCCGCAAGCGCGGCTGTACAAAAAGGGCGAGTTCACTGAGGCGAAGCTGCGCTACATGGCGCACGCGCTGTCGGAGAACCGCAACGGGCTCGTCGTCGATGTCGAGAGCACGCAGGCCACGGGTCGCGCCGAGTGGGAGGCGGCGATCCGGATGATTGATCGCAGCGTGCGCAAACCGGGCGCGACGGTGGGTGCGGACAAGGGCTATGACACGGCGGAATTCGTGGCTGCGCTCGAACGGCGCGGTATCAGGGCGCACGTGGCGCGCAAGGTCAGCGGCAGCGCCGTCGATGGACGCACCGCGCGTGGCAAGGGCTACGCGATGAGTCTGCGCAGGCGAAAGATGATCGAAGAGGCCTTCGGCTGGATCAAGACGGTGGGTGGTCTGCGCAAGACGCGGCACAAGGGGCTGGAGAGGCTCTCCGGTCAGGCGCTGTTTGCGTTCGCGGCGTACAACCTGACTCGAATGCTGAGCCTGATGCGAACGGCTGCCGCGTAGAGGGATAGATGCGTCCGCTGCCTGGCGAGCAGCCGAATACGAGGGTGAGAGAACCCCGAATCACACGCCACGGCGCACTTCCGGTGCCGGAAAAAACGAGCGGAAGGACATGATCCGGAAGGATTCAAGGGTTTCTCACCAGCCTGTTAGGCGCGCTGCCGGCGTCTTCGACGGTAACTGGGACGCTGTAATGCGATTTGCCGATCCCGCTATCCATGGTGTTTTGGGGCTGGCGCAAAACGCGGGGTGGGAGGCTCCAGAGGTCGAGCATGTAATCCCTCCATTGGACGCCCCCGTTGAGGCCGCATGGCCGGCTAGGAGACTGGCGATCTCGCTGGACTTCCCCCTTCCGGCAGTGAATGGTTGGGAAGTCGTTGATCTTGTCCGCTTCACGTTGCAACCAGATTGGCGATATTAGTTGCGCGGGCCTCGGCGAAGACCGGGCAGTGCAGTAGTAGAGACTTGACGCCCGACCTGATTGTAGCTATCACCGGCTCTGAAATTGGAGCCAATCATGGACGCCATTCTTGCTGAAGTCTCCGTGAGCATGTCCGAGTTCAAGAAGAACCCGGCAGCGGTGCTCAGAGAAGCAAAGCACCGCCCGGTGGCGGTGCTAAATCGAAACCGCCCTGCATTCTATGTGGTCGAACCACGTCTGTTCGAGGCGCTGATGGACGAGCTTGCCGACCAAGAGTTCTACCGCAAGGCGGCGAGTCGGCTGGCCGACAAGTCCCGCGCCATCGAGGTAAACATTGACGACCTCTGAGGGCGCCAAAGCGAAGCTCAAACATGGGCTTCGCTTCATTGGGGCGCCCTCTATTTATAAGACCTTTCGCCGCAACTTCTCCAAGCTCTTCTCATCCAGCAATCCAGCGGCAAACGCCAGCACCAGCATGGCAACGGGTGTCGGTAACTCTCTACCGCTCTCGTACCTGCTTCCGCCTGACTGTGTGACCCCAAAACGAGTCCAGAACTGAGGTTGATTCTCGCCGCGGGAGAGCCGGTACGCTTTGATGTCCTTAAGAGGGTTCGTCGGTGCTTTTGCCATCTTGCCTCCTATTTTTGTAGGCGCTTTTCGGCTCGCCATTTCCAGGGAGGGACTGGAGATGGATCTCGCCATAGCCCGCGTCGTGCCTCCCTAGAGAGCGCTTCAGCGGAAGCATAGTTCAGCTGCCTATCCGCCGGTAGCTCCCTTGCGTACTTGGCATAGAACCAGGCCGCGCCGCCTTGCAGCATCTCGTAATTGATGTCGCGGCCGTCCCGGAGTACTCGGCCGACGAGTCGGCCATAGCGGTCCTTCTTCTCGTACTCGATGGTGACGAATTGGGAGAAGACCCGGTCGGCGAGGGACTGTTTGGAGACGCGCCAGTAGTCCTGGCCTTTCTCAGGCGCATCAATACCTTGGAGCCTTACCCTGAACTGGCGCCGCTCTCCGTCCAAAACTGTCAGGGTGTCCCCGTCAGTAACGGCAACAACTCGTCCAACCAGCTCTGCACCTTGGGTTCCAAGGGATATGACAGCGATAGCCGCGCCGAGCAATAGGCGTTGCACCGAAAACTGTATATCCATACAGTTACCTTCCCTTCGTTTCGTTTTAGTAGTCCCGTGGTGACCAGCGAGAAGTGGTATCGAAAATGGTCGAGAGTCGCGCCCTGGTACTTCCACAGTTACGCGCACGGCCGGGAGAACGTTGTTGTAGCTCACGACCGCCAGATCGTTGCGGTCGGGGTGCGTCCGGACATCGGTGCGCTGATTGCAGCTGCGCCAACGATGTACGCGACGTTGTACCAGATAGCGCGGACCCTTCATCCGCACGACCCGCGCACCTACGCCATCCGGCGCGCGCTTGCACGGGCAGACGCGCGACAAGGAAAACTGGCAATGGAATTGCCCCCAGAGCGCGAACGATGACGCGCATTCGTGTGATGCGCCTCGTCTGGCGTAAAGGCATCGGCGCCAATCGGTTGCCGGGTCTGGCGACATTGAGGCGCTCATTTGTTCCGAAGTGCGCGCCCGCGTGGCCGGGTCTGGTGACATCCTGGTGCGGGGCGATCCGCCGCACCGTGACCACAGTGTTGCCGGCTCCGGCAAGATCAAGTTCCGATAGGAGGTGCAACATGACCGCAGCAACAAAAGTGCTGACCGCACACGTGCCGCTTCCGCTGGCCGACAAGGTAGATCAGATGGCTTCACGACTTGAGCGCTCGCGCGGCTGGATCATGAAGCAGGCGCTTTCCGCATGGATCGCCCAGGAAGAGGAGCGCGACAGACTGACCCAAGAAGCGCTGGCTGACGTAGACGCCGGCCGCGTCATCGATCACCAAGCCGTGCAAGCGTGGGCGGAGAGCCTTGGCACTGACCAGGCGCTGCCGGTGCCGCGTTGATGGAGCGGAAGTGGACCAGCAAGGCGCTTTCCGATTTGGCGCGCTTGTATGAATTTCTGGCTCCGGTGAACAAGCCCGCCGCCGCGCGGACGGTGCAGGCGCTGACCAAGGCCCCGACCATTCTGCTGACCAACCCACGCATCGGCGAGCAACTTTTCCAGTTCGAGCCGCGCGAGGTACGGCGAATTCTGGTCGGGGAGTACGAGGTTCGTTACGAACTACAGGATTCGATCATCTACATGCTGCGGCTGTGGCATACCCGAGAGGTCCACTGAAAGGGCTTTGCCACCAACCTACTATGACTTCGTGCGCAAGTTGCGCCCTACCCTGGTTGAGTTTGGCCTTTCTTCTTGAACTGCGGAGCACGCAGGGCTGGGCCCTTGCGTTTGCCGGACAAGGCGTTGAACCAGTTTGGGTAGGCCTGGCCCAAGGCGATGATGGCTTCCTGAGGTGCGCATTTGGTCGCCCCCTGCATCCAGGGAAATTCGACCTTCTTGATCGCGTTGAGCTGCCGGCGCAGCGCACCTTCGGTAGGCCTGGGCAGGCTCGGATCGATCTTGTGAGCCTGGTACTGCTTCTGCCACTGATTTCGGCCCGGCTCCCATCCCAGGCTTTGGACACTTCATGCTTGAACCGCGGACAAGATATGCGTAACGGCATAGGGTTCTTCGACTGCTCGTTCAGCAGAGATGCGCGGTTTGGGGGGAGGGCTCGCACTGGATCGAGGAAGGCGAGATCGATGTTGAAACAGCCCCAAGCGCGCGTGACAGCGACAACGAGCAGTTGGATACTGGCGACGTCTTATCCTGACATGCATTGATATGTGCGCAAACTACACTCCATCGGCTCAAGCGGCCTGGGAGGCCGCATTTCGATGGACTTTCCCTGTCGGCCAATTCAAGAGCGAGAGCTTTCCGGGCTACACGGCGCCGATCATCACGAACGAGGTTCGGGAGGATGGCGTCCTTGCGACCTTTGGCCTGCTACCCGGCTGGGCAAAGCCCGATCTCGTCCGGAGCACATACAACGCACGCAGCGAGACGGCCTACGAGAAACCCTCTTTTCGTCACGCGTGGCGACGAGGGCAGTTCTGCATCATTCCGGCAGACGTGATCTATGAGCCGAACTATGAGACTGGGTCCGCGGTGCGTTGGGCCATTCGCGCCGCCGATGGGCTGGCCTTGGGCATCGCCGGCATTTGGGAGTCGAGAGCGGCCAGCAATGGAATCCAGTACTCCTTCTCCATGCTTACCATCAACGCAGACGACCATCCGCTGATGAAACGGATGCACAAGCCCGGTGAAGAGAAACGGATGGTTGTCATCCTCGAGCCGGGCTCCTACGAGGAGTGGCTGCACGTGAAACATGAGCACGCACCGACGTGGCTGACACAGTTCCCGGCGGGAAGACTGGTTGCTGAGCCGGCGCCGCGAGGCGCAGCTCGTCAAGCGGCGTTGATCTGACAAGTCCGAGTGACTTGCCTTGTTTCCTCGGACCGCGCCTCAGGAGACTTTCCGTATCCATCCCAAGGCAGTCCGGCTAACGCGGTCGATCGGCAAGCACGATCCGAATGTGCTGCTTTCTGCCTGCCGACAGCCTCCATTCGGTCGAACCCGCTGAAAGCGTGACATCCGCTTGCCTCACCGGCTCTCCATCAAGTCGCAGGCCCCCGCCCTCAGCGAGCCGGCGGGCGGCACTTCTCGAGTTCGCGAGCCCGCCTTCGACCGCCAGTTCAGCGAGGGAGACACCGGCGGCCAACCGTTCCTGACTCAGCAGCACGGTTGGGAGACCGTCCACATCGGCGGCTTGGCCAAAGACACCACCGGCCGCACGTGCTGCCACCTCGGCCGCCTCCGCCCCGTGAGCCAGTCGAGTCGCCTCGTTGGCGAGAACGACTTTCGCTTCGTTCAGTTCTGCGCCATGTAAGGCACCCAGCCTTCGGATCTCATCCATGGGCAGTTCAGTGAAGAGAGCAAGGAAGCGACCGACATCCCGGTCATCCGTATTTCTCCAGAACTGCCAGAAGTCGAACGGAGTGAGCCGCTCCGCGTTCAGCCACACCGCTCCTTGAGCGGACTTCCCCATTTTTCGCCCGTCAGCGGTGGCAAGCAGCGGCATCGTGAGCCCGAACAGCGCCGGCCCTCCCCGACGTCGGGAGAGCTCAATGCCATTGATGATGTTCGCCCACTGATCAGCCCCACCCACCTGCAGGTTGCAGCCATGACGCTTGGCCAGTTCCGTGAAGTCGTGAGCCTGAAGCAGCGTGTAAGCGAACTCCTGGACCGACAACGAATGCTCGAGCCGGCTTCGGATCGCATCGAGACCGAGCAACCGATTGACCGTGAAATGCCGCCCAACCTGATCCAGAAACTCGAGGTAGCTCAAACCGTCCAGCCACTCGGCGTTGTTCACGACGAGCGCACCATTGGCGCCGCCATCAAACGTGAGGTACCGCGGGAAGGTGCTCGAAATGCCCTGAATGTTGGCCGAGATGGTTGCCGCATCAAGCATAGGGCGACTGCTGTCTCGGAAGCTCGGATCGCCGATCCGGGTTGTGGCACCACCGATGAGCAGGATGGGACGGTGGCCGGCGCGTTGAAGCCAGCGCATCAGCATCAAGCCCTGGAGGTGACCGACGTGGAGGCTATCCGCAGTCGCATCGAAGCCGAGGTAGGCCGTCAGACTGCCGTTGGCAAACGACGAGCGAAGCGCTTCAACGTCCGTGCACTGATGGACGAAGCCACGCTCTTCGAGCAGGTTAAAAAGGTCTGAAAAATCTGCGGGCATTGCAGTCTCCTGGAGGGGGCAAAAGCCCGAGGGAGACTGCGTTTAACGTCCAGTCCGCCTCGGGCGGAATGGACGCGCGTGCGCCTACCGCCTGGGAAGGCAGTAGCCGTAATACGAGACGCGATTTACGAAGTGCGAGCACATGGTGCTAGCGTATCAGAGTCGAGCAGCCCCGTGCGCTGGGGCGATGCACGCACGGGGAGAGCTGTCGTGATTCGGAAGGCGAAGAACTCAGTAGATCGGTGCCGGAACATCCAGCGCTTCCGGGAAGCGAATGCCGCAAGCTGGGGCGAACTGGCGGTTGCTGTCCACCAAGGGATCCCGGCGAAGGAAGTCGAGGATTTGGCGGCTCTGCTTGGCCTGCCGTTCGTTGAGCTGTGCTGCGCGCTCGGCTTGCCCCCTTCAAAGATCCGCCGCAAAGCGAGGAACTGGGAAGCGCTGCCCGCCGATCAGGGCGAGCGTGTTCTGGGCTTGCAGCGTCTCGTCGGTCAGGTTCAGACGATGGTCGACGAATGCGGCGATCCGACAGACTTTGACGCGGCAGTCTGGACCGGGAACTGGCTGACCAGCCCTCAGCCCGCACTCGGCGGAAGCCTGGCGATCGAGTATCTCGGAACAGTCACCGGACAGCAGCTTCTCTCTGACCTGCTCATGAGAAACGTCAGCGGCGCATACTCTTGAAGAGCAAAAAGCGCGATGGATTCGCCCCCGTTGCCGGCGTAACCGCTCGTCCAACTGCCTCGATCTGCCCCTGAGGCTCGATGCTTCAGCATTCTCCTTTTCCCCGCAGCCGCCATCCGTCTGCACCGTAAATTGCCCCCTGAGCGAAACGACGAATCGCGCCCTTTTCCCGGCGAAATCCACCGGTCCGGCTCCGCCACAAGCAGCGCATCGCGAGTTCGGTAGATCCTCCTCTCCAGTCCCAGTTGCACGGGGCTTTCGGACCAGGTCGGCCGCCACTTTTCCGTAGATCAAAAGGCACAGACGGCGCACCGGATGCTGCTCGACATGCTCTTCAATGAAGGCGTAATTCACCCGGACTGCTTGGCAAAGTACGCGGCGGCCCTTTTTAGGATGTCGCGCGCCTCGGTCACGCGCCGAAGCTCCGCCTTCAGGCGCCTGATCTCATCGGTCTGACTATCCTGTTGAGCTTTGACCGGCGCAGGCACCGAATACCGCTTGATCCAGCTGTACAGGCTATGGGCACTCACGCCCAGGCGCACTGCAACTTCGGCCACTGCGAAGCCCTTCTCGGTGACCTGGTTGACCGCTTCGACCTCGAACTCCTCGGTGAAGTGTTGCTGTGACTTCTTCGTTTCCATCGACACATCCGTGATACCCAGTTCTGAGACAGGTTGGCGTCTGGAAAACCACTTGAGAATTCACTCGACAAACCTCGTCGCGAGACAAGTTGGTACCTGAGAACATAGGCAACTCGAGTCAATATAACGAAAAACACCTCATTGGTGGAAGTGTTCCGTAGGCAACTACGGCACAAAACAACGAGGTGAAACAATGACTTACAACCAGGTTCGTTATACCTTCGTTTTTGAGAAAAACGAAGGCGCACAGTATCCAAACGAAGGCTTTGAAGCGAAAAACGCAATCAGCTGGCAGTGTATAAGTCCACTCGCTTTACAGGGCATGACCATCCCTTCGAAGAAAACCATGCCCATCAGCTTTTCGAAACTCATCGACGACTACGAACGCAAAATCGCCACAGAATCAAATACCACCGCGGACTCATCCAAGCCCTATAGTTACGCTGCAAGGAATAGAGTGAGCATGCTTCGAACAACTCTGCGGCTCCTCAACATCTACGCAGAAAGCCCTGCCGAAGGGATCATATCGGCCTCAGCACTTGAACACACACTAGCTGCGCTCAACCAGTTGAATGGAATAAAGCCGCAGAGAAAAGCCGACTTGCGCTCAAACCTCAGGTGGTGGTCTGCGTTCTTCATGAGCGACGCACAGGAGTACGTCGCAGAACGACAAACTGTCGATACAAAGCAAGCAAAATTAGGCGTTATTCTTCGACGCTCAATCCGAGAGGCGGGCATCTCACAACGCGAGGTCGCCGCAAAGTCTGAAATACCACTTGTCACTTTGGAAAAATGGTGTCGCGGTGCGTCCCTTCCAGACTACCGCTCACTTGACAAGCTCAGGAGACTCGAGACGGTTCTCGGCTTACCTCAAATGTCTCTAAACGCCAGCCTCCGCAAAAGAATCTACGGAAAGAGCGAAAAAATCGAAACTCGCTACAGCCAAGAGTTGAGGCAGAAGCGGGAAACGCGATATCGATTCAGCCCAAATGAAATCACTTCTAACTTCAAGATCTCTTGGGAGGCTCTAGTCGCACATCAAGCGTCCATGAGCCCTACCCTTAAACGCTCACATCTTGCGCAGTGGACATACAAGCCTGTGTTCCCTGGTGCGAAGAAGCCGGCTTGGTTCGAAAGCTACCGCGGACATCGCTGTGCATCTGCATCCGTTGCGTGGAACAACATAACTGGATTCCTTGCGTTTCTTTCACTGCCAATAGAAATTGGCGGCATGGGTGTTTCGAGAACGCAAGCGCAGTCCCTAGCCTGGCTTGCGGAGCCAAGAGCAATCGAGGCATATGTGGTTTGGCACAAAAGTCGCGCTGGGGTCACCAATAACGGACTCCGAAATTTTGCTGGTTACGTCGCCGCGATGTGTCGCAGGGAAACCGGATACCTCCGTCAGCAACCTGAGCTTGCCCATGAGTTACCTCATGAGACGGCGACTGACTGGAATGAAATGTGTGACCGTGCAATGAACATCGCAAACAAAGTTTCCCAATCGGCGAAAACGCGATCGCGCGACCCATTTGAAGGCCTTGAATATTACTTCTCTTTTGAAGACCCCGCCGAGCCAATTCTGAATGCCATACGTCACCTGCAGCACGGCGCAGCCGTGCTACCAAAAGGTTCTCCAGAACACTCCATAGCCCTAAGAGACGCAGCAATTCTCGCGCTTCTGTTACTTTCTCCGCTCCGTCTTGGGACAGTGAAGAATCTTCGAATCAACGACCAGAAAGAAGTTAAATTGAAAGACGGAAGATTAATTCTCAACATCCCCGAAATTCTGATAAAGAACGGCCCCAATCGCGGAGACCTAAGAATGGAAATGCAAAGCGACTTGGTCCAATGCATAGACACTTATCTTAAAGAGGCCAGACCGCTTCTCAAGAAAGGGACCGATACTGAACTCTTGTTCTTTTCCTCTCGAGAACCAATGAGGCCTTGGGATAATATGAGTGTGAGAATCACCGATCTCACAGTAAGATACTGCGATGGGCATAGCATTCCGCTTCACTCCCTTCGACACTTGGTGGCAACGCGGCATTTGCGGCGGAACCCCGGCGATTATCTTGGTGCAGCGGACTTGCTCCATGACTCTGTCGAGATGGTCATGAAAACGTATATCAAGAGGAACGATGGCACGCTAAAGCGCCATGGCGAGAGCTACAAGCTATAGTTCGACCCAATCAAGCGGGTTTGCGCGCCACCCAGAAGAGTCTTGCTTGCCGTTGAAGTCAACAGCTTCGACACACTCGCAATGTCGAGTCCGGGATCAGGCAGGGTCGCTGCGGGCAACTATCACGGGAATTCAGTTGAAGTGGCGTCCAGCCTGTGCAGATGTTGGGCCACTAGCAGCGCCCTCACGAGGCTCGCCCAGTCGTCGTAAGGGCTGGTATCTTTCAAAGCTAAGGCCGTCATGGACGACCGCTTCCTTTGAGTGAGACCGCCGAGTCGCAACTGCAGACTCGGGTAATCGCCCTACGCTCCGCGATCAACCCTGGGCATGCCACTTCGATGTGGCGTTTCCAGCGCTTACCCGGCATGCGCGCCTCCTTCTTTGCCTGCAGGAGGAGATGACGCCGATCCACATTCAGGCGCTGCGCTGCCTGTGCAATGCCGATCAGGACGGGTATCGCTCATACTGATCGTGGGTTCGACCACCACGCTTTCGGCTGCTGCGACCTAGCGCTGTCTGATTTTTCGGAATAGTAGCGCTGCCCCGGGGACAGCCCTCAGTCGCCTTGAGCTCTGCATGCTTCCATATGCAAGCGCAGGCGCTGCGGGCTAATCTCTGGGACACGCTGCTGCACCAGATCAGCATGAGACCCGATACAGTCTCCACGGCGGTCGGCCCGCCTTTCCTAATACTCCTCCTAGTAGGAGGCGAACACCCACTCGGCGATCTGCCGTGCAGTGAATTTCTTTTCGGGCCGATCGTTCAGATGGCCAATGACGGCCTTTGCAAGATTGAGTGCCATGTCTCCCCCTCAGAGCCGGAAAAGTTTCTTGATTTCGTTCTCTGCCGTTACCGGCATCTCATCTTTCTCATACTGACGAACATTGGCCACGATGGTTTTTGCTCGGGTGATCTCGTAGTTCACCCATTGAGCGTATGAGGAACTTGTATTCAGATTATCGATAACCGCGAAGAAATAGTCCTTCTGGTTTTCCTGAAACCAGAAGCTCAGGCCGCAGACCCATTTCTCCATCTCGAAGGAAGATCGAAACGGAAACCCTGCGGTCGCATTCCAATACTTGAACAACCGAATGGACGGCTTGATCAGCGACTTGTTCTCTTTGTTCTTCGCCTCAAGCGTTGCGTTGAAATCATTCGGGTTGGTCGTCATCCAACTGCCAGAGCCATCCGGAATCTGCAGCTCGTCGAGCCAGGTCGTAGTTGCGGGAACGAGGTCGAACTTGATGTGGTTCAGCTCCAGGACAATGGTCGGACTGGACTGGCGGATATCCGAAGATTTGTAGTACTTCTCGACAAAAGCCTTCAGCCGATTCAGATAAGTCTGAGGCGTGGCGTTGTTCTCGCTGAACACGATCATGTAATCAATATCCGAACGCTCGTCCATAGAGCGCGGAAGAATCGTGCCTCGAGTCGACGAACCGAAGCGGAAGTGCTGCTTGATTACGCCACTGCTGAAATGCTGGCCAAGCCGGGTTTGCAACGTGGAGATCGATGTCGTGATCGACGACTGCTCAGCTGTGGAGAGCACGGCACTACTGGCCGTGTCCGTCAGAAAACTCAATACCGACATCCTGTCATTTCTCCTTATCCACTTTGTGGGTGGCTTCGCCTTCTTCGATCCCTTTGCGAGCTGCGACAAATGCGCGCCTTGGAATACTCGGGCTCTTCTGGTTCAGCTCATTGCGTGCAGAGGAAAGCGCCTTCAATCTCTCAGGAAGCTCGTCCAGCCGATCTGTCTCAAGCAGTTCGATCTCGCGAAAAAAGCGGGCTTCATTTCGAAGAGCCAAGAACTGTCCGGCAGCTGCCCGGTGCATTGCAGCGCGCTCGTTCGGCTTGAGAAAGGTCATCAACCCCGTCAGCAGCGACGCCAGCAAGGTGAAGGCACTCGCCCACTCGGGTTGGCTTTTAACCAGAGCGGCACCTGCAATCGCACCAAGAGCGGTTGCAGGCACACCCAGCCAGTAGTTGCGCCGAACCCATGTATCTTCGGCGTTGAAATGCCCCTTGCTCGAATACAAGGCGTCTTCTTCCACTCGCTCAGCCTCTCTGCAAAGCGCAGAAATCTTGGCTTGATCCCCTGGCGATATCCCGGTCATCACGTCCTCCCGCACCAATTCGTTCTCATGCTGACGCTCCAGTCTGTGGCGGAGCCTTCGGCGGAATCGCGCCCTGCTGATAGGTCGCATCGAACACCGTGTCGGTCAGCCAGCGCTTGAAGTTAGGGTTGTCGCTGAACTGCTTGAACAGCTCAGTGTGGTCGGACAGCAATTCCAGAACCACCCGGTTGAGGGCCTTGTCGTGCTCCAGCTTGGCGTTTTGCTTGTCGGAGTTCGCCTGCGCGTTCTGGTAGGCCTTGTCCTGCGCCACCCGCGCCGGGATTTCCTCGGTGATGACCTTGCGGATCTTGTCCTCGTCCTTCCACTCGATGTTGCCGA
>VFQN01001585.1_pt1 | contig 37415 bp, 36 predicted proteins | sample 3512371 | NCBI WGS metagenome assembly VFQN01 (sample SAMN10412370, study PRJNA504923) | tailings metagenome | isolation source: Replicate 2 from Balatoc abandoned mine | place: Philippines: Itogon, Benguet | collected 2017-08-28
GCTCGAGACGGTCGACGGCATGCAGTTCGACCGCGGCTACCTCTCGCCGTACTTCGTCACGGATCCGGAGAAGATGGAGGCCGTTCTCGAGAACGCCCTCATCCTCATCCACGACAAGAAGATCTCGGCCATGAAGGACCTGCTCCCGGTCCTCGAGAAGGTGGCGCAGCTCGGCAAGCCCCTGCTCATCATCGCCGAAGACGTCGAGGGCGAGGCGCTCGCCACGCTCGTCGTCAACAAGCTGCGTGGCACGCTGCGCATCTGCGCCGTGAAGGCCCCGGGCTTCGGTGACCGCCGCAAGGCCATGCTGCAGGACATCGCCACGTTGACCAAGGGTCAGGTCATCTCCGACGAAGTCGGCTTCAAGCTCGAGAACGCGGTCCTCACGGACCTCGGTTCGGCCAAGCGCATCGTGATCGACAAGGACAACACGACGATCATCGACGGCGCCGGTGAGCAGAAGGACATCGAAGGCCGCGTGAAGGAAATCCGCGCTGCCATCGACAAGAGCACGTCGGACTACGATCGGGAGAAGCTCCAGGAGCGTCTCGCCAAGCTCGCCGGTGGTGTGGCCGTCATCAACGTCGGCGCCGCGACCGAAGCCGAGATGAAGGAGAAGAAGGCGCGCGTCGAAGACGCCCTGCACGCCACGCGTGCGGCCGTCGAGGAAGGCATCGTCCCGGGCGGTGGTGTGGCGCTGGTGCGCTCGCAGCACGTGCTCAAGGACATCAAGCTGGCCGACCGTGACGAGCAGATCGGTGTCGACATCATCCGTCGCGCCATCGAAGAGCCGCTCCGCATGATCGTCCAGAACGCCGGTGGTGAAGGCTCGATCGTGATCGAGAAGATCCGCACGGCCAAGGAGACGAGCTTCGGCTACAACGCCCTCACCGACACGTACGAAGACCTCGTGCAGGCCGGTGTCATCGACCCGACCAAGGTCACGCGTACGGCCCTCCAGAACTCGGCCTCGATCGCCGGTCTGCTGCTGACGACCGAAGCGGTCATCGTCGAGAAGAAGGAAGACAAGCCGGCCGCGCCGGCTGGCGGCCCGGGTATGGGCGGCATGTACTAAACTGCGGCTCGGAGTTTTGAGTCGTCAGTGTTGAGTTGGAAGGTGGACGGGCGCTCCGGTGGAGCGCCCGTTTTCCTTTCAGAGGAGGTCGATCTCACAACTCGACACTCAGCACTCACAACCCGATCCACAGTGCTGAGACTTGCGACGTACGTGGTGGGTGTGCGTGGTGCATGCCGCCGCATCACTCCATCCAGCACTATCGGACAACGCGATACCGCCGCTACACCACGCGCACCCATAACCCACGGCGCACGGCACACTGCAGTGGATGGCGCAAGCCCCAACTGCAGCTCGCTGCCCGCACATCGCCAGTCAGAACAACGACAACTGCCCGCCTCCCATCCCCCGCACCCCAACCGCCGGCATTACCTCACGCTGTGCGCACGCCCACATTGAATCCTTCACCCAGCCCGCCTTCCGCAGCGCCGCCCTCACCTCGCGCACCGCATGGGTCGGCGTATTGTTCGTCTCGCTCAGATGGGCCAGAAGGACTCCCTGCAGCCCTTTGTGTGCACACGCGGCCAGCAACTCCGCCGTCTCGGCATTCGACAAATGTCCGCGTCCGCCGCGAATGCGCTGCTTGAGTACCCGCGGATACGGCCCGTTTGCCAGCATCTCGCGGTCATGATTGGCTTCCACCACCAGCAGGTCGGCCGCCGACAAAAAACTCACCAGCGACGAAGTCAGTGCGCCGCAGTCCAGCACCACGGCCATGCTTGCGCCGCTTGCCACATCGGTCAGCCGCAGCGCGCGGCAATCCGCGGCATCATGCGGCACCGCGCAATGCGTGATGTGAAATCCGGCCACCACACTCGCGCCCTGCTCGGCCAGCGCGGCCCGATGCACCGGTGGTCCGTCTGGCAGCGTATCGAGCGCGGCGAGTGTGCGCGGCGTCGCATGTACCGTGACGCCCCACTTGGCGCTCACCGCCGGCGCGCCACTGGCATGATCGACATGCTCATGCGTGAGCAGCAGGCCCTGTATCTCGTCGTGCCGCCGGCCCACGGCGCTTAGCCGCTGCTGCAGCGCCCGCGGACCATAGCCGGCGTCGATGAGCACCGTGCCCGCGCTGCCGTCCACCAGCAGCGCATTGCCCCGACTGCCCGAGCCCAACACCGTCACCTGCAATGGGGAACGGTTGCTGCTATGGCTGGCGCTCAAGAACGCATCTCACGCATCTCACGTATCGCCCACGCACACCGCACGTCCACATCAGCCCCGCGGCCAGCGCGCATCGGCCGCCGCATAGGCATGCACCGTCGCCCACCACGCGCGCTGCGCCGCACTCAATACCACCTCACGCCGCGCCATCATGCGCGCGGCCGTATCGAGGAACTTGTCCACGGCATGCGTGGCGTAGGGCGGTGTGCTGCCCCAGGCAAAGGGGGCCACGGCCTTGGGCGGCATGTGTTCGAACACGTTGGCACCCGTACCAATCACGCAGCCCGTTGTCAGGCACAAACCAATGCCCGTTTTGGCGTGATCCCCGAAACACGTGCCGAGAAACTGCAGGCCCGTATCACGCGCACCGGACGGCGTCCAGAGTGCCACTGGGCCGTAGGTGTTCTTGAGATTGCTGGTGATGGTGCCCGCACCGAGATTCACCCAACGCCCCAGCACCGAGTGGCCCACAAAGCCATCGTGGCTCTTGTTGCTGTGCCCAATCAGCACCGATGTGGAGAGTTCACCATGCACGCGGCAATGCTCGCCAATGGCGCTCGCCGCAATGCGATCGGTGGACAGCGTACAATGTTCACCCACGTAACACGGCCCCACCATGCGCGTGAATGCCTGCACGCGCGTGCCGCGCCGAAGCAGCACGGGCCCCGACGACGTATCGAAGTAGGCCATGGGCTCCACCACGACCTCGTCTTCCACCCACACCGCATGCGGACCGCTCACCACGATGCTCGCCTGTGACGGTTCGAGGCGCGTGGCCTCAGCCCGCGCCGCGAGATGCGGGATGTCCCGTTGCAGGAGGGCCACCACATGGCGCACAATGTCCCATACGGCGTCGAGCCACACGCCATCGATGTCGTGCGCCTGAGTTGCAGGGCGTTCCGCAAACGGCCACGTGCCTTCGCGCAGCGCGACCTCGTGCTCGGCCGCTTCCGACGCCGACAGGCGAATGGCCGCGACGCGACCTCCAATGTGCAGCGTCGTCGCCGTTCCAGGCAGCGCGACATCCAGCATGGGAACGGCCCGCGTGTTCACCACCCACACGTCGTCGGTGCCGGTCTCCCGAAGCCACGCCGACACATCCGGGCGGCACGGCGCCGCATCGAACTCGGCAAACCCCTGCAAATGTGTCGCGCTCACAAACGCCACGGATTCGGCGTTCACCCCGAATACTGTCGTCCAGCGCTCGCGCAGCAACAACGCCCCCACGCGCAGCTCACCGCCTGGACGCGACGTGGCAAAGGGCTCGAACCCACGCGCCACCTCGTCGTCAACAAGCAGGAGCGCGCTCATGTCAGGCGCCACGCACGTCGGAGGGCAGCGCGTCCAGCAGCGTCTTGAGATCGGCCGCCTGCTCGCGCGTCGTCACCATGGTGAGGCCGTGTCGCGCCACCACCACCAGATCCTGCACCCCGTAGAGCACGACCTGTGTGTCCTCGGCGTGCACCACATTGCCCGCCGCCTTGAGCGCAAACACCGCGCCGTGCAGGGCGTTGTCGTTGGCGTCCTTGCGACGCACACGATGCAGTGCGGCCCAGGTGCCTACGTCGTCCCAGCCGAACTGCCCGGGCAACACCAGCACGCGCTGGCTGCGCTCCAGTACACCAACATCAATGGCGATGGACTGCACCTGCGCAAAGAACGTCGCGAGATCGTCACCGGCCGCTTCGAGTGCCGGCTGCACTTCGGGGGTGAGCGCACGAATCTCCTCGAGCAAATCGCCCACACGCCAGGCAAAGATGCCCGAGTTCCACAGATAGCCTGCTGCCAGCATGCGTTCGGCCGTGGCCCGATCGGGCTTCTCGGCAAAGCGCGCCACGCGCCGCGCACCATCGCCCACGTCGTCACCGGGCTGGATGTAGCCAAACCCCGGATCAGGACGCGAGGGGACAATGCCCACCGTCACCAGCGCCTTGCGGTCCGCGGCCAACTGCGCCGCTCGATCGAGCGTGGCACTGAACGCCGCCACATCACCAATGGCCCAGTCGGCATGCGTGCAAACCATGACCGCTTCCGGCCCGCTGCGCGCGGCAATGCAACGCGCCGCCCACGCCAACGCGGCGCAGGTGCCCGCGGGACGCGGTTCGGCAATCACGTTCTCCGGCGGCAGCGAGGGCTCCATGGCCAATACCGCATCACGCAGCGAGGCATTGGTGAGCACCAGCGTGCGCTCTGGTGGGGCCGAGTCGCGCAGGCGGTCGAGGGTATCGCGCAGCATGGGCTGGTCGGTGACCAGCGGCAGCAGTTGCTTGGGTCGCTCGGGAGTGGAGAGCGGCCAGAAGCGCGAGCCGATGCCACCGGCCAGCACCACGTTCCAACGTGTCACGTGTGTCATTCGGAGAGAGAAGGGGCGGGAATGGCCTGGGCGAGGCATTCCTGGACACGGGCGGCCAGACGGCGGGGACTGAACGGCTTGGTCATGATGTCGAACACGCCAAGCGCTTCGACCTCACGTAACTGCTCGTCCTGTCCGGCGGCAGTGAGCACAATACAGGGCAACCGATGCAGCCGGGGATCGTGGCGCACGGCATGCAGCACCTGCACACCCGACAGCACCGGCAGCATCAAATCGAGGACGATCAAGGCCGTCTCGGGCATCAGGGCCAGACGATCCAGCGCTTCAACCCCCGTCTCCGCTACCTCGACGTGGAAACCCTCCTGCTCGAGGCGGGTTCGAATGATGCGGCCGATGTGCGGCTCGTCTTCCACCACGAGGATGGTGGCCATCGCCGTCAGACGAGGGCAGAAATCTGCGAACGATGGCGACGCAGCTCGAAGAGCAGGGCCGCCAGATTGGCGGAGGGTTGCAGGGCCACCAACAGGTAGGCGTCACTGGACAGGGGCGCCACGACCACCGGGCCGCGGTCGTATTCCAGTACGGTCAGTCCCAGCGTGCCACGCTGTGCAAAAACGCCAAGCTCCTGCGCGGCGTGCACCAGGGGCGGCACATGGACCGCCAGGCCCTCGGGATCGAGCGGGGCCGAGCTGGCCCCGTCAATCAACAGGCCATCGCGACCCAGCACGATGGCAGCGTCCACCCCGTCGCGGCGACGCAGGGCGGTGACAAGATCGCGAATGGTGGGCATGGCGGAACGCTGCCGCACGCGGCAGGTGAAGTCAAGCGACCATTCACGCGGCCGAAGCGCTTGCCCCGACAGGAGTTGGGCGGTATCGTCCACATCGCTGAACCAGTCGGTTCACTCTCGAGAATTCCCATGGGGATCCAGTTGTCCAGTTTCGCCTTCGGCGCGCCCCGCCTCGCTCGGCGCGCCCTGTCATTTCTGGTGGCCTGTGTCACAGTCAGCGCGCTTGGCGCCTGCGGTGACAACAACAACCTGCTGTCGCCAGCCACCACGGAGAACGTCATCCGCACGTACTCCGTGTATGCCATGTCAGGCACGTCGCCGGCCCTGCCGGCCGCCTACCGCTTTACCACCGAGTCGCTCGAGCGCCCGCAGATCCTGTCCAACGGCGCCGTGAACTTTGACATGGCCTTTGACCTCACGGCGAACAACCGTGTGTCGTTGGTGCCGGTACGTGTCCTCGTGCCGCTGCCGCCCGCAGGCGCACCCTCGATCGGCCTGCGCACGAGCGACGCGTCGTTCACCGCCATGGAGCGTGCGCCCACGACCGGCTTCCGTCCCGACACCTCGCTCGTGGTGGGAGTCGGCGAGACGGTGCTCGTGCAGGTGCAGGGCGGCGGTTGCTTCCTCGGTGATCCGCTCTACGCCAAGCTCGTGGTGGACAGCATCATCGTGGCCGAGCGCCGCCTGGTGGTCCGCTCGCTCACCAACCGCAATTGCGGCTATCGGGCGTTGACCGAAGGCCTGCCCCGGAACTGATCGCGACACCCCGTCACACTGGTCCATACTTCGACCGCGTAACCCCGCTCATCATGCACGACATTCGACTGCTGCGCGATCAGCTTGATCATCTGCGCGAAGGCATGCGCCGCCGCGGGAAGCTCGAGGAGCTCGCGCCCGTGCTCGATCGGGCGGAAGCGCTCGAGAAGGAGCGCCGGGCCGCGATTACCGAAGTGGAAGCGCAGCAGGCCCAGCGCAATCGCATCACGCAGGAGGTCGCGCAGCGCCGCAAGGCCGGCGAAGACGCCAGCGAGCTCATTGCGGCTGGTCGTGCCGTGGGCGAATCCATTGCGGCGCTCGAAGCGCGGCGCACGGCGGCCGAAGAGGCCGTTCAGCAGCTGCTGTACGAGTTGCCCAACATCACGCTCCCCGAGGTGCCGGAGGGCGACGAGTCCAACAATCGGGTGGTGTCGAGCTGGGGCACACCGCGTGAAGACGGGGCCTCGCTGGTGCCGCATTGGGACAAGGGCGCCGAACTGGGCATCATCGACCTGCCACGCGGCGCCAAGGTGGCGGGCTCGGGCTTCATCGTCTATCGCGGCGCCGGCGCCAAGCTCGTGCGCGCGCTCATGAACATGATGCTCGACGTGCACACCGGTGAGCATGGCTACGAGGAAGTGTGGGTGCCGGTGGTCGTTAATCGTGCCACCATGACGGGTACGGGCCAGTTGCCCAAGTTCGAGGACGACATGTACGCCCTCAACGAGGAGGGCATGTTCCTCATCCCGACGGCCGAAGTGCCCGTGACCAACCTGTATCGCGACGAAATCCTCGAGGCGGCGGATTTGCCGCGTGGCCTCTGCGCGTACAGCCCCTGCTTCCGTCGCGAGGCGGGGTCGGCCGGCAAGGACACGCGCGGTCTCCTGCGGGTTCACCAGTTCGACAAGGTGGAGCTGGTGCGCTACGCGACGCCCGAAACGTCGCGCGACGAACTCGAGCGCCTCACGCGCGAAGCGGAGACGATGCTCGAGCGTCTTGAGCTGCCGTATCGCCGCGTGCTGCTCGCGGCGGGCGACACGGGCTTCTCGAGTGCCATGACGTATGATCTCGAGGTGTTCGCACCGGCGGTGGGCAAGTGGCTCGAAGTCTCGAGCTGCAGCGTGTTCACCGACTTCCAGGCGCGGCGGGCCAACATCCGCTATCGTCCGGCAGCCGGTGAGAAGCCGCGCTTCGTGCACACGCTCAATGGCTCGGCGCTCGCCTTCTCACGCATCATCGCCAGCATCATCGAGCATCACCAGCAGCCCGACGGCACGGTGCGCCTGCCGGCCGCATTGCAACCGTATTTCGGACGGGCGACGCTGTAACGTCTGCAGCGTCCCGTCCGCGCCCGCCCTCGCACTCCCCCCTCCAATCCAGCACCCATGAGTCGCCTGCGACGCCGTCGATGGCCGGTGATTGCCATTGTCATTGGGGTGCTGGGTTTGCTGGCGTGGTACGTGCTCTACACGCAGCAGGTGGTGACATCCCTGCGCCGGGAGGCGGCGGTGCAGGCGCGCATGTATGCGCGCATCTACGAGGCGCTGCAGGACACGAGTGCTACCGCCGATCCCACCGTGGCACTCTTTGACCTCTCGCGCGCCATTCGTGAGTCGGGCCTGCCCATTGTGGTGACCGACCCCAGTGGCCGGGTCACGGCCAGTGCCAACGTCCCCGAGGACATCACCCGCGATACAGCCGCCATGCGGGCCTTCGTGGCGCAGCTCGACAAGCGCAATCCGGCCATCGTGGAGCCGGCCATCGGTGCTGTGCACCTGGGCGACAGCCAGGTCGTGGCTGGCCTGCGCACCATTCCCGCGCTGCAGGCCGTGGGTATCGTGCTGCTGGTGGGCTTTGGCATTTACGCGCTGGTGGAGCGCGGCCGCGCCGAGCGCGAAAAGGTGTGGGCCGGCATGGCCCGCGAGGCGGCGCACCAGTTGGGCACGCCGCTCTCCGCCATGGCGGGCTGGCTGGAACTGCTCGAAGACTCGGTCACCGGTGCCACACCTACGAGGGCCGTGGCAGCCATGCAGCAGGATGTGCAGCGTCTCGAGCGGGTGTCGCATCGCTTCGAGCGCATCGGGCGGCCGCCACGGCGCGATGAGGTGGACTGCAACGCCATGGTCGACCGTATCGCCGAGTACTTCGCCCTGCGTGCGCCGACACTCGCGCGCACCGTACGCATCCGCAGTGAGCATCCCGAGGAGGCGGTGACGGTGCCGGGTGACACCGTGCTGCTCGAGTGGGTGCTTGAGGTGCTGGTGAAGAACGCCATGGACGCTCTGGGCGGCAAGAATGGTGAGGTGGTCATCTCTGCACGCGCCGAGCCCGAGGGCGTCCGCATTCGTGTGCAGGACGATGGTCCGGGCGTCCCTCGGCACTTGCGGCGCCGAATCTTCGATGCGGGCTTCAGCACCAAGGATCGCGGCTGGGGCATCGGGCTGTCCTTGGCGCGGCGCATCGTGGAAGAGCACCATGGGGGGCAATTGCTGCTGGCCGACACCGACCGCGGCGCCGCCTTCGACATTATCTTGCGTGGATGACCACGGGATGGACCGGAAGCCTGTTTGACGTGGTGCCACCAGCGGCACCCGCTCTCGACCTCGACCACATCACACGCGGCCTCAATCCGGGGCAGCGGGAAGCGGTGTTCCACGACGACGGGCCCGCGCTCGTGCTGGCCGGTGCCGGCTCGGGCAAGACGCGCGTGCTCACCACCCGCATTGCGCGACTCATCGGGGCGCGCAACGTGGCGCCGCATGAGATCCTCGCCGTCACGTTCACCAACAAGGCCGCCGGCGAGATGCGCGAACGCATCGCCAGGCATCTGGGCCACGAGCCCAAGGGCATGTGGTGTGGCACCTTCCACGCCCTTGGCGCGCGCATGCTGCGTGGCGTGGCCCCACTGGTGGGCCGCGAACAGAACTTCACCATCTACGACGAAGACGACACCATCGGGGCCGTCAAGCGCGTGATGGAGAAGCGGCGCCTGAGTCCCACGCAGTTTGCGCCCAAGGCCATACTGAGTGCCATCTCGGGCGCCAAGAATGCGCTCGTCTCCCCCAGTGAGTACGCGCGCACGGCCCGCGACACCTTCAGCACCGCCGTGGCCGGTGTGTACACCGATCTCGAAACGGCGCTGCAGCAGGCCAACGCCGTCACCTTCGACGATCTGCTGGTCCTGCCCGTGCGCGCACTCGAAACCGACGAGCGTCTGCGCACGCACTACCAGCAGCGTTTCCGCTATGTGCTGGTGGATGAGTATCAGGACACCAACGCGGCGCAGTATCGCTTCGTGCAACTCATCGGCGGCGCACATCGCAACGTGATGGTGGTGGGTGACGACGACCAGTCCATCTATGGCTGGCGCGGCGCCGATATCCGCAACATCCTCGACTTCGAGCGCGACTTTCCCGGCGCGCGCATCGTGCGTCTCGAGGAGAACTACCGCAGCACGCCCAACGTGCTGGCACTGGCCAATGTGGTCATCGCCGAGAACACCGAACGGCGCGGCAAGACGCTGCGCGCCACGCGGCCGGCCGGCGAACCCGTCACGCTCATCGAGGCGCTCGATGAACGGGACGAGGCAGACTTCATTGCCGAAACCATCATGGCGCGGCGGGCCCGCTCCGATCTGGGCTATCGCGACTGCGCCGTCCTCTACCGCACCAACGCGCAATCGCGCGCGGTCGAAGACAGCTTTCGTCGACGCAACATTCCGTATCGCCTCGTGGGCGCGGTGCGCTTCTACGATCGCCGCGAAATCCGCGATCTCATGGCCTACCTCAAGCTGGTGGCCAATCCCGCCGACGACGAAGCCTTCCGCCGCGCCGTCAACGTGCCAAAACGTGGGCTGGGTGAGGCCACGCTCGCGCTGCTGGCCGACCGGGCAGCGGCCGAAGCGCGCCCCCTGCTCGACATCGCCACGCGCACCGATGTGCTGGCCACGCTGCGGCCGGCCGCGCGTACGGCCCTGAGCGAATTCACCACGCTGGTGCAGCGCCTGCGCACCGCGGCCGTGGATGCGGCGGTGGACGAGTTGCTGCGGGATCTGGTGCAGGCCATTCGCTACGCCGATCATCTGAAGGCCGAGGGCCCCGAAGGCATCGACCGCATCGACAACGTGCGCGAACTCATCGCCGGCGCGGCCGAAGTCGTGGCCGACGAGGGCGGGGAAGTGGGGCTCACCCCACTCGATCACTTCCTGCAGTCCTCCACGCTGGTGGCCGGTGTGGACAAGCTCGATCCCTCGGCCGACGCCGTGGTATGCATGACCATGCACAACGCCAAGGGGCTGGAGTTCCCGGTGGTGTTTGTGTGCGGGCTCGAAGACGGACTTTTTCCGCTCGCGCGCGCGGCCGAAGACCCGTCGCAGCTCGAGGAAGAACGGCGGCTGTTCTACGTGGGCATCACGCGCGCCGAGGAGAAGCTCTATCTCACCTGCGCCGAACAGCGTCGTCGGAACGGCGAGCTCATGTTCTCCATGCCCTCACGCTTTCTCAAGGTCATCACGCCCTCGCTCGCAGAACGCGGACGCACCGCGCGCGCGCGATCGGAGGGACGCAGCGCGGGCAGCAGCTTCGGTTCATACGGTGGCGCGAGTCGCAGCAGCGGGTTCGGCGCAACCGGCGGCGCGGGGCAACGGAGTGGGTCGGGCTCGTCCGGATTTGGCTCGTCGGGCTACGGATCCTCGGGCTATGGATCATCGGGTTATGGCACACGTGGAGGGGCCAGTCAGGGCGGAGGCTTCGGCTCGGCCAAGGTGGCCAACTTCAGCACGCCCAATCGCCGCGCCGTCGACAACGCGCCGGAAGACGAGTCGCAGGACCAGCCGATGCTGCGTGCGGGCGAACGCGTGAAGCATGCCAAGTTCGGCAGTGGCACCATTGCCGAGATCACGGGCAGCGGACGCGACACCAAGGTGCGCATCGATTTCGATGACGAGGAGATCGGGCGCAAGACGCTCGTGCTCGCGCAGGCCAAACTCGAACGAGGGTGGGAGTGATGTCGGTTACCCCCGAAGATGTGCGTCATGTGGCGCGGCTGGCGCGGCTCGGACTCGATGAGGCCGAGTTGCCGCAGCTCGTGAGTCAGCTCAACGGCATTCTCGAGCATATGGACGTGCTGCAGCAGGTGCAGGTGCCGGACGCCGTTGGCGATTGGCAGCAGGCGGCCCAGCGCGTGGACGTGGCCCGCCGCGATGATGCACAGCCCTCTGATTCGCTGGCGCGCGAACGCGAAGCCTTTGCCCCAGCCATGCGCGATGGGTTCTTTCTTGTGCCGCGCCTGGCCACACATGAGGCGCTTGGCGCCTCTGCGGAGCGCGAGGCATGAGTCGGGACACCGCACTGGCTGCACTCAAGGCGCACGGCGTGGACGCCGCCTGGGGCGCCTACGACCGCGTGCAGGCAGGTCCCGAGGGGCTCAACGCGTTTCTGTCCATCGATCGTGAGGCGCGCACGATTGCGCCCGATGGCGTGCTCGCCGGTGTGCCCGTGGCCATCAAGGACAACCTCGCCACACTGGGACTGCCCACCACCTGCGGCTCGCGCATGCTCGAAGGGTACGTCAGTCCCTTCGAAGCCACCGCGGTGCGGCGCCTGCGCGAGGCGGGGGCTGTGGTCATTGGCAAAACCAACATGGACGAATTTGCCATGGGTTCGTCCAACGAGAACAGCGCCTACGGCCCCGTGCGCAATCCGCTCGACCCCTCACGCGTCCCGGGCGGCAGCTCCGGCGGCTCGGCGGCGGCCGTGGCGTCCGGCGTGGTGCGCGTGGCGCTGGGTTCGGAAACCGGTGGGTCCGTGCGCCAGCCCGCTGCATTCTGTGGCATTGTGGGGATAAAGCCCACCTACGGACGCGTGAGCCGCTATGGGCTCGTGGCCTATGCGTCGTCGCTCGACAACGTGGGGGTGTTCGGCACGACTGTGGCGGAGGCGGCGCTCGGCCTCGAGATCATGGCGGGGCATGATCGCTTCGATGCCACCAGTGCCGACGTGCCAGTCTCGCCGCTCGTGCCCACCGACGATGCCGTTGGCGGCTCGTCGCCGCTTGCCGGACTGGTGGTCGGTGTGCCGCGTGAGTATTTCCCCGCGTCACTCGACGCGGACATCGCGGCAAGTTGCCGGCGTGCACTCGATCACTTGCGCCGTCTCGGTGCCGAAGTGCGCGAGGTCTCACTGCCCAGCACCGACCTCGCCATCCCGGTCTATTACATCATCGCGCCGGCTGAAGCCTCGAGCAATCTGGCCCGCTATGATGGTGTGCGCTTCGGGCAGCGCGCCGCGGCGGACGACTTAGGCCCGATGTACGAGCGTACGCGCTCGCACGGCTTTGGCGCCGAGGTCCAGCGTCGCATTCTGCTGGGCACCTACGTGCTCAGTGCCGGCTACTACGACGCGTACTACAAGCGAGCGCAGGCTGTGCGCGCCATGATCGCTGAAGAATTCCGTGCGGTCTTTGCCAGCGGTGTGGACCTGTTGTTCACGCCAACGGCCCCTACGCCCGCCTTCCGTCTCGGCGAAGTGTCCGATCCCTACGCCATGTACCTGAGCGACATCTACACGGTGACGGCCAATCTCGCGGGCATTCCCGCCATGTCGCAGCCCATCGGGCGTGTGCGGGGCATGCCCGTTGGTGGGCAGTTGCTCGCCCCGGCGTTCGGTGAGGCCGTCATGATTCGTGCGGCGGCCGCGCTTGAACAGTCGCTTGGCGCGGAGGCCCATCGATGAGCGCCACATTCGCATCAGCGGCTGGCCGCGACTGGGAACTGGTCATCGGCCTCGAAGTACACTGCCAGCTGCGCACACGCAGCAAGATCTTCTGCGGGTGTGCGACGTCGTTTGGTGAGGCCCCCAACGTCAACACCTGCCCGGTGTGTCTGGGTTTGCCGGGCGCGCTGCCGGTCATCAACGATCACGCGGTGGCCCTGGCCGTGCGCGCGTCGCTGGCTCTCGAGTGCACGGTGCACGAGACGTCCATCTTTGCGCGAAAGAACTACTTCTACCCTGATCTCCCCAAGGGCTACCAGATCTCGCAGTTTGATCGTCCGCTGGCCACCAACGGCCAGGTGGTCATTGGCAAGCAGGCCGATGGTACGCCGCGTGTCATTCGGGTGCATCGCGTGCACATGGAAGAAGACGCGGGCAAGTCCGTGCATGACCGTTTCCCGCAGGCCTCGGCCATTGATCTCAATCGTGCGGGCACGCCGCTCGTCGAAATTGTCTCAGAGCCGGATATCCGCAGCGCCGCTGAGGCGGCGGCTTACGCACGGCGTCTGCGGCAGATTCTCGAGTATGCCGATGTCTCCGACGCCAACATGGAAGAGGGCTCACTGCGCGTGGATGTGAACATCTCCGTGCGTCCTGTTGGTGAAACGGCGCTTGGCACCAAGACCGAGATCAAGAATCTCAACTCCTTCTCGGCCATTGAGCGCGCGGTGGAGATCGAGTTTGCGCGCCAGGTGCAGGTGCTGTCGTCCGGTGGACGCATTGAGCAGCAGACCATGCTGTACGACGACAAGCGCAACGTCGTGCGTCCGGCGCGCAGCAAGGAAGGCAGTCACGACTATCGCTATTTCCCCGATCCGGACTTGCCGCCGCTCGTGGTGCGTGCGGCGGAGCGACAGGCACAGCGTGCCGCGCTGCCGGAGTTGCCCGAGGCGCGGCGCACGCGCTTTGCGCGCGAGCATGCACTGCCCGAGGCAGACATTGAACAGCTGCTGGCGTCCCGTCTGTTGGCGGACCGCTTCGAAGTGCTGGTGCAGGAAAGCGGCGATGCGCGCCGCGCAGCCAATTGGATGCTGGGGCCGGTGCTGGCGTCGGTGAACGCCAGCGGCTGTGCGCTCGAGGCGCATCCCGTGTCACTCGCGCGGCTGGGCGCGCTCATTCGTCTCGAAGCGGCGGGTGACGTGTCCAACACCGCGGCGCGTCAGCTCTTTGCTCTGCTCGAGCGCGAAGACGAGGATCCACGCGTGCTGGCCGAGCGTGAAGGGGTGCTGCAGGTGCGCGACGACAGCGCGCTCGTGGCCTGGATTGACGAGGTGCTGGCCGAGAACCCCGCCGAGGCCGCCCGCTTTGTCAGTGGCGAGCGCAAACTGCAGGGCGTGCTGGTGGGGCTGGTGATGAAGAAGTCCAAGGGCGCGGCCGACCCCAAGAAGGTCAACCAACTGCTCGCAGCTCGCGCGGGATGAAGAGGGGGGACGGCAGGTCGGCCGCGTGGCGCAGCGGCGTGGTCGGCATGCCGAACATGCGATCGGCTTCGAGGGCCGCTCGCATGTCACCCCCCTGTCGCCGCGCCAGCCGTCGCACCTTCTTGGCTTCTCGCAGCGGCAGCTCACCTGACGGATCGTAGCGATACGGCTCGCTCTGGTCCCAGTGGCAGAGCAGGTCCACGATGTAATCGAAGGAGCGCGCCAGATATCGGGACACGTCGGCGTCGCTCAGATCCCAGCGACTGTTTTCGGACACGAGCTGGAAGATGCGCTGCCACGATTCGGTGTCCGTCACGTACACCATGCCGCGAAAGATGCGGCGGTTGGTGGGCGTGCCGAACAGCGTGGGACTCAGAATGCGATCGAGGTGCTGGTCGGCGCGGGAGTGATCGAGAGACAGCAGCTCCCGGGCCCGCCGCGGCCAGGGGTCGCCAATGTGCGTGTCGATGCGGCTTTCCCAGTAGCTGTGGCCAAGGGCCGTCGTGCTCGAGGTGACCGCCAGTTGCCGCGGCACAAAGAAATTGTGCGCCACCACATCGGCGGCGAGATGCGACAGGTAACCCAGCGCAAACGCCTTGAGCGCTGGCGGCTCGGCTTCGTCATGAATCTCGAGGCCCACATGCCAGGCATGACAATGTCGGCCGACCTCCGCGTACTTCTTGGCAATGCTCGTATCTGCCGCAATCGACCCGTAGAGGAAGTCAGCGGGAAAGCTGCGCAGCAGATCGGCAATATGACCGGGCAGCAGTGTCAGATTGGACAGCACGGCATCACCGAGAAAGACGTGCGTGCCTGGCGTCCACGCCCAGGCCTCGGTGGGGCAGAGCGCCACCAGCAGCAACGCAGCCCACACGGGCCAGCACCCGCGAACCGACATGGGGGGCGGGTTCAGTCGACGGCGTCGCGGCGCCGCGGCATCGGCACGTCGGACCTCGACGCATCGGGCAGCGTGGGCCGGCGACGCTTCTTCTTTCCGCTGAGCTCCGCGGCAAAGGCCCTGGCGCCTGCTTGCGCCCCACGCAGCGTGGCCACCGCCGATATGGCACTGCCCTCGAGTTCATCCTGCAACACGTCGAGCACGGCGTTGACCTCGTCTACGCGCTGCGCAGCAGACTCTGCCGCGTTGAGCAACTCGTCGGAAATGGCCGCCGCGGCATCGGTGACCTGCTCCACATCGCGGCGCACCATGGCCACCATTTCACGGGCATCGCCCACCATGGCGTTGGCGTTGGCCAGCATGGGCGCCGTGTCGGTGGTGAGCTTGGCCAGCGTCTTGTTCATGCCCTGCACGGCGTCCCGCAGGGCGCGCAGCAGCAGAATCAGCGTGATCAGCGCTCCGACCCCCAGCAACAACACAAGGATCTGCAGCAGACCCGTGGTCCACTCCAGCACCCCGCGGTCGGGGATGGTGCGGGCCACAATGGTATCGGGCACGGTCAGTGCCTGAAGCAGCGGCAGCGGCAGGTGCCGCAGGAGTGCATCGGCGAGCAGCATATCCCGTGATCTAAGGCTCACGGCGGCTCGTGTCCATGGCGCGGGCCGTGTTATGCTTCGCTCGGGCGCATGCGGGACCCCCAGCGTGCGCCAGCCCGCTCTCACATTCCGCGACCAGCCATCCACGCAATGTCCGCCGTCCAGTTCGTCGTCGAAGGGGGTCACCGGCTCAGTGGCAGCATCCGCCCGGCCGGCAACAAGAACGCCGCGCTGCCCATCGTGGCCGCCGCCCTGCTCACCGATCAGGCGGTGCAGCTGCACAATGTGCCGCGCATCCGCGATATCGAAACGCTGGTCGAACTCGTGCGCACCACCGGTGCCGTGTGCGAGTGGAACGGCGACAATTCGCTGCGTATTCACGCGCAGGACGTCCGTGCCGCCGACCTCGACCCGGCCATGTGCGCGCGCATTCGTGCGTCCATTCTGCTGGCGGCGCCGCTCCTCGCGCGCTGCGGCACCGTCACGCTGTCGCCGCCTGGTGGCGACGTGATTGGCCGGCGCCGACTCGACACGCACTTCCATGTCCTGCAGGCGCTGGGCGCCACCTACGAACTTGGCGAGCGCTTCCGCTTTGATACCAAGGGCCTCGTGGGCGCTGATGTGTTTCTCGATGAGCCCAGTGTCACCGCCACCGAGAACGCGTTGGTGGCCGCCGTCGCCGCCAAGGGCCGCACGGTGCTGCGCAACGCGGCCAGTGAACCGCATGTGCAGGATCTGGCGCATTTCCTTGTCGCGCTGGGTGCGCGTATCGAGGGCATCGGCTCCAATGTGTACACCATTGAAGGCGGCCTGCCGCTGGGTGGTGCCACGCACGCCATCGGCCCCGACCACATTGAAGTGGGCTCGTTCATCGGTCTGGCTGCGGTCACGCGCTCCACGCTGCGCATCGAGAAGGCCGGCATCGAGCATCTGCGCAGTACGCTCATGGGCTTCGAACGACTCGGCATCGCGTGCGAGGTCGACGGCGACGATCTCATCGTACCGGCCGAGCAGTCTCGCGTGATTCAGAGCGATCTTGGCGGCCATGTGTCCAAGCTGGAGGATCAGCCCTGGCCGGCCTTCCCGGCCGACACCATGTCTATTGCCATCGTGACGGCTACGCAGTGCGAGGGCATGATTCTCTTTCACGAGAAGATGTTCGAGTCGCGGCTGTACTTCACCGACAAGCTGGTGAACATGGGCGCGCGCATCGTGCTCTGCGATCCGCACCGCGCCATCGTGTCCGGCCCGACCCGTCTGCGCGGCAGCACCGTCGAGTCGCCCGACATTCGCGCCGGCATGGCCATGCTGCTCGCGGCACTCTGCGCTGATGGCACCAGCGTCATCAACAACGCGCAGCAGATCGAACGCGGCTACGAGCGCATCGAGTCGCGGCTCGGCCTGCTAGGGGCGCGCATCAAGCGCGTGGAGTTGAGTGCCCGGTAACGTCGAAGCCCGCGTCGGTGGTGATGCCGCCATGACCGGTCTCCCCCTCGGTCCCGTCCTCCGTCTATGCGAGCCCGTGCCCGACCTGCCGGATGGTGTGCTGGGCTTCACCACCACGCGGGCGGCCGGTTCGTTTGGCCTGTCGTCCAATGAACCGGTGGCGGAGGTCATGGCCCGCTGGGACGCCCTGCAGGCGGATTTCGAGGCGCTGGGTATTCAGCGGCTGGCCAGCGCCTATCAGGTGCACGGTGCCGAGGTGGCGAGCCACGGCGCCGGCTGGCACGGTTGGCTTCGCCTGCGCGGCATAGACGGGCACATCACGACGACGGCGGGTACCGCCCTCGCGGTGACCGTGGCCGACTGCACCCCGGTGGTCGTGGCCCATCCGGCCGGGGCGGTGGCGGTGCTGCACTCCGGGTGGCGGGGCACAGCGGCCGGCATCCTGCGCGTGGGACTGTCCCAGTTGGCCGAGCGCGGTTTTGCCGCAGCCGAATGCCGGGTTCATCTGGGGCCGTCCATCTGCGGCACTTGTTATGAAGTGGGGCCGGAGGTCCTGGAGGCCGTCACCGGTCGGCCCACCGCTGGCAAGGGCTGCCTCGATGTACGCGCCACCTTATTGGAGCAGGCCCGGGCGCTCGGTGTACGGGCCGTCACCGTGGACGAAGGGTGTACCCGTTGCCATCAGGGGCGCTATTTCAGCCATCGGGGCGGCGACAGCGGCCGCCTGCTTGGCCTCGTGGCCCTTCGGTCGGCTTGACCTTGTCCCGTCCGCCCCATAGCTTGAGAATCTGAGTAGCAACTTCCGAGTACTCCTCGCCCGCCACGCGCGGGTGTCTGAAGTGTGGGGATGGCCCCCACACTTTTTTGTTCTCCTGAAGTTTGGTGGTGCATCGTGGTGACGTCGCTCGAACCCATTGTCACACAAGAACTTGACAGCCTGGGCTTCGACCTGGTCGAACTCCGCCGCGGGGGCTCACGCTCCCGTCCGGTGCTGGAGGTTCGTATCGACCGGCGGGACGGGGAAACGGTAACCATCGCGGATTGTACGACGGCCTCGCGCGCGCTCGAAGCGCGTCTCGAGGCCGACGCGCTGGTGTCGGAGCAGTACGTGTTGGAGGTGTCGTCACCCGGAGCGGATCGCCCGTTGCGCCATGTGGCCGACTGGCGGCGCTTTGTGGGCCGACGCGCCACCGTCACGAGTGCGGTGTTGGCAGGCGGTAAGCAGGAAGTCGAGATCCTCGCCGTGGACGGCGAGGACGGCGCGGAGGTGGCGCTGGTGCGTGACACGAAGGGCCGGGAAGTCCAGGTCCCTTTGCGTGACGTGACCCAGGCACGTCTCGCGTTCCACTGGAAACGATAGGGGAGACGGATGGCCGGATCGGCGGAAATCCTCACAGCCTTACGTGAGCTCGCGAATCTCAAGCAGATCACGAAAGAGGAGCTGCACGGGCTTCTCCAGGACGGCATTCATGCCGCCCTGGCCAAGAAGCACGGGGCCAACGTCCAGGCAGAAGTCGAAATCGACGACGCCAAGGGCGAAATTCGCATTGTGCTGCTGAAGACGGTGGTGGAAGAGGTCACGGACGCGTCGCGCGAAATTCTGCTCGAGGAGGCGCGGTTCGAGGATCCGGAGTTCCAGGTCGGTGACGTCATGGAAACCCAGGTCGACTTCATGGAATTCGGCCGCACGGCGGTGCAGGCGGCCAAGCAGCGCATCATTCAGCGCGTCCGTGAAGGCGAGCGTTCGCGCATCCGCGACGAATTCGCGGGGCGCGTGGGTGACCTGCTCTCCGGCGAAATTCAGCAGATCGAACGCGGCAAGCTGGTGGTCATGCTCAACAAGTTCCGCGAGGCGGAAGCCATCATTCCGTATCGCGAGCAGAACCACCGCGAGCACTACCATCAGGGTGAGCCGGTGCGCGCGGTGCTCAAGCGCGTCGAAGACACGCCCAAGGGACCGCGGCTCATTCTGAGCCGCTCCGACGCGCTCTTCGTGCAGGCGCTCTTCAAGCTCGAAGTCCCGGAAATCCAGCAGGGCATCGTGGAGATCAAGGCGGCGGCCCGCGAAGTGGGCAGCCGCACCAAGATCGCCGTCACCTCGCGTGACGAGTCCATCGATCCCGTGGGCGCTTGCGTGGGCCTCAAGGGCGCGCGGGTACAGGCCGTGGTCAACGAACTGGGCGGTGAGCGCATCGATATCGTGCCCTGGTCGCCCGACCCCGAGCGCTTCGCCAAGCTGGCGCTGGCGCCGGCGCGTGTGGCGCGTGTGTTCAGTGATGCGGCGTCGCGCACCATTCAGGCCGTGGTGGACGAGGACCAGCTTTCGCTGGCCATCGGTCGTAATGGCCAGAACGTGCGCCTCGCGTCCGAACTGACGGGATGGAAGATCGACCTCTACTCCAGCCGCGAGTGGCTCGAGAAGGGCGGGGAAGGTCCGCTCTTCGCGCCGCTGCCCGAGGAGCAGGAGGACGCCGATGTGCCGCTCAACGAGATCGAGGGCCTCGAGACGGCCACGGTGGCCGTGCTGGCCGACGCGGGCTATCGCACGCTCAACGACATTCTCGATCTCGATCGGGATGACCTGCTGCGACTGCCCGGCATCGCGCCGGAAGAGGCCGATCGCATCATGGCTATCATCGATGAGCTGACCACCGAAGACGATGAGGCAGGTCAGGGCGCGTGAGTGACGAGCCGCCGCGCGCTCCTGTTCTCGATGAGGCAACACGCCGCAAGGTGTTGGGTCTCGTCGGGCTGGGTGCGCGAGGCCGGCTGGTGGTGATCGGTACCGAGCAGGTGCGGTTGGCCGCGCAGAAGGACAACGTGGTGTTGGCGATCGTGGCGCAGGATGTCTCGCGCCACTCGCTCGAGAAGGTGGTGCCGGTCCTGCGGGCCCGGCGGGTGGAGATGGTGGAGTGGCCGAGTGCGGCCGAGTTGGGCGGCGCTGTGGGTCGAGAAACGACCGCGGCGATCGGGATCGTTGATCAGGGGCTGGCGCGCGGGATCCGTGGCGCCGTAGCCGGGGCACTCCCGGCGGGCGACGCGACGCGCGTTTCGCGGTAGGAGGAGACGGGTTGAGCAAGCTTCGTGTGCATGACATGGCGGGTGAGTTCGGCATCTCGGCGGACGAGGTGATCGCACTGCTGCGCCAGATGGACGTGCCGGTTCGCAGCCATATGTCGCTGCTGACCGACGACCAGGTATCCCGTATCCGCGCCCGGTGGGAGCGCGAGAAGCGCGTGCGCGCCGAGAAGGCCGCGCCTGCGCCCGCGGCGCCGACGCGCCGTCGCAAGGCGGCGGCTGAGGCCGCTCCGGTCGCCGAGGCGGAAACGCCGGCGCCCGCGCCCGTGGTACGTCGCCGGCGTGCGGCGGATGTGGCGGAAGCGCATGAGGCGGAGCAGGCGGCGGGCTTGGAACAGCAAACAGCGGCAGCCTCAAAGGCAGAAGTCGCTGTAGCGGCACAGCCAGAAGCGGCAGCCACAAAGCCAGCAGCTGCCACGCCGGAAGCCCCCAAGGCGGAAGCCCCAGCGCAGGAAGCGCCGGTCGCTCCTGTTGCTCCGGCTCCTGTCGCCGCACCTGCTCCCGCTCCCGCCGTTTCGTCTGCTCCGTCGGCTCCGTCGGCTCCTGCTGCCAAGGCTCCCGCCGCGGAGGCTGCTGCCGTTCGGGCTGCCGCCGTTCCGGCTGCTGCCGTACCGCCGGCCGTTCCGGCGGCCGCTGTTCCCCCGGCTCCTGCGGCTCCTGCGGCTCCTGCGGTCAAGGCTCCCGCCGCGGAGGCTTCTGGCGTTCAGGCTGCCGCTGTTCCGCCGGCTCCTGCGGCTGCAGCGGTTCCTCCGGCTCCGGCGGCAACGGCTCCTGCTGCCCCGGCTGCCGCTGTTCCTCCGGCGCCTCCCGCCGCGACGGAGCCCGCTCCCGATCTACCCGCCGACCGCCCCCGTCCGCGCCCCGTTGTGCCTGGTGCACCGCGTCTGCGCCCGGTCGCCAGCGCGTCGCCCAACTTCGGTTCCGCCCGCCCCGTAGCCTCCGCGGCTCCGGGTGGCGGTTTGCAGCAGGGACAGCGCCGCGATGATCGCCGGCCCGGACAGGGCGGGGGTCAGGGCGGCCAGCAGGGTGGACAGGGTGGCGGTCAGGGTGGCGGCCCCTCGGGTGCCTCGCAGGCTGGTGGCAATCAGCAGCAGCGCCGCGGCAAGAAGAACAAGCGGGGCGCGGTGGATCAGGAAGCGGTGTCCGCCAACATTTCCAAGACCATGACCGCTCTGCGCGGCGCGCCACAGCGTGGCCGCTCGGGTCGTCGCTTTGGCGCCGAAATGCGCGCCGAGGCGGAGGAGCAGCGCCAGGCGGCCGCCGAGCGTGAGCGCAAGACCGTGCGCGTGAACGAGTTCATCACGGTCTCCGAACTCGCGCAGATTCTCGGCGTCTCCGCCACGCAGATCGTGGGCTTTGCCTTCAAGTCGCTGGGGCTGATGGTCACCATCAACCAGCGCCTCGACTTCGACCAGATCGAACTCATTGCCGGCGAGTTCGGCTTCCAGGCCGTCAAGGAAAGCGACTACGCCGCCGATGTGCCGGATCAGCACGAAGAGGACAACGTCGAGGATCTGCGGCCGCGTCCGCCCGTGGTCACCATCATGGGTCACGTCGACCACGGCAAGACCTCGCTGCTCGACTACATCCGCAAGGCCAACGTGGTCGCGGGTGAAGCGGGTGGCATTACGCAGCACATCGGTGCCTACCACGTGGAGGTGGCGGGCAAGCGCACCATCACCTTCCTCGATACGCCGGGTCACGAGGCCTTCACGGCCATGCGTGCGCGTGGTGCGCAGGTCACGGACATCGTCGTCATCGTGATCGCGGCCGACGACCAGGTCATGCCGCAGACCATTGAAGCCATCTCGCACGCCAAGAGTGCGGGTGTGCCCATCATCATCGCCATCAACAAGGTCGATCTGCCGACGGCGAACATCGAGAAGGTCAAGCAGGACCTCCTGCAGCATGAGGTCGTGCTCGAAGACTTCGGTGGCACCGTGCTGCACTCCGAGATCTCGGCCAAGAAGGGCACGGGCGTCAACGAGCTGCTCGAACAGATCCTCCTGCAGAGCGACATTCTCGAGCTCAAGGCCAACCCCTCACGCCGCGCCGTCGGTTCGGTGGTGGAAGCCCAGCTCGATCAGGGCAAGGGCCCCGTGGCCACCGTGCTCGTGCAAAACGGCACGCTGCGCGTGGGCGACGACTACATCTGCGGCATCCACTCGGGGCGCGTGCGCGCCATGCTCGACGAGCGGGGCAAGCAGGTCAAGGAAGCCGGTCCCGCCATTCCGGTGCAGATCCTCGGCCTCACGGGCGTGCCCATGGCCGGCGATCAGTTGCTGGTGGTGGACGACGCCACGGCCGCGCGCGAAATCGCGCAGCGTCGTGAGCGCCTCGATCGTGAAGCCAAGAGCCGCCGCACCACGCGTGGTGTGGTCTCGCTCGAAGACTTCATGTCGCAGGCCGCCGCGGGCCAGAAGCGCCAGTTGCGCCTCGTCATCAAGGCCGACCAGGGCGGTCCGGCGGAAGCCCTCGCCGACGCCCTGCAGCAGCTCTCCAACGAGGAAGTGCAGGTGGAGATCATCCACCGCGCCGTTGGTGCCATTGCCGAAAGCGACATTCTGCTCGCCAAGGCGGCCGGCGCCATCATCATCGGCTTCCACGTGCGCCCCGACAACAACGCGCGTCAGGCCGCCGAGCGCGAGGGTGTCGACATCAAGCTGTATCGCATCATCTACGAGGCCGTTGCCGATGTGAAGGCGGCGCTCGAAGGCATGCTGCGTCCCGAGGAGCGCGAAGTGGTCTTCGGCGAAGCCGAAGTGCGCGAGACCTTCAAGGTCGCGCGGGTCGGCACCATCGCCGGCTGCATCGTCCGCTCGGGTATCATCAATCGCAAGGGACGCGTGCGCGTCATCCGCGACGGCATCGAGATCTACGACGGCGGGATCGCGTCGCTCCGCCGCTTCAAGGATGACGTCAACGAGGTCAAGGAAGGGTACGAGTGCGGTATCGGCATCGAGAACTTCAACGACGTCAAGGTCGGTGACATGTTCGAGTGCTACCGCACAGAGGAAGTGGCCCGTACCCTCGACCAGGCCAACAAGGCCTGAGGAGGGCTGGACATGGGCGAACCGCGGCGTCCTGACCGCGTCGCCGAAGCCATTCGCGAAGAAGTGGCGACCTTCCTGTCGGAAGGCGCCAAGGACCCGCGAATCCGCGCGTTCGTCACCGTGACTGCGGTCGACGTCACGCGCGATCTTCGGCATGCCACGGTCTTCGTCACCCTCATGGGTGACGAAGCCGACAAGAAGAGCACGGTGGCGGGGCTGGCCAGTGTGGCCACGCACCTCCGCTCGCGGCTCGGTAAATCCCTGCGTCTGCGTTCGGCACCGGAAATCCATTTCCGGGCCGACGAGAGCGTGGCGCATGCCACGCGCATTGAGCAACTGCTGGCCCAGATCCGCACCGAACGGGAGCAGCAGGCCGACGGGGGCGAGTGAGCGCTGGCGGTCTGGTCCTGGTGGACAAGCCCGCCGGGCCCTCGTCGCATGATGTCGTGGCGCGGGTCAGGCGGGCGGCGCGCAGTCGCCGCGTCGGTCATGCCGGCACGCTCGACCCGTTTGCCACCGGGCTGCTGGTGGTGGCCGTAGGGCCGGTCACGCGGCTGCTGCCGTACGTGCACGGGGAGCCCAAAGTCTACGAGGCCACCGTGCAGTTCGGTTGGGAAACCGATACCGATGATGCCACGGGCCAGGTCTCGCGCGAGGCACCGCCACCCGAGGTGTCTCTGCTGCGCGAGCCGCAGCATCCTGTGCGTCTGGCAGCAGAAGCCACACTCACTGGTCCCATTCTGCAGGTGCCGCCCGCCTTTTCAGCCAAGCATGTCGATGGGGCGCGTGCCTACGATTTGGCGCGACGTGGTCGTGATGTGGAGCTGCCGGCGGTGCCCGTAGTCGTGCATCAATGGACCTGGCTCGGTGCATCGAACGACGGCGACACCGCCCACCAACTCCGCGTACGCATTGCGTGCGGTGGTGGCACCTACATTCGCGCACTGGCGCGTGACCTTGGACGTGCGCTCGGCAGCGCCGCACACTGCGCGACACTGCGTCGTGTGCAGAGTGGAGCCGCGTACGTGTCGGAGGCGGTGCCCTGGGATGCGCTCGAGCCCGGCAGTATTGCCGACGGACATGTCGCACTGCAGCCGGCCGAGCCACGTTTGCTGCCGGAGCTCGCGCGCGAACCGCTCACCGCCGAAGGACTCGACGCACTGCGGTTTGGGCGCGCGGTACCGGCGACACAGACCGGAGCGAAGGCGGTGCTCATGCAGGGCCACGAGGTGCGCGCGATTGCCGAGCGCGTGAACGATCGCTGGCAACCACGCGTGGTTTTGCCGGCGGACACCGACGAACTGCCAGCGAAGGATTCGCCGTGAACACCTTTGCGCCCGATCCGCGTGGTGAGTTGAGTGGACTGCCACTGCCTGATGGCGCGGTCATCACCGTCGGCACGTTCGACGGGGTGCACCGCGGACATCAGGATGTGCTGCGCACCTTGGTGGCCCACGCGGAACGCCGTGGATTGCCCAGTGTGGTGCTGACGTTTGAACCGCATCCACTCGAAGTGGTGAATCCCACCGCCGCGCCGCCGTTGCTCACGCTGCACGAAGAAAAGCTCGAGATGCTCGCGCAGTCGGGCGTGTCCTATGTGGCGGTGCTGCCATTCACACCCGCGTTGGCAGCCCTCGAAGCCGAGGCCTTTGTCGACGACGTGCTGCGTGGCCGCTTTGCGCTGCGTGAATTGCTGGTCGGGCATGATCACGGCTTTGGCCGTGGTCGCCTCGGCGACATCGAGGTGCTCAAGGCGCTGGGACAGAGCCGCGACTTCGACGTCTCCGTCCTGCCTGCCGTGCACACACCCGATGGGCATGCCATCAGCTCCACGGCCATTCGCCGGGCGGTGGCCGGTGGAGACCTCGACCGGGCGGCCGCCGGACTGGGGCGGCCCTTCAGCCTCAGCGGCACGGTAGTGCAGGGTGACCAGCGCGGCCGCACCATCGGCTATCCCACCCTCAATCTGGCGCCCATCTCCGAGCGCAAGCTGCTGCCGCCGGACGGGGTGTACGCCGTGCGCGTGCAACTGCCCGAGGGCAGCTTCGGCGGCATGCTCAACCTCGGCCCTCGGCCGACGGTGGGCGACCGGCAGCGCCGCATCGAGACGCATGTCTTCGACGCCGGCGCTGACTGGTACGGCGTCCACATACGCCTCGACTTTGTCGCGCGCCTCCGCGGGGTGCAGGCTTTTGCCGGTCTGGATGCCCTCAAGGACCAGCTGGCCCGGGACGAAGCGCAGGCCCGGGCCGCGCTGTCCGCGTCCCCGACCCGGGCAACCACGGCCTGAGCCGGCCGGCCACGCAGAATGCGCCCGCGGACGAACTACCGTCTGTGGGGTAACCCCTGTAAGTTTGGGGGCTTGGCGCTTCTGGCGCCGATAGGTTCCGGCGCCTCTCCATTCCGGCGCGCTGACATTCCCCCTGGCCACCGGCATCGATGGCAAACCTGAAGTACCGCATCCTGCTTATCGTGGGACTCCTCGCGGCCTCCGTCTGGGCCCTATTCCCGCGCACCGTGGTCGAGCGCGTCAAGCGCAACGGCGTGTTCGTGTATGACACGGTCACGCGCGTCCCGCTCAAGCGTGGCCTCGACCTGCAGGGCGGCATGTCCCTGGCGCTCGAGATCGACGAATCCAAGCAGACGGTCGCCGACAAGAGCGAAGCGCTCGATCGCGCCATCAAGGTGGTGCGTCAGCGTATCGACGAATTTGGTGTGTCCGAGCCAGTCGTGCAGAAGGTCGGCACTGATCGCATCGTCGTCGAACTGCCGGGTATCGATGATGCCGAGCGTGCGCAGGACGTGGTGCAGAAGTCCGCGTTCCTCGAGTTCCAGATCACCGACAAGACCCAGGCCCTCGAAAAGGTGCTGTCGCGTTTCGACGAAATTGCGCGCGCCAATGGCTTGAGTGTCGGCGCCGCCGCGACCGTCACCGGCGACTCCGCCAAGCCCACGACCGTGGGGAGCCTGCTCACGCAGAAGTCGGACAGCGCGGCGGACAGCAGCAAGGCCGTCGCCGGTACTACCGACAGCGCCGCTGCTCCTGCCGCACCCGCGGCCGGCGGCCTGTTCAGCAGCAACATCCAGCCCGGTCAGATCCCCGGACAGTACATCGTGCCTGAGCGCGCGTACCTGGCCATGGCGCAGGCACTCGAGTTGCCGGCCATGCAGGCGGCCATGCCGCCGGGCAAGGTGGTGCGCTGGGGCGTCGATTCGCTGGCGACGGGCACCGAGCGGTTCCGCACGCTCTACGTGCTCGATTCGCGGCCCATCATCACCGGTGAGGCGCTGACCGATGCGCGCCCGTCCACCGATCCGGTGGAAGGCAATGTGGTGCAGTTCACGCTCAACAACGAAGGCGCGCGTCGCTTCAAGGTGGAAACCGGCAAGCACGTGCGCGACAACATGGCCATCGTGCTCGACCAGCGGGTCGTCACGGCGCCCACGCTGCAAAGCGCCATCGGCCGCAATGGCCAGATCACCCTGGGTGGCGGTACGCTGCAGGCCGCGCAGGATCTGGCGCTCGTGCTGCGCGCCGGCGCCCTGCCCGTGCCGCTCAAGGTCATGGAGACGCGTCAGATCGGTGCCAGCCTCGGCGCCGACTCGATCAACAAGGGCATCATCGCTCTTGGCGTGGCCATGGGTCTGGTCGTCATCATCATGATCAGCTATTACCGCTTTGCGGGCGTGCTGGCCGTGGCGGGCCTCACGCTGTACCTGATCTACACACTGGCCACGCTGGCCGGCTTCAATGCCGTGCTCACGCTGCCTGGGCTTGCCGGCTTCGTGCTCTCCATCGGTATCGCCGTGGACGCCAACGTGCTCATCTTCGAGCGCATTCGCGAAGAGCTGGACCACGGCAAGTCCGTGCGTCTCGCCATCGACGAAGGCTTCCAGCACGCGCTCAGCGCCATCGTCGACACCTCGGCGGCCACCATTCTCTCCGGCATGGTGCTCTACCAGTACGGCACGGGCCCGGTGCGCGGCTTTGCCGTCACGCTCATTGCCGGCCTCGTGGCGTCGCTGTTCACGGCCATCTTCGTCACCAAGACCTTCTTCCTGATCTGGCTCAACCGCTCGCGCGGAACCCAGACGCTGAGCATCTGAGGCCGTCATGCTGCGTATCTTCCACAACACCAAGTACGAGTTCGTCAAGCACTGGCGCCTGTCGGCCGGCCTCACCATCGCCTTCATTCTGGCGGGTCTGGTCACCTTCGGCATCACCGGCGGCGTGAACTACAGCATCGAGTTCACCGGCGGTACGCTCATGCAGGTGCAGTTCAAGCAGGCACCTGACGTGGCCGACGTGCGCAACACGCTCGATGCGGCCGGCATCACGGGCGCGGAAATCCAGCAGTACGGCTCCAACACCGAGTACACCATCCGCGCGCGCAGTGAAGCGCAGGTGGAAGCGCAGGCCGGTGGCGCCGAAGGGGTGGCCAAGGAAATCCAAACCGCACTCGACGCCAAGTACGGTGCAGGCGCCGTGACCATCGTGCGGACCGAAGCCGTCGGTCCCAAGGTGGGTGCCGAACTCCGCACCGGCGCGGCCATGGCCATGCTCATCGCCTCGCTGTTCACCCTGGTCTATCTCGCCATTCGCTTCGATTGGCGTTTTGGCGCGGCGGCGGTGTTGGCCACGGCGCACGACATCCTTGTCACCATCGCCTTCATCAAGCTGATGAACCTCGAGGTGTCACTGACCATCGTGGCGGCCATCCTCACGCTGCTCGGTTACTCGGCCAACGACACCATCATCATCTTCGACCGTGTGCGCGAGAATCTCCGCAAGCCGCACAAGGGAGAGGGGCTGGCGCACATCCTCGACCGCTCCATCAACGAGACCCTGCCGCGCTCGGTCATGACGCACGCCACCACGCTGGCGGCCACCTTGGCGCTGCTGTTCATCGCCGGTGAGGTCATCCGCCCGTTTGCCTGGGTCATGGCGTTTGGTGTGTTCGTGGCCACCTTCTCGTCCATCTACGTGGCCGGCCCGATTCTCCTCTGGATCGAGTCCAAGTATCCGCGTGAGGCCGAGGACCGTACCATGCAGGCCATGCGCAAGGGCAACGAGCCGGCGGCTCCGACCGGTCGCTCGGAGCGCCTCGCCGCGCGGTAACGCGCCGCGGCGCACGGGCTGAGACATGAGCAAACATCCCGAGGTGCACGTGGCGGCGTATGCCGACAGCCACGTGCACCTGGCCAGTGAGGCCTTTGCGGACGATGTGGACGCCGTGATCGAACGGGCTCGCGCCTCTGGGGCGCGGGCCCTTGTCTGTATCGGTGAATCGGAGTCCGCCGCCTCGCGTGCTGCGGGAATTGCGGCGCGTTTCCCCGGTCTCGTCTGGTACACCGCCGGTGTGCATCCGCACGACGCGGCGACCTGGGACGATACGCGGCACCCGTCGTTCGTTCGCGACGCGATGTCGCAGGGCGCCGTGGCTGTCGGCGAGTGTGGGCTCGACTACCACTACGACTTTGCCCCACGCGACGTCCAGCGCCGCACGTTGACCGCGCAGCTGCAGTTGGCCGCCGAGCTTGGGCGTCCGTTGGTGCTGCACACGCGTGATGCCGAGGCCGACACGGCTGACATGTTGCGCGATGCGGCGGCGGCGTCGGTGTGTGGCGTGCTGCACTGCTATACCGGCTCGCGCGAGCTCGCCCGGCAGGCCCTTGAGGTTGGCTGGTACGTCTCGTTCAGCGGCATCGTGACCTTCCGCAACTGGACCGATCTCGATCTCCTGCGTGACGTCCCCGATGATCGCCTGCTTGTCGAGTCCGACGCGCCGTATCTGGCCCCGGTCCCCCACCGCGGGAAACGCAACGAGTCGGCGTGGGTACCACGCACCATCGCGCACCTGGCCTCCGTGCGGGGCAGCACCGCTGAAGCGCTGGCGGCATTGACCCTGCACAACACGCGTCGCTTCTTTGGGCTGTCGGCCTGACGGCCCTATTCGCGTCACCATCTTCCCGCGCACGCATGTCCATCGAGACGCTGCACACCGACCACGCGCCCAAGGCCATTGGGCCCTATGCGCAGGCTGTAAAGGCCAACGGCTTTCTCTTCACGGCCGGGCAGATTCCCCTGCATCCCGACACCATGGAAGTGGTTGACGGTGATGTCGCCGCGCAGACCGAGCAGGTGCTCGCCAATCTGGGTGCCGTACTGCAGGCGGCGGGCTGTGGGTTTGCCGACGTCGTCAAGACGACGGTCTTTCTCCGCACCATGGACGATTTTTCGGCCATGAATGCCGTGTATGCGCGCGTGTTCGGTGACGCACGTCCGGCACGCTCCACCGTGGCCGTTGCCGGGCTGCCGCGCAACGTCAGCGTGGAGATTGAACTCGTCGCTGCGATTCCGACCGCGTGAGACACCGGGTCATGCGACGCGGTCTGAGCCTGCACGCCGCGGTCCGCTCGGCTGCCGTGCTGTGTGCGTTCGCCGCGGCTGCGTCGTCGCCTGCCATGGCGCAGGGACGCGCAGACACCACGCGCGTGGCGCCACCGTCCACACCACCCGGCGCACAGGCACAGCCGGCGGCTGTGGTGGCGAGACCCACATCAAGTGTCGCGCAGCTCGGCAAGTCTCCACTCACACCCAAGCGTGCCTTCCTGTATTCGCTGGCCTTGCCGGGGTTCGGGCAGTCGCGCCTCGATCGCGGATCATCCGGGGCGCTGTTTGCGAGCGTCGAACTCACAGCACTCGTCATGCTGCGGCGTGTCAATGCCGACCTGCGTGAGGCCAAGGCATATCGCACCGACTCCTTACCCACCAACTTCACGCCGGCCGGCGATACGGTTCGTGCGGTGGCGCGAGCGCCGGGCAAGTACACCGCCGATCTCATTCGCACGCGCCGTTTGCATCTCGAAGACTGGTTGGCCGTCGTGGCCTTCAACCATCTCTTCAGCGGTGCCGACGCCTTTGTGGCGGCGCAGCTCTTCGACATGCCGGTGCAGCTTTCCGCTGTGCCGTCGGTCAACGGCCCGTGGTTTGTTGCCTCAATCCGCTTCTGATCCCGGGCGCTTGATCTCCTGCAGCAATTCGGGCTCCGCCCCCGCGTGCCAGCGATATCGCCCAATGCCTTCGTTCTCAATGCGCACGAACTGCTGATCCAGATACCAGGCCCCGGCGTTGGCGTAGATGCCGCGCCCAGCCTTCACCAGCGTGGGCACATGCGAGTGCCCGTGCATCACGAGCTCCGGACCATCAGGTGCAGACAGCTGCGCTGTGGCCACCGCCAGAAGCCCTGCGCCGCCATCACGCGCCCGTCCCTTGCGGCTTGTCTTTGAACTGGCCATGGCCACGCGCGTAGCAAGGTTGGGATGCAGGAGGCTGTAGGCCGCAATCGACCACGGATGCCGCAGCACCGTGCGCAAACGCCGATAGGGGGCATCCTCCTTTTCCCGCAGCCCGTCGCCATGCGCGAGGTGGCATTGCCAGGCGCCAATGCGTCCGGTCCAAGGCGCCAGCGTGTAGTGGGCACCGGTTTCCGCCGCCAGCGCGTCGCCGCCCCAGCAATCGTGATTGCCGCCAATCCACAACACCGGAACGCCCGACTCGTGCAGATCGGCCAGCGCGGCCAGCGTGCGGAATCCCACGCGCGGCATGGCATAGCGCCACGCAAACCAGAAGTCGAACAGGTCCCCCATGACGACCAGACTGCCGCCGGCAGACGGGATCTGCCGGAGGAAGGCCAGAAGCGCCAGTTCCGATTCGCGACTGGCGACGCCAAGGTGGACGTCACCCACGACATGACAGGGAGTGGGAAGCACGGATGGTAGGCTAACCTGTCTGCCGCGCCGCCACAAATGGCCCCATCTTCCCTGTATGAGCCTCGAGACCTGCTCCACGCTGCGTGTACGCTATGCCGAGACCGACCAGATGGGGGTGGTGTATCACGCCAACTACCTGGTCTGGTGCGAAATTGGACGCACGGACTTCATTCGCGCGGCCGGCCGGTCGTATGCCGAGTTGGAACGGGAAGGCGTGACGCTGGCTGTCTCCGAGGCAGCGCTGCGCTTCCGGGCCAGTGCGCGCTACGACGACCCGGTGCAGGTCTTCACCACGCTGACCGCGGTGGGGTCGCGCGGCATGACGTTTGGCTATCGCATCGTGCACGCCGACACTGGGGCCCTGCTCGTCACGGCCAGCACCTCGCTGGTTTGTCTCAATGCCAGCGGACGGCCGTCCAGCCTTCCCGTCGAGGTGCGTGACTGGCTCGAAAGAGCCTACACGGCGCCGTCTCCTGAACCGACGTCCACCTGATTCACACATGATCTCCACATGGAGTGCTGCATGACGCACGCACCGCGCGCACATCAGTCGTGCGCCATTCCGCGCCTCCTGCTATCCGGTCTGGCCTGCGCACTCCTCGGCGCCTGTGCATCATCGGGCGTCGGGCGCGGAACGACGTCGTCTGCACGGTATTCCCCTGAGTCGCTTCGTCGTGATGCGGCGCTGCTGCGTCTGGTGGATCAGCGCGTGCACAACACGCTGCTGATCGACAGCCTGCTGCAGGATCCTTCGCCCGATCGGCGTGCCCGAACGGCGCTGGCCATCGGACAGGTACGGATGACGGCGCGATATCCCGCGCTGCGGCGTCTGCTGCTCGACGGGGACACGAGTGTTGCCGCCAATGCCGCCTACGCCATGGGAATCGGGCGCGACACGGTGGGCGTGCTGGCGCTCGCGCGCGCCGTGGGTGGGGCGCCCGATCCGGTGGCGCGCGAAGCAGCCTGGTCGCTTGGTGAGATCGGTGAACCCGCCCGTCCGGTCATCGCACTGGCGCTCGGCGAGGGTGTCGTTCGTCCGCGTGAGTTGAGCACGGCGGCGCAGCGTGCCGCGTCGGTGCGCGCGGCCCTGCTTCTGGCGGCGGCCAAGTTGCGTCCGGCCCCGGTTGCGCTCGTCGTGCCATGGCTTGCCGACAGTGCACCGGATGTCGCGCGTGCTGCGGCCTATGTCATCTCGCGCAATCGACTGGCGGGCGGTGTGCGGGCTTTGCTTGCGCTGCGCGCACATCCCGACGAAGAGGTGAGGCAGCACGTGGCCCGTGCTCTCGCGCGTACGCAGGTGGGCGACTCCCTGGCGGCGCCGGCCATCGATGCGCTTCGTGTGTTGCTCACCGACCAGAGCGAGCGTGTGCGCGTCAACGCCGTGCGCAGTGCCGCGACGTTCGGTGATGCGCTGGCCGAGCAGGTGATGGCGCGATTTGCCGATACGGCACCCAACGTGCGTGTCGCGGCCGCCGAAGGATTTGCCGACGTCGCGCAGCGCGATGCCTCACGGTGGAACCGCGCATGGCAGGCGGATACGCAACTGGTCACGCGGCGCACACTGTTACCGCAGGCACGTCGCCTTGGTGTCGACGTCTTCTCGAACGTCGAAACCGAATGGGCAGGGCATGGCGACTGGCGTGTTCGCGTGGCGGCCATGCAGGGCCGTGAGCGCAACGCCATGCGCGCCGAGGACTCTACGCTGGCACAGCGGCTCCTTCAGGACAGCGACGTGCGCGTGCAGCGTGCGGCGCGCGCGCGCCTCGGCATACGCGACACCACACCGCGTCCGCCGCGCAGCACCGCAGCCATCGAGCGTCCGATGGCCGACTACGAAGCGCTGGCTGCGCGCTACCTGCGTCCCGGTGCCGCGCGTCCGGTGGCGCACATCGAGACGGAACATGGCCGCATCACACTGGAGCTTGCGTCGCGTGAGGCGCCGCTCGTGGTCGAAGCCTTTACCCGGCTCGCACAGAACGGCACGTACCGGAACTCCATCTTCCATCGCGTGGTACCCAATTTTGTCGTACAGGACGGCGACGTGAACGGCGATGGATCGGGAGGCAGTGCCGGCTTCACGCTGCGCGAGAGCTGGACGCGTCTCCGTCATGACCGCGGTTGTCTTGGGCTCGCCACGGCGGGTCCCGATACCGGCGGCAGCCAGTACTACCTCTGCCATGCATCACAACCGCATCTCGATGGTGCCTACACCGTTTTTGGCCGTGTCATTGCCGGCTTCGAGGTGATGGATCGCATCGTGCAAGGAGATCTCATGTTGCAGGTCCGTGTTCCGTGATGCACCGTCGGACTCACTCGGTTCGTGGTATCGCGCTGGCTGCCATCACAGTGGTGGTCGCGGCCTGTGCGTCACCCGCTGCGCGTCCCTTGTCCGGCGCGCCCACCGTGGCCGTGCTGCCGCCGACCACCCTGCCGGCGACACCCACGGTGCTGCGCTTCACCTGGACTTACAAGGACGAAACCTTCGAAGCCAATGGCGACGGGGCCGTGCGCGTGTTGGGGCCGGAGCGGGCCCGACTCGACTTCTTTTTGCGCAACGGCATGGCCGGCGGCTACGCCATTCTCATTGGCGATACGCTGATGGTACCTGGTATCGACCTCGTCAAACGCATGCTGCCTCCCGTGCCGCTGCTGTGGGCCTCACTGGGGCGCCTGGCGGTTCCGGCCACCCGCGATACCGTCGCCCGGGTGGATGGCGATACCTTGCGGGCAGACCTGGGCAGCCTGCGCGGTCAGGATGCCTCGGCGGCTGATGGACGCGCCTGGCGTGTGGCCTTCGCCGGTCGCCATCTCACGCGTGTCGATCGGGTTGAGGATGGCAAGGTCATCGAGTGGCTCACCCGCACGCGTGGTGAGCGTGGCACGTCGCAGGTGCAATACGTCCACGAGCGTGGCAAGCGACGGCTTGCCATTGCCGTGACCGATTCTTCCACGGTTGAGGGTTTCGATGAAGCGATCTGGCGACGGCCCTGAGATGGACGGCCCAAACGTGCAGCGCCGCGAGTTGCCCGCTGTCTGGTCGCGCCGTCGCTGGCTGGGTCAGGTGATGCAGGTGTCTGTGGCCACCGCGGCTGCGGGAGTGCTTGCGGCCTGCTATCGCTTTTCCGGCGGAGGCGGCCTGCCGCGGCATCTCAAGACCGTGGCCATTCAGCCGTTCGACAATCAGACGGCGGCTCCCGAGTTGCAGCGCGAGGTGTTCGAGCAGCTGCGCAACGTCATGCGGGATCGACTCAACCTGCGCGAGGCGCCCGAGTCGCGCGCGGATCTCGTGGTGCGTGGCGCCATCACCAAGTACGAAGTCGACTTGCCGGCCGGTGCCTCTGCTGATCCCCGGCAAACCACTTCTACGCGGCGTCGCCTGCAACTCACGCTCGATATCGAGATCGTGGAGAGCGCCTCGGGGCGCAACTTGTTCAAGAAGGGCAGCATGTCGCGCGAAGGGCAGTATGCCGAGGGCGGTGAACGCAACGGTCGACGCAACGCCCTCGAAAGCCTCATGAACGACATCGTCGAAGGAGTGCAGTCGCAGTGGTGAACATGCTACCGCCTCTGCCGCGTCGCCCGGTGGACAAGGTCATGAGTTGGGACGCCGCTGTGGCATGGCGCGCGTCGGCACCGGCGCCGCTGGTCTTCACCAACGGCGTGTTCGATTTGCTGCATCCGGGACACATCGAGGTGCTCGATCGGGCACGGCGCGAGGGCGCTGCGCTGGTCGTCGGGCTCAACAGCGATGCGTCGGTGCAACGTCTCAAGGGGCCCACGCGACCGGTGCGCAACACGGCGGAACGCGCAGCGGTGCTGGCCGGTCTCGAGGCGGTCGATGCGGTGGTGGTGTTCGAGGACGACACACCGCAGGCGCTGGTGCAGGCCCTCGCGCCCGATGTCATTGTCAAGGGCGGCGACTACTCACCGGACACCATTGTCGGCGCGGAGGTTGTGCGCGCTCGCGGTGGTCGTGTTGTCGTCGTACCGCTCGTTCCCGGTCAATCCACTACCTCCATCATCGAGAAACTTCGTGGCTGATTCTGTGGCAGATCTTTCGCCTGAAACGACCGCGCGCGCGCGCGACGGACGCAGCGCCGCCGACCTGCGTGTGGTGTCGCTGGAGCGCGGGGCCGTGCCCTACGCTGAAGGTTCGTGCCTGGTGAGTTTCGGTCGCACGCGCGTGCTGTGCGCGGCGTCGGTGGAGCAGGGCGTGCCGGGCTGGAAGAAGGGCAGTGGCGAGGGCTGGGTGACGGCGGAGTACGCCATGCTGCCCCGTGCCACCAAGACGCGTGTCTCGCGCGAGCGCTCACAGGTTGGGGGACGCACGCAGGAGATTCAACGTCTCGTGGGACGCAGTGTGCGCGCCATGCTCGACGACTTTCGCTTCGGCGAGTTCACCATCAAGGTGGACTGCGATGTGCTGCAGGCTGATGGCGGCACGCGTACGGCGGCCATCACCGGCGCCAGTGTGGCAGTCGTCGACGCCTTCGCCTGGATGGTGCAGCAAGGCCACCTGGTCGCATCGCCTGTGCGTCGGCGCGTGGCGGCGGTGAGTGTGGGACTCATCGATGGCGAACCGCGGCTCGATCTCGACTACGAGGAGGATGTGCGCGCCGGTGTCGACATGAACGTCGTCATGAGCAGCGAAGGGCGCTTTGTCGAGGTGCAGGGGACCGGTGAACACGGCACGTTTGCGCGTGAAGAACTCGATGCCTTGCTGGGACTCGCGGTGCGCGGCATCGAGAGGTTGTCGGCAGCGCAGGCGCGTGTGCTTGACGGGCCGCTGAGCAGCGTGCGTGCCGGCTGAGTCCCGTTGCGCATGAGTGCGTCGCTCCGCGTCTGTGTGCTGGCCACACGCAGCAGTGGCAAGGTGCGCGAGCTCCTGCCTCTGCTGAAGGCGCACGGCTGGTCACCGCTTACGTTGGACGAGGCGGGGGTGGTGTACGACGAGGCCGAGGAGCAGATCGAAGTGCATGACAGCTTCGAGGCCAATGCCTTGGCCAAGGCCCGTCACTACGCGGCGCGTGTGCCGTATCCGGTGTTCGCCGACGATTCCGGGCTCGCTGTGGACGCGCTGCACGGCGCGCCCGGTGTGTACAGCAAGCGCTGGTGCGGGCGCGACGACTTGAACGGCGACGCGCTGGATGCGGCCAACAACGCGCACCTCCTCAAGGCGTTGGAGGCGGCGGGCGCGATGCGTGCGGATCAGCGCGGCGCGCGGTACGTGTGCATCGCCGCGTATGCGGTGGGTGCCCAGACCATGGGGGCCCAGACCATGGGGGCCCAAGTGTTGGCGGGCCAGATGCCTGGGGTCCAGGCGCCCGAGGCCTGGGCGCGCGGGGAAACCCGTGGCCATATCCTGAGCGCTCCCGTCGGCGAGGGCGGATTTGGCTACGATCCCTACTTCCACTCGGCGGACCTTCAGGCGAGCTTTGCGGTGGTGCCGACGGAGGCGAAGGCGACAGTCAGTCACCGGGGGCGGGCGTTTCGCTCGTTGCTGGAGACGCTGGAGCGCGGAACTTTTTTGCCGTCCCCAGTTGACCCGGGGAGCCGACTCGGATAACATACCCGCCCGCTGCAAGGCGGTTGGTGATGTGCGGGGCGTAGCGTAGCCCGGTATCGCGCCTGCTTTGGGAGCAGGAGGTCGCCGGTTCGAATCCGGCCGCCCCGATCCGCAGAAACGCAGGTGCAGGTCAGGTGCCCTTCGGGGCGACCATGTGCGAGTGTAGGCGCCAGTAGCTCAGATGGATAGAGCGGCAGCCTTCTAAGCTGTTGGTCGGGGGTTCGAATCCCTCCTGGCGCGTCAGCGAGATGCAGAGGTTGGCAGGACCCGCAGGACATCGCACCCTTAGCTCAATGGTAGAGCAGCTGACTCTTAATCAGTAGGTTCTAGGTTCGAGTCCTAGAGGGTGCACTACGGCGGCGGTCGCCTGGCGACCGCCGCGCTTTTTTCGGAGGAAAAGCGAGCTCAGCCGTAAGGGCTTGGTCGCTGCCGAAGAAAGTGTGGGACAGGGGGTTGCGCAAACGTTGCCGCGAGGCAATAATAGCGACCCCGCCGCGAACTCCCCGCGCACTGCGCGATGGAGGCGGCACGAGTGGTTCGATCGATTCGGCTTCGCGACATGATCGCGACGAACGACGAAAAAAGAGGGGTTGACATCCTCTGGTCCACTCGGTAAGTATAGAGGCTGCCGCCGAAACGGTGGCCAACACAAAAAGATGCAACTTGCGTAGCTGCTTGCAGTTACGCGCAGGACGGAGCCCTCGGGCTCACCGCT
>VFQN01001586.1_pt1 | contig 37395 bp, 65 predicted proteins | sample 3512371 | NCBI WGS metagenome assembly VFQN01 (sample SAMN10412370, study PRJNA504923) | tailings metagenome | isolation source: Replicate 2 from Balatoc abandoned mine | place: Philippines: Itogon, Benguet | collected 2017-08-28
AGCCAGGTTTCGCGCAGACATGCCCTGTGAATTTCCCTGTTTCGCGCGGCCCTTGCCAAAAATTATTTTTTCCGGCGCAAAAACGCCCCAAATGGGAAGGGGAAGTAATTTCATGAGCGATGATATCCCTAAGGTACGGTAAGCCTTACATGCACGCAGTCAGGACAGGGAAACCCACACACCGTCACGCGGCGGGGCGTACAGGTGCTACCGTAGGTAGTCCGCCAGGCACCGCCAGCTCGACACACCATGCCTTCGTACCACATCCCTCCCGCAAATGCTCCCCTCAGTCCACGCAGCGGCCTCCCACTTTGGTGCCCGGACCTCGTGAAGCCCCTTTTCATACCCTAACTTGGAGGTATCCGAAGTGCCGCATCCTAGTACCATTGGACAATGCCCAACCTGCCAGGCAGTGCCCCCTACGGTACTCCACCAGCCACTGTATCACCGGCGCTGCCGCCTCCGCAGGCACTCGAGCGTGGCTCGGTCACCGGTGCCAGCTGCCGTCACGTACGGGTTGCACAACCAATTTCCCCCTGGCGCACACCCCGCCCCCACCAGCCACTCCACAACCGCCTCGCAGCCGCCCTGGGCCGCCGTCGCCAGCGTCCCGCACCCAAACTCCACCCCACACTCCTCGTGCAGGTACCGAAGCGCAGCAGCGGCAGGTTGCCCAGGACGGCAGCGCAGTCCACACTCCTCTCGGCGCCACCACAAGGGCCGCCCGCACCCACCAACACCCGTACCACCTGCTCCATGCTGCTGCGGCTCGACGCCGTGGCACGCCTGTTTTGTACGGGGGGTAGCAGCACATCCGGCGGCAGCACACCGGCTCACCGAGCCCCCACGTGATATCCACGTGCTCCACCAGCCACGGCACCATGCCCACATCTCCCGCACTGACAGCAAACTCGGACGGTGCCCGGCCCACAGGACAACCCGCCTGCAGCATCCACTCCACCGTTGCCACGCTGCCGGAACCCGCCGCCTCCTTGAACACATGCGCCGTCAGCGCCAATGCGCACCCCTGGTGCAGGGACTGCACCGCCTCCAGCCGCCCTGCACTGGCGGCAGACTGCATGGCCTTCTCCTGCATTGGCACCCCCCTTCGCTGCGCCTTCCCACACGCGCACGTACTCGCTGGTTCTCTCCACCTCCCCCTGCTGGAGCGGCAGGGGACTGCACGGCTGAGATCCAGCCCGATGTCGCATAGCGACTGAAGCTTAGGCAGGCTTCCGGACTCCGCCGCACCGACCACCGCAGCTGCCAATACCTGCTGCCTTTCGTGTGGCTCCCCCTCCACGCCCGTGCCCAACAAGAGCCACTGCACCTTTGACGCTGGGTCCGCCGATCGGCCAGCCGCTGTAGTCAACCTGCAGAGCAGTGCTCGTGGCAGCCTGAGGTCCAGGAGTGTGCCCAGAAGCTCCCCGATCGCCCGCAGCCCCGCCGGGTCGAGATGCGCTGCTGCTGCAACCAGCGCGCCTTCCGGGTCCAGCGGGCAGCCGTGCTGCACCAGCCAGGGCAGCAGGTGTGCGTGGCCGGACTGGATCGCAGCCGTCCCAGCGTCTCCGCCACTTTTGGTCAGGCAAGGTTCCATGGTGGGAAACAGACATGGCTGCAGCAGGCCCCACGCCAGCTCCAGGTTAACCACACTGCCGCTGGAAGCGGCAGCCGCGAGCATTTGCAGCTTGTAGCAAAGGCAGAGCTGCTTCAGTGCCTGCTGCAAGTGCGGCTCCGATACACGTTAGGCTGTACTTCAGCGGGCCTCGCGTAGCGTAGAGCCGCATTGAGGACTCTCCCGAGGCGGATACTCCGGACGCCTCACCTGCCAGTCGTTTGGGCCAAACAGTCCCTCCCAGCGCCAACAACGGAGCCACTGGACATGGAGTACTTTGAAACAGAGTCCGGCTGGGCCTGTTACGCAGGTTACAGTTCACGTTGTGCCTCTGGTTACGCCTGCTACCGTATATTCAGGTACACTCGAGCCAAATCCCTGTTCAGACGGACAAGTGCACTACGAACCTTCCCCCACACCCTTGCAGTCGATAGGCCGGCATCCTCCTTGCCGCTCGGAACGAAACGACCGGAACAAATCTAATGCCATGCAACGCGCTCTGCGCACCCGCCACGAACAACAAGCTATCTAAAGACCTCCCGCATCGCATCCCTCGCATGCTGCTGCGCTATTCCGCCCCTACCCCTCACTCCCCACCACTCAATCCTCATCTATCACAACCACCTCCCGCTCCACCAGCGGAGCCATCGCCGCCAGCGTCCGGGGCTCAACCCCCGCCGCCCGCGGCGGCGGCGGCAGAGACGCCGGCGCCGATGCCGGCGCAGCCACTGCCGCTGCCGCCGGCTGGGCCGGCGACGCCGTGGCAACGGCGGGCTGCTGCTGCTGCTGCTGCTGCTGCGGAGGCGACTGGGCCCGGGCCGCGGCAACGTGCACGGCGGTGTGCGCCGCCGCCTGCGCCGCCGCCGCCGCCTTGGCTGCGGGGTGCACGATGGCGGCGCCGGGGCCCAGCTTGGCGGCGCCCGCCTTCGCGACGCGCTGCTGCTGCGCCAGCGCGGCGTGCTGCAGGCGCACCAGGGTGGCGGGCGCGGCCTGGGCGAAGGTGTGGCCCGGCGGGGGCAGCAGCGACAGCATCTGGGTGGCGAACACCTCCAGCAGGCTGACCTGCAGGGGGTAAGCGAGAGAGGATGGGGTCCAGGGATGTTACATACGTGGGTGCAATGCTGCGTTAGGTTGCGTCATTTGGACATGAGAACGCTGCGTCGGTGATCGCAAGCAGGACAGGGCTACAGGCCGCCCGTAACGTCTGGCCATGGCGAGCGCAATGAGTTGAGAGCCATGAGCGCTGCGCGCATGCGCCGACCACTGTGCGCTTTGGCGTCTACTGAATGACCGCTTCTGTCCACCACTTCAAACCATGCAATCCGGACCGCACCTGTTGCCGGAACTTGTGCGCCGCCTGAGACAGCGACGCCGTGCCCTCCACCGCCGCCCGCTGCGCCGCCATCTGCGTGTCCTGCCGTACCTGCGCCACCGTACGGACGAGGCTGTTGTACTGCTCCAGCAGCTGCCGCCGCAGCGTCCGCTCCGCGTGCAGAGCCACCGCCTGCGCGTTCGGCGCGCCGCCCGCCGCCGCGGCCGCCGCCGCCGCTGCACTGGCCGCGGCATTGGGCAGCTCAGCCAGCTGCACTGGCAGTAGGTTGGACAGGAACGCGTCCGTGAGGCCAGGCGCAGCCTGCTGCTGCTGCTGCTGCTGCACCTGCTGCCGCTGAGCTGCCGCAGTGGCGTTCCGCTGGGCCAGGGCCGTGGCCGCCGCGGCAGCGGCGATGGCGTTTGCGGCCGCCGGCGGCGCCGCCGCCGTGGCGGCGGCAGCCGCCTTCGCGCGCTGCTGGTGCGCCGCCGCCGCCGCGGCGGCGGCAGCCGCCTGAATCGCCGCCGCCCGCTGCTGCGCCACCGCCGCCGACACGTCGCCGTTGGACTTCGCAGCGGCAGCCACCGCGGCGCTTGCCGCCGCGTGCTGCTGCTGCTGCTGCTGCTTTTTGGTCGCCGCCTGCTTCTGCTGCTGTTGCTGCAGCTGCTGTTGCTGCTGCTGCCGCTGCTGCTGCTGCGCCGCGGCGGCGCCCGCCGCGGCGTTGAGGAACTCGTTGTTCAGCGCCTCGGAGATGGCCTGCAGCCGCCGGGCGATCCACCGCCCCTCAAGCGACGCGTACGTCTGCGCCCGGCCCTGCACGTTCAGCACCGCCAGCCGCCCCGCCGCCCCCTGCCCGCCAACCTCCAGGACCGGCTCCGACTCTGCACCGCCCCGCTCCTCCGCCGCATCCGCCATACGGACGTCCCCCTCACCGCCCACCGCACCCGCAGCGTTGCCATCCGCGCTGCCTTCCTCCTCCTTCTTGGCCTCTGGTTCTTGCTGCTGCTGCTGCTGCTGCTCCGCCTTCGCCTCTTGCGCTGGTGCCCCGACTGCCGTTGCCACCACCTCAGCGGGCTCCCGCTCCCCCTGCCGCACCCCACCCTCCGGCTCGGTGCTTGGGGCGCGGGCCCCAGCGCCATCACCACCGGCCCGCCCGGCATCTGTGTCCGCTGCGTCGCCGGGCTGTTCCCCGACTGCAACGGCAGAAGGCGGGGACGGCTCCTTCCCTTCCTCCCTCTCCTCCTTGATCCCCTCCTCCTTCCCCTCCACCTTCCCTTCTTCCCTCCCATCCTCCTTTCCTTCGCCCTTGCCCTCTGCCGTGGCTTCCTCCTGCTTAACTTCCGCAGCCTCCGGCGCAGCGCCCTCCCTCGGAGGTGTACGGCTGTCTGCTGCCCCCTGCTGGGCAGCCTGCGACTCCGGCTCCGGCTTGGCGGCGGCCGCCTCCGTACCTGCAAGCAACACCAGGCAGCAAACCCTGCTTCACGGACATGCCTCCTGCGCAACCACACGCAAAAGTAGCAAACCACTGCCGCCGCCACCGCCGCACCACACCGCAACCACCTGCACACAGCACGAGGCCCGGGGGCCACCCGACACAGCTGGCGTTCTTCTTCTTCAGTTAAGTCCTCTCAGCGCATCAACAGCTAGCAGCCGGAGCTGCCTCGATGTTTGCTTCCAATCGTCGGACATGCCACTTGCTTCGCCCTCTACTAGTACCTGCTTGTTAATATGCTACTTTGTCCACGCAACTGCATACGCTACACAGCACGAGGCTGCTTGTTCCACCCCTGCTCCAACGCCCTGCTTCCTGCCCAACCGTGCGGAACGCAAACCCCCGCCCGCCCCAGCACAGGTAGCTAACCACCATCCTTTTTTGTACGTCTTTGCGCACATCCGCACAGCACCCCTCTCTCCTCGCCAACCCTAGGCCCTCCCACCTTCTGCTGCGCCCTCGCCGGCCCCTCCACCGCTGTCGCCCTTCGCCTCCGCCGCCCCCGCCGCGGCCCCTCCCCCCCTCTCTACCACCACGTCCTCATAGTCCACGGGGACGTCCCCGCCCTCATCCCCACGCTCACACCAACACCAACACCCACAACCATACCCACCCCCACCCCCAACCCCCCACGCCCACCCCACCTTCATACCTCACCACCACCCCCTTGGCCCCTGCGCCCAGCACCCGGCACCACCACCGCCACCCACCCACCCACCTGCTGCCGCGGCGTCGGCAGCCCCTCCGCTGCTGCCGCCCTTCGTCCCGGCCTCCACCCCCACGCTCGAGCCTCCTCCTCGCTCCACCACCACGTCCTCCGTCCACGGGGACGTCCCCGCCCCCACTTCCACGCCCACGCCAACATCAACACACACAGCCACAACCGCAACCACACCCATGCCCACCCCCACGCCCAGTCTGCCCTTATGCCTCCTCTCCTCGCCAACATCCTCCCCACCTGCAGCCGTCGCGTCGGCGGCCCCTCCGCCGCTGCCGTCTTTCGTCCTCGGTTCCCCGCCTGGTCCTCCCCCCCGCTCCACCACCACATCCTCGTAGTCCACGGGGATGTTGAGCTCCCGGCGCAGCGGCTCCTTGATGCCCAGAGCGGGGTCGCGGATGATGCGCTTGACGTGGTAATAGAGTAGCACAGCGATGCGGCAAACACAGCGTGAGTCAGTGAGTAATAAAAATATATAACGACGGGTCGCGGACGATTCGCTGGTGATAGTAGTAGCGTGGCGTGGCAAACAGGTAGCGATGCAAATGAACAAGGGCGTGAGTGGACGACACAGGTAGCGTCCCAAATGCGAACTTGTGAGCTTAGGGGCATCATGGTAATGCCATTCGAGATATTGACACACCAAATCGTACCGGGCTGCAATTGCAGAATACGGATACCGTGGCTTACCTGCCACTGGCCGAAGCCGTATAGCAGCAGGCCCCGCAGCAGGGAGGCGTCGTTGGCGGGGCCCCACACGCGGGTGGCACCGGGGGCCAGGATGCGGACCTGTGTGTTGTGGGAGGGCAGGGGCAAGGGGCATAATTCTGTGGCGAGACTGTTGCTGGGGCGTCAGGTGCGAGGCTGCAGACCTGAGTATGTGGAGAGGGACCATAGAAATCGGCATTGAGAAGGGAGGAGGGATCTTACTGGTGTGTAGTTGGAAGTGCAGCAAAATACCAGCATGTCATGTACGTGCGTTGGATAAACCAAAGTCATGGCGGGGCAGGGGGTCCACCCTACAGGAGCGCACCTTGTCGGCGCCACGCAGCACCAGCTCCGACAGCGGTCGGTTGCCCAGCTCCTGCGAGCGGCAGTACACACGGTTGTTGTTGGAAGCCTCCTGGCTCTCAAAACGCAAGGAAAGCACTGCCGTCCTCAAAAGTAATTTCCAGCATCTAAGCGCTGTGTGCCGTAAATTATAGACTGCAGCGGCAGCGGTGGCCATGTGTGATGTGTAAGGAGGCGACAGGCCGCCCATACGTGACGCGTTGGCGCGTGTGCGAGGTGCATGGGTTGCAGTCAGGCTCACCGCCATCGCTTGTCCTCACAACAATTTTGCATACCGGTACTTGCACTACATGATTTCGCACTGGTTCACTACAATACACCAACTCACCGCCAGCTTCCTCCGCACGAGGTGTAGGAACCCAATCCGCTCTAGCACGTCGTTTGGCCTGAGGGTGCGGGAGGGTATGTGTAACTGCAGTGGTAAACGCAGAGAATCTAAGACGAAACCCGTAACCCATTGAGTTACTCAACGCTTGAAAGCTGCCAGGATCCTCGTGTGAGGCCATGCGCAGCGCATTCCCTCGTCCCTCACCTGTGCCAGCCCACCAGGTCCTTGCGTGTCAAACAGCATTAATTAGTGATGGCTGTGACAGTACTTATGTCCGCAATGGGTAACACTACACATGCCCCTCCTACCTGTGAGAGCCCAGCAGGTCCTTGGGCGTCAGGCCGTTGGCCCACGCGCCGTGCGGCCCCAACGGCTCGCTAACGCACGCGATGAGCAGGTTGCAGTACTCCCGTACGGCGGCGGGCGCGCGGTGCGGCAGGCGCTGCGCGAAGGCGCGGTACATCTCGTCCGGCTTGTTGTCCGACACCTGGCGGTAAGGGCAGGCAATGCCGTACGAGTGTACGGCAGCAGCGGCAGGGATAGCACACTCACCGCAATTAGGATGACCGGTAATGGGGGAGTTTGCAATGACGGTGGGTTAACTGTGGTGGACCAGGTGCTGTATCGATTGTCTCTTGAATGGTCGTAGTCCACTCGGATGTAGCCCTTGTGCACTTCCCCCACACAAGAGAACAAGGCCCTGGCCCCCAGACCCCTTCATCGCTTCTCTCCGCATACACCCACCCAGCTACCTATGACACCCAAGCCTCCTCACTGCCCCATCCACTACCGTTGTTACGCGACACCACCAACCTGCACACCGGTGCGCATAGCGCATGAGCGCCGTGATGAATGTCTGTTAATATATACTCCAATAATCACCCTGTCGTAATGATAATATAATAATAACTACTGTAACAGGGTTTGTTGAATGACTGCACCCACCTGCAGTCCGAAGCGCATGAGCGCCGCGATGAACGTCTGCCGGTCCCTCAGCGTCAGCCCGTACACCGCCAGCCCCTGCCCCGACCCACTCAGCATGGGCGGCAGCAACACCGCCGCCGCCGCCGCCGCCTGCTGCCCCTGCCCCTGCACCCCCACCCCCACCCCCATGCCCACCAGCGCCCCCGACCCCGCCCTGCCCTCCGCCACAATGCCCCCCTGCTGCTGCTGCTGCTGAAACGGCCGTGATGTAGCCCCCGCTCCCGCGCCTGCACCCGCTCCCGCCCTGTCGCGCTGCCGCTGCCGCTGCTGCGCCTGTGCCTGCTGCACCTGCGCCAATCGCGCGGCAGGGTACCCCCCCGCGGCCGCAATCTCGCGGTCAATGGCGCTCAGCTCCACGTCCTCGTCCTCGCTCTCCTCCTCGGGGGGAGGCTCCGAGGCGTCGCTGTCGGCGGAGCGGCTGTACGACTGGTCCTCGTCGTCGCTGCCCTCGTCGTCCACGCCCGGCACATGGTACGAGATCTGTACGGCAGGTGTACGGCAGGTCGGTCAGGGCGCCGTCCGACTGTACACCGTGTGCAACGCAGAGGCGCGGGCGCAATGAAGGACGACCGGAACACAGTCATGCGGCCATGCTGAACGTGCCGGTATCGCACCCAGCTGTATCCCAAAATAAGCCGACGCACTTCCTGGCGTGCCCCTTCTTCGGACGCCACACCAGCACGCACCAGCGCCTGCAATAAGCTACCCGCAACAAGCACCTGCAGAAGGCCTGCCTGCTCCACACTGTATCCCAAAATAAGCCGACGCACTTCCTGGCGTGCCCCTTCTTCGGACGCCACACCAGCACGCACCAGCGCCTGCAATAAGCTACCCGCAACAAGCACCTGCAGAAGGCCTGCCTGCTCCACACCGTTAACATGCGCTAGCTACGAGCCACCTCGCCGCACCTTTTTCCGCTCTCGCCGCCCCTTGCCCAGCATGGCCAGCGCCGCCTGCTGCCGCGCCGCCTCCTCCATCAGGGCCGCCTCCGCAGCAGGGTCGTACCTGTCGCCCAGCAGCGCCTGCCAGAAGGAGGGGCCCGCCTCGCCCAGCTGCTCGGGACACAGCTGTGGATGGCGGGGGCAGGAGTGTGTGTTAGCGAACAGCGCGTGTTAATACACGCCTGCCAGAAAGCAGGGCCCGCCTCGCCCAGCCGCTCGGGACACAGCCGCGGACGTTGGTGGCTTAGGGGTTAGGGGTGCGTGAGAGGCCAACAGACGTCCAGACGCTCCGGCACTAGCGGCGACGGCAAAACATACTTGCCCGTTGCGGCCTCATAGGGCAGAACTTCCCTGAAGCCCTCACCCCACGACACCCACCTCCGCCAGCAGCTGCTCCGGCACCGGCGGCTGCTGCCCCTCCCTGCCGCCCTCCTCCTCGCCGCCGCCCGCCGCCTCCTGCACCACCTCCACCATGTCGAAGTTGGCAACCTGGGGACCACACAACATGCCGATTGTTATAAAGAAATAGCTATGTATTTACCTTTGTATCATAGAAAGGACATATTTGACTGCACCACCTCCACCATGTCGAAGTTGGCAACCTGGGGGAACAGCAACACAGTATAACAATCGTTATTATCAGAAAGTAAGGGAGTGTGTCGATGCAAGATTTGAAAGAGATGAAAAGCTGACCGCCAGCTCCCATCTCCTACCTTGAGCGCGCTGACCGGGTCGTCGTCGATGGCGGCCGGATCCTCCAACCCCCACTTTCCCGTCACCCCTCCTATTTTCATCACGCCCTTTGCCAAAATTACAACTATTTAACAAGCCTTTACGATCCTCCTGATATATTTTAATTGTAGGGCATTGCACACCTTGAACGCGCTGAACAGGTCGTTGTCGTTGGCTGCCGGCTCCTGCGCGCTGCTCTCCCCGAAGTTGCGCTGCGCCTCCAGCGCCGAGCGGTCCAGCAGCCGCGACAGCGCCGCCTCGTCCCACACAATCATCTTGGAGGTGGGGCCGCGCTCCTTGTCCGAGGGCTTGGCGCCTGCAGGGGGAGCAGGAACGAGGGAGGTACAGCCAGAGCATGGTGATGACAGGAGGTGGGGCTGTGGTCAGAGGGCTTGGAGCCTGCAAGGGTAGCAGGAATGTGGGACGCACAGCCAGGGCACGGTGAGGGTGACACTGCCAGTGCTTCTAGTCGCAGAGGCATGTCCTTGTTCCGGTCCAGGGTCTTGGAGCCCGGAGGGGGAGCAATGGAAGGTAGGGCAATGTCGCATCAGCAAGCTGGCATACGGCGCGACCACACCAGCAACAGACGGCAACGCCGCGGTGCAGGTGCAGGTGCAGGTGCAGGTGCAGGTGCAGGTGCAGGTGCAGGTGCAGTCCGTCGTCGTGTCGTTGGCACGTGTCTACCCTGCGGATGTCAGGGAGCTGCACATGCATGCGCTCACCGTCGTCCGCCGCGCTGTCCACGTCCATGGCCCACGCGGTATCACTTACATCACTTGTACTTTTCCTTCTCCCCTTACGTCTGTAGCACGCTCTTGACCATATTCCATGAAACACGGGCAGCGCACCGGACAGTGCCCCCTAGTCAGTTATGCAGGACGTGCCTACAAACGTATTTCTCCCTCATTGCGCCTGGCATCGGCTCTGTGACAGTGTCCCCCGGGCAGTTGCGTGCGCTCACCGTCCTCCGCCCCGCCGTCCACGTCCATGGCCCCCTCGCCGCCCTCCGCGCCCTTGTCTTTGTCATCGGGCGCAGTGTCCTCCGCAAACAGCTCCTGCGTGCGAACGGGGCACCGCGGTTCTCCCTTCATTGAACATGTTCTGATCACAAGTGCAAGCAACTGCTCCTTATAGTCCCCCTCCGTTCTTACTAGGAGCAAGCTCTTCCACAGCGCATTTTGCACACAACACACCGTACCCTCGTCACGCGGCTGCGCGTCGGGCCCCACGCCCCTACCTCCATCGCCCCCTCGCCCTCCCTCTCCCCGCGTTTCCGTGCTTCCCTGACACCTCACACGGTTTCCTCGCGTTTTACGCGTACCCTCTCCCCGTCCCCACTTTACCTGTGCTCCGTATTTGAGGATGCCCGGCCCATCTACCTTTGAAATACACCTACCCCCCGCACAATCCACCGCATAAATTAGAAGTCAAACGCGCGGCGCCTTCCCTCTGCCACCCACCTGCGCCCCGTATCGCAGGATGTCGTCCAGCTCGCTCTGCTTGAGCTCCCCGCTGCTGCCCATCTTGCGCACCACCAGGTGCTCCAGCATCATCTTCTTGCGGCTGACCTGCAGGAGTATAAATGCATCATCACTCACATCAGTATATTGTGCAATATATGCTCAATAGGTCAAGTTTGACACATGCTTGGGCAATAGCGGGCCACCAGGTGCTCAAGCATCATCTTGCTACTTGCGGCTCACATGCGGGACGGAAGGAGAGGGAGGACACTGACATGGGCACGTGCAGAGGCTCGCCCAAATGCGTAGGTGCTGCCGCGCGCATGTCGCACATGGCTATGCCAAAATTCGTCCCTGCTTCCACTACATATGCAGCATAACACCGAGCACCCCACCTGCATCATGCGCTCCTCAATGGTCTTGCGGGTGACCAGCCTGCGGGTTGGGTGCCCCAGGAACACACAGCAAGTCAAACGGCACAACTCAGCACTGCTGGCGGCAACATATGGGGTATGCTGCAGTTGCGCCATGGAACAAACATGAACGGTACACGATACTGGTAGTTGGGTATGACTGTGGCCCCCTCGCCCTCGCCCCCACCTGTAGATCATGACGGGTCGCTCCTGCCCCAACCGGTGCGCTCGCGCTTGCGCCTGTGTGAGGGACACAAGGTGTACAGGCTACTGTCAGCGCCTTTCTCCTTCAACTCCCCCTGCTAAAGCCACACCCATGACCCAAGGCCGCCTTGCACCTTGACCTCCGAGACCTTGAGACGTGGCTGTCCACGTATGCGATGAGGCAACGAACCCCACAGCCGCAGTATCCCTAACCCAGCGTGCACAAGCGCATGAGTCCGAAACCAGACCGTGCCCGGCGCAGTGCGGAATGACCGCCCCCGGCCCCCGCCGGGCCCGCCTCCGGCCCCCGCGCCCGGCCCCACACAATGTCTCCAATCACCTGCAGGTCGTTGTGTGGGTTCCAGTCGCTGTCGAAGAGGATGACTGTGTCCGCTGTAGCCAGGTTGATGCCCAGCCCCCCGGCACGTGTGGACAGCAGGAAGCAGAAGTAGGCGTCCGGCTGCTTGTTGAAGCGGTCGATGCGCTTCTGGCGCTCGGAGCCTGCGCAGCAAAGATAGTTCATATAATCTATCCATTGTGACGAAAGGAATGAGGCTGTAGACGAGGCGTATTATTGAGATACACCTGTGCATGTATGTAGCACAGTGGAGAACCCAATCACTGGCGGTTGGACAACCAAATGCCCACAGGGTTTTTATCGCATTCCTTCCCTGCGCTTGCTCCCTGTAGCCAAACACCCGCTGCCACCCTCCCGCCCCACCTGCCACCGTCCCGTCAATGCGCAGGTAGCCCAGCCCCCGGCCCGCGAGCCACTCCTCCAGCAGGTCCAGCGTGCGGGTGAACTGCAGGGGGGACATGGGAAAATCGGACGAAGGAAATTGGGTTCAGGAAAGTGGAAAGGCCGGGGGTGGGGCATGCAGTAAGTGCAATGCAGCAGGTCCAGTGTGCGGGTGAATGAGCGGCGGGTAAGAGTTTTGGACGTGGGGTTTGAGGGGACACAGCAGTGACAAGAATGCATGAGTTGGGCAACAGCAGCAGTGCAGCAGCCGGCGTGGTGTGTTCCCCGTCAGGCCCAGCGCGTTGGGGGCACGGGTGGGGGTTGCCGGGGGCTGCATATGATGTCAAACGACATCTGGGTTTGGTAGCGGTGGTAGCAGCGGCATGACGCACCTCCTTCCAGCAGGCCCAGTGCCCCTCGCCCCTCTACCCAGCCCCCACACCTACCTGCGAGAATATGATGAGCCTGTGCCCCCCCTCCTTGAGCCGTGTGGCCATACGGTCCACCAGCTCCAGCTTGCCGCTGTACGAGATGAGGGAGGCCAGGTCGGTCGGCTGGTCGTCTGCACACGTTTCAAGGGGGAAGAGGAACGGGGGCGTTGCGTAAGGGTGCTACGACAGTGACCTCTGTCACCGCTGCAAGAGATAGAGGGAGGCCAGGTCCGTGGGCTGGTCGTCTGTAGGGGCGGAGGGGAACAAAGGTTTCAGTGGGACATGGCCGAGGGGTCGCATGAGCGGAAGTTAGGGGTTTGAGTCCGGTCCGCTGTTGGAGCGGGTGGTATGCGTTGGGAGCTCTCCACGTCCGCTGGTGGTCGAGTACGGTAAGGGCCTTTTGCGCCAAGATGCTTCCCCTCCCACGTCCTCCACGCACACGTGGGTGCTAGACGCCTAGGCTCCCAGCCGACTCAGTGCAAACTGCCTTCCCCCTTACCCAGCTGGCGTGCGGTGTGGTTCAACCGCTCAACCCGGACACCTATGTCTGCAGAATCCGGCAGCTTCCCTCCTCCCTCACCCGGCTGGCTGTGCGGCGTGGCGGCGTCCAGCAGGAAGGGGGGGTTGCGCCTACCGCTGATAGGCTACCAGTGCGTCATTCCTGGACAGGCCGATACGATACATGATACGGTGTGCATCACCGTATGTCATCTGCCCCCTCTCACCCGGCTGGCTGTGCGGCGTGGCAGCGTCCACCAGGAAGGGGTGGTTGCAGGTCTTGCGCAGCTCCATCATGAGGTTCTTCATGGCGCACGTGGCGCCCCCGGCAGCAGCCACAGCGGTGCGGTTGCCCACCAGCACGGAAGAGTGGCGCAGCAGCAGCGACCTGACGAGGGAACAGAGAACCAAGGTTTATTCAGTAGAAGTTATGTCGTTATGCCACCTTCTGTATCCTTCTTGGAGGTGAAGACACGACATAAGGACATAAGGAACATGCATATTCCATATCATTCGCCCTTAGATGTGCACCTCATACCAGCGCCACCCACTTGTAGATTTCCTTCTGCTTGGCGCTCAGCTCCACGCGCACCAGCTGCTCCATCTTGGGCGGCAGCTGCTTCATCACGTCCTTCTTCAGCCGGCGGAGCATGTGCGGCTGCGAAGGGGGGTGGAGCAAGAACGGGGGGTGTTGTGCGAGCTGAGAATGGCGTGAAGGAAGGGGAGTACGGTACTAGACTGCTAGGCGAAAGCACTAAAAGCCTGCAAGTTGTCCTCATCCTTGCTGCCCTCAACCCCTGCCCGTTGCATACCGTGCTCCAGTCAACCGCGCCGTCCCCTATCACACTCCCCACATCCTGCAGCACGCTGTGCAGCTGTTTCAGGTGTCGCCGCACACGGCACCCACGGTGCACGCTTTCCCCCGCTGCCCATCGGAGGCACCCTGATGCCCCACCTGCAGCACGCTGTGCACCGCCGCCTGCTGCTCCCTGCCGACCCCCGCACCCCGTCCCAGCATCACGGACGGCCAAGCGCATCGTGCATGTCCCTAGCTGTGCCTTGCTTCGCATCCAAGCCACCCCACTCCCCCTAATCCACCCTGCTCCTGACAATACGAACGCTCGTAACCACCCGCCCTCCCGCCCCCCCCACACACCCACCCCCACACGCCCCTCCCCCCACCTGCAGCATGCTGTGCAGCTGCGCCACCTCGTCGTTGTCGCCCAGGTTCTGGAACCGCCCCTCGAAGGCCGCCCGGCTGGGGAACTTGTGTGGCTCCAGGAAGTGCAGCAGCATGAACAGCTCGCCCAGGTGGTTCTGGAGCGGGGTGCCGGTCAGCAGCACCTTGTGCTTCACGCTGTGTGTGGGGAAGGGAGAAGTAAACAGCAAAAGAAACAGCCGGCATATGTTGGATTATCCGAATAGAGGGTAGCCGCATGCGGAAAAGGTGGTTCTGGAGCGGAGTGCCGGTCAGCAGCACCTTGTGCTTCACGCTGTGTGTGGGGAAGGGAGAAGTAAACAGCAAAAGAAACAGCCGGCATATGTTGGATTATCCGAATAGAGGGTAGCCGCATGCGGAAAAGGTGGTTCTGGAGCGGAGTGCCGGTCAGCAGCACCTTGTGCTTCACGCTGCAAGGGAACGTGGAAGGGAGAGGGTTTGGGTTGGGTGCATCCTCGCAAGTAGGTCTGAAACAGTACTGTTGCGGGTCGTTGCTTATGGCAGGGAAGGTGGTTCTGCGGTGCGGCGTGCCGGTAAGCAGCACCTTGTGTGCCGCTGATGTAAGTAGCGTACCCTCTGCCCTGCGCTGAGTGGTGCATGGCCCCACCTGAACTGTGTGAGCAGCTGGAAGAGCTTGGAGTCCTTGTTCTTGAGCCGGTGGCCCTGCGGGTGGGAGAGATGTGCAGTACTAGTTCGGTACACAGCGATACGTGTACGGTGCGTGCGTAGTTCGGTATCTCGGGAGACCAGGGAGCACTTCGCCGAGCTGGTGTGTTGCTTGGACGCCGCATTTGCTAGCACGTTTCCCACGAGCCAACAGTCACGCCTTCAAGCCACCCCCACCTCGTCCACGACCAGAACGCCGTACGGCATGCCCCTGCCCAGCGGCCCCCGCGCCCCGCTTCTAAAAATATTATTGATAATCATTATATCATAAACATATATACATATATTTCCCTGTATCCAATACTTTGCCTACCTCGTCCACGATGAGCGCGCCGTACTGCATGCCCCTGCCCAGCGGCCCCGCCTCCAGCGCCAGCATCTCATAGCTGGTCAGCAGCACGTGGAACTTGGCACGGTCCTGCGCGCTGCCGCGCCGCCCGCCGCCGCCGCCGCCCTTGTTGCCGCTGTGCGACTGCACGAACAGCTCGTACTCCAGAATGACCTGAAGCGGGTGTAAGGCGTACATATTGCATTTTCCTCATTGATACTTTGACACTCATACATGACTTATTCCATTGTTCAACACCATCCGGCCAGCGACACCACGTGGTAAGTAGGGGTAACTGGTTTTCAACATCATGCAAAAATACCTAAAAGCATAAATTTGCATAACGTATGTATCTACGTATTTGCTCATCGCTCGGGCCTCCTCGTTTCCCGCCAGCGACCCACGTCGAGGTACGGGTAGCTAAGCCCACCAAGTAAGAGTGGCAATCCTTCCGGATGAAACTGACACCAAAAACAATTTACATGTGATTTCATCTGTAAAATGCTTGCGCCCTTACCGCCCGCGCCTCGGCGTTCCCCGCCAGCGACACCACGTTGAGCTGCGGCGCCCACGTGGCGAACTCGCGCTCCCAGTTGCGCATGGTGGACAGCGGCACCACCACCAGGTGCGGCAGCTCGCAGAACTCGTGGTACAGCGAGGCAAGGAAAGCGACGGTCTGGGGGGCGAAGGCATGGGGCCATAAAGGGGTAAAACAGGTGGGATTCCGACTTACTGGGTCCGCAGCAGGTGCGGCAGCTCGCTGAATGCCGACTACAGACACGCAAGGAAGGCAACGGTCTGGAGTATGTATGTATGGAGATACAGTTTTGGTCCCCTTCCAGAGCCCAGCCCTGTCCCGCTCGGGAAACAGGGCTGGTCCCGGCAAACAAGGACACAGGGTTTCCCACCCCTCTCGCTGTACGGAAAGGAGCAACCAGCTCCGATAAAGGATAGGCCACGACGAGCGGGCCTTCAGCGGGCCTTCTCTGGAGGTTGGCATCAACATGGGGAGGGATCCAACTCCGACCGCTTGCTCCGACTTCCTCCTTCGAAACGCCCCCTCCACCCACCTGCACAGTCTTCCCCAGCCCCATCTCGTCCGCCAGGATGACCGCCTCCCCCGTGCGGTACTTGTGGTACAGCCAGTTGAGCCCCTCCAGCTGGTACGGGTGCAGCGTGCCGCCCGTCAGCCACTCGGGCGTGGCGTGCCACTTGCGGGTGCCGGCGCCCTGGGGGGAGGGAGGCGTGGGGGGAAGGGGGTACACGATGAGGAAAGGAGCTGCGGCGCGAGGGACAGGGAGCAAAGGTGTCTGAGAGCGTTTGATTCCCGGTACCTGCATGGACCTGCATGCATGGACCTGCATGGACCTGCATGGACTTGTGCAGTGCTGAGCGTGACCCTCTCTCCTGCAGTGGACGTCATATGCGAGTCGCAGGTGCGTGTCCTAGCATGGCATGGCGTTATGCGCAGTCTTCCGCACCTGCACCCGCACCTGCACGGTACCAGTGCGATCCCCTTCCCGGCCGTTGCGCCCACATGCGAATTGCAAGTAGATGTTTCAGCACGGCGTCCTTAGCGGCCTTCGCGCCCAGGGCAGCTCCCCTGCCCTCACCTGCACCTGCACCTGCACGTCGGGGTCGGCCCCGGCGGCGCTGGGCCCGGCCGCGGGCTCCGTAGCGACGCCTGCGCCCTCCTCCTGTGGTGGTGGCATGACATGTATGGTACACCGTGCACGACACGCGTCATGATAGGTTCCTTGGTGGCGGTGCAGGTGGCACGTGGCATGGGGCGTGACGTGGCACGGAGCGTGACGTGATATAACCACCACCATGCGGTTTGGGTGCAATGCAGAAGCGGACCGGCAGCGTGCGCACACCCAACCACAGCACGCCTGCATTCCACACGCCAGACATTTAGGCCCTATTAGGCGAATACACCTTAGCCGTATCCAGTTGTCGACAGCAACAGCTACACTCAACAGCGGCACTGCGCACCAGCTTCATTCGCTTCTTGGCGGGGCCCTCCCTTGCCGCCTCCGCCTTCCGCGCCTGCGCGTCGGCGATGATGGACCTGCAGGGGGGCATGCAGCGGGTGTATGTCAGGCAATGCTGGGAAGGAAGGGATAGTGATCGCTTTCCTGACGTACGACTTGGGTTGTCAGCGGTACGACATCCGGTACGACGTCCAGAAGGCGGCAGCAGCACGAGGCTGCGCGGTGCATGCGGCTTCAGGGTGGTTCTTAACATAAACTAGCAAGTGACTGCCTGCAGCCGGCCGTCTGCACCACATGCTTGAACGGCCGTCACGCTGCACAGTGCGCGGCGCTTATGCTGTACGCCCTCTACACCCCCAAGTGCTCTCACCGTGACTCCTTGAAGCGCTGTATGGCGTCCTGGAAGGCCGCGATGTCCGTCTCCTTCTCCCAGCTGCGTATGGATATAGCAAGTGCAAAGCAAATAGAAAGTGATGTTTATTGCAATTGAGATGTGCTGACAGCGTCAAGGAGCGTAATGTGGGGTATCCACAGTGAGCCATGACTTGTTGCACCAGGTACACGACCGCTCCTGTCTCCCATGTGCTCACGTGCACTGGTCCACAGGTCCTCCCACTTGCCCAGCTACCCTACCTGGCCGTCACAAGCTGGCAAAGGCAAGCAGCAACAGCCCTCAGACCAGCTACTCCCGCAGACTGCCAGTACGTAAGTCTCCACTTTCCTCTCAAGGCAACGGCTGCTTGGCCTTCCTAATGCCACGCCCCCGCTTCCACGCACGCACGGTACTCACGTGCACTGGTCGTACCCCAGGTCCTTCCACTTGACCAGGTACTCCATCAACGGCCCCCGCCTGCCGCCACCCTCCTCCCCCTCGCCGCCCTCGCCATCCTCCCCCTCCCCCTCCCCCTGCCGCTGCTGCCTGTCGGCCTTCTTGCCCTTCTTGCCGCCGCCCCGCTCCTGCTCCCCCCGCTGCTCGGCCAGCACCCGGTCCACCTCCAGCCACTGGCTGTTGACGCCGTGCACGTACTCGCCTGTGGGGCACGGGCACATTGATAAATACCTTAGTATTTATAAAACTTAGTATAACTACGAATGAAGATTACAATGACGGTTTCCAGCACTCTCTCCACCTCCAGCCACTGGCTGTTCACGCCGTGCACGTACTCGCCTGCGGGACAAAGGGGCAAGCTCAATAATGTAGACAAACTCAATGAATCAAGGGAACATTTGCAATCACACCAATCTAGCGCTCTATACCCCATGGTGGGGTCTGGTGCGCGGGATAGCCGTACGGTAGGTGGCACCTGCGCGAGCGAGCTGGCACAGGATGACGGCTTCAAGAATTACATGATGAATCCATCATGTTCGCCTCCTCCGCGTCGTGGTTACCCTTATCCTAACCCGCGCGGCCTGAGCTCATTGTATAAATTATACATACTGAAACACGCCGCCCCACCCACCCGCCTCCTCCGCCTCCCGGTCGTCGCCGTCCTGCGCCTCACGGTTCCTCCAGAACCGCTGCACGCGCTGCTTGAGCGCCGGGAACAGCTGCGGGGCAGTGGGTAAGCAGGGAATAATAATGTTGGCCGAGGCCGGGCGGGAGCACCAGGCATTGCGGCAGGCTGGGCGCAATGGGGACGCCCGGCTGCACCCGCCGTGGCCTGTCCGGGCTCATCTTCACATCTGGCACGACATGCCCTATCTACAAAACTTTCTTTCGCCCCTCGGAACTGCTGGACGCGACAGCCACGGCCCTGTCCCCCCTAGCACGCATGACTGCACTCCCGTCCTCCCGCCCACCCTCATATTGCTTTTCCAAAACAAAACAAAACCTTCCTTCCCCTGCCCCCCCCCCCCCCCACACACACATACCCTGTACAGCTTGGCCATGTCCTCCTCCGCCTCCCACGTGCAGTGCATGTACGACCGCTGCTTCCACTTGACGTAGTAGTCGCGGCGGTAGCCCGCGGGGGGGCCGGACGCGGTGGGCACGTGCACTGCGCGAGGGGAAGGAGGCAGGGGGAGGGTTTGGAAGTAGGAGGGACGGGTTGCGCAGGGCGCTACGAGTAACACGGGCCCGCCGGGGAACCTCGGCGCCGCGGGCACGTGCACTAGGGGGCAATGGACGGGGGGGAGGGCTGGTTGCAGACGGTGCAGAGTAGATGATGGACGGTGCAACGCTGCCTTGCGCTACGTGGGACCTGACAGCGTCCGTGCGTACCGGACGCCATTCTCGTAATGTGTTTGCGACGCCGCAACTACGGAGGTGGGGGCTAGCTACCTGCATGTGCGCTTGCCCTACCTGGCGTGTGGTGGCTGGGGTTGGCTCCGTGGTACCGCCTGCCCGTCTTGACCGGCCGCACCACCGTACCCTCAAGGGGCACATCCCTGCGCGGGGGGCGGCAGGGGGGGGGCACTGCTGTTGGGGGATAGCCCTTGCACACGCGGTGCGCCACTTGCAAATGCGACATACGCAGTAATGCGGCTCATGCGATGCCGTTAGGCCTGAAGTCTAACAGGCGGAGGCAGCAGGCCGAGAGGTGTCAGGGGTGGCCCGCCTCCATACCCCCATGCCTCCACGCATGCAGCCCAGCCCAGGTTATTGCCCACGTACACCTCGACACCCCTTCCTGATGCGTTATTCACGGTTGCATAACTTTACACGCATTATGATTGCGACGCCGGAACACTATATCATTTTGCAATCGGCCGCCCACCTGACGTCCATGAGCTTGTCGATGTCCTGCAGCTCGAACAGCTTCCGGCAGGCGGGGCAGAACCAGTCGCCCGGCGGCGGTCGCGCCAGCGGCGGGTCGCAGCAGTAGGTGTGGTACACGGCGGTGCAGCCAAAGTGGTCCATACCGTCGCAACACAGCAGCTTGGCGCTGTCCTGGTCGCTGCGGGGAACGGCGGCGGAAGGAGGAGGAAAAACAAGGCGTAAGGCTACATCAAATATGAACATGAACATTCGACACGGAAACCCTACTGTGCAGCACAGCAGCGTGTGGTCGCTGCAGGAAATCAGGAAAGTGGAAGAGCAGGAACCATGCACAAAACAAACCTACAGCTTAAGAAAGGCAACCCAAAGCACCAAAAGCCCCCGTGCGCCGTCCGTCCCGCTCTGCCCATCCCTGCGTCCCAGTGCCCACCTACCGCCTGGTTGCCTTTCCCCAGTCCTCAGGATAAGGGCTCGCCACGGCCCCGCCCCAGTCCTCATCACTTTACTCCGTACTAAGCCACCCACTGAAAGCACCCGCAAACCCAGGCAAACCCAACCCCGCCCACCTGCCGCACACTTTGCAGTGCGTGTCCCACTTGTCCTCCACGTCCCCCACCGGCTCCTCGGTGAGCAGGCTGTCCGTGTCGCCCTCCTCCTCCTCCTCCCCCCGCCGCCCCCGCCGCCCCCCGCTGCGCCCGCCCTTCTTCTCTCCCCCCTTGCCGCTGCTGCGCCCCCTCCGCCCGCCCTGCTCGTAGTTGTTCCGCTCCCAGTCGTACTCCACCTTGTTCTCAGCGTACTTCACATTCTTCTGCCGCACAGCCCGCTGCCTGCCGCCGCCGCCGCCGCCAGCCGCCGCCGCCGCCCCTGGCGACGGCGCATCCCCGTCCGCCTCCGGCCCCTCAAGCGCCGCCGCAATCATCGCGATCGACGCCAGGTCATTTAAACTTGGCCCCGCGCCTCTCCCGCCCCCTCCACTCCCCGCCCGCCGTCCTCCACGCCCCCCATCCGCCTCCTCCTCCTCCTCCCCATCCTCCTCCCCCACACCTCCATCCTCCCCAAACACGCCCCCTAACCCATGCCGAAGGCCCCTGAGCCCCTCCGCCAGCTCATGCCCATCTACGTCCTCGTCCACCGCGTCGTCGTACATGCTGGGGCTCCCCTCGGGGTCGCGTGCTACGTCCGCCGCTTCGTCCGGCCCCGAGTCCTCCGAGACCTCGGTTTCGGAGGGCCCGGTGGTCTCCTGATCCTCATCGTCATCAGGGCTGCCGGAGCGCCCGCGGGCCTTGCGTTTGCGGCTCCCTCCGGGCTGCGACCGACCCATGGTTCCGTACCCCCTGCCGCCCGCCTCCGCACGATGCCGTACACCACCGCCGCCCAATCGCCAGGCAATTTACTGCCGCCTGACCCCACGCAGCACCTTGGCACTCTCTGGGGTGAGCAGTAGGATCAGGGAGGGGGCCCTGGTGGCCAGTGGGGCTCCAAGACGGCGCCGTGCGGTCTGTGTATTAGGTGGTCGTCAACTGCCGGGCACCACGTCCCTGCGCCACTGGCTGGCTTCGGACTCCTTTTTGTACTCGTCGAGTACGTATAATAAAGGAGCAGGAACCGTGGTGGTGTAGGGCTGGCTCCTGCGGTTGTTTGTCAGCCAGGGGGTGGGTTAGTGACAGGGTCATAGGCAGGTGAGGCCGAGTGCGCCAGGCAGGGGTTGCATGAAAAGAGCACTGTGGGTTTGTCATTGCAAGGGCGGACATCACATGGCTGCAAGCCATCACTTGTGAACAGGTGTGTGCCTAGGGCAGTAGTGCAACGCTGGGCCAGGGTGCGGCACGGCCTAGGCACAACACCCCCGGAACGGCATGGTTGCACGACTATACCGCATTGCCCTACACTTGACATATTTGTGGAACGTTTTTTGTACAGCCATATGCATGCTCAACTGTCAGCATGCGTTGCTAGCACTGTCCCTTGGCCCGGCCACTGTCCATCCATGGATTTGGCGCTCAAGGGAGGGTAACCCTTCTTTTTTTCCCGGGCAGCAGGTTTGGGTGCAACGTGGCACGCTCCCTCGTCATTGACACTTCGTCATGGACGTACGCTGCTCCCAGGCATAGGAGTGCTCGAAGAACGGCAACCGTACCTGAAGGGCGCCGAGCTTCAGTGCTTCGGTCCGAGCGGATGCCGCCTCTGGCTGCAGTACGCTACACTATAAGATGCTGCTTGAAAGGTCTACTGCTTACACGTAAACGCTACAAGTCGCGGTCTTCGCTTTGACAAATGGCGATGGAGCCGTGACCTAACTGGCGCTGCCGCGAGCTTTCAATTGATTCAAGTATAAAGCCTTTCTGATAAGCTTCGTTTGTGGTTCGCTAGCGGCACCATCCTCGTCCTCTCTACGGCCCCGCATGGGACTTGTACGACACCCCCCTCATGCGACCTCTCGAGATGGTCACAGGGTGGGGGCCGCTGACCATACGCAGGTGGCGGGCCAGTCCACAGAGGAGCGGCATCACTGCGCAGGTGCTGGGAGCACAGCATGCTACTGCCACTGCCGTGCTGCGTGCTGCCCCTCTGTGTTGTGGTTGTTGCTCGTCGGTCCCAGTGGTACTTGAGACGGACGCTCTGACGAGTACAACAGCCGACACCGACGACTGACTGACGCCTGACATTCGATACCTGTCCTCCAAGTAGGCTGATGTCCACCGCATACGCCACATGACCTAAAGCAGGGGATAGCCCCGGCACGTGTCAACCATGTCAGGACAGACGACAGAGACTTGACAGCGCAGCCACCAGGACAGCTCCCGCTGCAAGCCAGCGTCGTTCCTTCGCGAAAATTAGCATGTTCAATCACAAGCCAGCTGACTTCTGGGCACTATCATTAAGTCATGACATCACGAGCACAGCGTGCCATGTACGGTACGAGTGAGGCAGTAGTGATACGGTTGATGGCTCCAACCTTCCAGGGCTACATGTGGGTCGACGACCGGGCGTGCGGCCGTCCGTGAGCATGCTTCGTAATATGCACATGTCTTATTGAGCACTGCACAACCTCCTAGCACAAAATCTTTAGCGGATAATTTACGAGACAGGGGCAGGGAGTACCGGTACGTTACCCTGCCACAGGCCACCCTGCTGCAAGTGTCATGCACCACGCCGATGCAAGCACCACGGCCTGCCTCCATTCCTAGCACCGAGATGACGCACATGCTTAAAATATAAACCCACATGGGTGCTCGACAGCACAAACACGCACTCTACACCATTACATTATTACACCAACACAATAGAGATAAGCCATCACCTCCAGGACCCTGGCACCCTACCCACCCGCCCAGGCCGTCCCACCCAGCACACACCCCGTCATCCACGCGCCTTGCAGCAACCTCCGTGTTCAAAGGGAGCACTGCAACAACCACCGCGCACTGACTTGACAGCATCCATCATGTTAACTGCCTCCAGCTGCGCCAGCGGTCCGAAGGTGCTCTCCGCCCGGAAGTGCTCCAACAAGCCATCTGCGAGACCGCCGAGACCAAAGCCACATACCGGCACCAGATGGCGCCCTTGTCCCGCGACGACAGCTGCCGCAGCTCGATGTCGCTCAGGCCCAGCTACGCCCACAACACCTCCCCTGGTCTCGAGTTCTGAGTCCAAGGCACCCTACTTCCGCCGTGTGATAGCGCCACACGGCGCCATCGTTCGCTGACTCGAGCGCCACTGCTGTGCGCCTCGCTCGCTATCGGACCGGCCAGAGCTTTCAACAGCTGAACTGACTTTGCTGCTTTTTTCCAATTAGATGGCGCCCTTTTCCCGCAGCTGCTGCAGCTCGCTGTCCCCCAGGCCCAGCTCCCCACGCAGCACCTCCTCCGTGTGCTCGCCCAGCTCGGGTCCGGCCCAGCGGGTGGCGCCGGGGGTGCTGCCGGGCGGGGACCGGGAACGGGGTACACAACAAGGGTGAGCACCATGCACCAAAGGTAGCGCATGGCGGTAGCGCGAAGGGGGTGTTGGGGCAAGGGATGCGACGGCGGTGGCAGTGTGGGCGGGGGCCGCACGTCAGCGTGCGTGGCATGTGGTACAGTTAAGACACCCAGCTAATACACACAACACCTTTGCAAGCTCACCCTGACAGCGTGAGCAGGACTGCGGGCATGGCCACGCCACTTTGCCCAACACACAGCCCGCGTTGATGCATAAGACGTCGGAAAGCTTACCCGGACAGCACGGGCAGGATTGCGGGCATGACCACCTCCTCGCCGCCCGACGGCGGGGCGGCCTTGTGGAACATGCCGCGGGCCTGCGGGCGGGGGGCAGCACCGTACGTTACGTCAGGGCTGGATGTACAAAGTCAACACCCGTGGTCGCTGCTATAGGCTTCTTGGGTGGGGGATAGCACCGACCGTGCTGGTTTGTACGGAGGCGGCAGCCGTGGGCAGTACCGTGTGCAAGGGCAGAAGCGCACTGCCGGTTGCTGTCCTACCGCGGGCATGCTGCGGACTGACGGACGGGCAACCGACCGACGGCTTTCAACTTCCAGGATGCCAGAACAGCACTTGTGGCAATCACTACGTACGTGGCCTCAGCCGTGCCTCAGTGTACGGATCTGCTTTGTCGCTCCTCATAACATGCACGTGTGATCATGTGATAAACCTAGGCACTGATGATCGGTTCCGTTGCCCAAACAACAAGTTCAATGTTAGAACAATATTGGTGTTTGCATATATGACGAATGTGTTGCCCACCTTGTACTGCTGCTCCTCCATGATGGCCGCCGTGCTGAGGATGGGCCCCGCGGGCACACGTGCCTTGTTCATGGCCGCCATGACCTCGTCTGCGCAGGGGGCGTAAGACACGGGAGTGTACTTCACAGGCGTGCCTTTAGGGCTTCGCACGTACCGGTCACACCGTTGCGCACTACCTTCAGCGACAAGCAAAGTGTGCTAATGCCAAACCCACCCACAAACGTGCAATGAAAGACAGGCAATACTGGGCAAACCACAGCGCGCTATGCAGCCCCGCCGCGGGTGCAGCGGATACAACCACAACACCCTACAACAACAATGCCACTGCACGGCGCACGGTGCGACCCAACCAGCGTGTGCTTGGTCACCCAGGCCATCACACTCTGTGCAAACGGATGATAATATAAAAATGAAAACACCAAGTTTATCTTACTATCTATGTAATACTCACAGTAAATATAGCCAGGTCACTCACCCAGCGTGTGCTTGGCCACCCAGGCCTCGATCTGCCCCATGATCTCCGCCTCCGCCTCCACCCGCAGCGCGTTTGTGGCGTAGGTGGGGTTGGAGGCGGCCATGTCCGGGCGGCCGATGGCGGCCATCAGTCGGCTGTACACGCTGTCGCCGTTGCCGCCGATCACGACGTAGCGACCCTCGCACGTGCGGAAGGTGCCCGACGGCACCACGCCTGCCAACAGGGTAATGCCAAGGTGCGGGCCATGCAGCAACTACGTCAACCCGGCCGCCAGGCGGCAACGGTTTATGTGAAACGCGTTACCAGCATGGCGGCCATGAGTCGTCGGCTATACACGTTGTGCATGAATAAGAGAAGTGGGCAAGGGGGATCGGAGGGAAGGCGCGTGGCACACGGGAGCCCCAACGCCAGCTCAAGTAGCAACAGTTTTTAGTACGTACCCGGCCCCGGTGGCTGCTCTCGTTCCCCTCCCCCACCCCACGTTGGCACCCACCCGAGATGGTGGACCCCGAGGGCTGCCTGTCGGCCCCCGCCATGGCCACCTCCGCCACGCAGCTCTCCAGCATGTTGAACACCGACTCGGAGATGGCGGCGTCCACCACCTGACCCACGGGTCGGCCCGCGGCAGACGAGCCTGAAGGTAGGGAACAGAAAACAGCAGGGACTGGAGGCGTTGGCACGGTTGATAGTGGCGTCCACTAATTAGTCTTGACCAAGGGTCGGCCGCCCGCGCCAGACAAGCCTGGAGGATGAAGCAAGGTATGGGGTATAGAAGGCGTGAAGGGCAATTGATAGCGGCGTCCACCACCTGACCCACGGGTCGGCCGCCGCCCGGCCCAGAGGAGCCTGCAGGACACAAGCGGGACGGTACGACAAGTAGCGCACGATGTATTCGAGCTCCACACGGCCACACGTGGCCCTTGGGTTAGCACCTACCCACTCGAGTGCCCATGCCCATGTCACACGCAATGCAAATCATGCCCATTCACCCACCCGCTAGCCGCTGCTTGTGCAGCAGGGCCATGACTGCCCCGAAGGCGCCGTGCAGCCCCGCCAACGTGTCCCCCAGGCTGATGTTGGGCCGCACGGGCGGGCGGTCGGCGTATCCGTTGAGGTGCCGGAAGCCGCCGTACGCCTCGCACACGCTGGCGTAGCCGGGCTCGGGCGCGCGGGGGCCGGTCTGTGGCGGCAGGTGTAGCGCAAAGGGAGAAATAATGGCAATGTGATGAAGGGAGGAGTTGGGCGGGCGCAAATGGGTAGGATGGCAGAAGCAGGAGGGCAGGGCTTGGGACTTGGTGCAGCGTTTTCGTATGTATCTTAGCAAGGCTTGAGGGGGCATCCGCCTGGAGTTCGTTGGCCAGTAAGACAGGTGACACGGGCGCCCAGCTGAGACCCTGCAAACCAAGTATGTTGCCTTACTACGGTAGTTTGGTAGCTAGGCCGTGCCGCAACCCCAACGGCCTAGTTGCCGTGGGATATGCGATCGCAGTAAGCCCCGCTGGCTGGCTGGCTGGCTCTGTTCCTCCTGCCCCCTCACCCCCTGCACCTGACAAACTATAGTCCTTCCCACGCTCTACGCGGTAACCGCCCGCACCCCGCACCTGGCCGTAGCCCGAGATGCGTGTGTAGACCAGGTCAGGCTTGAGGTCGGAGGGGCCCAGGCCCCAGCCCTGCAGCACAGCGCCCACACAGCTGTGACACGTGGTGCGCAACAAGCAGTACGGTATGAATGCTGTCAAGGACAAAACTCGATGTAGCAAACACCGCCGCGGCGCACTGCTTGTGGGCGAGTGACACCCCAACCTGGCAGCAACACTACCATCACCTTTTCAGTACTTGATGCAAGCTGTAGCTTGCTGCGCACCCACCTCCATGACCCCTGGGCGGAAGTTCTCCACCAGCACATCCACGTTGGCGCTCAGCCTGCCGTGCGAGCGGAGGTGTACGGCTGTGACATGTACGGCAGGCAGGTTTCCGGTTGCAGCCTGGGCCCACGTGGGCGCCCCGGCTACCGTGCGAGTGTACGACAAACGTGGGGTAGTTATGCATGCCCAAGTCCCTCTTCGCCCATGCATCGTCATACAACGTCACGGCATTTGTCTTAGACCGGTACATATACAAGGGGTGAACTGATTAGAGTCCCACAGCAGCAGCACCATGCGGCTCACCGCTTGACCAGGTCTCGGCCCTCGGGCACGTTGAGGTTGATGGTCACGCAGCGCCGGTTGCGGCCCTGGGGCGAGGGTGCACAGCAGGCAAGGCGAAGCACCCAACGCACGCACCAAGCATCGTCTGTCAGCACCGTTTGCTTCCCTGGCAAGGACCGGGACCAGGACAAGGACCAGGCTGCGGGTGCAACACCAGCACCAGAGCTCCGACCCGCAGAGGTTCCTGCTACGCCGCGTGCAGCACCAGTGCCCGTACTCATGCTCCATTTAACCCGCTTCGCTGGATTTGCTTGATGCGGTAACGCGCGTGAATGACCCACGTGGCAGCGCCACCACAGCGACGTGCCGGTGGCGTCCAGGGTGCGCAGGGAGCGCTGGCGATTGCGTAAATGTACGCGTATGCTTCATGAGTCACCAGGACTGGGACCAGCACGGGGTTGCTGCTGGTGCAAGGAGCACAGCACCAGCGACCCCCAGGGGTGCCGAGGCCCTGCGCTGCCGTGTGCATCCCGTCTTCATGCTCCAATTCACCCGCTTCGACCAATGCCGTACCGCGCGTTACCCACATGGCAGCGCCACCACAGCGACGTGCCGGTGGCGTCCAGGGTGCGCAGGGAGCGCAGCGCGTCGCCCTTCTTGGGGGGCTCAACCTGCGCGTGTGTCGGCGGCAGCATGTGGCAAGCAGCAGCAGCAGCGGCGGCGGCGATGGTGGTGGTGGCGGTTGCAGTCGAGTGAGCACCAGCACACGCATGGGAAGGGTGCACGTGCAGGGGCTTGCCACCGGCACCAACACGGCAGGGCGGGTCATGGACGCAAACCGTTGTGGCGGCAGGCTGTGTGGAAATGTCGTGTCAGAGAGGAGTACATGCACCATAGTTGTCCTGACATATTCATATGATGCACTTGCCTTGATGACATCTGCTCCGAAGTACGCTAGCAAGGCGCCGCAGAAGTTCCCTGCCACCACCTGACCCAGGTCCAGGACCTACGGTAATACACAGCCACGGAGGCAGTTAGGCAGCGGCTAAAGCGCAGCCAAAAGAAGGACACCTCTCCAAAACCAGAATGAATGTAGAAGTTGCAGGCAGTCACGAAGGCATGCCAGCAATTTGGCTGCCAGCCCAGGATGGCAGTCCCCCCACCCACCAACCCGCCTGCACCCCGATTGCTCCTTGCCCGGGGCTATGGCTCGTCGGCAGCGGCTCATCTGCCTTGCGGCCGCGAGTAATCGGCATGTAGGGCAGCTATAGCTTACCTTGATACCAACCAAAGGGCCCTGAGCTGGTGGCAAGTCTTTCTCTTGTCGCGCTGACGTGCTGTTGTACCTAACACTCGCGGCTGCGCGGCAGGGTAGAACCGCGTGCACGGCGCAGCGCAGCAGAGAAAGCTGTGCCTGCAGTACCATTTTTCAAGTTGTACGCAGTAGGAAGGACGAACGCGTTTGAATGGACAACTTAGATCCGGGCGCCCAGCGGTTGGCATGGCAAATCCGAAGCTTGCATCGCCTGCCATGACCCAAACTCGCAGCACACATAAGTAGACCTTCCTTAATTAGTTCTACTAGAGTACGTGCCGTGTGCACCTTATTACCAGGGCGACACACCCGACTTGATTGATGGCGCTCTCGGCACAAAATGCGCTTGGCAAAGGCCCAAAGACGGCTATCGCGGCGCTGTTGCGTCTCAGGAGTGCTTTAGACCAGCTCGCACAACCTGCTCAGCCGGAGACCTTCAGCAGCTCCAGCGGCACGGAGCCATCAGCTGCCGTCAACTGGGTGTTCCTCGGTCCCCCGGGAGTGGGAAAAGGCACCTATGCTTCTCGCGTTGCCAAGGCTTTCGGGGTGCCCCATATCGCGACTGGAGACCTAATCCGCGCGGAGATAGCGGCGGGGAGCGAGCTGGGCGCTCAGGTGCGGCATGCATGTGTTTGGCATGGAGGCACACCACCACCAGCCGCCAGCGGCTCCGTCTGCATGCCCTGCGTGTTATTGTGTCACACACTTTAATCCCCGTCTAACACAACGTGTAGAGTGGAACTTGGTCTTTTGCCACACAGCGACAGCGACTGTCTGCATGCTCTGCACATCACTACGTTCCTACATCTCATCTGCATGGTACGTGAAAGTGCCTGCAGTATTGTGCTTCGGTTTGCTGGTGATGCATGTGGGTGCTGCTGTTGCCAACCCCCAGATGAAGAAGATCGTCAACCAGGGCCAGCTGCTGCCTGACCAGCTGGTGCAGGAGGTGCGTGCCCTGACCATCATACCTACACGAACAGCAGTAACACGGAGTGAAACCGGGGCACCCTAAGCCACGCTGCGCTATTCGGCGCCGGGTATGTGGCACGAATCCTCGGCTTGGTGCAAGGCTGAGAGGTTCGCCCAGCCGCCGCGCCAGGCCCTGTGCACCCTGAAGGCTACCCCAGAACCTCGGGCCCACATCCCTGCTCCACACGTGCCCCGCTCAACCTGAAGGCATACCGTAGATCAGGGGGCCCACACCCGTCCCCGGACATGACATGACCGTTTGCGCACAGATACAGTGAAATCCTGCGGCCTTCCACGGCTCTGCACCATTGGAGGTCAAGAAGTGCTGTACGACTTTCATCTTAGTCACGAGGGGCCCCTGCTGCGTGGTGGCCATGCAGGTGCTGCAGCACCGCCTAGAGCGGGGGCGGCGGGAGGGCGAGCGCGGCTTCATCCTGGACGGCTACCCCCGGACACGTGCGCAGGTGGGGAGGGTTCCTGCCCGTGGCTGCTTTGGCGTACTCTGTGGCGTAAGCTTTTGTGCTGGTACGTGATGCGATACGCTGCAGGCTGAGCAGCTGCTGCCCTCCACCAAATGCCGTGGGACTGACGTTAGCGCGCCGGCGTGCCGCCCACTCCGCGTGCCACCTGGCTCCCAACACTTGCATATTCACACGGTGCTGACACCTTGGCTGACTGTGCCGTTGACGTCCTGTAGCCGCTCTTGCTGCAAGCTAAGCTTTCCCATGCTGATTGGGGCTGCTGCGGTGCGCTGTGATGTGCGTTGCTGCGATGTGGCGCGCTGCAGGCTGAGCAGCTGCTGTCCTCCACCCCCATCCACCTCGCGCTCAACATGAGCTTGCGGGAAGAGGTGCTCGTGGAGAAATGCATGGGTGAGGGCATGCATGGTATTGGTGTCGCTAGGGCCCGAATACCGCTACAACGCATGCCAAGCAAGCGCTGCTGGCACTGAGTACCTTGGTCTTCCGGCCATCCGGACGCGAATGCCCACGCCATGTTTAACGGAAACGAGCGAGCCGCTATTGTCCCTGTCTGTCTGCAATCTCCGCACACATACCAAGCACCCCTTCAAGGATCTCGGCCCCAGCCGATTAGTAAGTAAGTCTGGGACTTTACACCGTACCGGTACACCCATGCAGGCCGCCGCCTGTGTCGCCACTGCGGTAAGAACTACAACGTGGCCGACATCTACCTGCCCGCCAGCGGGGGCCGCCCCGAGATCGTGATGCCCCCTCTCAGCGCGCCGCCAGAGTGCGCACCGCACCTGGAGACACGTGCCGACGACAGGGAGGAGGTCATCCGGCACAGGCTGGAGGTGCGTAGTCGTGGCTCGTGGGCTGCTTGTTTTGGTACTACATGGCGTGTGCATCTGTAAGGGCTGCTCTTGCAATACGTTGTCGCCTGTTACGCGGCTGCAAGTTGGCATCGATTGGAGGTGGCGCGGGAACCCGCGGCATGCGGTCATACCAAGGTGCTACGGCAGTGCGTGCAAAGCCACTTGCCGATACTCAACGGCACCGGTACAGCAGCCCAGCGGAGTCAGCAGCTACTGCTGCTGCCGTTGCGGGCGGTTGCGGCGGTTGCAGGGCCGCACAGCGCGCAGAGCACGTGGCTGGCCCAGGTGTGTGCCAGCTGCAGGAGCGGGGCCAGTGCGCATGCGCTCCGCAACCGGTTTACCGGAACCAACTACTACCGGTACTCCCCGCCACGCAGGTGTACAAGCGCGAGGCGCAGCCGGTGGAGGATTTCTTCCGCGACGCGGGCCTGCTGCTGGACTTCGAGATCACGGCCGGCATCCCCGAGACCATGCCCGTGCTCATGCCGCTACTGCAGTCGTACGCGGCGGGGAAAAGGCCGGGGCAGCAGCAGCAGCAGGCCTGAGCTAGAGGGCGCCTTGGCTTAATGTCGCACGCGGCGGGGAGACGGCCGGAGCAGCAGCAGCATGCCTGTTGCACGCTTGCACCCCTGTGTTGTACTGACGGTGCCCCTATCAGGCAACGGGGTTACGTCGGTGTGGTCTAGTCAACGCAGGGAATGGGGCTGCGTTGTGCGCGAGCTGTGGTGCTGGTGGCGCCGGTGCTGCGGAATGGTGGGTAGGGCACGTGCTTGCGGAGGATGAGTGTCATGTTCCGCAGGCAGCAGGGTGGCAAAGCGGGAAGGCATGGCACGAGAAAGGAAGGAGCGAGGGGTGCACGTGGGATGCTGCTGGCGGGCTGCGGTCCTGCAACGCCAACGGCCTAACGCCAACGCCAACGGCCTTAATGGTTGGAATGAGGCCTGCGGATATAGAGGAGCATATCGTAAGTAAGTAAAGGAAATACTATTGCTGACTCGAACAGCCCCTGATACGCCTCGTCTTCCGCAAGCGTTCGCACGTCACATACAATAATGGAGCGCTGGATGGCTGACCTGTCCACACTCCTTGAAGAGAAGCCGCTCAACAGCATCATAGTGCCAGGCACACACGACTCCGCCGCTTTCGCGCTGAATGCAAAGCCCATTGGGCCCGCCTGGTTGCGAGCCCTAGTCCGCCTCTCTCCATCGCTCATTAAACGCTGGACTCTTACCCAAACACTTGGCGTATACGACCAGCTCTGCCGGGGCGTCCGCTTCCTGGACCTTCGTGTCGCGCAGAGTGCCGACAGCTCGGACGGGCTCTTCGTGTGCGCGCACACCTTCGCTTGCGTCGCCCTCAAACCCGTCCTTTACGACGTAGTCGCCTTCCTTCAAAGCCATGGCCGTGAAGTGGTGGTCATCAGTGTGCGCCCCGACTGGCCTCACAGACAGCATTTCGACGCTCCCGCCATCGACCAGCTGATGGACGTGCTAACCAGCAGCCTTGGACCGGACTTGCTCGTCCAGGCGGACGATCTGCCCACATATGGGGCCATGGTTCGGTCTGGGAGGCGCTGCCTGGTGTTCCTGCAAGGCTTCGACGCGGCATCCCGTCCCCGGCCGGGCATCTGGCTGAACGCTGGCTGCAGCTGCCTCTGGGCCAACAGCAGCACTGCGCAAGGGACTGTGGAAGGCCTGCTACAGCTGATTGCGGCGGGGCAGCAGGCCGGGAGCCTGGCGCAGGGCTACTGGTGGGCGTCCGCGGCCGTCACCCCCAGCGCAGGATCCGTGGTCAAGGCCATGGCTGCACACCCCTTCAGCTCGGGCCTAGAGCAGCTAGCGGCCGAGATGGAGCAGCTGCTCCCCAAGCTGCTGCAGGCGGACCTCACGGGGGTGGCAGCCGTTGCCCTGGACTTCGTTACAGAGGCGGCCGTCAGGGCCATCGTCGCCCTCAACGCGGCACCCCGCAGCATCCGCACAGCATGCACGGGAGACGCTCGCACGCACAGTACCCACAGCCCTATCCTCCGCACATTCAGCGTCACACATCGGCACGAGGGCCCTAGGTAGCCATATTGCCACGTGCCCTAGGTAGCTATTTCATGTGGCACTTGCAGTGCATCCAGTGCATGAGGGGCCATATGGCCCGCCACAACCATTTGTACTCTGGCACGTTGGCACACATGCCAGCTGCCTCGCCGCTGTCACACTTTGCCGCGTCTGTTCACGAGCAAGCAGTTCCCCTTGCGGCGCCGTGGCGTGGCTTACAAACGTTTCGCCTTGTTCTTGTAGTAGCAGATGAGGAGGGAGGCTGCATGGTGGGGAGCAGGGAGTGGGGCAGGGGAGTTGTTGGGTGCTGTAGACAGGCGTTGCAAAGTGGACAGGGATGCGCTAGGCCCTTGACGACATGTGAGCCATGCAACGTTGTTGCGGGTGCGGGTGTGCGTGAACACACAGCACGCCAGCCCTTGTAGTGCATCGACGCCGGTTCTGTACGTGTGGCTGTATGGTCCCCAAGGGGCATCAGGTCATTGCTACTGGGTGATCCCACAAGCGCACGACCCAATTGCACTTACCCCCAATGGTGAAGGCTATGTAGATTGCGCCAGTGATGAAGCAGTTGGATGACGCCTTATGGATCTGCTCCTCAGTGGGCGTCCCCCGGCCCTCCTCCGGCTTGTACCATTCACCAATGAACCTGCAAAGCGGGCAAAGGTCCAGCGGTTGTACGTCAGGCTGGCTGAAGGCAGATGCATGTGCTGCAACAACATCGTTTGCCATCCGGTGCCCTGCAGCCTTGACAATCATGATGGTAATGAAAGCAGTGCGCTCAGCTGGACAGTGCCAGGCTAAGCCCAGCAGACACGGAAATGCATGGTAAGGCCCCTTGCACTTGCCCCCTGCCCGTCAGGTCGCAGCACACCCGATGGCGGCCGCTGCTGCAATCCAACAACCCAACACGGAGGACGTGACCTGTACCCTAATTCTGGTTGTGCTGTCGGGGGGCAACACGGCCGGTCACCGTGGCTAAGGGGGTTCTGCCCCGCACACACGGAGGACGTGACCACGCCGGCCCTCAAGCCCCATGTCGCCTAGTAGCAAGTTGTTGAACGTACTGCGTCGGACGTGCTAAGCGTCTGCTGGATTAAGCGGAGTAGCAGCCCAAGCGCGCGCACCGAAGTCGCCCAAGCGCCCGGGAACTTACGCGTAGTCGTTGCGGATGAGAATGCCTAAGAAGAACATGAAGAAAGCTCCAAAGCCGGACATCCCAGCACAGAAGGTGCATCCTGCGACCACAAGAACGAATTCATCAACAGGTGTACCAGAGCAGAAACAGCCTCTGCCTGAGGTAGGTTGCAATTGATCCAGCAATCAAATCAGATGTTCAATGCGTCAGTTCTGCGCCTGCGGTGCAAACAGCCAAGAAGACTGCGGAGACACCGTCGCTGACCTGCCACTGAGCACATTGCCGCTGCTGATTCAAGTCAAGGCACGCTAGTACGATTGGCTTGTAGTCTACTTCTTGTCAGCTCAAAAGCTAAATCAGATGCGCGTACAGTGGATGTTGAGCTTGACGACGATGAAACAGCACAGCCCAGTGTTCTGCACGGTAATTGCAAGTACTGTCGAGTTTGACAAAAGTATGTATGCGGATGGATGCTCTAAAGTCGATGGCCAGGGACACGAGGACCATGCCACGCAGGCCCACAGTACAAGTCCAGCCCCACGTTCCACCTTGCGACCAGGCACGTCCCTACGTGCATGCAGGACCAAGACAGGGGCACGCCTGCACCTCACCAGAAGCACTCACAGCTTGCCGCATGCAACATGCACTGTCACCCCACGCATTCAACCAGGCAGGACCAGGGGAGCTCCCGTGGGCAGGACCAGGGGGCCTGCACGGCTGCAGGGCCCTGCCCTTGACCGTGCCACACGGCTACCTGTGGCTACTCGCTGCTTTGTGACGGCCTGCGCTATCGCTGCTGGCATGCATTCAACGGTGAGGGCTGGGGTGGCAGTTGCGGGGACATGCTGCGATCAAGTGCGGTCACGCTGCTGCGTATGCCCGGGTTGGATGACACGTGGATAGGCCATGCCACCAGGGGTTGCACGAGACGATGAAAGCTCGTGTAGTTCGTACAATCCCGAGCCCCGCTACCGCAATCACGCGCACCGGTACCTGCATCACTGGGAATGCACAAGACCACGCAGCGCAGCTACAGCCACTGCACTGGACATGCTCAGCCTCGCACACGCTCAACCTCGGTACCACTACTGGCACTACACTGCTGTCCTCTCAGCGCCGTGCAACCTGGCCCCCAGCTGATCCAGGTCGGGCATGAGGTGGTATATGAGGGCCGCTGCGCTTCGATCGTTGACCGTATGCAGGCTTTGAGTCACGTGGGCAAGAGGCCAGGCCACTCACAGAACAGAGAGCGGAAACGAAAGGTGCCGACGCAATTTCATCCTCCATGACTAGCAACCGCCACTCATGCGCGACGCCAAGCGCTGGTGCAGTGCGTCCCACAGTGCTATGTGTGCATGTGTCCGTCACGAGAGCGCCCCGCAACCGGCACCACTGGTACCAGCAGCTAAGAGGTAACATGCGGGCTGATGGGCCAGCGTCGCACAGGCGTGGGTGCTACTGGTGCACGTGCAGGCGCAGTTGCTCCCTCGGTCCTGCTCTGTGGTGTTTGGTTTCAAGTCCGCTACTCCACTTAGGTGTAACCTTGTTGGGGCCGGGTTTGGGCGTTCAGTGGTGCTGGTGCTTTCCTGTACTGGTTGGGCTCTATCGTACCGTATGTTCCCGCTGGCCCGCCACGGTGTCGCGCGCACATACAGGCCGCAGGTTGTTGTGTGCTGGTGCAGCCGTGTGCAGGCTGTGGGCATTGCGGGGCCAAGGTTCGCGCCGGGCAGCCAGGCCATGAGGCCAGGACGGCGGCCGCTGCATTTCACTACGCACGCCAGCACAACCTTCACCGGAACTGTTGCCACGTGCCGTAGGTGTGAGGGGCAGGGATAGCACGGCACACGGGCGTTATTTACTTTTAATTTGCTGTCCATGCTTGGGGGACCCCTTCCGGTTGGGCTATTTGGTTTTATCAGCTGCCTTACGGGAGACCTGTTTCAGTCGAGTACCACACGCACCACCCGAGGGGGCAACGAGATAGTACTTCCAGGTACTCCCATGGCAACGCGTGCCTGGGCCAAAACCTGCTCAGCTGGCCTGGGGCCACAGCGCCACACCCACACATTGTCCTTGGCTTTGTCGCGTTTGTGTACCGTATCATGGGGCGTAGTCCTGACGTGGGCCCCCTTCGCCGCCCTCGTGCCCTGCCACACTGCCTATGTACGACGCCATCCACAGGCCAGAGGGCCCCCCGCCCGCCATCCGCCCGCCATCCGCCCGCCACTTATTTCCCATTGTCCACCCATACGTATACATTCGGTGAGTATCCGCGTGAAGTCCCGCGACGCAGCACAACAAACGCGACTTGCCAGATCGGGTAAAAGGGGAGTTCCGGGAATCGAACCCGGGACCTCTCGCACCCAAAGCGAGAATCATACCACTAGACCAAACTCCCTCGCTCTACTTCATATCGAATGAGTCTAGCTCATTACCTTACGTAAGCCATGGGTCGTACACCCAAAAAAGGCCGGCGGTCATGCGAGCGCGTGCCGCACGCAAGTACTGATCCCTATATGGTTGGCAGCCTAAAATGTCGTCGTCCAGGATCGAACTGGAGACCTCTCGCGTTCAGGAGCGCTATGGCCCTTGTGAGGCGAATGTGATAACCAACTACACCACGACGACGGTTGACAAATACAGGTGGGCGGCGTTTTGTAACTAGACTTCTGGTCGATAAGTGGTGGGCGGATGGTGGGCGGATAGTGGGCGGATGGCGGGCGGGAGGATGGCGGGCGGGCAATGTGTGGACAGGGAAACCGTACGGTAACCGGATGGTGGGCGGGTGGTCAATGGTGGTGGGCAGATGGTGGGCAGTTAGTGGGCGGCTGGGTGGTCCGTGGGTAGTCGGTGATGGTGGCTTGGTGGGCAGGTGGTGGTTGCTGGTGGGCGGCCAGTGGGTGGTGGGCAGATGGCGTACAGGTAGTGGGCGGCAAGTGGAGGCCAGGGTAGGAAGGGGTGGGGGACGAAGAAGCCCTCTGTATGTAGATGGTTCATGGTTTGGCGTTCGGCCTGTCTCGTCGCCTCCACCTGCCTCTACCTGCCTCGCTAAGGCCCTCCAGGGGCTGGAGCTCACTGCCTCAGGCCCCTGTGCAATCCGATGCAAGGGCTCACGCGAAGTCGCACTGTCGCAGACTCGAGGCTAGGCTCGGCCAACCGGGTTCCACCTGCCCCGACCTGGGTACACCTGCGCTGTCCGGGACTTTTAGGCCGCCAGACCACACAAGTGCTACAATGTGCATAGTTTTTCATGTGTGAAGGTCGCTCTTTGTGTGGGCTCGCACGAAAGCGCTCTTCCAGACATACACTCGAAAACGACCTGGCGATTGCCCCACAAGCACTGTATAAGCATGGAGAGCGTCCTGTA
>VFQN01001587.1_pt1 | contig 37395 bp, 74 predicted proteins | sample 3512371 | NCBI WGS metagenome assembly VFQN01 (sample SAMN10412370, study PRJNA504923) | tailings metagenome | isolation source: Replicate 2 from Balatoc abandoned mine | place: Philippines: Itogon, Benguet | collected 2017-08-28
GGTAACCGCATTCAATATCTTCATAAGTGCTTGTATCTACTTAGGTGTGAGTTTCATTGTTTTATTTTCATCTTGAGCATTTCAATCTCAAGTTTTAATTGTTCTAATTCTCCTGTAATTTTTGCATATTCATCACTCAGATAATCAATAAGCCGTTCACCACCATAGCCATATAGATTATCGATGCGATTCTTTGCGCAATATATTTCCCAATGCAATACAAGCAGGGCTATTGTAGAACAAATATTTGTTACTATAACTACCGTATCAAAAGTCATAGTGTATCCTTTGGTGGTTCAGGTAATGGCATCCAATGAGTAACATTCGGACAATTATTGTCTGTGGCTTCATGCCTCCAAAATTTTTCACCGTCAGTATATTCAAAGACTGATGCAATAGAAATATCGTAGCCACGAAAAACTAATACTGGCTTATCTATTTCTGGTAGTCGTTCTTTAACTGATATCCATTTCATTCTGAGTCCTTTCATGAATCCACTTTATATTATTAATTAAAATGGCAACTCATCATCTTCATAAGTGCTTGTATCTACTTAGGTGTGAGTTTCATTGTTTTATTCTTAATGCTGCTTCATTTTCACAACAGAACAAACAACGCTCAACAGATACAGATCCTTCTGTTTTTTCTAATCTACCGTTCACTATTTTTATTCCCGTGGATTTACAAGTACATTCTTTTTGTTGAGATGGTTCAATACGATCACATCCATTAAGACAATCATTATCCTTTTCATCTTCATAAAATATTTCAAAACTGTGATGGTCTTTAAAGAATTCATTTTTATGGTCAATAAAGAATTGATCTAATTCTTCAACAAGAGTATCGTTCTGAACATACCATCCATCGCAATAGTGCTTAGCTAAAAGAATAAATTTACCGGAGATTTTATTTCTTAAAAACATTCTATCATTTGCCATTATTGTTCATTCTTTCTTCGTAATTCTTCAGTCAAACGAATTATCTCTTCTGCAGTAATTTTTTGAAGAAGATCATATTTTTTTTGCCAATTATTCTTTCGTTCCGTTATGTAATTTAATTCTTCTTCTAACTTTCTTTGTTGTTGTTTTAGGTTTGATATACATCCAAATAAATATCCACATAAAATTGAAAGTATATTTGCAAGACAATAATCAAGTGAATATTGTGTGCAATAAAAAAAAACAAGAAAATAACAAATAAGTCCAACTATTAAAAGAGGCAATCGATAGCGCTTAAACCAATTAGAACGGTAAATCATCAAATACCTCTTCAAATACATTATTAGGGTCTTCTACTGGTATTGGCATTGGTTGGTCATTGAAACTTGATCCTGGCTGATTCTGGTTCTTGTTATAGGGTGGTTTTGTTGGTAATCCCTTGGCTACATAGGCAGGGCCTTTAGGTGCGGGATTATTGGGGCTATATCCCATACGTTCTTCTAAGGGCTTCTGGGGAATGACACTTTGCATATTAGCAAGTGCATTAACTGATAAAGCCTTGATCCAGGTTTCATAAATCTCATTACCGTCTTGATCTACTTTTTTGGTGTTCTTCTTTTTAAGTTCACCTTCTATTCTAACCAGATCATTTTGTTTAAAGCGTTGTACCACTTCTTCTGCTAATTTACGCCATTCTACTGATACGATTGCCGTATAGGTAGTTTCGCCCTTGGAGCCATCTTTCTTTTTAAATTCACGGGTATTTTTAACGCGTAACAGGGTAGAACCAAAGTCCGTAAGCTTGGGTTGATTTAATAAGATGCCTTCAAAAATAAGTTTATTTTCCATCGTTTTCTTTCAATTGTTGTATTTTTTTTTCTAATTCATTAATTCTATAAGTCATTTGAACCATCCCAAATATTAAACTATCGGTATGATGGATTGCTTTTAAATATATGGCGCTTTCTTTTAAAAGACGGATATAAGCCTCTGTATGCATAAAATCATGATAACCAAAATCAAAACTTTTTATCTCATCAATAAGCTTTTGAATATGTGGTTTATTTTCCATCATGTTCTTTCTTTAATGTTTCAGAGAGTAATGCATGTTTTTGTCTTAAAAGATCAATGTGGGCAATATAAGCAGCTTCTTGTGTTTGAATGGCTAATTCTCCAAAAGAAACCTGCTCAAATACTTCTTTGCGAGCTAGTCCATTAGTGATTAAATCTTCACAAAACTTTATTTGACGATCCAAATTTTCAATATCGTTATTTTCCATCGTGATCGTGTTCCATTCTTTTATTTCATCAATTATGGACTTCATCCATTCCAATCCTAGATCTTTTATTTCTTCAAATGTTTTGCCAGGAAATACTGCTTTTCCCAATTCTTCAATGTGCTCACAATTTTTTTTACATAAAGGATTTTGCTTTTGGTGCATATCTACTTGCTTTTTAAATTTTAGCATTGCTTTATGAGTAGTAGTAATTCGATCGTAATAAGCAACTTTCTCTTCTTTTTTTTTTAGCAAAATCATTAATGGATTAACGACATTTTCAAACTTATGTACAATATCTCTCAATTCAGGATCAGCGTTTTGCCGACATGTAATACATAAGGGCAAAGGGCTAATATCTTTATAAGATTCTCTTAATTCTGTATAACCCTGGTGGCATTTATAACAAATAGCGTTATTTTCCATCGTGTTCTTTTTTTAATCTTTTTTAACTATTGACCATGACCAATAGTCTTTAATAATTTTTGTATTTTTTTCGATTATTTCTACTTTTTCTGATCTATAACCTTCCATTCTTATTTTTTGTATTTTTGAAATATTATAACTTTCCCATTTATCGGGATGACAAACAAATCCATTTTTTGCGACATCGCTAATTTCTTTATAAAAACTAGAAGCTTTATCCCATGCTTCATCCCAATCTTCTTTTTCTTCAACTAAAAGTCTTGCTTCTGAACCATCATCAAAAGTAAGAATAACAGCGAACTTTTCTTTATTTTCCATCAGAATTCTTCGATAACTTATAAACAGCATCTATATATACCGGCAATGCAAGGTTTACTACCTTTTCCTTCGTGATTCTTTCACCGGTCTCTGCCCAGTATTGTGCTTGAAATTTCTCAAGCATTTTGTTTACGTCATACTCTATCTTAATCTGCAAGTATTTACTTTTCATATCAACTCCTATTGTTATACATTATAATGTAGCATATACATTGACATATAACAATATATTAGTTAATCTATTCTTAGTTGTAATCATTGATTAAGAGGGAACGCATGGAAATGTCTCAATGGCTTATTATAGCCAGTCAGGCCTATGAATTAGGTCAACAAAGAAAGAAATTAGAGCAAGAAGAAAAGAAACTCCGTGATCAGCTTATGGTATTATCCGAAGGTAAAACGAGAGCTGAGGGTGGTTATATCTTCATTAAAGAGGTAAAAAAAGGAAACATTGAGTACTCAAAAATACCATTACTATCATCTATGGATCTTGAGATATATCGCAAGCCTGATGTAGAGGCATGGAAACTCGTAATGATTGGGGAATAATGAACTGCTTGGCATGCTCAGAAGATAATTGCGATAACATCCGTTGCAAAGATATCTTAGATAAACAACAAGAAGAAGCAGAACCCACATCGATAGAAACATTAATAGAAGAACTCTGGAATTAGTATTGAACATCTGCTTATGCCCTTGGGTAGTAATGCCCAGGGGCTTTGTTTTTTTAATATAATTGTTATGATCTTTAAAATCGGGAGTAATTATGGAACCTTTTCCCCAAAGAATAAAAAGAGCATTTAAACCAACTCCTTTAGATAAAGCACCGTATGGTGTTTTGTGTGAAGTTGAAGATGGTTCTTTTTATCTACAAATTGGTCTTCTTGAAGAATATCCCCAATGGTATGCCATGAGAAATGAACAGGATGCTTTAGATAGACAAGAAGAGCTTTTAAAAAATCAGCAGTAACCTGGCTCCTCTTTTAGGTTAATGACTGTCAACTCAGTAAGCCCTCGTAAGAGGGCATTACTGTTTAAAAAAAGGAGATAGAGTTTTATTTCTTTTCAGGCGATGTTGGCGACAAATCTACATCAACACCGGTCTCATTCTTAATGACTTGTTCAGCCGCTTCCTCAACGGAATTATCATGAGGTTGTTTACCTAAATACGTATATGCAATTCCTGCTGCTGCCGCGCTGACAACGATGCCTATCTTCCAGAGTAAACTAATATCCATAAATACTCCTTTTCCTTTTTTAGGTTGATGTTGTCAACTCAGTAATGCCTTGCAAAAGGGCATTACTGCTAAAAAAAGGAATAAAAAATTATTTCTTTTTCAATTCGTCTAGTTCTTTTCTGAGTTTTTGTATTTCTAGTAGAAGTAGCACTGGTAGATCGTGGTACTTAACAGATTCGCATTGGCCTTCTTGGTTATACGCAACAAGAGACGGCATAACTCTTTCAACCTCTTCAGCAATCAGACCGATTCCTGGTCGTCCATCCTGCTTATAATTGAATGCTACCGGCCTTAACTCCAATACATGACTATGTTCTAGGTCATGCACGTTTTCTTTGAACCTGATCGAACTTGATACGGTTCCTAATTGTCCTGCACTATCAACAAGCACGGCTATGGCATCAGCATTGGCTGTCGTAATGCCACGTATACCATGTATGAAAGCTTTATTAAGCTGCTGATTACCCGTACCAGCACCCGCACCGATTCTGAGGGTATTTCCATCACCAGCTGTTCCCGTATTATTTATTAAAATATTACTGCTATTAGCAACGGTAAGACCATTTCCTGCTTGATACCCGACTGCACAGTTATAGTTGCCAGTAGTTATGCTCTGCAATGCTGACAAGCCAATACCAACGTTATAGCTTCCTTGTGTGCAACTATTTAATGCAACCCAACCCATCGCTACATTTTGTTGACCCGAAGTTAATGATGCACCCACGGCACGGCCTATGCATGTATTAAATGAACCACTTAAGGTAAAGTTACCTGCTTGTGCGGCCGGAGTTCCCATATAGATACTATCACCACCAAAGGTATGCAAGATCGGCACACTCCCTTGTACCAACCGTCCTACTGTTGAAGTAGTTGCAGCAGTCAAAACTAAGTTTCCAGAAGTCGCAGTAATATTACCTGAAGTTACGGCTATTGCATTAGCAGATGTGACTGCACCCGTTAAGGTGATACCACCAGAACCTGCCTGAACAACCGTCGTACAGGTTCCATTCTTTGAACCTACCGTAGTAGTATGATTGTTTGCTGAGTTACCCAGTGAAGCTCCACCCGTACCACATGCTATAGCGGTAGAACTGGTACTATTGGTACTGCCAATTGTTATCCCTTTTACCGCACCCCCTGTACCAAAGGAAATAGTAGTAGCACTTGCATCAGTAGATATTCCTAAAGCACCAGTACCGGTATTTATTACGATAGGAACGTTACCCGTATTGGTACTGTTCCATGCATTATTGTTTGCCATGATATTTCTCCTATACTATTGTTGGGTTACCAATACATGACAATACATTCCAAGTCGTATTTGCTACCACACATACAATCTCAATTGAATCTCGTGTTGCAGATGAAGTTATACTTCCTCCTGCTCCTGCAGTTGTAGAACTGGTACCAAAGAATATCTGTTGACCAGCACCTTGGGTAATTTGCCATCCAGTTGCATTATTTATGCCCGTAATACGAATAGTATCACCAACCGCAGAACTTGCCGGTAAAGAGAAATTTATCGTTCCTGCATTGTTAGCAATATAGCCATTATTGACTGCAAGTGCTTGAGATGCGCCAGTAACAACTGTCCATGGCATGCCCGTAGTTGTTGCAGATATGGTAATACTATTAGCACCTGGCGTTACGGTAATACCAGTACCTGCGGTTATGGTTGCGGTACCCAGTTGATCTGAGGCCATGGTGACAACTTTAGCTACTGATCCAACGTTAACACCGTCTATACCACAAATAAAGGCACTTGATAATTCTTGATTACCCGTACCGGTAGCATTTCCAATATAGAGTCTATTACTAGCGCTATTGGAATCAGTTCTATTGAGCAATATATTACTAGATGCATTAGAACCTAAATTATTAGCACCTGCCCCTGATCCAATACAGATATTGTATTGATTAACATTTCCAAAAGTTCCATTTCGTAATCCTGATGCATTATATCCTATTGCAATATTGTCATTTCCAACTGTATCTGCTGCTGTACCTGAATTAGCATTTGTGCCAATACTAATATTTCGTGCACCTGTCGTTAAATATCCAGCAGCATTGTATCCCAGTGCAATATTATCAGAACCAGTTGTTAATGAAGCTAATGCAACTCTTCCTACACAAGCATTTTGTATTCCACTTGTTAAACTATTTAAAGATCCAAATCCAACACCAGCATTAAAAACAGCAGTAGTAATACCTAACGCATCAGATCCAAGAATAAGATTTTCAATACCAAAATTTATGGTTAATAGGTTAGATGCGGGTATCCCTGCAACATCAACGGTAGTATTTTGGGTTACTAAATCTATATTACCGGCAGCATCGGGTGGTACCGCTCCACCGGTATTACCGGTTATAGTGACCACGGCTGTTCCTGGTGGAACTACACCACCGGTATTATACACTCCAGCTTGACTCATACGACTCTCCTTTTAGTTATAAACCGGTTTCACCATATACTACTGATAGATAGACAGAACCAGAGGTAGGAACACCGTTTTGTTTTACATAAAAAATATCACCCTTAGCAAGAAATAATCCTGATTGTGATATCTGATTTGATGATATATCCGATAGCCAAAATCCACTGGCAGGAACTACAAAATGATCGTTAAGACCATCAATAGAAAAGGTTAAAAGCGCATTGGTTAAATTATCTATTTTAAATTGCACAATGCCATTTTCCATGGCAGTCCCAATATTTCCCCCTACATAGGTTCCTGAAGGAATGCTACCAAAAGCAATCGATCGTAAGGGCTCAAAGGCCATACGTATTGCGCGTCCATTACTCATATATTCTCCTTAGGGTTGTTCTTGATATAACCCACATACGGCAATATCTCCTGAACCGGCAGTACCTTTTGCATAAAAGATAGTACCCTTTGGCCATAAAGCGCCCCGTGAATTAGCAAGGGTGTTAATAGGGGTTGGATATGATTTACTCGTAGCTGCTAATACCACGAGATTATCAGTAGTTCCATCTAATGAAATGGTAACTCCTTGATTAGACCCATTAACCAATTCGACTATAAAGCATGCTTGGGGTAATCCTGCGGGATTAATTGCTTGATATGAACCGGTCAATGTTGATGAAGCAATCGTTTCAAGTTCAATTGCTTTTACCCGTAATTGAGCCATGCTTATGCTCCTGCTTCTGCTTTTTGATTATGCATTTCAGCTTCTAGTTTTGCTTTTTCTGCCATCTCATCACGCTGTTTTTGTTCCTTTTGTGCATTATCAGCAAATTCTTGTAATACCTGCTTCAATTCATCGACATAACAATTGAATGGCAATAATAAGATATAGGCACGACCTTCTTTTTGAATTTGCATAAAGGGTAAATAATTTATGAATTTTTCCATGATCTTCCTTATTTTAAAGAACCGGCCTACAGGTGGACTATAAGCCGGCTGAGAGTTAGTAATGAAATTCCATACAATTAATTTAATAACCAGAAAGTAATAACAATGTTAGCGCCGGTATTAGTACCGCCAAGGTTAGTAACGTTGCACGTAATTGTTCCGGCAACAGATACATCAATATTTCTAATAACACATGCACTGCCAACCGTAGCACATTGTACGGTAGCCATAACCTGAGATGCTGCTGTAGACAAGGTATTGGTAATTGCAAGTGCGCCCGTTGCTCCTGCATTAATAACATCAGTAAAGGCAACAACACCAAATCTGCCTGAAGCAGTTCTGGGAGAAGCACCAGCAGCTGGCGTTACCGGAGCAACTTTAAGACCACCACCAACAAGTTGTAATGCATCGACGGTTGCTGACGAAGAGGTTATGCTTGCAACCCCAGCGCCCGTTGTGGTTACTGCAAATCCGCCTGTACCGGTATTAACGTTGACTGCCGTTGCGCCCGTAACGTTACCAAGCGTAACGGTATGTGCGATCGCATTGGTACCGATATTTAATGCACCCGTACCACAATTAAGAACTAATGAGGTAGCCCCCGTGCTATTACCCATAGTAATGGTTCGAGCCGCTGCACCCGTTCCAATATTAATAGCTTGAGCTACTGCATCATTACCGATACTAATAGCGCCCGCTGATGAATTAAGCTCCAATACACCACTTGCATCAACTAAAACAGTGCCCGATGCATTAATTAATGCATTTCCATTGATTCCTGAAGCATCTAACCCCCCTGAACCAGTTTGAATTAAAACTTGAGTTGCACCTGTTGTGTTACCAATATTGATAGTTCTGGCTGCAGCCCCGGTACCAATATTGATATCTTGTGCATCAGCATCATTACCAATCGATATAGCACCCGCTGAAGAGTTGAGTTCTAATACTCCATCTGCATCAAGCAATAACGTGTCATCAGAATTAATAATAATGTCCCCAGTTCCTGTTGAAGCTAAATTAATCGAACCAGTTCCTGAAGCGATAGAGACTGCTGTTGCCCCAACGGCATTACCAATATTAATAGTATGCGCTACCAGGTCAGCTCCAAGTCCAATTGTTCCGGTTCCAGAAGTAATGTTAACTGCTTGGTTATTACCTTCAATAGATAATGCAGCTCCACCAGCAAATATCTTTACACCGCCTGCCGTTGATTCAAGATCAATAGCATCTGCAGCAGTACCTTGGGTATTGGTAAGAATAATTGTTTCAGAAGTTCCACCATTGGTGGTAAAGCTAATAGCGGGATCAGTATTAGAAGTGGTAGTGAATGATAATGCTGATGCAGAAGAGATATCTACATCACCATTGAACACAGCATTTCCGTCGACATTGAGGTCAGTGGTGACTTGAAGAGAGCCTCCAATAGATACATCACCAGCCGTCACATCAAGATTTCCAGCCGTAATCGTTGCATTCCCTGGATTGATGGTAAGGGATGTACCGGAAATAGCTCCTGAGATTCCCGTAGCAGTCTGCCATCCTGCGCCAGTCGTATAAATATATACTGTACCATTAGCCAAGATATATAATTGACCATCTTGTGCTACATCAGAAGATGATGGAGGAGTATTATCTCCTGCTTGAAGAGGAATAGGCGCTAGAAATCCTAATGGTCTACCGGCTGGACCGTAGGCTTGTTGTTTTTTTCGAGTATTTAATGCCATTTGAAAACTCCTTAAGTTTATTAATTTTCAAAATTTCTTCATGTAATCTTATAGAAAGAAATTTTTCTTTAGGCACTTACTCTACGAAAGTAAATTAAGGATTGGCAAGCATTATATTTGACACAAATGTACATTTGTGTCATTTTAAAAATAGGTGATCCATGAAAAACAAAACTAAAAGAATAATCCTAGAAATCCCTGAAGAGTGGCATTCTAAAATAAAAGGTCGTTGTTATTTAAAAGGAACTACGATAAAAGAATGGGTTCTTGAAGCAATTGTAAAATTGACAAGAGAAGAAGATAAAAAAGAATTAGATAAATCAAAATGATTTTTAAATGTTTAATTTGTTTTAAAAATTATGAACGTCAATTTCGTAAAAATAGAAAATACAAAGAGCTCGATAGCAAAGTCCTTTAATATAAGTATAGGAGCAATTCGTTCCATCATTAATGGAGAATCCTGGAAACACGTAACTCTGGACAATTAATGACCTTGATGCAACAACTTAAACTATCATTACTTATTGATAAAAAATACCACGCTATGATTATAAAAAGAGCCAAAAAGAAAGGGCTAAGCGTTGGTAAATACTTAACCCTTATTATGGAAAAAAACTCATGACATGGCTTACTAAAACAATAATTGCATTATTAGCAATATTATATGGATTACCTTTTATATATATTTTTTGTGAATCTGGTCCTTATTATTTATTAGAGCATTTATTCGAAACAATAATATGTTTAACAGGAATTTATATATTAATAGTATTCTTATTAACCATTCTTGCTTGTAGTTTAGTACCAGTTTGGATTGGAATTGCATGGTATTTCTTTGTCAAAAGAAAAAATGGCTAACCAATAAGAGCATTACCAATTCCTTGCGCTGCTCCTTTTGCAATAGATCCTATAGCTTTTGGAATTCCACCTACTAAGCCACCAACTATTTTCCCACCTAATGCACTCGCAATAATTGCACCTTTACTTGAACCTGCTGGAACTGGTTTTAGTAAATTTTCATGATATTTTTTATAGAGCTGATCTATTTTTTTATCAGCAATCTCATCGGCCATTTCAGTAATATCTTCGGGAATTTCACCATATTTTTTAATAAGATCCTGCTCTGCCTGGATTCGCGCCAATCCTGCTTGGTCTTCATAAATGCTCATTTCTATCAGTCGTTTTCTTCCTTCAGGAGAGTTCATTAGGGTTGGTAGTGTTTTTAGATATTGTTCTGCATCCCATTGGGTAGGCCGAGCTCCATAAATATCTTTTAATTTATTCATACGCTGGCCAACCATTTTTTGATATTGTTCAGCATCACCTGATAATAAAGCGGGAATATTCAATCCTGAATTTTCTAAAAACGCATTCCATGCAGAACCAGATATTTTACCTGACTCATTTAGCTTTTTCATCTCTTCAAGTTTTCTTAAGTCATCTTTTAATGAACGAGATTTTTCCGCTAAATTAGTTTTATATTCGCGACGTTCTTTTTGCTGGGCTGCTTGAACTTTTTGTTGTGCAGCTTTTTCAGTAGCAGATAAAGGGCGTTTAAACAATTTCTTTTCTGACTCTTCTTGCTGAGCACTAACCTTTTGTTGCTGTTGGCGTTGCAAATAATCCTGCAAATCACGCTCAAATTCAGATCGTAATCGTTTATCTTTTTGTATGCCTTGCAACTTATTAATAACATTTTGCTGTTGATCTGGAGATAAATTTATGCCCTGCATAGCTGCTTGTTGCAATAATTGGCGTGGATCTAATGCTCCAATATCAAAATTACCTAAACCTTTTTGCATTGTTGCTGCATTACCCAAATTAGCTAAATCAAGGGATCCTAATGCTTCAGGTCTATTTTCTAAAAGATTAGATAATCTTTGTTGTAGTTGTTGCGGTTCTTTAGTTTGTTGAACTTGTGGATTGATAATATCTTGTAATGAGGGTTTACGTATACCACCCTGAAACATTTGCGCTGCTTCTAACGGATTGGCGCCTGACATTTGTCCAAATGCTACGGCAAGTTTTGCTTCTTCAGGCGTATAATTGCCCGTGGATACTAATAGATTTTCTAATTTAGAATTTTTAATATCTTGCATCTTGCGTTGCGATAACTGCTCTAAGCCTTGAGCTAAACCTTGATTAAAACCACCGCCTAATCCGCGCGCAAGTCCTGCTGCTAATCCTGGTTCATCTATGATTTGATATGCCATGATTCTACTCCTTCAAAAACCACCAGTAGCGAATTTTCCTAAGGCCATACCAGCTCCGGGTGCCAACGCTTCTAATATACCTTGCTGACGTGGAATATAGGCTAAATTAGATTGTAATGCTGGCCCGAGTAACTGAGCAAGTTGGCTTTGACCAAATTGAGCTTTTTGTGAAGCCAATGAGCGTTCAAGGTTCGTACCCGCTTCACCAAGAAGTCCTGCAAATCCTGAAGAACCACCGGGTGAACCACCCAATGAAGAAAAGCGTTCTGCGAGCGTAGGAATTGTTTTTTGCTTAAAACCTTGGCGCGCCTCTTCTTCTATTGGGCCAAATCCTTGAACATTGCCTTGCAACAACTGCATAATCAGGGGAATAAGAGCTTGTTGTAGCTGTTCTTGTTGTGGGGTAATGGTAGACATTTGGCGGCCAGGTGTACCAAAGAAGAAATTGCTTAATCCTTGTAAAAATCCGCCTCCTTGTCCTTGATTCATTTGATTGGGTTGTGGTGATGGGAAAGCCATAATAATTCCTTTAATTTTTTAACATTTCTATAACCACGTAACAAACCGTATAGGCACTATAATCGATAGCTGTCGTTATATTTACATTCGTTGCATCTATAGTCAGTTTAATATTTTCATTAAGCGTAGGAGATGCAAAGGGGATTTGTAAACCATTAAATGTTATTGGATCGGTTGCATATGCTTCAAGCTTAGTCCAAGACCAGTTAGCGGTAGGAGTTAACTTATGTGCAACACTTTTGGTAGCAGTATTGGGTAAGGCACCAAAGTTAACAACCGTTCTCCAATTGCCCCGATATTGTGGTTGTCGCGCTGTTGTTGCTGACGTTGAAGGATTAGGAAACCATTGTTGGTTATCAACTGTTTCTGCAAGGGGATAAATAGCTGTTTCTTTTTGGTTTAATGCAATAGAAATACTATTTAAATTACGATAAAGACGAACTAATAATTCTTTAAACGCAATAGAATTAACATCAACGGATTGAATCTGCGCAATATCCCAGGAATAGGTTTCATTAACAAACATTCCCGTATTAGATTGTTGTATATCAACTGGCATTATTGAATTCTCCCGGTTGGTTGTACATACAATATCATTGCGTGTATTTGAATATCCTCAAGAGCAACGTCCGGATCTTGCATTTGTGCATCAGACATATAGAGATTAATCTGAACAGTTTGACCATTGGCATTAAAATAGACTGGATGCCATAATTGATCCTGTGATGCTTCTAACGGATAAATAGCATACGGTGATGTCTTTAAAACATTATTGCTGGTATTGGCTAAATTGATCAGAGATATATTCGTAAATGATGGATAATAATCAACAACAAGTGCACCTGAATCAGTTCTATCCACGTTAAATTCAATACGATTTAAGGTAAAGTTTCGTCCATCTTTAGCAAATGGATTCCATTGTTTGGAGAGCATATTTATATTACTTACGCGTGCAAGCGTACCACCTCCGGTATAAGCTCCAACGATAGCTCCCGTGCTTACTTGTATAATAACCGTATTAGCATCAGTTGTACCATAAACCGGATAAATATTGCCATTAAGTACGGCATAGGGATCAGCATCGGGTATATTCTCAACTAAGACATACGATTGAAGTCCGGTAGCAACATCAGTAACACGAAGATTATGATTTATGACGGTCATAGTAACCAGATCGGCGGCTGAACTCATATTTGTTATTGCTAATGCTGCAGCATTGCGGGTTATGTCTTGTCGTATTTTTAAGATATATCCTTCTTGGTTGCCTGCTAATATCATAAGATTTTTAGCATTAAGATTAGGATATGCCCACGTAGCATCTTCCTCTTCCCAAAGATTATTGTTAGATCCCCAGGTAATATCAGACTGTTGTTGGAAATAGCCAAAAAAGGTAAATGAATCGTCTAATTGCGCCCAGGTTTTATTGCGATAATTGTATAAAAGTATTTGATTTGGGAAAGTATTAGCTTGTTCTGAATTATCAGATGAAGCATATGACCAATAGACATTCTCATAAAAATAATCACGAATACCATTAACCCGTTGTGGTCCTGAATTAAGATTGGATACTTCAAATACCGTATCAGGAATTATAAGATCAATGCGATCCACGGTTGCCCCAGTACATGAATGAATGCCTACATTACCAAACGTAAGTACTTCCTTATCAAATGGTACGGTACTAAAGGTAGATTCTGATCCAAGCTCAGTATTAATTTGCTGCCAACGCAACGGGAGAATTTGGTTACCGGTATAAACAAGCTCCCAGGTACTTGCTTCAAAAAAGACAATCAGACGGTCACGGATAAATTGTGCCGATACTATCTGTTGTTGTGTTTGAATATTATCTTCAAAACCACCACCGATCCAATCTGCTGCATTAGGATTATCATACCAAGGATAATAAGACGTTCCGCCATTCTCTATCGGGTTACCAATTGCAGAAAAGCGAGCCCTGGTTGCAAAATTTATGCCATCTTCAGTCGTATTCAAAAATACTAATCGATTGTGAAAGGGAACCACTATTAATGCGGTTTGCATGGCGCGACCGGCACCCGTTGATACGGTCATATTATTCCAGGCAGCACCATCCCAATATTTAATACCATCAGCAACTACATTGTTAGTTACAAAAAGATAGGCATTGCCTGCTGAAGACCCACGGTAATTAGTAGACCAAAAGAAATTAGCGTTAGTACCTGTCCATGTTGCGGTTCCTAATCGAACCCAACTTCCCGATACAAACTGGTATGCAAATTGCGTATCCCATATATAGGTAGGATCATCATTGATAGCATTACTTTGATAAAGATTCATGCCCATGGTTGGCTGGGTGGGATACCAGTAAATGGGTGTTCCTGCCGGTTGGGACGGATCAACAATAACAAATGCTCCATTAGTAGTTGAAAATGTTCCGTTGGCTAAAGGGTTTGTGCTCAACATTGGTTGTGCTACTCCCGCATTAACTACGGTAAAAATATCAGAACCAACAGAAAATTGTTGTCCTACTGCAAATATAGTTCCCGGTACGGGTGATACGGGAACTCCTAATGTTCCTACTTGTACTTTTAAACGGGTTGCTAATGAATTAGGTATATCCCCAGATTCTGAAGAAAATACGGTTCCCCATCGCTTACGTAATCTGTCGCGCCATAGGTACATATTCGCTAAGGTAAACCATGCATCATCCATAATCATCCAGGGTCGTACGTTTTGTTGTAACCCTGAATTCATAGGAGCAATTAAAAACCGTTGTAATGGCATATTAGTATCCTATAGCAATAAAGAATACTGAAGTGGTATTTGAACCATTATTAGATAATCGTATATGAGTACGTGCATTGGCGCCAACACCAGGTCCTGAACAACTAATTTGGGAATTAACGACTCCTACATTACTTGGTACTGCAAATGCACCAGCAATAATAGTTGTAAATGCTGGTATAGCAGTACCGCTGGCATCTTGAGTAGGTAAAGGATAGTCCGTTGGCCCTCCATTAACGACATTGGCTATTTGTCCAAATTTAATTAACAGGCCACCCGTAACATAAAAATAACCGGCTTGTGATATCGTTGCAACGGTACTCAATGTTGCGCGATTAGATCCTGAAATATTATATTCATTACCACTATTAATTAACCGCATAAATAATTGTGGTAATCCCGATACCGCTTTAGTATAGAGAGCTAATTCAGTGGCGCCGGTTGCTGGTGCTGCCGCTTGCTGTACAAATTGTACCAGGTTGTGTTTTCCCTGGTTTCCTGAACCATCTGCAATAGGAACATGGTTAACCGATATCGCCGTTTGAATTTGCTGAAAATTTTTTTGTATTAATGGTTGCGTATCACTAATACGTTGATTTGCGAGTGGCGTGTTATTGTATGCCATAAACTCTCCTTAAAAGGTTCCCCAATAGTTGTTTCCCCAATTAAACGGACTATTGGATGATCCGTAATTGTATATGGTAGTAGCACGTTCATTACTTTGTTGTACTAATGTTCTACGTAATACTAATTTCTCATATCGATTTAAATGTGGCTGAATTTCTGCAATAGAATTATTATCCATGCGGTCTTCAAATATCTTGCGTGCTGCCAGATACGATATAAATTCCCACCATTCTGAAAGTTCAGGAACTTGAGAATCGGTTAATAACTGCGTTGGTTGTACAAACACTTCCATCTGTACACGATACGATTGATCAGGCACCGGACGTAGGGTAAATTTACCATCAAAAAATAACATAATTGTTGGTATTGCTGGTCTATACGGCCATGCTTGGCAACGTACCGGAACATTAGCAGCGGGTGGATTAGGAAAAGTAACTCCAAATACGCCGGTAATGTAGTTAATGACCCCACAGGGAACATTAGTTCCCGATACAAATAATGTACCGGTAAGTGTTGTGCCTGCTTGTGGTACATCGTAAATCACCATGCCATTACCTTGGCTATCTATTGAAGTAAAGTTTACTTCATTGCGTAGCACAGGAACCGTCGATATAGTACCATTAAACGCAGTAGTTACTCCGTCTCCATTACCTACCGTTGTCATATATTGATTTTCAGGCCAGTAAGAGAAAAACTGTTGTTGTGATTGGGTAAACTGTATTTGAATACCCCCTACATAAACGGGTGGATGAATCGTTATATAGCGATTAGTAAAATCATATAATGGATCATCCGGATTAGTTGTATTACTTTCGTATACATCAACATTTGGTTGTGTATAAAACGTAAAATTACGTCGCAAATTAAACAATCTAAGTGTTTCGGGAAACTCATATAAAATTGCGGTATTTATATATTGTTCTAATGCTGATTCGGTTAATTGATCCGTGTCAGGAGAACGGGTAATTAAACGTATTTTATTTTTAATTGCCGCAAGGGTTGAATTAGTGGGGGTTTGATTTACTGCCATTATTATTCTCCTTGTTGTTGGTAATATCCAACAAAGCTTGGTGGTACCGGTATTGGTGCATCAACAATTGGTTGTGCATTAGGGAGCGTATTAACAAAGGGTGAATAAAAATCAGAAGTAATTTCCCCAATGGGAACGACCATGGCAGCACGTGCTAAATTATTGCCTGGATTGTTATATGCATCAAATGTCTGGGTATCGATGGCAATAGAAAAAGATGTTGCATCGATAACGGTAATTGGTGCAAATAACTGATTGGCTTGCGTCATACCAAAGTCCTCCGGTATATACAGTCGTGCAATAATACCACTTTGATATAGGTGTGGGATAGTAGTTGTTACGACTGCCGGATTGGCATTAGTAATGTTGGCTATAAAACGTAATGCCGGTTTAAAAGGAGGATTGGTTAACGCAGTAAATGTCGGTGTTACCATGGTCTTTCCTTAGTATTTAGACGGTCGGTTTAACCTGAATTATGGCCGATGGTTCTTCCCATCCTTTAACCGGTTTAAAATCAGTATTTACAAACATAAAACGATGTTTCTTTTCAACCGTTTCCAACGCAGGTTCATTAACAAAATTGCCATATGAATCACGTTGTTGGTTCTGAGTAAAATTGCCATGCTGTGGTAGCTGTGTACGAAGTACTTCACGATAGCATTTATTGTTTAAATAATTTGCTACCATGAGTGGTATCTCATAGGTCTGTCCATCAACAAAATAGTTAGGTCTTCCATTAACATCTAACGGATAGAATTTAATGGGATCCTGTTTATATTTGCGAAACGGAAACCGTAGTGGCGAGTTTTTTTGTGCCAGATTTCTAAAAACACCTTTTACCATCTGATGGTCAAGTTGATATTGATGATCGATGGTTGTTTGTTCTTGAGAAACAATTGTTTCTCTTGATTCTTTGATTTTCTTCACAGTTGTCATCGTATTCTCCTAAAGAGGGGGTCAGCTATGAGACTGACCCCAATTGATTATAGACCTAATGAAACAGGCACAATGCTGTTAGTTGAGTCTGATTTACCAGCTACCCAATACACAACGTCATTGGCAGATCCTGCAGGAGAGTTAGCTCCGGCAGCAAGCTGAATTCCAATATAGGCAACGTTGTTATATGCAGATACATACGGATTTAAAGAATTTTGTACTGCATATGCATTGTTTTCACCCGCAGGTACCACTACCGCCGGACTAAATGGCTGATTGCCATTAGCAGGGAAGGTAAAGGCACTAAACGCTGAAGAATCAATGTCTACGGTAAAGCTGTTAACCGTGGTTGATGTATTCACTGCCGTTACGGTACCGGTCAATCCGTTCATTTCTTGCATTCCAAAGATTGATGGAATACGGAATGAAACTTTCATGCCTACTTGCATGCCGTGTGTTACAGTCGTAACAACAACTGCAGAAGCAGCTCGAGAGATTGAGGCAATGTAACGAACGCGTGGATAGAAGATTGGGTTATAGGGAATAACGCGGAATGATCCGGCTGTTCCTACACCACCCGCTGACATGTATGACAAGTCAAACTGTGTAGCACTGAAGGTATTGTAACCTACTGTAAAGTCCAATCCACCAAACTCATCAGCTCCGGTTGTGCTATATAAGCGAACTACTGAACCAGCAGCCATTCCTGCGGTAGAACCAACGGTAACTACTGGAGGTGTTGCATTGGTGATAGCAGAGATACCGGTAGAACCGTTATTCAGTACACCCGGTTGTTGGTTAGTGGTATCAATAAGCGTAAAACCACCAGAGGTTGCGTAGGATATTAAGTTTGCTGCGTTAGCGGCATTTGATTTTTTATATTCAATCATTGCGCCTGCAGGAAACCCACGCTGCCAATAATACTCAACGCCAACTGCAGTTGTTTGAGAAGCAGCAGCTTGCGTAATATTATAAACGCGCATCCAATCTACATCAGATACTAAGGGTATTCTGATGACTGAAGCAGTAGAACCTTGGGTAAAAGTTCCTTGTGAAATTATAGCCATGATGCCTCCTTAAATAGTTGAGCGAAGGTTGAGTACCCACGCATCGTTAAGGATTTCTTGCGCATTACGTGTTTTCCATCCTAAAGATGCATTAAGGGCTAAGTTGCCACCCGCAATTTGAGGAGGTAAGTATACGAATTGAGCAGATTCTCTGTCTTGCCGTACAAATCCATATGATTCCATACCCGCCACAAAAGTGTTATACACCGTATTGTTTAAGAATGAATCATTAGGAGAAGTAGACCCAATTGAAGAGAGTAAGAAGCGTACGTTTTGTACCGATCCCCACTCAGATTCAAGAATATTCTGTTGTGATGGATATTGTGCAGAGTGAATAAAGCCATCAACGTTTTGCAATGATTGGGATAAGTTACTATTACCCATTGCAAAATACGCATTACGAACCAAATCTGTTACTTTAATGACCTATTTCTAGGCGGGGACTTTCTCTACTTATCCCTCACTGTGTTTCCACAATGTTCAGAGCACCGCATCTCACATAATCGTGAGTCTTCTCGCTTGCTACGTTCAGGCTGACAATTTTCAGTTATCACAAAAAGCTCTTCAGATTCTGTAAATACATTATATGAACCATTTTCTAGTGGCCATTTTGATTGTATTTTACTTTCTGGGTTAACTTTAGATACTAAAAATTCAATTTTTTTCATTGTCTTGCCCCTTGTCACGATCGTCTTTACGCTACCGCTTCCAAGTCTATCAGAGAAGATTTTAATCGCCCATTCTTTTTAGGCGATGTACCAAATTTATTTTGGCCTTCTACCACATTTGCAATGGTATATGCATTTGCATTAAATAAAGTAGCTGCTGCACCCGCAATGTCACTAGCAGTGAATTCTGTTGGGTTATCACCATTTACACCACCAACACAGTTAATTTGACCTGCTCCTGAAAGAAGCATATCACGAATCAACTCATCTTCCGTTTCACGAAGCTGGATTCCTAATTGGTTAGTCATCCAGTTAAGAACTGGGTCTTGGCTTGTTAATACAACTTGTTCCTGCACGAGCATATAGCTACCGTACAAGTTCAATTCAGCATCAACATCTGTCACTGTTGGAATTACGGGAGGCGGATTAATACCGGTAATACCAAGAGGTGCTTTTGCGGTTGGGAGGCGATTTGGTCGTCTCATGCGCAAGATGTTACCACCTTGAGCAGGCATGGTAAATTGATTTGCACAAGTACCATGAATATTTAAAGGAGTTGGAATGGAGAGCATGCGGTTTAAAAAACTCACCGGAATTGGTGGGGCCACCTGCGCTACCGTAGTTATTCCTGTAGCCATTATAAAGCTCCAAAAATAGGTATAAAAATAGTTAACGACAAGCGTCTATACCAGACATGGAAAAGAAGCACATACCGTGCAAGGAATAATCTTTACAGGCCTATACCAGGCAGGAACTAATAAAGATCACCACCAAGATACTAAAAGAGAAATGATATTTGCAAGAAAAAGACCGTATATAAAAGTAAACCTATATACGGTCAATTCAGAATAAGAGAAGCCAAGGGTTAAGGTTTATAACCGCCATAACCTTTCATTGCGTCTTGTAACTCTTTATGGAACTGTTTTTTCATCTGATCGGTTAGTTCACCGGTATAGAATTCAGAAGCTCTACCCATCGTGCTTTCATTGGTAGGTCTACCACCTTTTACCGCTGGTGCTACTTTTGGTTTAGCCATATTTTGAGCTATAATCGCTTTAGTAATAGTACTCTCTTGAGCATCATCTTGATCAATACCAAATTGCTTTATTAAATCATAACATGCTTTACCAGCAGTATAGGGATCATTGGTATTAATCGCTTTAGCAAGATGCGGGTAGGTTACTTCTAATGCGGTAAGATTCTCACGGGTAACTACTTTTTCAAAATCAGGATGTTCTGCAACCAAGGTCGCTTTAATTGCCATTGCTTGTGTTTGTGCGCGTGATTTAGAAAGCTCTTCTTTCATGGAGCGAATTTCGCTTACCAACTTTTTGACATGTTTACCTTCAGCATATGCATCAGGATCAATATCAATATCATCAGTCATTGATGATTGTTGTGGTTGTGCTATACGTTGTTGTTGCATTTGTTCTAACAAAGCGCGCATCTCATCGCGTTCTTTAGCTAAACGCGCAGTTTGTTCTTTTAACGCTTTAAAATTAGATGCTGAGCGTGTTGGTTTAGATTCGTGTTCTGGTTCAGGAGTAGATTGTGCTTGTGCAATGGGAGTTTCTGGTTCAGGTTCAGAAACAGTATCAGTTGGTTCTTGTGCAACTGGTTGTTCTGGTACGGCTGCTTCTTGCTCAAAAACAAGATCAGTGCCATTACCAAAGTTATCAGTGACTAATTTCATCGTTTCTTTCATTGTTATCTCCTTTTAGTTGTGACAAATCATGAACGATTAAAGAAGGTTTATCAGGCGATTCACCATTGAGTTCTTGCATCTTACGATACAAAGAACCGTCTTTATATGCAATACAATATTGCAATAAATGCCAATCTTCAGGTGATGCTAAATGTCTATTATTATAATAATGATTAAGAGTATCTCTATCCGGCAAACACCAAATCAGCTCTATCTCATCTGATTGGCGATGATATTTATAAACCGTAAAGTTTAAATAGGGACGTGGACACTCAAGGGTTGGTACAAATTGTAACTTCCAGAGTTTGGGATTAAACCATTCAGATTTTAAATGAGTAACAATAAAGAAGTCACGATTGGGATTAGCGTCAAATAATTTTTTGCCTCTATCTACACAGGTCCATAGTCCATCAGGATAGGTTTTCAGGATGCCCCGTAAAAGTTCAATCTTATCGAATGCATCCTGATTCTTTAATACTTGATCAGACATCTGCTTTAATGATGTCAGTTTTTGATCCAGTTTTTCTCGTGTCATCGTTTCTTTCGTGCTGCTCGCATTACTTTGTTACGTTTTGATCGTTTTTTAAGTGGTTTTACTGATTCGCCGGCTTTACGGGCTTCACTTAAAGCAATTGCCACCGCTTGCTTGCGTGATTTTACTTTGGGGCCTTTTTTGCTGCCACTATGAAGCTTGCCCTCTTTGTATTCATGCAAAACCGTTTCAACTTTAGATTTACGTGCCATTAATATGCCTTTTTGCAATGAGGACACTTTTTCTTAGCCATGGCTTTTATTTTTTTATGCATACCTGGATGCATCTTTTCTTCTTCTTTTTCCTCAAAGCGATGGAATGATTTTTCTGGATGCTTTGATTTCTTGTAGCCATGTGCTTTTCGTTTTGCTGCTGAACTTTCGTGGTATTTTGATTTCATTGATTGTTTTTTCATTTTTTCTTCCTTAATTTACTGAGGGTCTCAGCTAAACGTGCACGTTTACCGACTTTGCCACCTTTTTTAGCAGCTTTTTTTAATTTCTTTTGAGGTATTTTTTTACCTTTAGGAACATTCAATTCTTCATGCAATGCACCTGGTTTTTTAATAGCGTCTTGGATCCAATTTTTTGCCATATTGATCCTTATTTCTTAATAGGATTGTAAGGAGATGGTTTTGGTTGTGGCTTTGGTGATGGTTTCATGACTTATATCCTTTAGGACATTGGCCAATTAAGTGACAGGTACCACACTGATTACATGAATAGGGATAGATCATTAGTACTCCTGATGATCCGCCATGGGGATGAGGTTAACCACAGCGGATCATATAGAATTTATCGTTGGCGAGCAAGCCATGCCATGTTGGTGCGACGATCGATTTCTTTTTCTTGTTCCGTCTTTTTTGCCATTAGGTTTAATGGCTTGGGTAAGATAGTCCAAATAATCTTTTCACATTTTTCAGGGCGTAACATTGCTGGCATGGATATTCCTTAGATACGACGTGGTTTATTGATACGTTTTACTGATTGGGCATCATCACGCATTTGGCGATCGATTCCTTCAATATGTCCAGCAAGGTTATTATCTAATGCAAGAAACTGTCCTGCATCGGGGTAATCTTGCATACGTACATCGGTAGGAAAACCAGCTGAACCATTTGGATCAAAAGACATATTACCAAAGGCATTCATATGACGCGCATCTTTTTGCATCATCATGCCTTTTTGTCCGCCCATTTCAATAACATCGCGATCTGCGCTTGATCCATAGAACTTTTTCTTTGCCATGTGTGGCACTCCTTGAAACGGTATTTATCTATAAATACCAGGTATTAATACCCCTAACACAGGATATTTCTGGCATATCCTATAACAATTTATGCGGCCGTGGCAACATTCTTTTGTTCAACCGGTTGTTGTTCTTTTTTAAGCATCTGTGCCATGGTAATTAACTCTTTAAGATGAGATAGATCAAGCTGTTCTAATTCTTTTAACGCACGAATCTTATTAAGTAACGCCTCTTGTTCTTGCTTATGAGTTTCAGCAATCTTTTCTTGTACTTGGAACGCTTCAACTTGTACCCGTGCATGACGTTCATCGGCAAGTGCTTGCTCTGACATTGATTTTGATTGCGCATATTGTGCACGTGATTGCAATTCTTGTTGAACCACTTGTGCTTGTTGTTGTTGTGCCTGTGCCATTGATTGTTGTTCTTGAGCAATCGCTTTCATAAGCACATTTTTATTTTGTATCGTCATCTGATCCAAGATAGCCGAATCGATAGCAGTGCCTCCAATACCCAGTTTCTTAAGCTCCATAAGCTGGGCAACCGACATTTGTCGTTGGGTAGAAGTATTAATGCCATCTTCTATCGATATACCATAACGTCCAAAGGCTTTATTATAAAATTGTGGTGAAGGGGCTTGCCCGAGTATGCGTTGCGCTTTACCGGGAGCCATGTTTGTTTGTATATCATCCAAAATAACTTCACCTAAAATACGACATGTATCATCAAAACGAGAAAAGAGTGGTTGTAGCGTTGTTAATGCAGCCCCTTGGCGTAACATCTGGGTAATACCAACGTCATTATCAGATGCGCCCATGAGCTCTTGATTAATACCAGATACTGAGTTCATCAGATTTTGGAATATTTCTGAAAGCTTAAACATGGTAGCTGAGGCTTCGGTTGGTACAATCTTTTCCACATCGGTCATTGCTGCTTCTTCTTTAATAGCAATACCTTTACCATTACCTGTCATCAGAACATCTTTAGGATCAACTAATGCATTCTCTTTGTATTTCCATCCCGCATTAACTTGAGCTTCAGATTGATCAGACATATTAATAATAAATCGATTGTATAAGAACTGCGGATCACGCATAGCCCGTACAACCCCTTGCGTACGCCATTCATAATAGGGAATCTCAGGACGACGATAACCAATAATTGGTATATGAGGATAGCGATCAATCCCTAATGGATTGGCTCCTTTATAGGTGCACAAATTTGAGTTAATAAAAAAAGCACATGATACCGTTTCTTTTTGTATCTCTTGAACGGTAAGGGTTGGAAATCGTTGTAAGATAATTTTAAGTGATTCATCATCGCGTACCTCGCGCGTTTCGCCTGATTGGGTATCAATGAGAATTTTAGCAGTGCGATAATCACGATAATAATAACGATCATAGGTCATTAACGAGGAAAGATTATAATCGTAAGATTGGGGAGTAAACTGAAACTTACCATCAAATGAATTACCATTCATATTAGGCGGTTGAGATAATATTTCCCCTTCAAATTCAGGAAACATAGCAACAAGGGTACGCTGAGGAAGAAAATCACGAATAATATAGCCAGAACAATCTGAAAGATCAGGATTCTTCCAATACGGATCGGTTATAATACAATTATAGGGCTTTAATCCAAGTTTAATATCACCTGATATTGGATCATCAGTATAATCGTTATACACTTCAATAAAATTAAGACCGGTAATAAGTGATCCGGTTAAGAACCCTTCAGATAAGAGAGATTCGCCGTTATTCTCACGTAGTATTTGGAGAATTATCTTAGTATATTGATCCGCTGTTTCCTGATCAGCATTCTCTATTGGTTTAGCTACGATTGATTTACGTGTACGCATTTGATGCCCTTGTATTTGGTTCACAAAGGGCATAATCAGATTGAAATTAAATTGCTTACGAATATATGCAGGTAGATTTCCATACAATGATGACCAGAGGGTTGCATCACCCGCATAATATTGCGTATCTATCATAGCCTGATTCCACCATGCGAGTGTGGGTGTTAGGCATTGCTGATAAAATGATTCATACCGTTGACGTATATCATCAGCATTTGAGATATAACGGGGGCCAAAAGGGGGCAATAAAGAAGGGGTGATCATAACCAAACTCCGTTCAGTATAATAATTTTTGCCCCTATTCTAGTAAATATCTGTTACACATAGCAATAAAAGGATTGATATGAGACGTTTTATAAAATATAAACCCCTCTTACAATTCATATTCATACTTTTTTGGTTAATCATAGTAGTATTGATTCAAGTAGCTATTTTTAAATAAGAGGTAGTAATGAAATCATTTGAATGGGCCATGGCATTATTGTTTGGTTCAATATCAGTATTTTTTTTAAGTGTAAGTTTAGGAATCATGTTTTGGATTTACCAGAAACTGATGCACCCACTACCCGCAAAGCCATTGTTTACTCACATACTTGATGCGCAATGTGTCGATTTTGCTGAGTATGAAGATAATTTAAAAGAGTGCGTTATAAACAACTCAAGGCCAGTATGATACACAACCTTTTTTTCATGATAGAGCTGTTTTTTGTAATGGTATTGGCTAATGTTGCAACATTTGTATTAGTGACATGGATACAGGAAAGGTTAGATGAATAAAAAAAGAATTTATGAGCTTCAAGAAGAAATAAAGGCAGTGAAAGAAATAAGTTGTGTATGTGGCACAATAGTTTGTGAAGAAATCCATGACGATATTCCTTCATTATTACGCATCAGAGATCAACAAGGCAAAACTAATTATTTCTATATTAAAGAAAAAGAAAACAATAAATTTAAAATATCTATTCTTAAGCCAAATTTTACTGCACATAATTAGTGATCAAAAAGGTTAGATAAATGAAACTGTATGAACAACAAGCAGCTTTTGCCATACAAATAGCTGATTTAATTAAATACATATGGGATAGCGGTTATAAATGTACGTTTGGTGAAGCATACCGTACTCCTGAACAAGCAGCATTGTATGCACAGCAAGGTAAAGGGATTAAGAATTCACTTCATATACAACGATTAGCTATTGATTTGAATCTGTATAGCCCCGAAGGGGTATATTTAACCAAGACCGAAGATTATGCACAATTTGGTCAATATTGGGAATCATTAGATAGCAAAAATAGATGGGGTGGTAAATTTACTCGCGCAGATGGTAATCATTTTGAGAGAAATATATGAAATGGATTAAATGTTCTGAGCGCATGCCTGAAGAAAGAACATGGGTTTTAGTTTCTGATGGCGAAAAAATTGCTATTCAATGTTTTATCGATAACGGAAATGGGGAAGATTGGAATGACATATCAAAGCCTCAATATCATTATGAAGTTAATGTAAAAGGTACAAATTTTATGGATGTTAAACCTGCTGTTTTTGGATACCATCCTACTTCATATGATCTATCAGGCTTAATAATTCATGAAAATATAACTCATTGGATGCCATTACCCGAAGCTCCCAAGGATGAATAATGTGTAAAAATGTTTGCCTATTATCTCGGTGCGAAACAAGAAATAAAGGTGAAAGAATCTGACTTTATTACCAATGAGGAAAAATGACTAATCCAAAATGTTCAAAGACCAATTGTCTTAATGAAGCAGTGACACAAGTTTTCAATGACGCATTGTGTACCTATATCTGCGATTCTTGTTTAAGAAATGAACACAATAAAATATTTAATGATAAAAAATGTTTATTTAAAGATTGTAACAACGATGCATCTACTAATATTATACAAGATAAAAAAGAAATCCCTTCTTGCTGGAACTGTATATTTAAAATCATAAAGAAAGAACAAGTAAATTCAGGCGGAAAAATATCTAAATTTTTAAAGGATGAATAAGCATTAATAATGAAGAGAAACAAAAGAACTATTTATGAATTAAAACAAGAAATAAAGGCTGTTGAAGAAATATCATGTATTTGTGGAAATTTTCCATGCGAAGAGTTTCACAATAATATCGAGGAACTTTTAAAAAAAAGAAGACAAGAACGTGCTACGAATTATTTTTTTATTAAAACATTGAATGCTGATGATACTGCGACCATTAGTATATTAAAACCAAAAGAAGAAAGTGAGATACTTGATGAAAATTAGAATCTTGGCTTCTATTTTACTGAGTTTTTCTATATTTTTTGTGAGTTTTGCTGGAAAAAGTCCTCATAATTTATCATTACCAGAGATCAGGGATCTGTTAAAACCTGCTGATCGTGAAGAGTATTATTGCTTGCTTGATGCCTGTAAAGCAATCAAGCGCATGCATGTAGCAATTGCAGATGTGCGTATGAGTATTGATGATGCGGTTGCAACTGCAATAACGTTGTATCTTAAGAATGTTGATACGGTGGCATCGTTAGTATTATTAAAAGATTTACAGAATAATAAGTTTGAGGTGTAAAGATGGAACATGAGTATAACATTCCTTCCTATGAAGAGATATTTAGATTCAGTGGTCGAATTTGGGCTCAGAATGGAGTTTCTGAAGATAATCCAACTGAACCCACCACAAATGATGTCTTAGAATGCGCAAAATACTTAAATAAAAATAATTGTTTTAATAAAACAGTTATTGCATTAATACCGATGGATGTTTTGTATTTATTTTCTAATTGTTCTAAATGGAAACCTAAAAGGACACCATTGCCAGTTATTGGGTCAATAAAAAATGTTCTATTTATATTAGATGACAATTTAAAAAGATACACAGAGAAGAAAAAAACCTTCCAAGGACGTCAAATGTACTTGATACCAATGTTTTTAAAAACGCATAATAAAATAAAATTAGAAGATATTACTGTTTTATGTATATCAAATTTTTTAGAGTGTCCAAAATGTACAAGCGAAGGATAATTATGGAAGAAATTAGAGTATCCAACTGTCCTTTAAGAACAATTATAGATTGCGAACAAAACATTTGGGAAATAGATCTACATTGTTCGATGGCTTGGCTTAAAGGAACTAATAGCAATCCTATATTTGATTCTTACAATCTAAATAACAAACAAAAAGATATAGTTAAAAAACTATATGGTTATCGATGGAAGATGCTACCAAAAGAACAAATAGAAACTTATTTTAAAAAACCAATAAGAATAAAGTTTTCTTTTTTTAATCTACTAAATTTAAAATATCTTCAAAATTGTAAGTTTGAGTTGTGAAGATGGAATATGGAATAGCGGCATACATCACTCCTGATTCTTCATTTGAATTATATTTTAAAGATGAAACCACGCGTGATAAAGTTTTTGAACGGATAAAAAATTCTGATTTTGATGTGACGCATGAGTTGGGTTCTGAAAAGTTAATAAATTGGCGAAATGTTTTTATCGTAGAGAAAATAGTAAAGGAGTAATCCATGAAGTTACCATTTGTTCTTCCTTTTTGTTGGATAGCCAGTTTATTAGGTATGGAAAAGCCGGTTGTTCCAGTACATTTACGAGTTGAGCAAGAAACAGTAAAAAAAGACTCCAGCTCTTACCAAGACATGCCCCATGTTGATACCCCTAAAAAACATAAACGTCACAGTTCACAACAGATTGTTGCAACGGTTACTGATGACCAGGGCAAAGAGCTTCGTATAGACATCAAGAACGACGGAACACTAGCGACCAGCACTGATACCAATGACAGTGCAAAAAGTGGACATAGCACCAAGTTTGTTGCGGTTACCAATACGATAACGGGTGTATTAACGGCATTGATTGGTGCGGGAGTTACTTTGGCTGTTAAATACGGAGATTGCAAGAAATGAATTGGTTTAGTATGAAAAAAAAATCTCAAAAAAAGTTTTCAGGAAATTACCTATGTGAATGTGTAAAAGAAGCCTGTAAAAATAAAGATCCTCAAGATATAACCGATCAGCTTGTGTTTAATTATTTTATGGCAGTTCGCCATCCAATACACATTGATGATGAAAATGGAAAAAGAATTTGCAATACAAATCACAAACCTTTTTTTGAAGAAGTTGACGATCGTATTTTATGGTGTTGTTATAAACATACCAAAAATCATGAACCTCAATTAGTAAAATGGTTTTGCTCAGAGCATAAAATGCAATATGCGGGAGTAACATTAGCGGTGAAATATGGCGACAAGAAGTGTTAAAACGTGCGATCGATGCAAATCAATCTATTTTCATTCGCAATGTTTAAGTTGTTATGGGTTACCAGAAAATACTAATCCACAATGGGATTGGAAAATGAAATGGCCTAAATGCCGAGAGCATTCATGTGATAATGATGTAACGGACGAAGATTCAAAATATCAAGGATTCGACTTTTGCGAAAAGCACCTAAATGAATTACATAATGAATTAGCAATAATTTTATATGATTTTATAAATCCTAATCGCGTACTTTCTAATTCCTGTAACAAAAAAGAATACCATTATAAAACTATTTGCCCATATTCTGGCTTTTATGAATGCGTTTGTGATGAATGTGGACAACTTATGAAACATTGTGATTGTAAGCGGTAAAGTATGGAGATAAAAAATGTTGATTGTTTTTATATATAATTTCTTATTTCTTATTTACTAAGGCAATCGGAAAATAGGAAAGAGTAGTAATATTAATTCTAGAAGCAAAAGAATTGGGATGCCAACCAAGAAAAAGATACTTGGTTACTGGCAAACTCATTACAAAAAACTATTTATCAATCGAGAAGATGAAAATGTTCCATGGGAACACGAATGCTTTGCTTGTGGTAATCCATGGGATGGATTACATAGAGCTCATATAATCCCTTTGAACAAAAATGGAACAAACGAATTATCTAACTTACATCTTTTATGCCCTTCCTGTCATTTTGAAAGTGAAGGCCTCAATGAATATTGGATATGGTTTAAGTATCAACGTGAAAATGAATGGCATTATCCTATGTATTATTTAGAAAAGAAACTAAAGAAAATAGGCATTTGTTTAAAGAAACGCGCAGAAGAGCTATTATTAGAAGGTCCCATAACAGAGCAAGTTATACAACGTGAATTTCAATCAATTATTAATAAACTAAGGATCAACAATGTTTGAAGATAAACGGGAACAAATAACTGTCCAAAACATTACTCCTGAAGAATTAAAACAATTAGTTTCTTTCTTTGAGTTACTTATTGAAATAGATCAACAAGATAAAAAGAACAAAGAACGTTTAGGTCTAGTTAAATCTCATTAGTAACATTTTTATTTTTCTTGATTTCTATAATAATCTGTCTAGATTATAAAAAGGTTCTTTCGGATGGTAGTAGTAAGCAACAAGCATAAACATCATTTAACCATCATATAGGAGTCTTTATGATTCTTCCTTCTCTTTATTATTCTCTTATTACTGTTGTAGCATTAGGTACCGGCGTTAACACGAGTAATTATGCAGTACAAAAAGCAAAGCAAACAATGAAAGCACAGCATGCGCATGAACGCATGATTAAAAAAGGCGGATAATGACTATCATTTATATCGCTCTTATTTTTTGGCTATTGATTTTGTCACTGACTAACATTTATATCACTCTTATTTTTTGGCTATTGATTTTGTCACATATGTTTGCTTTTTATTATGGTCAAAAAGTTGGTATAAAAAAATTATCAAATAAATTAAATGATTCTTTAAAGAAATGAAAAAAATGAAACAATTATTACTTTTATTATTATTCTCTTGTGGTTTATATGCATCTGAAGATAAGCCAAGCTTAGTGGTACAAATTAATCCCGTATTGGTCAGTTCCAATGATCCTGAAGTATGTTCGGTTATGTATACCAACCAGCGATTTATATTGGTCAAAGAGCATGAAGTGATTGCGTTGCAACAGTCTGATGTTGATGAGCAATTACATAAGATACACACCTGCAAAGACCTTGCTGAGTATTTATCGCATGGTAATGCGTTAAAAATCATTAAAAACGAACAAGGCACCTATCGCTTAGAAGCTTTGATTAAACTTAAGGGTGGTGGCGCTGGTGGTGCAACGGCAGGGTTTTTAGTGGGTAAATTCTTAACCTATGGTATCTGTCATGGTGGATTGCAAGTTGTCTCATGGTTTGCTGGCCCAGCAGCTCCCGCGGTTGGAACAGCGGCTCATCTAACCGCACATCCGTTTATTGAGCTTGCATCAAATAAAGTAGGTATTGGATTTGGTATTTTAGGCGGTATTTTAACAGGACCGGCATGATACGTTTTGATGATTGGAAAGATTTTTGTTATGTCATAGGACAAGGTTTCTTTGTCTATGCAATTCTGGGTGCACTGTTACCTGTTAATAAGTATTTTGTGCTTGGCTATGCTGGAATTCAAGTGCTGGCTGGATGTATGATCGGTTATCTGGCAAGCAAACTGATATCCTATGTAGTTCAAAAAATCTTTTAATAGATATATTTTAATTATGACTAATATTCCCTCATTAAGCATGGTGCTGATGGGGGTTTTTTATTAAGGAGTATGTATGAAATTTAAAGCAGTACCAGGTAGAGTTATCGCTCAACTCATTAAAGAAGAACGTAAGACTGAATCTGGTATATTATTGCCTGAACAGAGCATGAAAGATCTAACCTATTGGAAAGCATGTGTTGTTGATAGTCAGGATGAATTGGTTAAGAACAATGATGTCATTATTTTTGGCAAGTATGCAGGCTCAACATTAGTTGATGATTATGTGAGTGTAGTAGTATCAGATATATTGGGCATTCTTTAATATCTACCACTGGTAAAATCAGGTTCATTGCCCCGGGGATTAACGACGCTTAAATAACGTTTTTGTAATTCTGCCGGGGTTGTGTTTTTCATATCACATAACGGTAATGATTGTATCATATACCGAAATGCGTCAGCATAATGCAAAGCCCAGTTCTTGACCGGATGTGACGAGTGTCTTTTTTTGATCTCATCCCATTCTGCACGATAGTTTTCTAACGCATCAAGAAGAGATTTACAATGGGTTTCATCAAAGTAAATCTTATGAAAATTTAACCAACAGGTATTTATACCTTCTGAAAGATTGCGTATCTGCTCTAAGATTCTAAAGGTTACTCCCAATTGCCGTGCTTGCTCGTAGCGGGTAAGTGCTCCGGCACCAAACTCTCTGACCTTCATATCATGGGGAGCAAAGTGATAGCCGTATTTATACCCATGTTCTTTTTTATAGTCCATCAGCTTATCAATATAATGATCTACCCCAAGGCCATGATTTTGGTAGCAGTTTATTACGCGTACGGTCTGTCCCGCAATCTGATACCAGATCATTGCTGTTTTACCTGATGATTCATTTACCCCGATATCCATAGCCGTATGTACCAGCAATCCCGGTTCATGAGGAACATGGCCAATTCTGCCCTGTAAGCGCGCCTTATCTAAATATGAGCCATAGTATGCTCCTTCGATGCCTCGATCGAAAGAGACCCAGAATTCTTGCTTGGCAAGCCCTTCTTCCATCTCACCAGAGTCTATAAGGGCTTGTATCTCGGTCACCGGGATATGACCTGTTTGTTCAATGTCCATCTTATAGGCAAACCAGTTGGGATTGTTTTGTGCTATGTTCCATAAACGCCACAGATCATTTCCCTTGCCGCGGGGTGTGCTTATAAAAATACAAAATCCGCCATTGGCTTGTACCATGGGACGAACAATCTGATGAAATACCGATTCATCTTGCAATGCATATTCAGAAAAGACTGCACCAAAGCAGTTGGCTCCTACTAAACGATCGGGAGTATCAGAACCGACGACCTGGATAATAGACTCATTAATAAGACGTATCTTCATGTCCTGTTGATAGACTTGTTTTATGAGCGAAGGATGAATGCAGGACAGAAATGAGTTACCGTCATTAGTACGACCATCCCATATAATCTTTTTACCCATCTGATACGTAGGATAAATCATCCAATAAATACCGGGTTTACGTAATGCTTGGCGAATCAGGAGATTCCAGCAGGCGTAGTCCTTACCGGCACGCCGGGGGAGAATTGCTATGATAAAGCGTTTACCTTCTTGGAGCGCATTATATATGGGTATCTGATAATGACGGAGCTTAAACTCCTGCATTACTATCTCTGCTTCAACGTTCATGACTGCTCTTCTAATTGATCATTAAGAGAATCATTAATAACTTCATGATGAAAGGTAACAATCTCCTTCAAACGTCGTATTGAGGCAATAATATCATCAAGCTGATCGTTGATATGGTCTATTTGTTCTTGTTGTGTCATTACTATCCTTTTTTAATAGCATCAAGGTTCAACCAATAGGAAATCGATTCCGGATTTGTGTAGGTAGCCCAGACATTGTTTTTAGATTGCATGTTTATTTTACGAGAATAATCCCATCCATCTTCCATATACAGAAAGCCAAAGTAAGTAAAATCTTTATTAGCTACTAACAGATTGGTATTGATAGGAGGTAGCTCAGAAAGAGGATGCCATTCCAATTCTGAAAGGACTGCTTTCGATTCCGCCTTAATAGCTCGCGCCATCTGTTCACCACATCTTATGTGCCATGTATCAGCTAATTGTTTAAGCTGTGGGCATTCTTTACATTTAAACGGCCACATTATTCTTTATTCCTTTGTTCGATGAAGCTGTAAATCTCTTTTAATATATGCAGCGATGCGTTCTTCAGCTTCAGCTAATGATTGGTGATTTTCAGAACACTTTTGTGAGGACATAAGCGCAATGAGTTGATCAATTTTCTGTATTAACTCTTTGTAAACTAATTGCAATCTGGAACAATCTCTACAACTAAACGGCCACATCTTATTCCTCAAAAGTTATGTTTTCATTTACCTGCACAATACCGTGGGTTTTGCCGTTCTTGTCTTTGACGATTGTCATGATGCCCTCAAGCGCAGCATTCTGTACATCTTGTTTAGCTTTGATCTTCTCAATCTCTCGCTTGGTCTCTTTATCCTTTTGATGATCACGTTCTTGAGCTACTTCCTTGGCATACTTGGTTACTGCATATTTAGAGAATACTCCTGAAAGGGTTCTATTCTCAATTCCCTCATAGGCATTCATGCCCAAGATCACTTTGCATTTCTCATATGCTTCTCTAATAACCGGATGATTATCCGCAAAGTCATTAAGATTCTCAAAACTCGTATTCATGTCTCGTGCTATTTGAGAGATGAGCGTATACTTCTTCTCAGTTGCTAAATAAATCATCTTATCCGCAAATTCCTGCTTCAGTTCAGGCGTTGAGAGATCTCGATAGAGTCTGTGAATTGTCGTATCGGTGCTTTTATTACTTTTTGTCTTTGCAGATTGTATTTTTTTTGCCATTATTCTCCTTTTGCTATATCTTTTGGGCAATATTAGCACGTAAAAAAAGGGTCAGCAATGGATACCATAGAATTACTTGAAATAAAAAAAGAACTGAAAGAGCTTAAAACATATATTGGGTCCTTGAGCTTCGAAAAACCACGCTTTGAATATAGTAGTGAGTTGATCAATGAATTGGCAGGAGCATTTGCTAAAGCGCGATTGAGCTTTGAAAAGATAGGTGCTAATAAGAAGTCATATGATAAGAGCTTTGCTGATTTCCCGTATATCATTAATCAGGTCAATGATGCGCTTGCGGGTAATGGTTTAAGTTTTTATCAGTATACTACGATCGAGGATGACTCCAGTTGTATGTTAGTAACTAAATTGATCCATAGTTCAGGGCAATGGATATGTTCGCGCAGCAGGCTTATTTTAAGCGATACGGATAAGAATAACGATAGGACATTGCAGATCAATAAGAGAATGCAGGCGTTGGCGTTGTTGGGTATATGGCCAATGGAGGATCTCCTTGATGATGATGGTGATCAAGAGATGGAAGCTAAGATCACTAAGGGGATGTTTGCGGGTGTTGAAGCAAGTAGCAAAAAGAGTAAAGAGACATTAACTAAAGAACAGTATGAGATGGTGCTTGAAGAGTTAAAGGGCTGGCCCGAAGTGGCTAAGATGATCATGAAGCGTTATGATATAACCACGTTGAAAGATATGCCCAAAGAGCACTTTATCGAGGATATTGAGCGTATACGCAAGATAAAATTGGAAAGTAGAAGTAAATGAAAATATTAAATGAATTATGGATAATAAATCCAAAAGCAGAAACAGAAAGATGTGATATGCATAATAAATTAGAATGGATATCTGTTGATATTAATTTACCCAAACGTGATGTTGAAGTATTAGCTATACATAAAGATTCCCAAAAAATTTATATGGGGTATTTCACCGCATGTGAACAATGGAATGAAAAAAATGGTGAAAGAATAAATTATAAGAAGACTATTACGTTCCATGTTTCTTTGTATTACATAAAACATGATTCAAATCAAACAGAAGATTGTAATGATTGCGATGATCATGAAATTGAATTACGCCAAATGAATTTTGATAAAAGCCAAATAAGCTTTTGGATGCCATTGCCTGTGGCTTCTAAATAGAAATAAAATCCAAAAACAGGTCAAGATTAAACGTTTCTTGTTTGAGCCTACGACCAGCCAGGGGAGTAAAAGAAAATACCGTGCGGGCATCTTTATTTTCATCCCAGACCTTAAAGGCAAGTGCTCCTGAGATAATCGCATCATCTTTAAATATATTACCCGCATCTTGGCACATATCTAAACAGAACTTAATAAGGTTATCTAAATCCATGCGTAAGGGGTGAAAGGTTCCTTTAAGGCGTTGTATCTCTTTTTTAGAGGCAGTCTTGGGGATGGGCATATAAAAAATCACTATAAGAAACTGCGGGCCTTGTAAGAGTGGCCCTTCATAATGAGATAGATATATCTGCATAGCATTCTTGATGTGACGTTGCGGATCATAAAAGCCATGCTTGCCTTTGCGGGGACGTTGAAGGGCGATCGGGGCACCGGGTATTTTAAAGCCAACTTCGTTACTCATAGTTCTCCAGAAGTTTCTTTTTAATCTAATAATAAAAATTATTAAAATAAATAGTTGACTTTTATAGTGTTATAGTGCTATAGTGTTAATAGTTGTAATAGTTATTATCTATAAAGGAACACTATGTCTACGGTATATAAAACAAAAATGTACAAACTCATGGGTCAAGCAGCTCGACATTTTAGAACACTACAAGAAGAAGCACGTGCAATAACAGCTACGCCAGAAATCTACGAAGAAAATAAAGAGCTGTTTAAAGAACTTGATGAGCAAATTGAAGTGCTTGCTTCATTTTGCATATTTCACCTCGAGAAGGTCCTATGTTCTCTTGATGAACATCATAAAATGGTTGCTCATAACGAATTACATTCCATCTATGAACAAATCGGTCAAATACTCAATGAAAAAAAGGATACCAATGAAGCGACGAGTTAACGTTTATCTGAGTGATAAAAGCTATCAAGAACTTTTAGACTTAGTTACTCATATGAAAAAAACTGGCTCAAAAAAAGCTACACAAAGCTGGATCATAGAGATGATACTTACTAAATATATTGGCCAATTAGCCGCTACCCTCAAAGATTAATCACTTTTGGAATGTATCTTTTGCGGCCTGTAAGACTGAATTAGTAAGTATCTTGCGGGCTATCTCTTCCCCTACCAGTGCTACAAACTTCTGGTACTCTTCTGTTTCCATATACTCTGATACTAATTTAGCCTCTTTAAATGGATCTCGTTGGGTGTAGGTTGGTGGGGTATACTTCTTATAGGCTGATACGTTATGGCGGTGCTTAGACTCATATTGTGGTTGTGCGTCATCGTTCATGCTTTCCCCAATTCTTGATACATCGCTTTAAATGTTTCAATTTGTTCCGGCGTTCTACCCATAGATTCCAACTGAGCAAGGGCTTGAGAAAGATAATCATCGCCAACAGAAGGCGGTGGTGTATCAAAGCGAATATAGTCATTCTGCTCTCTCAGTTTCGCATAGCAATCCTGCATAAATGCTTCTCGCTCCTTAGCTAATTTCTTACGATTATGGTGCCAGAGCCACTTTTCCTTGAGGGTCATTTCACAAAAGCACTTTGAACCAAGAAAAAGATTTACTTTAAATGCATGTTGGCAATTTTCTCGGGGACATACCTTTTCTTTGGCATATTCTCCCGTTTTACCACGTTTTATTACTTTTCGATGCCATGGTATATGTTTACTTGGGTTTGCATTGTCAACTTTGCTTGGAGTTACCTCTTTTTGTGTAGAAGTTTTTGTAATATTAACAGGGTCTCCCTGTTTATATTTAGTAAGAGTACTTATATAGTGCTTTTCTATCTTTTCTAGCTGTAACGTAAATGAAGCGTCATAGTCACTATCTGAAATTATAGGATTATATGAGGAACGCTTCTTTTTTATGTTACGGCCAAATATCTGTTTATTTTCAGCTGATGTTCTGTTTCTTTGTTCTTCGCGATTATACTTGTAGGGCTTTTTTTTCTTTTGATCTGATACAGGCTGAATAGAAATAGGCATAAAGTAAGTATCTATGCTATTTCTTATTTGTTGTTGACTTGTCTGGTTTGATAGGTTATTCTTCATTTAATATCTTTCGTTATTGATCTTTCGAAGAGGTATTGTTAAAAAAGTTGTGGTTAAAAACTGCATCTTTTTTTCTTTCGTTAATCCACTTTCTTACTGGCCCTAGAGAAGCGCAATAAGAGGAAGTGGATTAATTTTTTTTACACTGAAAATTTACTCCGCTTTCAGAACTTCTGAAAACTTCCCTAACATACCATATTATTGTTTTTTAGCCACTATCTTCTTGGGTCTCTGGTAGGTAACCGCATTCAATATCTTCATAAGTGCTTGTATCTGCTTAGGTGTGAGTTTCATTGTTT